>ENA-UOWO01005957-UOWO01005957.1-activated-sludge-metagenome-genome-assembly--contig:-NODE-5957-length-12654-cov-5.098024_pt1 | contig 12654 bp, 11 predicted proteins | sample MGYA00238148_ERZ761564 | MGnify/ENA primary metagenome ERZ761564 (study PRJEB28885, sample SAMN05720194) | activated sludge metagenome | isolation source: Anaerobic digester | place: USA...
ATCTCTAAAATGGTGCAAGCGTCTCGCTTGTTCCTTTAATCAAATAGCGTCCGCTAAACTATATAATTGATAGTAACGCAATTTCAATTAAAATGGTGCAAGTGTCTCGCTTGTTCCTTCAATCAAATAGCGTCCGCTATGCTATATAATTCATAGTAACGCACTTTCAATTCCAACTTTAAATAAAATTAAGTTCTTTTAAAAACTGTGAACCACTATCGATAATGGTATACCTGAAAACTATTTAAATTTATTACATAAAAAAAGAGGCTACAAAATTGCAGCCTCTTACATAAGTTTTGAATGAATTATTTCTTTGGAGCCGAGTCTGGAGTAGCAGCGCCAGTTCCAATTACATTTCCTGTTATTATAATTTCATATCTTTTTTCTGTACTTTTTGTCTTTGCATTTGATGCAATGAAAATAGATTTATTGAAAGTTCCTGCTCTACCTTTTGTATCATACTTCACTGTGATACTACCTTTTTGACCAGGTAATACAGGTGCTCTAGACCAATCAGGAGTTGTGCATCCACATGAGGCTTTGCAATCTTGAATAATTAAAGGTTCTTTACCTGTATTCGTGAAAACAAATTCATAAACCGCTTCAGGACCTTCTTTGATATTTCCAAAATTGTGTGTTTCTTCAACGAACTTGAAAACCGGTGCATTTGGACGATCATTTTGTGCATTCGAAACTAACGAAGCAAACAATACAACCAGAATGGCAAGAATATTTTTCATGGATTATTATTCTTTAAATATTAATGAGCTTGTTGTGCTGGTTGGTTAGGTGTTGCCGCTGGAGTTGCTGGTGTAGCAGCTTTTTCAACATTACCACTAATTTTAATCACTTTTGTTCCAACATTTGAAGTACAAGTCACTGTTTTATTGATTGGACCCGGACGACCTTGTGTTGAATAAGTTACAGCAATTTTAGAAGTTTTACCAGGTAAAATTGGTTCTTTAGGCCAAACAGGAACAGTACATCCACATGAACCATGAACATCACTAAAAATAATTGGAACTTTACCAATATTTTTAAATTCAAAATCATAACTCGCTGATGGACCTTCTGGGATATTTCCGAAATTGTGATCTTCTTGCGTAAACTTGATACTTAAATCTGGATTTAAAGCAGGAGTTGATGGTTGTGCTGGCGTTGCAGGTTTTGCAGGTACAGCAGGTGCAGGCATTGCAACTGGTTGAGACTTTTCAACTGATTTTACATCCGTTGTTTTTTTATCTCTGTTTTGCGCCATGCTCGTAAAGCCAATCAGTGCAAGTGAACTGAATAATACAATTGTTTTTTTCATTTTATTTATTTTAATAGTTAGTGTAAACGTGAAGGGTAAAGCCTAGTGCTTCATAATACTTGAATTGTTAGACGGAACTGATGAGTCTGGCGCTTTTTCAACCACACCACCAATTTTTAAAACTTTTGATCCAACATTTGAAGTTACTGTAACAGTTTTTGTAAATTGACCTGGACGACCTTGAGTGCTATAAGTTGCTGTAATTTTTGCTGACTTACCTGGAGCAATTGGTTCTTTAGGCCATGTTGGTGTTGTGCAACCACATGATGCTTGTACATTACTTAAGATGATTGGTTCTTTTCCAATGTTTTTGAATTCGAAATCATAACTTACAGATGGTCCTTCTGGAATATTTCCAAAATTGTGATCTTCAGTTGTAAATTTCATACTTAAATCTGCATTTTGTGCAGGTACCGCTGCTTGTTGTGGCGCAGCCGCTGGCGTGCCATGATCGTGACCTGCATGAGGGTCTACAACTTGTGTTGCACCATTTGCTGGTTTGTTTGTTGGAGTTTGAGCATTTGATGCAAAGCCAAACAAAATACATGCGCTGAATAATAAGATTGATTTTTTCATTTTTATAGTTTTTATTAATTTTTAATTTTCTTTCCAAAAGTATGGAATAATTTTATTGTACAAATTTTTCTCAGTTAAGTCATAGTTAACCACAAACCCTTTAACAATGTGTTTTAAATCATAAATAATTTGTGAACAGTTCGAATAGATTATTATTTTTGTGACTTATTCAGATTAAAAAGTAACTAAGAAAATAATGGACATACTTACCAATAATATTCACACAGAAAAGATATCGTTTGATGATTTTAAACAAGATGTAATGAACGACTATCTTATAGCTGTTCAAAGCAGAGAAGCAAGTTTATTGGGAAGAAAGGAAGTACTGACCGGTAAAGCAAAATTCGGCATCTTCGGCGACGGTAAGGAGATTGCACAAATAGCTATGGCCAAAGTGTTTCAGGAAGGTGATTTTAGATCTGGTTATTACCGCGATCAAACTTTTATGTTTGCTAGTGGTATGAGCCGAGTTGAAGCATTCTTCTCGCAACTCTACGCCAACCCTGATGTAAATGCAGAACCAAGTAGCGCAGGGCGACAAATGAATGGACATTATGCAACTCGACTTTTAGATGAATCAGGTCAATGGACAGATCAAACAAAGACAAAAAATTGTAGCTCCGATATTTCACCAACAGCTGGTCAAATGGTTCGTGGTTTAGGATTAGCATTCGCTTCTAAATTATATCGCTCTCAAGAAATTCTAAAAAATGAAACTTCATTTTCCAATAAAGGAAACGAAGTTTGTTTTACCACAATTGGTGATGCATCAACTAGTGAAGGTTTATTTTGGGAAACTGTCAACGCTGCCGGCGTCATGCAAGTGCCAATGGCCATTTTTATTTGGGATGATGGATATGGTATTTCAGTGCCTCGAAAATTTCAGACAAGTAAAAATTCAATTTCTGAAATATTAAAAGGATTTCAATTTGAAGAAGGACTTGGCGGACTCGATATCTATACTGTCAAAGGTTGGGATTACGCAGCACTTTGCGATACCTTTAAAAAAGGGATACAAAAAATTCGAGATACCCATACACCTGCTGTATTTCATGTTCAAGAAATTACGCAACCTCAAGGTCATTCAACCTCTGGCTCACATGAAAGATATAAAAGTAAAGAACGCTTAGAATGGGAGAAAGAAATGGATTGTATCAAAAAGATGAGAGAATTTATACTTGAAAACGCGATTGGCACCGAAGATGAATTACTCAAAATTGAAGAGGATGCAAAGACCATGGTTTTAGACGCAAAAAAAGCTTCGTGGGAAAAATTCATTGATCCAATTAAGCAACAAGTGCAACAAGCCACCAAACTTTGTAATGATATTATTTTTGAAGGCAATCCTCAAGCTGAAACAATAGCATCTTATGTAAAAGAAGTCACTAGCATTAAAGAACCTTTACGTAGAGATATTATGAAACTTTTGGCTCGTGTTCTGCATATCGCTGGTAAGTCGCCTGCAGTTGATCAAGTGCAGAATTTTTATCAAGCTTTAAAATCAGACGCAAACGAAAAATATAGTTCTATTTTACATTCTGTATCTTCAAATAGTGTTGATAAAGTTAAAGTAGTAAACCCAGAATTTACTGGTGAAGAAATGATGTTGAACGGCTTCGAAATTTTAAATAAATATTTTGATCATGTACTAACCACGAATCATAAAGTGTTTGCTTTTGGTGAAGATGTTGGAAATATTGGTGATGTCAATCAAGGCTTCGCAGGCTTACAAGAAAAACATGGCAAGTGGCGTGTGTTTGATGCAGGTATACGAGAGGCCACCATTATGGGGCAGGGTATTGGTATGGCTTTAAGAGGTCTTCGTCCAATTGCCGAAATTCAATATCTCGATTATCTATTGTATGGTTTGCAAGCGTTGAGTGATGATGTTGCTACTTTGCAATGGCGAACAAAAGGAGGTCAAAAATGTCCTCTAATTGTTCGAACGCGTGGACATCGACTTGAAGGTGTTTGGCATAGTGGTTCGCCAATGGGAATGATGATTAATGCTTTAAGAGGAATTAATATTTGCGTACCTCGAAATATGGTTCAAGCTGCTGGAATGTATAATACGTTATTACAGGCCGATGAACCAGCTATTGTTGTTGAATGTTTAAATGGTTATCGTTTGAAAGAAAAACTTCCATCTAACCTGGGTCAAATGACAATACCTCTAGGTGTGCCAGAGGTTATTGAATCAGGTGATGATATTACCATTGTTTCTTATGGTTCTACCTTACGCATTATTCAAGACGCAATGAAAGAATACTTAATCCCAATGGGTATTAGCTGCGAACTCATTGATGTGCAAACTCTTCTTCCTTTCGATATTCATCACCATATACTGGCTTCACTAAAAAAGACAAGTCGCATTATTTTTATTGATGAAGATGTACCAGGTGGGGCAGTGGCATATATGTTTCAACAAGTCATGGAAAAACAAGGAGGTTATCGATGGGTTGATGCAGCTCCACGTACTTTAACTGCACATGCTCACCGACCGGCTTATGGCAGTGATGGCGATTATTTTTCGAAACCAAATGCAGAAGATATTGCACAAGCTGTGATCGAAATAATGAAAGAATAAAAGTTTGGAAGGCTGCCAAAAAATACATTGGCACCGGGCTATTCGCTTCAATCTCCTGCCCAAAGCGTCAGGAGTATTTCCGCTACTATCCCTGCCTCAGCTAAATTGAACGAGTCATTTATAGATTATAATCATGAAAAGAATTTTGCACATAATATTGATCTCCTGTTTGTTTTTTTCTTGCAAAAAATCAGATAAAGAAATCATACTTGGTCGCTGGCAAAGCGAGCGCGATTGGTTTGAATTTAAAGAAAACCAAACATATAGCTCAGGGAAAGATGAGTTACAAATGGTTGATAAATTTAAGTATACCATTGATCCAGAAAGAAAAGAACTTAATCTTTATACAGATGAAAAAAGCACTACCTATTATTTAATTTATGAGTTTAAGGGAAGTGATACCTTGTCTGTTCGAAATGCGATGAGTACGAATAAGACTATGATTGATTTTATAAGGGTTAAATCATCGTCTTAATACATATGATAAAACAAACAAGTCCAAGACCTTGCTTTCCTTGATGAATCATACTAGTTTTACAAGTTGAATCAAATTTTAGAATAAGACTTAATTGATGTTACGAAAACAAGAAGATACATATAGACATAAAGGACTCCGATTACAATTGATTGAAGAAATAAAACGTAAAGGAATTACCGACGATCAAGTTTTAAAGGCAATGGATTCAATCCCTCGACATTTTTTTCTCGATCCAGCCTTTGATAAAATTGCGTATGAAGACAGAGCCTTCCCAATTGGTGAAGGTCAAACTATTTCACAGCCTTATACAGTAGCATATCAAACCCAATTGCTTCAAGTAAAAAAGCTTGAAAAAATTTTAGAAATAGGTACAGGTTCGGTTTACCAAGCATCAGTTTTGGCTGAAATGGGTGCTCAAGTATTTACCATTGAACGGCAACGAAAACTTTTTGATAAAAATCAAACCCAATATCCATTTAAATCAAAATATAAGAATATTAAATTTTTTTATGGTGATGGTTTTGCCGGCTTACCGACCTTCGCTCCTTTTGATAAAATTCTCATTACAGCGGCAGCACCTCATATCCCCGAAAAATTAATTGCTCAATTAAAACCTAACGGTGTTTTAGTACTGCCACTTGATGAAGATAATCAAACACTAATGACTCGAATCACAAAACTTTCAGATGGCACCCTCAAAACCGAAACCTTTCATAGTTTTAGTTTTGTGCCTATGTTAAGTGGTAAGGAGGTATAATAAATATGAATGTCATTTTATAATTTTAATCTACCACTTACAACCATTATTGTATTTCTTTTCAATTAATTGAAATTTTTACTTTTTATTTAGTTGCATTGGTCAAAATCATTTACATACTTTATATCTTATTTTAGAAGATTGTATTCTTCAACTGACAATTAAAATGAGTGATTAAAAACATGTTGTGTATAGGTTTGTTTTATACGGACATAATAGTTCTAACATAAAATTCATTGATATATAAATATTATTCCTACAAATTCAGTATTATTTCTAATTGTTATATAAAATTTAATCAATCAACATACTATATTTGACTCAATGAAAAATTTAATCTTCTTAGCTTTAATCCTCCTTTCATCCTTTGCTAATGCGCAATTGAAATTTGATGTCGGTCTAACATTGACTGGCGCATTAAAAAAGGAAATAGATTTAGGTCAACTGAATGTACGCGGTAATACTGTCGATACAAATTATGTAAGAAGAACTTTTCAACCTGGGGCCCTATCGCTTCATGCCAAGCCATCTATTTTTTTTCATGATATTGGTAAATTTGGAAAAGGTCTGGTTTCTTTTCCTATAAATATTGGTATTTCAAGTATCATTTCAAGTACTACACAGAGTGGCTCTAGTTCAACTAGCTCAACTCAAATTAATATTGCCTACGACGCCTCCATATTATACGGTATTGGCGGAGGTTCTTATACACCAGAAGATGATGGGTCTTCAAATTTTGGTTACTTTTTTCAACTTGGTGTTGGAATGACTGGTTTGACCAAAAATCCAGATTATGACGAAGAATACATAACAAAAGATGAAGCGAATGTCAAAGGCAAGTATTTATACTATGATGATCCCAAGTCGGGTGTAAATAAAATGACAATAGGACCCGTTTTACATATTGGTATTGTAACTAGTTTTCTAGATTTTATTGGATTTTCTAATGGTACGCAAGGTGTATCAACTACATTTCGACCTGGTTTTGGTAATAACTTTTCTTACCTACAGGTAAGTTTTTTTGCTGTGATGTTTTAATTTTTTTGGTGGCGATCCTTTGTAAGAAATTATTACTAAATATAATTTTAATCTTCTAATACAAAGCTTACTGGCAAAGTGAATTCAAATATGTCAAGTTCTCCATCTCTTGTACCCGGAATCCATTTCGTTAATTTTACGATTCTAAGTGCTTCATTATCTAATAATGGGTCAACTGACTTAATTACACTCAAATTAGAAGGAGTTCCATCTATTAATATTTCGAATTTTACTATCACTTTGCCTTCAATATTTTTCAAAATCGCTGCTTTGGGATATTTGATCTTTGATTTCAAAAAATCAAAAAGCCCATTCTCGCCTCCATTTTTATAAACGGGATGAATAAAATACTCAAAAAATGGTATTTTCTTATCATTCATATCATAGCACTCTGCCTTTATTCTTTTTCCCTTTTCATAAATCTCTACTCGTTTCTTTTTACCATTCTCATAAAATGTAAATTGGTTGCCTTTCATTGTGTCATTGACATAATTTAAATCTTCTTTAATCAATCCACTTTTAAAATATCCTTTGCTGCTGCCTTCGACTTTACCATTTTTAAAATTTGTGCGTCGCATTAATTCGCCCGAATTATAATAATATTTCCATTCATGCTGTGCTAATCCATTTTCATAATAAGATTCAAGTTTTAAACTTCCATCTTCATTATTCTCAATCCATTTATTAATTCGATTATTATTCTTATACTCTCCTTGTGATTCAATTTTCCCGTTTTTATAGTAGTAGGTGAATTTTCCTGTTTTTGTATTCTCATTCGAATAATTACCTTCCATTTGTTTCATGCCATTTCGGAAATAGTCTTTAACTAAGATACTACCATCACTGTTTAACTTTTTTACACTATAAAATGAATAAAAAGTTGAAGTGGTCACGTTCCAATTCTCATCATATCGAATGGTGTCTTGCGCTCCTGTATTTATAGTTAGGAACAAAAAAATTACTAAGAAAGTAAAAGATAAGTTTTTCATTCCTCAAATATATTACATGAAAAGCATAATGTTTTTTGTCAGTACTTTTATTAGACAATAATTGAAAAGGTGAGGAAATACTTTTTAAATTTTCTATTTGACTTACAATCTTTTGGATCTCTGAACGAATCTATTCAGCGTTAAATCGCTCGAATCTATTTTTCTGTTTGGTATTCTAAACTCTCTATTCTACATTTGCTTTTGTATTAGGTGTTGTGCACGCGCACAATGAAAATGGGAATACTGTGAAATTCAGTGACACTACCCGGTGCTGTAAGCTCTAAACGTCTTTTTTAATTATGCCACTTTTGTTATCAATGGGAAGGCTAAAAAGATAGAGTAAGTCAGAAGACCTGCCCAATACACAATTTTTATTCAATGGCTTCGGGAAAAAAGCCAATGGTAAGTACGAATACAATTTTCATACTTATTTTACTATTCCCGTTATTTTTTATAACGATTAAAACTTTTATGAGATATGAAAAGAATTTCAATTTTGTTTGCAACGTTGTTCGTTGCCATTGCATCAAATGCTCAAGTGGTCACTTTCGATACATTGACAATGCCAAGTGCAAATTATTGGAAAGGTAATCCTGGAATTGCTGCTACAACCACTTTTTATGATGCAAATGTCGCATTTAAAAACAGAAATGATACTTCTAGCTTCGGCGATTATTGGAGCGGATGGGCATATTCGGCCAAGCAAGACACTAATAGTCTCGATTATGCAACCAATGATATTGCTGCCATTACAGGCATAGGACAAGATAGTTCATCTGCCTATGGTGTTGCCTATTTAAGTATGGATCCGAGTTTTAATCAAATTACATTTCCTTCAAGTTTGACATTTGTAAAAGGTTTTTATATAACCAATACGACCATTGCCTATCGTTCAATGCAAAACGGTGATTTTGTAGCTAAAAAATTTGGTGGCATTACTGGTAATGATCCCGACTTTTTTCGATTGGATATTACCGCCTCTCAAGCAGGTATCCCCAAACCAGATACCATACATTTTTATTTAGCCGATTTTAGAGATTCAAATAATGCCAATGATTATATTGTAAAAGATTGGCGATTTGTAGATTTAAGTAGTTTAGGCAACCTCGATGTACTGAGCTATAATTTAGTATCAAGCGATAATAGCGGAGCCTTTATGAATACACCTTCATACTTTTGTATGGATAGTTTAGCCTTTTTTCTTTTTCAAGATATAAATGAAATAGGAGATAATGATGAAATTAAAATTTATCCAAATCCTATGAATGACCATTTTGTAATTGAAAATAATTCATCATCTACACTTGAACTAAATTTAATTTCAATGAGTGGACAAACAATATTGAATTCTCATCTTCTTAAAAACGATAAGCAAAAAATGAATACCGATTTTCTTCCGCAAGGAATTCATATCTTACAACTTATTGATGGGGATAAAATTAGATATAAGAAACTTCTAAAATATTAATGAAGATGAAATTTATTTTCGCATTTGCATTTTCATTCATTTGTTTTCATGCGCACAGTCAGTACGCTCCGCAAGCAGGATTGATGGGAAGTACAGCTATTTACAAAGACAGTTTAATTTTTGTAGACTGGGCGAATCATGTTACTATTCAAAGAGGTTGGTTAGATATTGCAGATACATCACTAGGCAAAGTGAATTATGGTGATCTTATTTATGCTTATGGCAAAGCAGATGCACAGGTAATAAGTTTAGGCGATGCTGGTGAAGCTATTTACTTTTTTGAAAATCCAATTGTCAATGATATGGGTTATGATTTTGCAATTTTTGAAAATGGATTTCGGGATCCGCTTGACTCCAATCTGGCCTATCTCGAATTAGCGCAAGTTGAAGTGAGTAATGATGGCGTAAATTATTATTCATTTGCTTCATATTGCACAAACGATACAAATATTCAAATTGCTGGTGTTGGCGAGTATATGGATGCACGACATCTACATAATCTTGCTGGTAAATATATAGCTGGATATGGAACGCCTTTCGATTTAGAAGAATTGAATTTTATTTTAGGTTTAGATATTGATAATATTCGTTTTATAAAAATTAAGGATGTAGTTGGAAGTATTCATGAAAAGAATTGTACAAGAGATTTTGATCAGTATAAAATTAATGATCCCTATCCTTCGCCATTTCCGACAGGTGGTTTTGATTTGGATGCATTAGGAATTATTCATCATAAATTTGTGACTTCAACTGAAGATCAAACCCTAGAAAATAATATTCAAGTATATCCGAATCCAACTCAAAATATTTTAAATTTCAATTCATCTGAAACGATCATTCAAGTCTCGATTTATTCAATGGATGGTAGATTGTTGAAATTATTAGAAGGGAATGATTTGACGAAGATTGATATTTCTTTTTTAAATCGAGGTTCATATTTAATAAAATTGGGATTTGAAAACAAGCAAACAAGTGCTCATTATTTTTTAAAAAATGAATAAGTATTCTCTTTTTCTATTTTGTTTTTCGATGCTATTTTTTAGTTGCGTCAAAGACAAACCCAATCCTGATCATTTGCAATTGCCTGATCAATCTAATCATGGTGTGATCTTAGTAAATGAAGGTGCATTTGGAAATAATAATGGCGATCTGTCGTTTATCGATTTAAATAATAATATTATTTATAATCAGTTGTACAAATTATCAAATAATAAAAGTCTTGGAGATATTATTCAAAGTGCGACGTTGATAAATGATAAATATTATATAGCGATCAATAATTCAAATAAAATTGTTGTGATTGATAGACTTTCCTTTAAAGAGATGACGATCATTCATGGCATTCAATCGCCACGTTATATTTTACAAGTCAGCCCAAATACTGCCTATATTTCGAGCCTTTATAATAATTTGATTTATGTTTTAGATATACCATCGAATACAATTAAAAAGACAATTTCAATCGATTCGCAAAATCCAGAAGCAATGAAAATGATTGATCAATATTGTTATGTAACGAGTTGGGATACTGCTAGTTCAACTGTATACAAAATTAATACTTTGAATGATAGTATCGAAAAGCGAATAGATATTCAGGGTAGGGCGTCGCATGGTATTCAAAAAGATATAAATAACCATCTTTGGATATTGTCTGGGAATAAGTACAAGAATAAAATTTCTCATCTAACAAGATACAATCCTTCTACTCAATTAATAGATGCTACTTTTACATTTAAAAGTGATGAAGATCCATTCAGATTAACCATGAATTCGAGGGGAGATACTTTATACTTTATTAATATCAATTACGCTGGCGCTTCAACAAATAATGGATTGTATAAAATGAGTATTTATGATCTGAATTTGCCAACAATGCCTTTTATATCAGCGCCACCTAATTCATATTTTTGGGCAGTTGGTATTGATAGTTTAACCAATCATATTTTTCTTTCTGATCCAAAAGGTTTTACACAGCAAACTACTATTTATCAATATTCAAATAATGGTGAATTAATAAATCAATTCAATGCAGGTATTGGAACCAATAGTTTTATTTTTAAATACAAATGAGATATTTAATTTTCATCTTATTCCTTGTTTTACATAGCTCAATTACTTCATCTCAAGAATTGAAAACAGACACCATTAAAGAGGTTTCCATAGTTGAAAAAAAAGTAATTCAATATGCTACTTCATCGCAGGTCATTGATCCTAAAATTACTCAATATTATCAACATAGTTCATTGCAAAACTTACTTCAAATGCATAGTAATGTTTTTGTAAAAAATTATGGTGTTGGTAATTTAAGTACGATTAGTATTCGTGGAAGCTCGGCAGCACAAACCCAAGTATTATGGAATGGCGTGAATATAAATAATGCTTTAACTGGCATGAGCGATTTTAGTTCAATCCCAATTTCCTTTTTTGATAATATACGCATTGATTATGGCGGGCAAGATAAAAACTTGGCACTTGGAGGGGCGGTTCATCTTTTAAATGAAATACCGAGATTTTACTCAACAAATAAATACAATGTTTCATTTGGATATGAATCACTTCAAAATGCAGGTTTAGTTCTTGGCGCTAATTTGTCGAGAAAAAGATTTTATCAACGTTTGAAAATCAATATCAATCAATCGAGAAATAGGTACTCATTTTTTAATCCAGATAAAAAGGTTGAATCTGAATTAGAGCATGCAGATAGTAAGCAAATCAATATCTTGAGTGATTCATATTTTAGATTAAGTTCACATGCTAATGTTTCATTGCATCTTTGGGGACAATTTCAAAATAGAGAAATTTCGCCTGCGAGTTTTGAAGATACGAGTGCTAAGGAAGAAAAGATTTCGTCTTTTCGTTCCATCATAAAATTCGAAAAGCAAAAGTTTAATTTTTATGGATTAGCAAGTTCACTTGGCTTTTTTTATGAGGATTATAAATATGCCGATTCAATTATCAATTTAACAACAAAGTCAGATGTAATCACAATTCCATTTCAATTCAATTTGAATTATAAATTCGGACGACGACATCATATCTATATTCAAGCTTTAGCACAAAATTCTTTTATAGCGAGCTCAAGTGCCTTATCGCTTCATAAGGCTGGACTTATCGCTTCGTATCATTTAGATCCCATTGTTAAAAGACTAAGTATAAGAGCCAATCTTCAAAAGGAAGTGACTAACGTTTTTTCGGTACCAATGATTGGTAGCCTTATCACTTATCTTGATATGTTCAAAGGCGGAAGGACTTATCTATCGCTTTCAACCAATTACAGAATGCCAACCTTGAATGAACTGTATTACTCACCTGGAGGGAATATCAATTTAAAACCTGAAACAAGTAAGAATATTGAAGGTGGTTTTAATTTAAGTAGAAATAAAATTAAAGCTAAATGGCACCTTGATATGGCAATGTATAATCGTCAAGTTAAGAATTGGATAGTT
>ENA-UOWO01005961-UOWO01005961.1-activated-sludge-metagenome-genome-assembly--contig:-NODE-5961-length-12648-cov-5.085762_pt1 | contig 12648 bp, 12 predicted proteins | sample MGYA00238148_ERZ761564 | MGnify/ENA primary metagenome ERZ761564 (study PRJEB28885, sample SAMN05720194) | activated sludge metagenome | isolation source: Anaerobic digester | place: USA...
AGAAAGCTGCTAATTTTGCTAACAGGCGGGCGCTCTACCATTGAGCTACAGGGGAATGTATATAAAATTTCTAATTTCTAATGACTAATGTCTAATAAAAACTAGATATTTATAAAATTAATGTGCAAGTAAGACTGAGCTAGATTATAGCATTGAAACTATTAAGATAAAACACCTTTTATCCAACCTAAAATTAGGCGTAATTTGGCTGAATTATAAAAACGAATTTTTAAAATACCAAACTGATGAATATTTTTTCTAATTTTAGGACTATTTAGTTTATTTTTGGCAAAATATGTTTTTCCAAATTGAGAAGATTCAATTTTTAAAAATTTACACCAAAAAGTTATTGCTTTTAACTCACTTAAATTATCATGTAACCAAAGACTAAATTTTAGATTTGATTTATCAATACTACAAAATTCACACATCCAATTAACCATAAATCTAATTGTTTCCGGATTAGAATTAGTAAACTCAACAGCATTGTTTGTTTTTGATCCTTCTCCTTGATAAAGAGCAATGCCAGTAATAAATCTGTCTCGAGTAGACATTTTCCCGACATCTTTTACTCCTTTTTTTAATAATCGGGATTCTTCCAGTAGCCTGTTATTCCTGTTTGATTTAGATCCTAAAACGGAAGCCTTAGTTAAGCCTTTTTTTTTATTGTTTATTAATCTTTGGATTTGAATTTCACTCAATTTAATATCTTTACAATAATTACCAATAGTACTTTTTGATGTATCTGTAAGTTTTTCGATTTCTCTATAAGAATGTCCTCCTCGACGAAGCTGTTGAATTAAATTTTTCTTTTCTAAATTGCCTGAATAGCCCATTGGTTAATTATAGTTATTTGTACCACGGTTTTCAAGGCTTTGCTTATTTTATAAATATTTTCAATCATGTATAATATCCAACATGAAATTAATTTTGCTAAGACATGGCGAGACGGACGCTAATAAAAATGGAATAATTCAGGGGGTTGACGATAATAAACTGAACGAAACTGGAATAAATCAAGCGAGAGAAGTTGGAAAAGAATTGAAGAAAAAATTTAAGGTTGATATGGTTTTTTGTTCTCCTTTAATTAGATGTGTAGAGACTCTGAATAATATTTTGGAAGAATGCCCAATTGAGGGTGAAATTGTGATGTGTAAGTTAATCCAAGAAAGGGATTATGGCGAATATTCTGGGATGAGTAATAAGATGGTCAATAAGGAAGATTTGAATAATGACAATACAATTAATCAAGAGATGGGGCTAGAAAGTTTGGAAAATTTAAGTAAAAGGACTCTGTTGTTTTTGGAAGATTTAAAGTTGGAGGATGAAAATAAAACAATACTAGTGATTAGTCATCATGGACCGATCAAAATAATGGTAAATAAATTAACTGGGAAAAAACTTGATGAAATTAAAATTGAAAACGCACAAATAATGGAATTCGATTACGATACGGGTTTAGAATTTTAATTATTCTAGGTAGTCTTGCAACTTTTTTCTTCTTGAGGGATGGCGGAGTTTGCGAAGGGCTTTGGCTTCGATTTGACGAATACGTTCACGAGTGACATTAAAAATTCGACCGACTTCTTCTAGGGTTTTGGGGGTTTCACCCATAAGTCCAAAACGAAGAGATAAAACCTTGGTTTCGCGTTCATCAAGAGAACTTAAAACTTCTTCAATAGATTCGCGAAGTAGTTCTTTGCTGGTTTCTTCATAAGGAGACATTTGAGTGGTGTCTTCAATAAAATCTCCCAAAAATGAATCCTCATCATCCCCTACTGGAGTGGAAAGCGAAGTGGTATCCTGGGAAATTCGGTAAATTTCTTCAACTTTGTCAATGGTAATACCAACTTCATCAGCAATTTGTTCGACTGTTGGTTCTTTGCCCAATCTTTGGGTGAGAGCTCTAGTGGCTTTGTAAACTTTATTGATGGTTTCAACCATATGAACTGGAATACGAATGGTTTTGGCCTGATCGGCAATGGCACGAGTAATAGCTTGACGAATCCACCAAGTGGCATAAGTCGAAAATTTGAAACCTCGATGCCAATCAAATTTTTCCACTGCACGCATCAAACCTTGGTTTCCCTCTTGAACCAAATCCAAAAAAGTAAGGCCACGGCCAATATATTTTTTGGCAATAGAAACAACTAAACGCAAATTGGCATTGATCAAATCTTCTCTGGCGGCTTGGGAACCTTTTTCAATTGATTTGGCAAGTGATACTTCTTCTTCAAAAGTAAGTAAATTAATTTTTCCAATTTCTTTTAAGTACATCCGGACTGAATCAACATTATTTTTTTGAACTAAAAGGCTAAGAAGATCTGACGAACTGGTTTTGGCTCTTTCGGTTTCTAGGACTTCTTTTGATTCGACCTTATCGAAAACATCAACTCCCCTTTCAAATAAAAAATCAAAAAGGTTGTCGACTTCATCAATATGTTTTTCGGGTTCGGGAATTTGGATAAGAACTTCTTCGTTGGTAAGATAATGGAGCTTTTTGGCTTGAGCAAGGAGTGCCTGCTTAATTTTGGAAAGATTGAGGGTGGTGGCCATAGCGAGTATTGTATACGAAATTAACCAATAAATCTAGCTTTTTTTGATTTGGACTTTGGATAAATCTAAAAGCAGCTTGTTGTACTCTTTTTCAACTTCGATAAGTTCTGGTTGATTATCTTGATTTTCTAACTTTGAAATTTGATGGCTAAGATAATTTAGCCTGTCTTTTAGAAAATAAGTATCAAGTTGAGTAATTGTTTTTTTGATTTCAACAAGGCGCTGATGAGATTCGGTCGGACTGACAGTAGCATCAAGATAAAGAGATTGGTATGTGGGTTGTATCTCTGGGGATAATATATTTTCAAATTTTTTTGGTTTAAAAATTTTAATATCAAGTAATTTGTTGGCAATAACCTGATAGCGATGATCTTGAAATCGAAGAAGTTGAGTTTTTAGTTTTTGAGATAGCTTGGCAGGATTTTTGGCACCAAAAATTAGAGTTAAAAGAAGTTGTTCAAGTTTTTGAGTTTTGATTGATTCTTGGGGTTGTTGAATTTCTGATGTTTGAGGAATAAGGGTGCTAATTTTAATGGATCCGCCACCAGCTGGAACACGTCCGCCTTCGCTAAAGCTACTGCGAGATAAATATTTTTTGGATTCTTCAAGAATTGATTCATGGCTAGAATTAAGCTCGTCGGCTAATTTTTGAAAATAATCGGAACGAATAACTGAATTTTTGATTTTTACTAAAAATGGTAAAACGGTTGAAAGAATTTCTTTTTTACCCTTGACAGTCTCGGGGTTGTTGGATTTAATTTGGGATTGAATAATAAAATCCCAAATTGGAACGGCTAGTTCGATTTGATTTTTGAAATATTCAAGATCAGATTTGACGGCTTCGTCGGGATCTTTATATTTGTCACCAAGGACTAAAACTTTGATATCAAATTCCATAGATTCGGCTAGTTCAATACTTTTTTTGGCGGCATTGTTGCCAGCAAAATCGGAATCAAGAGCAAGAATTAAAGTGTCGGTAAAACGACGAAGAAGTTGAAGCTGGTCTTGGGTAAAAGCAGTCCCTTTGATGGCAATAATATTTTGAATCCCTGCTTGATATGGAGAAATCATGTCAAACTCCCCTTCAACTACCAAAACATAATTTTTAGCTCTAATAAAATCTTTGGCCAAATGAAGACCAAAAAGATTTTGGCTTTTGTGGTAAATTTCGGTTTCAGGAGAATTGATATATTTGGCAGAATTCTGATTCTTACTAGTAGGTAGAATCCGACCCGAAAAACCCAGTATTCGACCGCGATAATCTGAAAGCGGAAAAGTTAATCGACCTTGAAATCGATCATAAAGGCGCGAATTGTATTGGCTTTGACCAAAAGTGCCCGTGGCAATAAGGTCTTGGACCTTATAACCTTTTTTGGTAAGAAAATTGATAAGAATTTGGGGGTTTTCGGGGGAATAGCCGATATTAAACTGTTTAATAGTTTCAAGTGTAATTCCTCTTTTTTGGACATAATCTAGAGCTGATTTGCCTAAAACATGGGAAGTAAGAATATAGTGGTAAAACTTGGCAACTTGAGTATTGATACCGATTAAAACTTTTTTTTTCGATTCCTCTTTGGAGATAAATTCGCTTTTTTGCAAAACAATTCCAGCCATAAGAGCAAGTTCGGTGAGGGCTTCTTTAAAATCGATTCTTTCATACTCCTCTAAAAAACTAAAAACATCACCAGATTTGCCACAACCAAAACATTTATAAATTTGAAGTTCTTCTGACACCGTAAAAGATGGGGTTTTTTCACCATGAAAAGGACAACAAGCAATATGATTGCGACCGCGTTTTTTGAGAGGGACAAACCTATTGATAACATCGACAATATTTAATTTCTGCTTGATTTCGTCAACTTGGTTATCCACAAGACTATTATACCTCAATCTCCCCTCCCTCCAGAGGCGGACAGGTAAAAAAGGGAGAAGTTTTAAAACAAAATTCAAAAGAAAGGCCGCCAATGAAAAAGTGTGAGAATGAGTAAATTTACTCACACAAACCACTGTGGCGGCCAAAAAAAATTACGAAGATTTGGGGAGAGGTTATGAATTTTGAGCTTGGTTGTTAATGTAGCGCCAGCCGTTGGTCGGAGAGTATTCTAACAATCTTTCACTTTGTAGGTATTTAAGTTCATGGGAAAGTCTTGCGGGGCTAAAGTTTATGTTCATTTCTTCGGTTAGAAATGAAGATATTTCTTTTTGACTGATCCATTCCTTTTGCGAAATGTTGACTATGGCAGTCATGACTCGAAAGGCATCACTGCACTGGTGATGAGCGGTGAGGTAATTTTGGAGGGTTGAATACTTAATGGAATTTTTGCTAAGAAAGCCTATGGTACGAGTAATTTCGGCAGTTATTTTCTGTTCTTCAGGTGAAACTAATTGCCGTGAACGACTATCAAATTGTTTGAGTAACCCAGTTTTTGTTACCAAGACATCAGTCATACAATCCCTCTCTTGTTTAATAAACTACTATCAAATAGATAGCTTGCTGAACGTAAAATATTTATGTTCAAAAAGCTATCTATTTGGTTTTAAACCAAATCTTTTTGTAATTTTAAAGAGCACAAAAAATAAATATTGACCAGCTAGAGGTCAGTATTATTTTTTAGGCGATTTTGATAATAACATGGAGACACAAACTCGTCAAAAAACAGTTGAAAATATAATTTATTAGTGATTACAAGTTGAAATATAATCAATTTATTTTTAAAGATTTGTAGGTTTTTTAATTTTTGTGACTAACTTTATTTCTTTGTGGGTATCTCAATATTTTTGGGAGTAAAAATAAGAAGAAAAATTGTAAAAATTATATTGAAAATAGCTAAAATTGAAAAGGTTGAACTGACACCAAAACTATCGGCAATTAAACCAGCCAAAGTAGGTCCAATAATATAGCCAAAATTGGTACTTAAGTCACTTAAACCTTCGATTTCACGATCATATTTGTCTGATTCGTAGATATAATCACCATAAGCTCCAGCAATGGACGGCCAAGCTACAGAGGAAATGATAGATGAACAAAAAACAGTGACAAGAATCAAAAATGGATTTTTAATAACAAATAAAAGAAGAAGGAGAATATTCCCCGATAAAAAAGCAATAAACGCGGTTCTTTTTTTACCAAATTTATGAGAAATTCTACCAACAAACCAACATACAATAAGACTAGGGAGAGTATATGCCAACATAAAAAGTCCGCCAAAATCTTTTAAATTTTCAAAACTTTGAGAAAACATTGGGCCAATTACCCAAAAGGTAGCATCAAAAATATAAAGCATAGTATTGAACAACATAACTGGAAAAATGATAAAACCTATCTTTTTCCAATTAGAAAATTCCTTACGAAAACTGTGATGATAATAACGATTGGAATTAATAATAAGATCTTTAGATGAGAGTTTAATTAAAACTAAATAAAATAAAAAAGAAATAAAAAGAAAAATATATGCAATTAAAAATGGAGTAAAAGTAATAATTTTGTTAATAAAAAAAGCAGCTAAAATAGGGCCAATAGAGATACCAACACTCTTAAAAATTCCAAACAAGCCAAATCTTTGAGAATTTTGTGATTTGGTATGATTTCCAATAAAATCAAAAATTGAAAAATTCATTAGATCGTAATAGACCCCCCAAATAGCCATGGCTAATATGGAAAGAATTAAAAATTTTGACGACGACCAAAGGATGACTGGAAAAAGAAAACAAAAAATATAAAAAAACAGAAAGAGTCGGCGATAATGAGTATTTTTGAATATTTTACTTAATAAAAAATCAAAAATGGCACCAAAAAGACTAGATGAAGAAATAATCAATCCGACTTGAGTTTTATTAAGGTTGAGATTAGAAAAGAAAATAGGAATAAGGTAACTAAAAATGCTGTCAAAAATTGCCCAAAATATGATCATTAAAATGATATTGGTGAAAATCTTTTTATCAAGAGTGAAATTGTTTAATTTAGCAGTAAGTCTCTTTAAAATCATGTTTAATATTTTCTGTTGGTAATAAAATCGATACAATCTGAAATTTGAGAACGGAAAGGTTGCCTGGATAAAAATTTTAGTTCAGTTTCAAAAATTTGGCGAGCTTTTTGGGAAAATTTATCAGCAAGCTTGCGACTATAATCTAGACTGCCAATATTTTTCATTTGGTCGATTACCCAAGTGATTTCGTCTAGGGTTTTTTGAGAGCGATTTTTGAGTAAAATAGTTTTTAGTTTTTCTTTGTTGGTTGAGTCAATGTTATTTAACAAATGAACCAACATGATAGTTCGTTTGCCTTCGTAGATATCATTGCCTAATTGTTTTTTTTGACCGGAAAAATCAGAAGTTAAATCGAGAAGGTCGTCAATTATTTGAAAACTTCGACCTAACATGACACCAAAACGATAAATTGATTCTAACTGTTCTTCACTGGCACCACCCAAAATGGCACCCAACCGCATAGGTCCGGCAATAGTGTAATAACCGGTTTTACTTTCTAGAATTAACAAAATATCTTCATCGGTTAAATCAAAGCGGTTTTCTTCGGTCCATTTGATTTCAATTGTTTGACCCAAAATAGTCCGATTGATCATATCAAAAAATTCCTGATGAATTTTTTGAGCTAGTGAAGAATCAAGAACTGAAAAATTATTATTAACAACTTTCCACATTAAAATATGTAAATCATCACCAGCGTTCATAGCCAGCGAATTTCCATAAATTTTTTGAATGGCAGGAAGGCCGCGACGTTGTTCAGATTGATCTTCGATATCATCATGACCGAGTATCCAATCTTCAGAAATTTGCATGGCGGCGGCGGTAGGAATGGCTTTATCAACGTTAAAACCCATAGCTTGGGCGGTTAATAAAACTAAAGATGGACGAATGTATTTGCCTTTTCTTTGGGGGTAGTCAGAAACCATTTTAAAATGAAAATCAAGAATATCTTGATATTTTTTATCTACCTGACAAAATGATGGGTAATCTTTTATTTGGTTGAGGTTTGATTCAATATAAGGCCAAACGATTTTTTTGTAATTTTCTAAAACTTCCAAAAACTTATGCGGCTGGGACATTTGCGGCTTCTAAATTTTTAACTTTTTTAGTTCCCATAGTAATAAAACGGCCAAAAGTGTAGGGATAAATCATATACATTACTTCAAAAGTGGCAACTGATAGTTCAAAAGCAGAAGGAATTTGATTGGTGATAAAAAAGGCTCCTGCACCTAAAATTAAGGCATTTTTGAGGCTATTTTTCATATTTTGACCAAAAACCTTTTTGACGATTTGAGGGTCAATACCGGCAATTTTGGCTTGTTTGGCGGCATAAGAATGGTTTTTGTAACCAGCATGAAGGGTGGTAATAAAAGTACCAACTGCGGTAACTAAATTCATTGGAGGGTTGGGGTGGGTTAGGTTTACTTCTAAAAGTAAACCTTGAAAAGCGATAGGAATATGACGTAATAAAAAAATAAAAGCTAAAATTAAAACTCCACTAAAACCACCTATGGTAAGTAAAAATCGATTATAGCGAATCCGAGCATAAAGAATTTTTTGGTTTTTTTTGAAAATAAATCGAACTAAGCGCCATATTAGCCGTAAAGTAATTGTTAGTAAAAAGAAACTGCCGATAATAATAAATATCGTATTCCAAGGTAATGCGGTGGTGTCGGTAATTTTGAAAAAGGGAAATTTAAAAATAGTTCCTTGGAGTGGATATTTTGGATACGGGACCCAACTATATAAAAATTTTTGTCGATCGAGGGGGACACTATAAAAATCTACCAAAAATATTCTTGCTGCAGAAAAAAAAGCGATGGCGTTGACAAAAAAATTAAAAACATAGTAAACAATAGCGGTATTGCCCTCTTTAACTTTTTTAGAAAAAACTACTAATTGTTGATTGTCGTCGGTCTTTTCAAGTTCTTCTTCAAAATCTTCAAGGGGTTTTTTGAAAACATTTCCAATAAGACGTAAAGGCATAAAAATAATGTTTTGGACAACACCCATTAAAAGTACTGAAAGCCAAATTTGGTGAGTCACAAAATAAAGACAAAAAAAGATACTAGTGTAGAGACGATAGCTTCCCCCTCGCAAAAACCAAATAAAAAGATAGATTAAAAAAACCAATAAAAAAGTAGTTAATAGAGGTAACCAATGGCGACTGTTGTCGATTTTGCGAACTTGAGATAAGCTTGATTGATTTTCAGCCATTGGTTAATTATACAATCTAATTTATACTGTAACTATGCCAGAAAACAAAGAAATAGGAACACCATCAGTAGAAAATGAAAAAACATCGATAAGAATGGTTGATTTGCAAAGTGAACGAATTGCTAAAGTTCCTCCTGGCGTGGAAACATGGATGAGGAAAATTGAAGAAGACCCGGCAATATCAAAAAACAATAACCAACAAAAAACCAAAGGAGACGACGATTCAATACTACAACCAATTGCCACAGCGGTAACCAAAATTTCTTTGCCGACAACTAAAAAAACTTTTGTTGGGGGATTTTCTCAACCAACAGATAACGCCTGGAGGTGGTTGACTACTTTTATATTAAGGATTATCAAAAAGAGTAAAGGTAATGTAAAATTTAAAGAGGAATGAACTCATCTGAAATTATTAGTAATCTAACTAGTTTTGTGTTTTCTGGAATATTGCTAGTGTTGGTGGTGGCTTTAATCTTGTTTTTAGTTTGGGCAGTATTGTTGTGGTATAAGTGGCGAGATCGAGAAGAAAAATCCCTAAAACAAGTAAATCTGTTTGTAGCAGTCCCGCAAGATAATGAAGTAAAAATTGATGCAATGGAACAAATAATTGGTTCTTTTGCGAGTATGTACAAAACGGCCAAACCAAAATTTTTACAACCTTTTATTGGTCAACAGAGTGCCTCTTTGGAAATTATAGGAACTAGTGAAGATATAAAATTTTATATTTCAGTGCCGGATAAATATCAGGACATGATTGAAAAACAGATATATAGTGTTTATTCTGGAGCAGACATAAAGGTAACAGAGGAACCAAATATTTATACCGACAAGGGATTTGTGGAATATTCTTGGTTAGTTTTAAAAAAACTACCACATTATCCTTTAAAGACTTATAAAGAAATTAGTACCGACCCTCTTTCGTCGATTACTTCAGCACTATCAAAATTAAGCCAAAACGAAACCGTTTCGATCCAGTTGGTAATATACCCAACTAATGGATTGTGGGCAAAAAATGGGAGAAGTTTTATTAGTAATACAAAAAAGTCAGAATCTAATCCCGAAAAAGCGGCATATAAAGTTGATGCTAAGCAATTGGAAGCGATTGAACAAAAATGTAGCAAGGTAGGTCTAGAAACTGCTATTAGAATTGTGGCAGTGGCACCATCAAAAGAAATTGCAAAAACAAATATTGCCAATATTAAGGCTTGTTTTGGTGAATTTGAATCTCCCTGGAACAAACTAAAAAGTAAAAAGATAAGGTTTAAATCGATGTTTATGGAAGACTTTATTTATAAATACCCTATTAGATTTTGGTTAAAAAATAAAACAATTTTGTCGGTGGACGAAATTGCTTCAATTTTTCATTTACCAAACAAAACAATCGAGACGCCAAATATATATTGGCTTAAAGCCAAAAAAGCTCCAGCGCCAGTTGACTCACCGCAAGAAGGAATGTATATCGGTGATAATTTGTATCGAGGAATAAGCAAAAAATTTTGCATGACACCAACAGATAGGCAAAGACATTTTTATATTGTTGGGCAAACTGGTGTGGGTAAATCGTGGTTGTTGGCTGATATGGCACTACAGGACATAAAAGCAGGAAAGGGTGTCTGTTTTATCGATCCCCACGATACTTTTGAGAGTATTTTGGAAAGAATTCCGCCTGAAAGAGTGGATGATGTGATTTATTTTGATCCGTCACAAACGGAGCGACCAATGGGTTTTAATGTAATGGAGTGCGAACGAGAAGATCAAAAAGATTTTGTGACCAGTTCAATTATTAATTTAATGTATAAACTTTACGATCCATATAAAACCGGGATTGTTGGGCCTCGGTTTGAACATGCAATTAGAAATATAATGTTGACAGTAATGACTGAACCGGGAGCGACATTTATTGAGATTGTTCGTTGTCTGACTGATCCATCTTACGTGCAGGAAATGTTACCAAAAGTGAAAGATCCGATGGTAAAACGTTATTGGACTGACCAAATTGCCCAAACTTCAGATTTCCATAAATCAGAAGTCTTGGATTATATCGTGTCAAAATTCGGCCGTTTTATTACCAACACCATGATGAGAAATATTATTGGACAATCGACCTCATCTTTTAATTTTAGAACTGCTATGGATGAAGGAAAAATATTGGTTATTAATTTGGCCAAAGGAACGATTGGTGAAGAAAATTCGGCATTTTTGGGATTAGTTTTGATTCCAAAAATTTTGATTGCAGCGATGAGCCGACAGGACGTCCCAGAAGATAAAAGAAAAGATTTTTATTTGTATGTAGACTAATTTCAAAATTTTGCGACTCAAGACTTTGCGGTAATCTTGTCGGAAGCCAGAAAGTATCATTTAAATTTGACTGTGGCCAACCAATTTATTTCTCAAATGGATGATGAAGTTAAAAATGCCGTGTTTGGAAACGTAGGTACTATTTGTAGTTTTAGACTAGGTATTTCTGATGCTGGATTTTTGACAAAGCAATTTCAGCCTGAGTTTGGCGAAAGAGATTTGCTAAATCTAGGTACTGGAGAAATTTATCTAAAAACTATGGTTAATGGGACACCAAAAGATCCTTTTTCGGTTAAAGTGGCTGCGGTAGAGAAGAAAAAACCTGGAAACCCCAAAATGGCAGAAATGATAAAAAGATTGTCAGCTCTAAAATATGGGAGACCCAAAGCGATTGTGGAGGCAGAGATAGCGCAGAGAGCGAGACTATGAAACAAATTTCTAGTTTCTAATGTCTAATTTCTAAATAATATTAGAGTTCTTTTAATTTGATGCCGCGAGATTCTTCTTTAGATTCGATTAATTCTAAATATTTTTCGGTAGTAGAAATACGTTTGTGGCCAACTACTTGAGAAACTACGTCGATAGGAACTCCTGATTTTAACTGGAAAACGATAAAAGTATTTCGAAGATCGTTTACTTTTATGTCTTTAATATCAGCTTTGATAAAAAAACGATTTAATAAGCTTCTAATATTTCTAGCTAATAAAGTTTTCCCCGTCTTGGTGACAAAAACATTTTTAGATCTGGTTGGGTAACGACCGTCGTTTAAATATTTTTGAAGAGCAGTTTTGGCAGAATTATTTAAAGGAACGCTTCGAACTGGATGACTTTCATAACTTTCGATAAGAATATCGTTGTCTTTAATATTATCAATTTTTAAATTTTCAATTTCTTTAATTCGCAAACCAGCTTGAAGCATAAGTTCAACAATAGCGGTGGCTCGAACGTCATTGCGACAAGCATCACGAAGAGATCGATATTCGACTGGTTTTAAGATTTTTGGTAAATCATTTTCATATTTTGGGTGTTTAACTTCAATAGACGGATCAATTTCAATTATTTTTTCATTTTTTAGATAGGAAAAAAAGTTTTTTATAGAATTTAATTTTCGAGAAATAGACTTGGCAGTATAACCATTTTGGGTTAAATTTTCTTTAAAAGAATCAATATCTTTTTCTGTAATTTCATTAATTAATTGGTATTTTTTTGATTCTAAAAAAGAAATCAATTGGTTAATGTCACCCTTGTAGGCTACAATAGTATTAGTTGACTTGCCCTTTTGGGTAAGTGCTTGAGTGAACTTATTTAAAGCATCATTTATTAAAAAATCTGACATATCATTTAAATAAATAGCTAGGTTATGACTTATAGTAACACAAATTAGGATAAATTACCATATATGAATAAAATTAAGAATATATCGCTGTGGTTGATTGGAATTGTTTTAATAATTTCAACATGGTTGAATATTAGAAACCAATATCTAACATTAAAAGAGGCCGAAAAGACAAATAAAGAATTGAAGCTAAAAATCGAAAATTTGGATAAATTGAAACTAAAAATGATTAAACAAATAGAATATGCGACAAGTAGC
>ENA-UOWO01005968-UOWO01005968.1-activated-sludge-metagenome-genome-assembly--contig:-NODE-5968-length-12635-cov-9.736010_pt1 | contig 12635 bp, 17 predicted proteins | sample MGYA00238148_ERZ761564 | MGnify/ENA primary metagenome ERZ761564 (study PRJEB28885, sample SAMN05720194) | activated sludge metagenome | isolation source: Anaerobic digester | place: USA...
CGTTCATCATCTTCATGATGGTCAAGCAAATGAACCGCATGAAACGGGAAGCCCCTCCAGCAGCGCCAGCGCCGACACCGGAAGACGTCTTGCTGTTGCGCGAAATTCGCGACAACCTTAAAAAATAAGCGATCTGAACGCTATTCAATCGTAAAGAAATCGCAAGAGCGACCCCTTGTTTTCGGACGAGAGGTCGCTTTTTTTATAGCGCCAACTGACGCGCCACGCGGATAGCTTCAATCAGGCTGGAGGCATCTGCCTGGCCCGTTCCTGCAATGTCAAAAGCCGTGCCATGATCCGGGCTGGTACGCACCAGAGGCAGGCCGATGGTCACGTTGACACCCTTCTCCACCCCCAGGTACTTCACCGGGATCAACCCCTGATCGTGGTACATCGCCACAACAACGTCAAACTCCCCTGGCTCGCCGTCGCGTGCACGGGCACGCATGAAAACGGTGTCGGGCGCAAACGGGCCCTGAACGTCCATACCTTCACGCCTGCCTTGCGCCATGGCGGGCAGGATGATGTCGATCTCTTCCCGGCCAAACAGGCCACCTTCGCCAGCGTGCGGATTCAGCCCCGCGACGCCAATGCGCCGACGCGTCTGCCCCGCAGTTGATGTGCGCAGCAGGAAATCATGGGTCAGCCGCAAGGTCTGCAAAACGTTGTCGGTCGTGACAGCGGCAATGGCGTCGCGCAGCGAGAGGTGAATGCTCACGAGCACAGTTTTCAGTTCGCCATTGGCCAGCATCATGCGCACCGGCACCTCGGACAAAGGTCGACCCAGATGGGCGGAGGCTTCGGCCTGCAGCAACTCGGTGTGCCCTGGAAAGTGAACACCCGCGGCAGCCAAAGCCTCTTTGTGCAGTGGCGCCGTAACGATCGCGGCAATATCACCCCGCAACGCAGCGCGAGCAGCCCAGATCACGCAATCGGCCGCCATTCGCCCTGCGCTGGCATTGATCGCGCCGACCTGGACCAGCGCCGACGCCTGTAAAACGGACAAAACCGGGATGCAACGGGGCGGCACCGCCAGAGCCTCGTTGACGGTTTGGATTTCTACAACAGGCAAGGCAACCTGTCCCACGCCAGTGATGAACTTCGCCGCCCGCCGCATCGTCGCCACATCACCGGCGACAAAACAGCCCCGCGTCACATCCGGCGCATCACGAAACGCCTTGGCGATGATTTCCGGACCAATCCCGGCCGGGTCGCCCTGCGTGATGGCGATGGGTAAGGTGCTCATGCGGGGTTGTCGATGTCGATGAATTCGTGCGCCAAACCGAATTTGGCGGCGACGTGGGAGGCGACAGCGGGCGCACCATAACGCTCGCTCGCGTGATGGCCGCAGGCCAGAAAAGCGACCCCGGATTCCCGAGCGTAATGCGCCTGCGGCTCGGATATTTCGCCGGTGATGAACGCATCAGCACCTGCAGCGATCGCCGCTTCAAAGTACCCTTGCGCGCCACCTGTGCACCATGCTACATTTTTTATAGCTATTCGCGAACTATCGACAAGGGCTACAGGCCGATTTAGAATATTTTTTACGTGGTCAGCCAGTGCCTGGGCGCTCTGGAAGCTGTCACCATCACGGCGCTGACCCAAAAAGCCCAGCGCCTGCTCGCCAAACCGCCCGGCGTGGTCGCCAAACGCCTGGAGCCCCAGCTTCAACCCCAGCTGCGCATTGTTCCCAAGCTCCGGGTGCGCGTCCAAAGGCAGGTGGTAGGCATACACATTGATGTCGTGCGCCAACAGCAAGGCCAGCCGCTTTTTCATCCAGCCGGTCACGCTTACGTCCTGCCCCCGCCAAAACAGGCCGTGGTGCACAAAAACGGCATCGGCTTGCGCAGCAACGGCAGCCTCGATCAGCGCCAGACTGGCGGTGACGCCCGAGACGATTTTCTTCACCTGCAGTTTGCCCTCGACCTGCAGGCCGTTGGGCCCGTAGTCCTTGAAGCGCTCGGGTTGGAGCAGTGCATCGAAGGTCTGCAGAAGTTCGATTCGGTCAGTCATGAGGTGACGGGTGTTGGCCTGAATTGTCGGTGAAATCAGGTCGCATCAAGGTGTCTCGGGATGTGCCAACGGCTCCAGCGTGCTGTCACAGCCCATGCCGGCCGCTATCCAGCGCCGCGCCAACCGGCCGAGGACGGGTGCTGCAAAAGGAGCCAGACCGCGCAGTGGCGCGGGGAGCGCCTGTTTCAGCACATCGGCCGGTTCGCTGATGGCGCCACAGCGGTAGATCGCGCTGGCCTCGCTCCAGCGCAGGGCCTTGCAGGCGCCATGCCGATGACCCGACAGCACCACGCCCAGCGGACAGGGCTCAGCCAGGCAGCACACGCCACAGCCATTGCACGGCGCACCGGGTACCGGCTTGGGAGGCGCTTCAACGTGGATCTGAATGGTTTGTGAGGAGGGAATCATCAACCTTTACACGGTTTTTACCCAGCGTTGGCTCTGTGACATGGCATTGTGCACTTGTGAAACGGACCATCGGCCTACAATTTACGGCATGAAACGACTCTGGTTATTGTTCTCTCAAACCGCCACGGTGCTGCTGGCCGCCTATTTTGTTGTGGCAACCCTCAAACCCGACTGGCTGGGGCGCTCTCCTGTGTCTCAAATCGGCTCGATCAGCCTGCTGGAAGCGCCTGCCATCTCCCCCGGCAGCGTGCCAACAGGCAGCTTCCGCCAGGCTGCACAAAAATCGTCGGCCGCCGTGGTCAGCATCAACACCAGCAAGGGCAACCGCCAGCATCCAAACAGCAACGACCCTTGGTTCAAGTTCTTCTTTGGCGACCAGGGTGGCGGCGAACCTCAAGTGGGCTTGGGCAGCGGGGTGATTGTGAGCCCCAGCGGCTATATCCTCACCAACAACCACGTGGTGGAAGGTGCTGACGAGATTGAGGTGATCCTTAACGACAGCCGCCGCACGATCGCCAAGGTCATTGGCACCGACCCGGACAGTGACCTCGCAGTGCTGAAGATCGAGCTGGACAAACTGCCCGTCATCGTTCTGGGCAACTCCGACGCGCTGCAGGTGGGTGACCAGGTTCTGGCGATTGGCAACCCCTTTGGCGTAGGTCAGACCGTGACCAGCGGCATCATCAGTGCACTGGGGCGCAACCAGCTGGGCATCAATACGTTCGAGAATTTCATCCAGACCGATGCGGCCATCAACCCCGGCAACTCGGGTGGCGCTCTGGTGGACACCAGCGGTAACCTGATGGGCATCAACACCGCCATCTATTCCCGCTCGGGCGGCAGCATGGGCATAGGCTTTGCTATTCCCGTCTCCACAGCAAAGCTGGTGATGGAAGGCATTGTGAAAGACGGTCAGGTCACGCGTGGCTGGATTGGAGTGGAGCCCAATGACCTGTCGCCCGAGCTGGCAGAAACCTTTGGCGTGAAAGCGAAACAGGGTGTGATCATCACCGGAGTGCTACAGGATGGCCCAGCCGCTAAAGCCGGCATTCGTCCGGGCGATGTGGTGGTCAACGTGTCAGGCAAAGTGGTGGGCAATGTATCTGAGCTGCTGACTAGCGTGGCCGCCCTGAAGCCGGGTACACCATCGAAATTTGAAGTGCAACGTGGCGACAGCAAGGTGGCTCTGGATGTCACGCCGGGCGTGCGTCCGAAGCCCCGCAGGGCGCCCTAAAGGTAGCTGCCAACTGATTTCTTTTTGCTATCATATTAGTAGCTACTCACGCATATTTGACATTGGCTTGATGCCAATCTGGCATCAAGAATTGGCAGATTCGGCAGTCTCGGGCGGTGCCTGTGTGTGCTTGATGAAGATTTGCGCCGCCCAGATGCCGATCTCGTAAAGCAGACACATGGGTATTGCCAGCGCCAGTTGCGACACCACATCTGGTGGCGTAACGATGGCAGCAATGATGAACGCCAGAACCACAAAGTAGCCTCGAAAATCCTTGAGTTTCTGGATGGTCACGATGTTCATGCGGGCCAGCACAATCACCACAATCGGCACTTCGAACGCCATACCAAACGCCAGAAACATCGATAGTACAAAGCTGAGATAGGCTTCAATATCAGGTGCAGCGGTGATGCTTTTCGGGGCAAATCCCTGAATGAACTTGAACACCTGGCCGAAAACGAAAAAGTAGCAAAAGGCAACGCCGACAAAAAAAAGAATGGTGCTGGACGCCACAAGTGGCAGTACCAGTTTCTTTTCATGGGTATACAGGCCCGGAGCTACAAAGGCCCACACCTGCCACAGCACCACAGGCAAAGCCAGCATGAAGGCCGCCATCATCAAAATCTTGAGCGGCACCAGAAAAGGTGAGATCACCGAAGTGGCAATCAGCGTGGCACCTTTGGGCAGGGTAGCTACCAGCGGCGCAGCCATAAGGTCGTACAGCGCAGCCGGGCCGGGAAAGAACGCCAGCAACACGCCGGCTACCCCAATCGCAATGGCGGCCTTGATAAGCCGGTCACGCAACTCCACCAAGTGCTGCACAAAGGGCTGCTCGGTACCAGCCAGCTCGTCATCTTTGGAATTCTTGTCAGCCATTCTTCACTTGTTGGGTTGTGGTGCCGTCAGGCACCCCGCACGCACGGGTCAATATGCGCCGGTGTCTGGTTTGGAGGGGCGGAACCGGGCAACCCGGGCTGCGCCAGAGAGCGCCTTGGTCCGCACACCGTTGCGTGCCTTGTACCAGTTGGGGGTGGCACCCTGCTTCACGCGCCACTTCTTTTTGGGATGCCGGTAGGCTGGGTAACTTTCGGGAAAGGACAGGTTGTCGCTGGATTGTGAATTCGAGTCCATGTTCGTGGCGTCAGCCCAGGACTTCTCGAAATCGCTGGCGTTGGTCTGTATGGAGTTCTCGACGTCCTTGGCGGCACCCTCAACCGTATCCTTCATCTTCTTCAGCTCATCGAGCTCAATGGAACGGCTGACCTCAGCTTTCACATCCGCCACGTAGCGCTGTGCCTTGCCCAGTAGTGTGCCGACCGTACGGGCCACGCGCGGCAGCTTCTCGGGCCCGATGACGATCAACGCCACAGCGCCGATGAGCGCCATTTTGGATATGCCGAGATCAATCATTGAGCGCGGTCAGTCCTAGTTTTGCCACCGGGCAGCGCAGCACACGAAGTGTCCAGCGTGGGAGCCATTGTTTTCAGGACTTCTGCTTGGCTTCCACGTCGATCGTGGTTTTGTCGGACGCCGCGGCGTTGGCCACCTGCGCAGCAGGTGCAGCAGCCTTGTCATCAGGTGCGGCTGAGCCGTCCTTCATGCCATCCTTGAAACCCTTGACCGCACCACCGAGGTCGCTGCCCATGTTTTTGAGCTTCTTGGTGCCGAACACCATGACGACGATCAACAGCACGATTAGCCAATGCCAGATAGAAAATGAACCCATGAGTAACTCCTAACTTCCAAAGAATTTGACTGATTTTAGTCGGCGAAGCCGGGCTGGACCACCCAACCCTGCAATTTAACCCCTGAACCTAACCCCTCAGCCAGGGACGCGGACCACCCATCACGTGAATGTGCAGGTGGTGAACTTCCTGCGCGCCTTCCGCGCCAGTATTGCTGACAATGCGAAAGCCACCTTCCGGATAAGGGTTACACCCCTCCTGCAAGGCCAGCTGGGGCGCCAGCGTCATCATGCGCCCCATCAGCTGCACGTGCTCGGGGCCGAGCTGCGCGAACGAAGGAATGTGCATTTTGGGAATCATCAAAAAATGCACCGGCGCCCACGGGTGGATGTCGTGGAACGCGAAGATGTCGTCGTCTTCATAAACCTTGCGGGACGGAATCTGTCCGGCAACAATTTTGCAAAACAGGCAATTGGGGTCGTGCTTCATCGTCAAACAATCCTCATTGCCCGACTGGCTGGCTCTTGTTCATCGCCACCATGCCGCGCACGATGCGGTACAGGAACCAGATGGAAATAAGGCCCCAGGCAATCCAGCCCGGTGCGATCAACAGCAGCCACAGCGGCGAAGTGATCAGGTACAAAACGCCCGCCCAGATAACGGAACGAATACGCCATGAAAAATGACTCGCCTGCCAAGTGCCCTGGGCTTCATCTTTTTTTACCAGATCCATCACCAGAGCAATGATCAGCAGCACGGCGCCCGCCTGCCCGCCCGGGATGATGGCGCCGACCGCCACGATCAGGTGCAGGATGTAGCTCACCCAGCCAACCGTCTTGAGCTGCTGCGCTTTTTCCGAATCTATGGTTATCACGTCGATCACGTCACTCATGGCTGTTCTCCTCGTTTCAATTGGTGTGGTGCTGCCCGGCGGCGCCTTCACGCGCCAGCACCTTGCGCAGAGCTTTTTCTTCGATGCCACTGGTACCGGCCCGACGCTGCAGTTCGGCCAGCACGTCAGCTGGTGTCAGCCCGTAGTGGGCAAGCGCGATCATGCAGTGGAACCACAGGTCGGCCACTTCACCCACCAACTTGGATTTGTCGCCGCCATGGTCGGCATCTTTCGCCGCCATGACGACTTCCGTGGCTTCTTCGCCAATCTTCTTTAAAAACGCATCCGGGCCCTTGTGCAACAAACGGGCCACATAGCTGGCCTCGGGGTCGCCGCCGCGCGCGGGCAGGCGGCTTTCTATGACTGCCGCCAGATTGGCAAGCGCTTCGGTGGTGTTGATCGGCAACATATCAGCAGGCATGGACAACTATTTGTAGATGGATTCAGGGTCTTTCAAGACCGGCTCGGCAACTTTCCAGGCTCCATTGTCGTAAACATGGAAAAAACAGCTGTGGCGACCGGTGTGGCAGGCGATGGACGGCTCAGCGAGCTCATGCCCCAGCTGAGTCACCTTCAGCAAAATCACGTCGTTGTCGCAATCCAGCCGGATTTCGTGCACCGTCTGCAGGTGGCCGGATTCCTCGCCCTTGAACCACAATTTTCCGCGTGACCGGCTGAAATACACGGCCCGGCCCAGCTCCGCCGTCTTTTGCAGTGCCTCGCGGTTCATCCAGGCAAACATCAACACATCGTTGCTGCCAACTTCCTGTGCAATCACGGGGATGAGACCCTTGTCGTCCCATCTGACTTCGTTTAACCAGTTCATGGGCAGATTGTCGGGCATGAATCACTAAAGCCGAACCGGAATCCCCGTTGCAGCCATGCGGGCTTTCGCCTGCCCGACCGTGAATTCGCCGTAATGGAAGATGCTGGCCGCCAGAACAGCGTCAGCACCACCCAGGCGGATGCCATCGACCAAGTGATCCAGCGTACCCACTCCGCCTGATGCGATGACCGGCACGCTGATGGCGTCGCTCACGGCACGGGTTAAAGCCAGATCAAAGCCGGATTTGGTGCCGTCACGGTCCATGCTGGTCAGCAGAATCTCGCCCGCACCGCGTCGCGCCATCTCCGAAGCCCACGCCACCGCGTCCATGCCCGTGTTTTTGCGGCCCCCGTGGCTATACACATCCCAGCCCTCGCCGCGCTCCAGCATGTCGTCGCCAAACCGGCGCTTGGCGTCGATAGCCACCACGATGCACTGTGCGCCGTATTTGGCAGACGCGTCTTCAATGACTTGAGGATTGGCAATGGCTGCCGAATTGAAGCTGGTCTTGTCAGCTCCGGCATTAAGCAACCGGCGCACATCTTCCACCGTGCGCACACCGCCGCCCACGGTGAGTGGAATGAACACTTGCGAAGCAACCGCTTCGATGATGTGCAGAATCAAGTCGCGCCCATCGCTGGTGGCAGTAATGTCCAGAAACGTGAGTTCGTCCGCGCCCTGGTCGTTGTAGCGCGCTGCGATTTCAACCGGGTCTCCGGCGTCACGCAATTCAACAAAATTGACGCCTTTGACGACCCGGCCGCCAGTGACGTCAAGGCAAGGAATGATGCGTTTGGCTAACATGTCTCGATTGTAGAGACCAGTCGCTGCCAACCCTGCCACACTTCGCCTGCGCCCACCGTGACGGGTTCCGTTACCTGAGCAGCCTCCACACATAGCATTTGGGCGTACCCATCCGGCGGCAAGTCAGACAGCTGCGCGCAACGCTCGGCACCCGGATTCCACACGACAGTGTGAGACCAGGTCTCACTTTGTTCCAGGGTCAACACACGGGGACCACAACGCAAAGTCAAAGCATGCGGCGCAGCAGCATAGACACGGTCAAATTCCCCGTCAAAGGTCAGTACCGGTGCCGCCACACCGTGGACGTCGTTCAGTGCATCCCATTGCGCTTGGCCTTCCAGCCCCATGAGTTGGGTGCGGGCAATGTCACTCACTGCCAAATAAGTATGAAGGGCACCACTGAAAACCAGAGGAATTGAATCAGTATTGTTGACGCTCAGCGTCAACCGCAACACTCCGGGGGTCAGGTCGATGTTGAATGCTGCGATAAAGCTCTGGGGCCAAATCACCCGAGTCGCCGCGTTGGCAGCCAGCGCCAGAGTGATGTGGGCGGCATCGCCCCGGACCTCAACCGACTGCAGGTCCCAAGGCATATTGCGGGCGAATCCGTGGCGCGGCAAGGGGCCACGCTGGTTGAACTGGGGAAAACACAAGGGTACGCCGCCGCGAATGGCGGTACGCCCATCCAGCACAGCCCGCGGGCTCAGGTAAAACTGCTCCACACCGCCAACGATCCAGGACAACACGTGGGCACCGTGTAGCGCCACCAAAACGCTATCACCACCCGGTAAAGTAATACGCTGACATGACAGGTCGCCGTAGCGTTCTGACGCACAAGCGACGTCTGCGCCAACTAGCACCATGGGGAGTCAGCCGTTGAGCTCGTCAGCCCGTTCTTGCGCTTTCTCAAAATCGAGATCACCACTGTAAATTGCTCGCCCGCAGATCACACCCTCAATGCCTTCGTCTTCGACGTCACACAGCGCTTCAATGTCGGCCATGTTGGACAAGCCGCCCGAGGCGATCACGGGAATCGTCAGTGCCTGCGCCAGCTTGACGGTGGCTTCGATGTTGATGCCGCTGAGCATGCCGTCGCGGCCAATGTCGGTGTAGATGATAGATTCGACGCCATAGTCTTCGAACTTTTTACCCAGATCCACCACGTCGTGGCGGGTGAGCTTGCTCCAGCCGTCGGTGGCGACCTTGCCGTCTTTGGCGTCCAGCCCAACGATGATGTGACCGCCAAACGCGGTGCAGGCGTCCTGCAGGAAGCCGGGGTTTTTCACTGCTGCAGTGCCGATGATGACGTAGCGCAGGCCCGCGTCCAGATAACGCTCGATCGTGTCCAGATCACGGATGCCGCCACCGAGCTGCACATCCACCTCGCTGCCCACCTGCTTGAGAATCTTGCGGATGGCCGCTTCGTTTTTGGGATGCCCTGCGAAGGCGCCGTTCAAATCCACCAGATGCAAGCGACGCGCGCCCTTGCTGACCCAGCTTCGAGCCATGACATCCGGCTCTTCGCCGAAGGTGGTGGATTGATCCATGTCGCCCTGTTTGAGGCGAACGCAGTGACCGTCTTTCAGGTCAATGGCAGGAATGAGCAGCATGTGGGCGCGGAGTCCGTCAGGGGAGGAAGGAACAAGAGAGGCAGAAAAGAGGGGCTTTGCCAGCGCCGGAGCGGGCGAACGGAAGGTTAATCACGGTTTCCAGTGAAGGAAGTTGCGGTAGAGGGCCAAACCATGGTCTGCGCTTTTTTCGGGGTGAAATTGCGTCGCAAAAATATTATCACGTGCAACGGCTGCACAAAAGCGTCCGCCGTAGTCCGCTTCGCCTGCGTTGTGGCGCGCATCAGACGGTTTGACGTAAAAACTGTGCACAAAGTAGAAGTAACTGCCGTCCGGCACGTCGCCCCAAACAGGATGGACGGGGGCACCATTGTGGCTTTGGTAAACCTGATTCCAGCCCATCTGGGGCACTTTGTAGCGGCTGCCATCGGGCTGAATCTGCCGGTCCAGCGCAAATTTGACGACGTTGCCGGGGATCAGCCCCAGACACTGCACATCCTGCTCGTCGCTGTGGTCCAGCAGCATCTGCATTCCCACACACACGCCCATCAGCGGCTTGGTAGCAGCTGCGTGCAGCACGGCGTTGAGCATGCCCGAGTCACGCAACTCGCGCATGCAGTCGCGCATGCCGCCCTGCCCCGGCAGCACTACACGGTCTGCGGATAACACCTCCCGCGGGCTGCGCGCCCAGACCACGTTCACGCCGGAGCCCTGGGCCGCGTGCACCACCGCCTGGGTGACCGAGCGCAGGTTGCCCATGCCATAGTCCACCACGGCAACGGTTTTAGTTGCTATCATATTAATAGCTTCTCACGAATAGCTGACGAGGGCTAGGAGCCAATTTCATGCTAAGAATGGCTGTTTTTGCCTACAGCGAGCCTTTGGTGGAGGCAATTGTGTCCATGGCGCGCGGGTCCATCTCCAGCGCCATGCGCAGGGCGCGGGCGAAGGCCTTGAACACCGTTTCGGCCTGGTGGTGGGCGTTTTCGCCGCGCAGGTTGTCGATGTGCAGCGTGACAAACGCGTGGTTCACAAAGCCCTGAAAAAACTCGTGGGCGAGCTGGCTGTCAAAGGTGCCGATCATGCCGCTCTTGAACGGCACATTCATGATCATGCCCGGGCGGCCGGAAAAATCGACCACCACGCGGCTGAGCGCCTCGTCCAGCGGCACATAGGCATGGCCGTAGCGGCGGATGCCTTTTTTGTCGCCCACGGCCTTGTGAACCGCCTGGCCGAGCGTGATGCCGACGTCTTCAACTGTGTGATGGCCGTCAATATGCAGGTCGCCCAGCGCCTGAATGTCCAGATCGATCAGGCCGTGGCGGGCGATCTGGTCCAGCATGTGGTCAAAAAAGCCGATTCCGGTGCTGAGGCTGGCCTTGCCGGTACCGTCCAGGTTGACCCTGACCGTGATTTGCGTCTCGGCAGTTTTGCGGGTGACTTCGGCGATGCGGGGACCTGTGCTGGGCGTCATGTGAATCGGTTGATATTCGATGGGTGAAAGCGATATTGTCCCAGTTCGCGGCTTGAACGGCTACAGACTGGCCTTCAGGGCTGCGAGCATCTGCGCATTTTCACCGGCGGTGCCCACCGTCAGGCGCAAGCAGTTGGCCAGCAGGGGGTGCAGGCCGGACACATTCTTGATCAGCACCTTGCGCGCTTTCATGCCGGCAAAGGTCTTGGCAGCATCCGGCACCCGCACCAGCACCATGTTGGCGTCACTCGGGAATGCCTGCAGGCCAGACGTCGCCTTCAGCGCTTCAAAAAGCAGAGCGCGTTGCGCACGGATATCCAGGGCCTGAGCCGCAAACGCGTCGGCATGTTCGAGTGCAAACAACGCACATTCTGCGTTCAACACACTGATGTTGTAGGGCGGGCGTACCTTGTCGACCTCATTGATCAGCGCTTTGGCACCCATCATGTAGCCGATGCGAACCCCCGCCAAGCCGAACTTGCTCAGTGTGCGCATCAGCAGCACGTGCGGGTGTCGGACCATGCGTTTGATGTAGCTTTTGCTGGAAAACGGCTGGTAGGCCTCGTCCATCACCACCAGACCGCCCGGTGCACCGGCGGCTTCGATGATTTTCTCAATCGTTGCATCGTTCCACAGGTTTGCAGTGGGGTTGTTGGGGTAGGCCAGGTAGGTGATGGCGGGCTTGTGCTGGGCGATGGCGGCCAACATGGCGGCTTCATCGAGTTCGAAATCAGGTGTGAGCGGCACGCCAATGAATTGCAGTCCCTGCAACTGCGCGCTGATGCCGTACATGACAAAACCCGGCACGGGGGCCAGGACACAGGCACCAGGAACATCGCAAGCCATGGCCAGCAGCGAGATCAGCTCGTCCGAGCCGTTGCCCAGCATCAGGTCGAAACCTTCCGGCATCTGCGCGTGCGCTGCCAGCGCGCTGCGCAACTGGTCGATGCGATCGCCGGGGTAACGGTTCAGTGCAAGTGCACCCAGCCGCTGCCCCAGATGTGCCTGCAGCTCAGGCGGCAGACGATGCGGGTTTTCCATCGCGTCCAGCTTTAGCATGCCAGCCGAGTCCTGAATGGCATACGCGTGCATGGACACGATGTCCTGACGGATGTTGCGTCGGATCAGGGGCTGCAGCGCGTCGGTTTTAGCTGTCATGAACACATATATGCAGTGGACAGCGCGTTCAGCATGACCAGCTGGACCGGCATGTCGGCCTCATACAGGTCCTTGTTGCGCTGCAGTTCTCCGTCATACAACGGTTTGGCCATACGCGGCTCCAGACGCCGCCCATTGAGACAAATGAGAGGCTTTGCCCCGGACCGAACAGACTGCGAATTGGCCTCCAGCACACCTTCCATGGCACCCACCAGGTAATACTGGACATAAATTGCGCCCTGCTTTTTATCGGACAACTCCAGTCCACGGAGCTCACGAATGCTCATGGCAGAGGTTGCGGTTGCCGCGAGCAGACTACAAAGCAAAAAGCACCATGACGCAAGCCGGGCAAGGCTTGCAGGGAAAAAGCGATCCTGTGTCATTTCAGCCTCATTTCTGCGGCCCGTGCGTGAGCCTGCAAACCTTCACCATAAGCCAACTCGGCGGCAATTTTTCCCAGCTTTTGGGCACCCGCTTCACTGACCTCGATCAAACTGCTGCGCTTTTGAAAGTCGTAAACACCCAGCGGGCTGGAGAAACGCGCCGTGCCGCTGGTAGGCAACACGTGGTTGG
>ENA-UOWO01005974-UOWO01005974.1-activated-sludge-metagenome-genome-assembly--contig:-NODE-5974-length-12627-cov-5.562043_pt1 | contig 12627 bp, 6 predicted proteins | sample MGYA00238148_ERZ761564 | MGnify/ENA primary metagenome ERZ761564 (study PRJEB28885, sample SAMN05720194) | activated sludge metagenome | isolation source: Anaerobic digester | place: USA...
TATGGATCAATCTGGAATCTTCGGGAGGGACGCACCAGTCGCCGTAGGTGTCACGCGGCATCAAGTCGTCGCGGATGAAACCGGCCATGTGATCCATCCAGTTGCGCATGCTCGGGTAATGCCGCTCGATGAGGCCGAGATTCCCGTACTGGTCAAGGAGATGGCCGGGGATGATCACAGTGCTGGCGGGCCAGGTGACGTTGTCGGAGTAGATCGGCCAGTAGGCGGGGCAGACATCGGCCACGCTGCCGTCGCCGCGCTGGGCGTCGGCAAAATCCCGGACCCACTTGGCATAGAGGGCGGCGATGTTGAACAGGAAGGTCTCGCCCCTGGATCCCTGGGATCGATCCCCCAGCCAGCCTTGCCGCTCGTCCCTCTGCGGACAGTCGGTGCTGATGCTGCGGTAATTGCCGCGCACACCCCAACGCACGTTGCGATAGAGACGGTTGAGCAGTGCGTTCGAACTGGACCATTCCCCTGCGGACTCGACATCGTCGTGAACCACGCATCCGGTCAGACTGGCGCGATCAGGTTGGCCGGGATAGCCGGTGAGTTCCACGTAGCGAAACCCGTGGTACGTGAAGCGCGGTTCGTACACCTCGACACCGCCTCCCTTCAGCACGTAGGTGTCCGTCACCCGCGCGCTCCGGAGATTCGCCATGTCGAGCGAGCCGTCGGGCTTGAGGGTTTCGGCGTGGCGCATTGTGACCGCTGTTCCCCGGGGACCGGAGACTCTGAGCCGGCACCATCCCACCAGGTTTTGTCCGAGGTCGCAAATCCACACGCCCGGCCTGATCTCGGTGAGACTTCGTGGTTCGAGCGTTTCGACGACGCGGATCGGCTCGATCATCTGGCTGGCGAGTGCGCCCCCGGGCGCGCTGACGCATTGTGCCGCCTGCCACGCGGCGTCATTGAAGCCCGCACTCGCCCAGCCATCGGGTTCCTTGCGCGCATCATAGACCTCGCCGTCATACTCGTTGTTTTCGGTGATCGGGCCGTCGGCCGTGAGCTTCCACGACTCGTCGCTCGAGATTGTCGTGGTTGTGCCGTCTTCGTGCTCGACGAGAATCTGCAAGAGGAGCTTGGGATAGCCGTACCCGATCGTCCCGGCGGGGGCGTTGCTCCGCGGAGCGTAGAAGCGTCCGTTTCCCAGCCAGACACCGACCGCATTCGGACCCGGCTTCAGCAGCGTCGTCACGTCGTGGGTCACATAGAAGACGCGTTTGGTGTAATCCGTCAGCCCGGGCGACAGGACGTGGTCGCCCACCTTTCGGCCGTTGACGTACAGTTCGCTGAGGCCCAGGCCCGAAACATAGGCCGTTGCTCGGCGCACCGGTTGATCGAGCGCGAACTCGCGGCGCAACATCCGGGCCGGCAGGCGCCGATCCTCGGGGCCGGCGAGCGCCCCCCACGGTTCCATCCCAGCCGGCCCGAGTTCCCGGGCGGATTGCCAGGCGGTGTCGTCGAAGCCGGGCAGCGTCCAGCCATCGACCTCGCGGTCCCACGATTTCCAGTCCGAATCTGTCCGGATGATCAACGGCGGGCCCGTCTCGAACTCGACTCGGAGCAGGCCGATGAGCCCGGCCGGATTGGGGCCTTCGCCGACATTCCTCACCCAGACGGCGATGAGATTGGGCCCGGGCCGGAGAATGCGGGCCAGGTTCATGAGCGTGGCCGCCTTGAAGTTGGATCCACCGCCGGCGTGTCGGCCATTGACCGCGCAGGCGAATTCGTTGTCGCCGGTCAGGGCAAGTTCGGCCGACTTGACCGAGCGATCGGCGGGAAGATCGAAAGCGCGGCGAAAGTACCTGGTGCCGACCGGGGCGGATTGCGCGGCGTTGCCCTCCGGATGCCAAATCCAGTCAACGCCCGACAGGGCCGATTCCGGACCGGGCTCGTCTTTGCCGATCCACTTCGCTTGCCAGTCGCCCGGCACGAGCAGGCCCATGGTCCAGCGCGCGGGCTTGCTCCAGTCTGAAGGCCGCCCTTCGTGGTCCCAGACGCGCACCTGCCAGAAGCATTCCTGGTTCGAGCGCAAAGCCTGGCCGGCGTAGGCAACGTGGATGGACTGTTCGGAGTCCACGCGCCCCGTATCCCAGAGATCCGGCCGCCCCGCATCGAGAGCGGTCCTGGTGCTGGCGGCTCGGATGTGGTAGGCGGTTTGGGCTGCGCCTCGAGCGGGCGGTTCGCCCGGGGCCAGAATCCAGCTTAGGCGCGGCTGGGGGACATCGATGCCGATGGGATCGCGCAGGAACTCGCAGCGCAGGTCGGTGGGGTCGAGACCCGCGAGCACGGTGAGGCTGGAGAGCAGGGAGCAGAGCAGGGGAGACAGGACGCGATACGATTTCATGGTGATGTTCTTTGCCCATCCGGCCAAACGATGCCGGCGTCGACCGGGCAAGGTTACCGGTTCAGACGAGGATCGGACCATACCAAAGTCCCCGCTCCGGAGAATCCTCGGTCCTTCAACGAAGCACGAAAACCTGTCCTGCCAACATCGAGTTTCATCGGTCGTGGATTCTTGAAACAACGTCTTGCCAGCCAATCCGCACGGTCTTACGAAATGGCCGTGCGAACCTCTCTGATCCCATGAACCAGGCAACTGCCGCCCCGCCCCCGACTCGAACAGGCCATCCGCCCGGCCTGTCGACGCTGTTTTTTACCGAGATGTGGGAGCGCTGCAGTTTCTATGGAATGCGAGCGGTGCTGATACTGTTCATGACGGCGGCGGTGCAGACCGGCGGTTTGGGGATGAGCGATGCGCTCGCAGGGGCGGTTTACGGGCTTTACACCGCCAGCGTCTATTTCGCCGCCCTGCCCGGCGGTTGGATCGCCGATCGGTTGCTTGGGGCGCAGCGGGCGGTCTGGTATGGCGGTCTTCTGATTGTTTTGGGCCAGTTCACGCTCGCGCTGCCGCGGACCGACACGTTCTACCTGGGATTGCTGTTCGTGGTCCTGGGCACGGGCCTTCTCAAGCCGAACGTCAGCGCGATTGTCGGACAGCTCTATCCGGAGGGCGGCGCGCGACGCGATGCCGGCTTCACCATTTTCTACATGGGCATCAATCTGGGCGCGGCGATCGGCCCCCTGGTCTGCGGTTACCTCGGCGAAAAAGTGAACTGGCGGCTCGGCTTCGCCGCGGCCGGTTTCGGGATGCTGCTCGGGTTGCTTCAGTTTCGTCTGTTGCGCGCGCGCCTGGGGGAAGCGGGCGCCGCGTTGGGTCATTTGGGGCCGGAGAGGCGTCGTGATATGGCGGTCTTGGGCGTCGGGCTGGGGGTCCTTGGCCTTGTGGTCGTTCTGATCTGGAGCGGCCTCGTGTCGATCGATGCGCTCAAGGTCGCGCAGGCGACCAAATGGTTCATTCTCGGGCTGGCGGTGCTGTTTTTCGCCGGTGTGCTGTTGTTCGGTGGTTTGAGCGGTGTCGAGAAGAAGCGGGTTTGTGTCATCGCCATCCTCTTTGTCTGCTCGGCGTTGTTCTGGTGCGGTTTCGAACAGGCGGGATCGTCGTTCAACCTGTTCGCCAAGCGGTACACCGACCGCCAGTGCCTGGGATGGGTGATGCCGGCAGGCTGGTTTCAGATGGTGGGGCCGGTCTTTGTCACCAGCCTGGCGCCGGTGGTCGCCGCCCTCTGGGTCGGCCTCGCGCGGCGCGGACGCGAGCCGTCGCTTCCCGCCAAGTTCGCGTTCGGACTGGCGCTGCTGGGGGCGGGGTTCCTGGTGATGGCGTGGGGCGCGAAACGGGCGGGAGCCGGTTTGGTCTGGCCCACGTGGCTGATTTCCACGTACTTCATTCACACATTGGCCGAACTGTGCGTCAGCCCGGTCGGTTTAAGCTCGGTGACGAAGCTGGCGCCCCCCCGGCTGACGGGTCAGATGATGGGGGTGTGGTTTCTGGCGACGTCCCTGGGCAACCTGGTGGCGGGATTGATCGCGGGGGAAGTCAGCGATGAAAGCACCCGCCTGATGGCGACGCGATTCATGCAGATCGCTGGCTTGACCGGCGGCCTGGCGGCGGTGTTGACCCTGTTGACCCGCCCTGTCAAGCGGTTGATGGGAGGCGTGCGATAGCCCGCAGGTTTCATCGAGTCGTGCGTTGATATTCAACGATTGCCTGTGTAACGCTCAACGTTCAACGCTCAACGTTCAGTCGGTTCGTCAAAGGATGAGCTATGCCATTCGATCGTGATCGGATGAGCGCGCGCGCGGGCGAGTTGGCGGCGCGCGGCGTTTACGTGGGGACATCGAGTTGGAAGTACGAGGGCTGGATCAACCAACTCTACACCCCGGAGCGGTATGCGTACCGGGGCGGACTGGCACGAAGCCGATTCGATCGCAGTTGCCTGGGCGAGTATGCCCAGGTGTTCAAGACGGTCTGCGTCGACGCCGCCTACTACGCATTTCCCGGCCGCACGTTCTTGCAGCGCATGGCCGACCAGGCGCCGGAGGACTTCCTTTTCGGTCTCAAGGTCACCGACACGATCACGATCAAGAAGTTTCCGAACCTCGAGCGATTCGGCGATCGCGCGGGGAAGGCCAACGACCAGTTCCTCGACGCGGATTTGTTTGCGAAGGCGTTTCTCGAACCGTGCGAGGCGATCCGTCCGAAGGTCGGGCTGTTGATCTTCGAGTTCTCCCGTTTCTGGCCGACCGACTACGGCCGGGGGCGGGATTTCCTGGCTGACCTTGACATGTTTCTGGGCCGGCTGCCGGGCGGATGGCCGTACGGTGTCGAACTGCGCAACAGCAACTGGCTGCACCGGGACTATTTCGAGTGTCTGAGCCGGAGGCGGGTTGCGCATGTGTTCAACTCCTGGGGGGCCATGCCGCCGGTCGGGGAGCAACTGTCCCTGCCCCAAAGCCGCACGCATGCCGAGTTGGTGGGCGCCCGGTTCCTCCTCACGCCCGGTCGGCGGTACGAGGAGGCGGTGCAAAGGTTTCAGCCGTACGACAAGATCAAGGAAGTCAACGAGGAAGCCCGTGCGGCGGGGGCGGCGTTGATTTCGGAAGGCGCCAAGACACCGGGCCGCAAGACGTTCATTTACGTCAACAATCGGCTCGAAGGCAACGCCCTCGAGACACTCGATGCGATGGTCGGCCTGGCCCGAATTCCCCACGACGGGGAAGATGACAACGAAATCCGGGCTCTCCCATCGACTCCGCTGGAACGAGGCCCGCGGTGAAACCGGTCGTCGGCGCGCGCTTCAGGGCGCGCTCGGGCTGGTCTCGAAGCGCGCGCCGAGGCGTGGCCCGGCCTGTTCACCGCCGTCATTTCTTGCGCCGGTCGTTCGACTTCTCGTTGAGCTTCTCGTAGTCCGCCTTCCATTCATCCTCCATGTCACGGATGCCGGGCATGTTCTCGCGGGCACGATCGACAGCCTGGGCGGCGTCCCGCGGGCTTGGAAGGACGGTGGGGCGGATCAGGACGAGCAGTTCGGAGCGTTTGGCCTCTTTGGATGTGCTTCGGAAAAGGCCGCCGATTCCGGGGATGTCTTTGAGGATCGGGACGCCGGACTTGGACTTGCTCTTGGATGCGCGGATATAGCCGCCGAGGATGATGGTATCGCCGTCCTGGACCGACACGGTGGCCGAGGCGGAGCGGTGGGTGGTATTGGGCATCTTGCCCACGTTGGCGATCTCGGTGTAACCGGTGATCTCCTCGATGTTCTGATCGATCTCCATGACGACCAGGCCGTCGGGTGTGATGTAGGGTGTGACATCGAGGTAGGTCTGCACATCGAGTTGTTGCAACTGCGCGCTGGGGCCGTAGCCGCCATAGCCGCCGCCGTAGTAGGTGCTGGTCACATACGGCACCGACTCGCCCACGGTGAAGTTGGCCGGGGTGGCGTGGCTGGTTTGGACGCGCGGCGTGGCGAGAATCTCGCCCTTGCCGTTCGAGGCCAGGGCCTTCACGGCCACGTCGAGATCGTCGCTGTACTTGCCAAAGTAACTGAAGCCGCCCGGCAGCCCGCTGCCGTCCACGATATTCGTGATGGCGTCGAGGAACGACGGGCTGTTCTTGGCGGAGGCCACGGACGTGAGTTTGCCCGTCTGCTGCTGCCGCATGAAGGTCGAGACGCCAAACTCGAAATTGTCGCTGAGTTGAACGTCCATGATAATGGCCTCGATCAGCACCTGGGCGAGGAGGCGATCGACCTTCTCGACAATGTTGGTGATCATCTTCATGTCGTCCTTGGTCGCATAGACGATCAGCGAGTTCGATCGCTCGTCGGGGATGATCTTGGCGTCCACAACCAACTGGCCTTCGCCCATTGCGGACATCCGGCTGACCAGGCCCTGCAGGCGTTGGTTGAACGTGCTGGCGCCGCCCGCCTGCCCGAGTTGTCCGGCCTGCCCGATCTGAGCCTGCGTCTGGTACTGGCCCGTCTGGCGCTGGGAGGGACTGAGGTTTGTCTGGCGGAAATTCGATCGAAACTGGCTGCCGGTGCTGCGCGCGCCCGTGGTCCCCCGGCGCGTGCTGGTCGCACTCGTCGCGCTCGTGCCCATGCCCACGCCTCCTCCTCCTCCCCCTCCTCCGATCACGCTGCTCATGGTCGAGTAGATTTCCTCGACTTTGCCGTACTTGATTGGGATGACCTCGAGCTTGTAATCGCTCTCGACCTTGACGTCCACCTTCTCGATGATCTCCATCATCCGCTTGATGTTGGGAGGATAGTCGCGGAGGACGAGTGTCATCGTGCTGTCGATCGGCACCACGCCACCCTGAATCTTGCCGAATGTCTGGATGACCTGCGCCACTTCGGACGGCAACGCATTGGTGACCTGGACGACCTTGGTCACAAACTGACCCAGTTCGGCCAGGTCCTTGGCCTCCTCCTTCGAGAAGGCGGCGCCTTCGGTCAACGCCTGCTGTGTCGGAACGGCGCTGACAAACTTGTCCCCCACATCGATCATGGTGATGCCATTGAGTGCCAGCACGCTCTCGAGGGCCTGGATCGCCTCTTCCCGGCTGAGTTCCTGCTGGTTCTTCAGGGTTATCGAGGCGGCGGGGAGTGCTGTCGGCCGCAACACGGTGCGCCCGGTCAACTCCGCGTAGACGCTCAGGACCTGCTCGATCGGAGCCACTTGCAGGTTGATGACTTTTTCCGGGATCATCGCTGACCCCGCCAGACCCGCCAGGTTCGTCGTGGTCGGAGTGATCATGGCCGCCATCGGGACGCCGGCAATGCCGGGATCGGCGCCTCGGGGGGCCGCGGGCTGCGCAGAGCCGACGCCGGGAGTCGGGATTGTCCCGGCCGGCAAGGCTGTGGCCGCCGCGGGACCAACGACCCGTGGTGTGCCCGGAATGCCCCCAGGCCGTGCGGGAATCGCCGCAGCGCCACCTCCCGCACCCGCTCCCGCTCCCGAAGTCACCGTCGCCGTTCCCGCGGGAATCTGTGGCGAAGCGGCCGGGGCGGGCGCGGGAGTCGGCGGGAGCGGGACTGCCCTGGGCCTGTCCCGTCGGGGAGGCGGTGTCGAGGGCAGCGTGGGCGCGGGGGTCGCCGCGGGGCTGTTGGTTTCCGCGGGGGATGGCGTCTGGGCGCGGGCATCGAGTGCGCTTCCGATCAGGGCGCAGCAGGCAATGAGGCGGAAAAACGGGACTTTCACGTGGAGCCTTTCGGGGTGGAGGGCGGGTTGGCCGCCGGTCCGGGAGCCAGGCGCGTCGCCCCCGATCTGGGTGTGGCGGCGGGCGAGGCCGCCTTGGCGGTCTTCTGGTAGCTGGCGACGAGCGTGATCTTGCCCAGAAGCCGGTAGTGGGGCGGGTCCGGTCGCAGGTCCATGTCCCGGACGCGGATCATGGAATCGCCGGAGCCGAGGCCGACGAGGAAGTTGACGAGTTCCTGGTCCAGGCACGAGACGTCCACGGAGACAAGCTGCTCGTCAAAGAACTGGTTGGTGCTTCCGGCGCCGGCCTGGGCCGCGGGTCGGATGCCCGTGATGGCGACGCCCATTTCCTGGGCCTTGTTCTGCACGGTCCGGGTCAGATCGAGGGCCTGCTCGGCCTTGAGCACCGCCGAGCCGGCCAGTTCGAGCTTCTGCAACTGGGACCGGTACTCGGGCACGCGGGCGATCTCCTTCTGATTGGTTTGCAGCGTGGCGCGTGCGGCGGCCTTGGCGCCCTGAAGCCGGCCCCAATCCTTGAAACGCGGAAAGATGAACAACACGCTGACGACGATCACGATGATCGTGACGGTCAGCACCACGAACCGCTGTTCCTGCGGGCGGAGGCCCAGTTTGTCGAAGACGCTCGTCATGGGATTAGAGATCGCTGCGGCGAATCTCGCACTCGATGCTCCAGTTCATCGGGCGCGCGGTCGAGCCGGGCGGGCCGGCCGCCGATCCCTGGATGTTCCGGGTTGAGACTTGGCTGAAAAGAGGCTGACCATTGACCGTGGCGGCCGCCAGAGCCTGGTTGTAAGTGGTCACCAGTCCCTGTTGTTCGGAGGGGACCGTGCCGAACAGGCCGAGCTTTTTGCCGCGCTGGAAGGTGAGCTGGGTCAGGTTCAGTTCCTGCGGGAGGCTGTCGCACGCGGCCTTCCAGCAATCGAGCGCGGCGAACTTGAGGCTGACCTGTTCCTGGAGAATCTGGACTTTGGCACGGAGTTCGAGGGCGTTGGTGTAGGCGCTTGTGCTGAAGACGATCTGTTGGTCCAGGGCGTCCTTTTGATACTGCACCCACTGAAGCGCGGCGAAATAGCCGAGGATCGCAAACAGATAGGCCAGGCCCAGCCCCCCCAACGCGCGCATCCAGAGCCGATCGATGAACTGCTGCCTGTAGCGGGACAGGAACTCCGCCGGAACCAGGTTGCCCGCGCCCGCCGCCGTCGCCGAGAGCGCGGCGAGCCGGGGCGGGGCCAGGGGCGGAGCGACCGTGAGCGCGTCTCCGACGGCCGTGCGCAGGGCGGGTTCGAGCCGGGCGGCCAGGCCCTCCTCGGCAACGAGGTGCCACGCCGGATTCGGAGTCAGCCAACCCTCCATCTCGCCCGCCCAGGCGATTTGCCTGAGCAGGTCGACCATGTGTTGTCCGGTCTGCTCATCGCCGGAGAGTTGGAGCAGGCTCAGGTTTTGCCACTGGCCTCCGAACCTCCAGGCGGCCAGGCAAACCGAGCGGCCGCCTTCCTCGCGGGGGAGCAGCCAGACGCCGTCGCCGCTGGGCTGAATGGCGAGCAGTTCGCGCAGTTGCGGCAACTCGAGGCGGTCGGCGAGAAAGCCGGCGCCCTCGAGCCGCCCGAGGACATCCTCGACAACGTTGCGCGTGGCGATGATGACCACGACTGTCTGGGTCGGGGAGGCGGGGGCGGACAGGACCTCGAATGTCCAGACGACCTGAGTGATGGGGAGCGGGGAGAGCCTTTCGATCTGGAGTTCGACCATCCCGTCGAGTTCCTTGGGATCGCTGGCAGGCAGGTGGACCACGCGCAGGAAGACCTGGCCGGCGGGGAGCCAGGCCACATTGAGCTTCGGCTGCCAGACATCGCTCAACGTGCGCGCCACGTGCCGGGCCGGCAGCGGATCGGTCGACAGCACAACGCGATCGGAGAGCAGCCGGGCGCCGCTGCCGTCGCGGCCGAAATGCCAGAGTTGGCGGCGCTCCTGGCGGGCATCGAGGACGTTGCAGTTGTTCCAGCGCCCGGTTTTCAATTGCCTTTCTAGCCTTTCTGGTCCTCGACGAGCGCGGCCAGGTGCTCTTCGGTTTGGGTGACGCGCAGGACTTCCTCGATCGTCGTCACGCCGTTGCGCACCTTGCGCCAGCCGTCGACCCTCAACGTGCGCATGCCGTTCTCCATGGCCCGCTGGGCGATCGTGGACGATGCGGCGCGGTTGAGGATGAGCGGGCGCAGCGCCTCGTTGAGAATCAGAAGCTCGTAGATGCCGGTGCGCCCCTGGTAGCCAAGCTGCCGGCACTCCTCGCACCCGGCCCCGCGGAGAAAACGGGTCGTCCCGATATGCTCCGGCGGAAACGCGATCCGATGCAAGTAGTCGGGCTCGACCGGCTGTTCGGTCTTGCAGAACGGGCAGATCGTGCGGACGAGCCGCTGGGCCATGACGGCCTCGACCGAGGACGCCACGAGGAACGGCTCGATCCCCATGTCGATCAGGCGGGTGAACGCGCTGGGCGCGTCGTTGGTGTGGAGCGTGCTGAACACCAGGTGGCCCGTCAGCGCCGCGCGAATGGCAATCTCCGCCGTCTCGAGGTCCCGGATTTCCCCGACCATGACCACGTTGGGGTCCTGGCGCAGGATGTGGCGCAGCCCCATGGCAAACGTGAGGCCGATGTCCGGACGGACGGCGATCTGATTGATGCCGCGCAACTCGTACTCGACCGGCTCCTCGATGGTGATGATGCGTTTCTGGGTCGAGTTGATCGTGCTGAGAAAGGCGTAGAGCGAGGTCGACTTGCCCGACCCGGTCGGGCCGGTGACCAGGAAAATGCCGTGGGGCTTGACGATGATCTCGCGGATGGCCTCCTCCTCCTCGGGGAGAAAGCCGAGCTTGTCGAGCGTCAGAAAAATCTTGCCGCGCGTCAGCAAACGCAGCGAAACGCTCTCGCCATACACCGTCGGCACGGTCGACACCCGAATGTCGATTTCCTCGCCTTTGATCCGGACGTTGATGCGTCCGTCCTGCGGGAGGCGTTTCTCGGCGATGTTCATTCCCGACATCACCTTGATGCGCGAGATGATGGCCGACTGGAACCGCTTCAACTGGGGCGGCATCGGCGTCTGGTGCAGGATGCCGTCGATCCGGTAGCGGATTCGCAGCTCATCCTCCATCGGTTCGAGGTGAATGTCCGTCGACCGGTCCTTGTACGCCTCCCAGATGACCTGGTTGACAAACTTGATGACGCTCGCCTCCTGATCGCCCTCCGTGATCTCCCGGTCGCTCGCGATCTCGAGCTCCATCGGCTCCTCTTCCGACATCTCGTCCAGCGTCGCGGCCCCGACCCCGTAATACTTCTTGAGCGCCTTCTCGATCTCCGCCTTCGACGCCAGCGCGAATTCGAGGGGCGATTGCGCCTCGAACTGAACCGCATTGACCATGGCCGGATCGAACGGATTGGCCACCGCCACCTGCAGCCGATCCTCGATCAGGCGCATCGGCATCACGGTGAACTGGAACGCCACCTTCGTCGAAATCTTCGAGAGAATCAGCTTGCGCTCCTCGCGCGGCACATCCTCCGGAATCGTCACCCGCTCGACATACGTGTGCCCCAGCGCGCCCGCCAACGCCCGGAGAAACGCCTCCTCCGACAAACCGCTCTCGCGCTGGAAGACCGCAAGCAGCGAATCCTGCCCGCCGCTCTCGACCTGCGCGCGCCACGTCTTGTGCCATTGCTCGCATTGCTCGGGTGTGACGAGCGCGGCCTGGGCCAGGACAGTCTTGATGGATGCTAATGCCATGAGACACATCGGATCGCCGATGACCAAAGGCTATACAACCGAAACCGGCAAAAGTTGCGACCTCCCATGATTTTCCGCCCCCGGCCCCGCCGCGCCGAAAAGCCGCCCCACCCGCGGTTCGCCCGGCCGAGGCCGGCTCCGGTCTCAGCCTCCAATCAACTCCTTTGCCGCGCGGACCATGGCATTGGCGCTCAGGCCGTGCTTCTCGTAGAGCTGATCCGCCAGGTAGGCGGACTGGCCAAACTCGCCCCGAATCCCCAGCGAAATCATCCGATGGGCAACCTGCGCGTTGGCCAGAGCATGGGCAACCTGCGCGCCCATCCCGCCCAGGAGCTGGTGATCCTCGATGGTCACCACGCACCCGTGGCAGGCGCTCACCGCCCCGCCGATCGTGTCGAGGTCGACCCGGTTGATGAACGGGTTGTTGATCACGGCCGCCCGGACCCCTTCGGAAGCCAGTTGCCGCCCGGCCTCGATGGCCTTGCCCACCAGCGCCCCGCATCCGATCAACACCACATCCCCGCCCTCCCGCAGCACCTGCGCCCGCCCCCACTCGAATCGCGCCCCCCCGATCCACGACGTCGGGCAGCTCTCGCGTCCTATGAAGAAGATCACCGATTCGCCGTCGCCGCCCCGCCTTCGGGCCTCGCCGATCCTCTGGATGGCCTGGGCCATGAATGCCTCGGCTTCATCCGCGCACGACGCGGCGATCACCACCGTGTGCGGAATGGCGCTGGTGGCGGCCAGATATGTGGTGGCCTGGTGCGAAGCCCCATCCGCCGCGTCCTGCAGCCCGGCGTGCGAGAAGACCGCGATCACAGGAGCCTGGGAGAGGGCCGCCATCGTCAACGGCAGATTGCCCTTCGTGACTCCGAACTGGGCGAACGTGTCGACAATGGGAATGAACCCCGACTTGGACAGGCCGGCCGCGACGCTGATCATGTTCGCCTCGGCGACCCCGACATCGACGAAACGGTCGGGAAATGTCTTCTGAAAGAGACTCATGCCCGTCGATCCCTGAACGTCCGAGGAGACCGAGAAAACAGGCCATCCCTCCCGGGCCGCCCGGATTGCGCCTTTGGCCAGGCCGGACTGGACCTTGTCTTTCTTGGGTGGAGTGGTGGACTGCAGGGCGGCCGCGGCGGCCTTTTCCTTCTTCGCCGCTTCTTTCGCCTCCCAGTCGGCGCGCAGTTCGAGGGCCCAGCGGAGCAAGGCCTCCGGCGGTTCC
>ENA-UOWO01005976-UOWO01005976.1-activated-sludge-metagenome-genome-assembly--contig:-NODE-5976-length-12623-cov-10.457193_pt1 | contig 12623 bp, 8 predicted proteins | sample MGYA00238148_ERZ761564 | MGnify/ENA primary metagenome ERZ761564 (study PRJEB28885, sample SAMN05720194) | activated sludge metagenome | isolation source: Anaerobic digester | place: USA...
CGAGCCGCCGGCCGCCGTCGTCGAGCCGCCGAAGCCCGAACCGCCGAAGCCCGAACCCAAGCCGGTCGATACGTCCATCTATATGCCGGAGACGCTGCGCTCCTTCGAGTCCATCGCCGCGTCCGGTAAGGGTACGGTATCGTATTCGCTCGGCGAGGCCGATATCGTGCCGACCCTCGAGCGCATCCTCGACTCGGTCGAGGGCGAGTCGCTCGACCTGGTCATCTGCCTGGATACCACCGAGTCGATGGCCGACGATATCGACGCGGTCAAGACGAGCCTCCCGGCCATGGTCGCCGAGAAGACGAAGCGCTTCTCGGCGTTCAGGCTCGGCCTCGTGCTCTACAAGGACTATTTCGAGGACTACGTCGTCAAGCGCCTGGAGTTCACGCAGGACGTCGGCGCCTTTACCGACGCGGTGACCAGGATACGAGTCGCCGGCGGTCGCGACATACCGGAAGCCGTCTACGAGGCGCTCTACGAGGCCCTGATCGGCTACCCCTGGTCAGCCGACGCTATGCTGATCGTGCTGATCGGCGACGCGCCTGCCCATCCCTTGCCTAGGGGCAGGGTAGGCAAGGCCATGGTCGACGCCAAGTCCGCCGAACTCGGCGTGGCGATCAGCGTCATCGTCCTGCCGCACTGAGGCCCGGCGGCAGCTGTTTTTTGTTTACACGACGGCCGGAGGCGTATTAGAATCGCGTACCGACCATTGAACACCATCGAACGGAGCCGAGCGGGGATGAGAAGCAAGCGAGCGAGAACGAAGGAGACAGAACCGCTCGAGCGGGTAGCGAGCCTCGGGGTACTCGCGCTCTCCGTGGCCGTCTTCGTCTTCGGCTTCGCCTTCGTATCGTCGGGCTTTCCCGTCTCCTACGCGGAACCGGCCGAGTCGGTCGGAGCCGCCGACCTGGCCGACGCCACGGGCTCCGCCGGTATCGCCGACGCTGAGTCGCCCGATGGGCTCGACGCCATCGTCGACGAAGTCCCGCCCCCCGATGACGGGCTGTTCTATGTGGCGTATAGGGTGGTCAAGGGCGACACCGTCTCCGAGATAGCGGCCCGATACGGCGTCAGCACCGACTCCGTCGTCACCTTCAACGATATAACCAACGCCAGGACGCTATCGATCGGCCGCTACCTGAAGATCCCGACGCTCAACGGCATCATCTACGCCGCCAAGGGAGGCGATACCGCCGAGGCGCTCGCGGCGAGCTACGGCATCTCCTCTGAGCGGATCAAGAACCTGAACGGCCTCGACGACGGCCCCCTCGAGGCGGGCAAGCCCCTGTTCCTGCCGGACGCGCGGCTATCGAGCTGGACCCTGCGCGAGATATCGGGCGACCTGTTCACCTGGCCGCTACGCGGATGGATCACCAGCTGGTACGGCTGGCGCGACGACCCCTTCTCCGGCGCCAGGAGCTTCCATACGGGCGTCGATATAGGCGCCAACCGTGGAGCCCCGGTTCGCGCCGCGATGGAAGGGAACGTGTCGGCGACCGGATACTCGACGGTATCGGGTAATTACGTCGTCATTCGTCATCACTCCGGCTATACCTCGCTATACGCCCACCTGGACCGCATCGACGTGAAGCCTGGCAAGTACGTGACGACCACCACGGTCATCGGGGCCGTCGGCAGCACCGGCTACAGCACCGGCCCGCACCTGCACTTCACCGTCAGCAAGAACGGCAGGACGCTCAACCCGATGTCTGTGCTCCGTTGACGACGCCCACAGTTTGACAGTCGAATCCTTTTGGACTACCATGCCCGTACTATGAGAACGCTCCAGGGCCTACCGGCCTCGCCAGGCATAGCCATAGGGTCGGCCTTCATGTTCCTCGACGACGAGGAGCCGACCATCCCCAGGTACGCCGTCACCGAGTCCGAGCTGGACGCGGAGTGGGATCGGTTCGTCGTGGCCGTCGGCAAGGCCAAGGACGACGTCGAGGCGCTACGCGACCGGGCGGTCCGCGAGATGGGTCAGGAGCACGGCGCCATTTTCGACTCGCACCTGATCATGCTCGACGACCCGGACCTGCTGGAGTCCATCGAGGCCTCCCTGCGGTCGAGCCTCCTCAACATGGAGTGGATAGTCCACCAGTACGCCCAGGCCATAGTCAAGCGCCTGGAGGGCCTGGACGACCCCGTCCTGCAGGAGCGCACGGTAGACGTGCATGACATAACGAGGCGCATACTCAACCACCTGATGTTCCGCGAGCGCTTCTCGCTCGCCGACCTGAACTCCGACGTCGTCCTGGTCGCCCGAAACCTGCTACCCTCGGACATGATAGCGATGAACCGCTCCAAGGTCAGGGCCATCGTGATGGACGCCGGCGGCAAGACCAGCCACACGGCCATCCTCGCCAGGGCCTTCGAGATACCGGCGGTGCTCGGCCTCGGCGGCTCGGCTCGAGCCATCAGGAACGGCGACATCGTCGTCGTGGACGGCAACACCGGCGACGTCCGGGTGCAGCCGGACCCGCAGACCCTCGAGCGCTACGAGCGCATCCGAGCCAGGATGGCCGAGCGCGACGAGACGTTGAGCGGCCTGGCCTCGCTACCGGCCAAGACGCTCGACGGCAAGGAAGTGCTGATCAAGGCGAACATAGAGGTGCCGGAGGAGACCGATTCCGTGTTACGCCACGGAGCCCAGGGCATCGGCCTGTTCCGGTCGGAATTCCTGTTCCTGCAGCCCGGCCGGGCCCCGAGCGAGGAATCGCAGTACGTGGCCTACGGCCGGGTGATAGAGGCGATGGGAGACCGGCCGGTCACCATACGCACCCTCGACGTCGGCGGGGACAAGGTGGTCCCCGACCTGGCCATCGAGGAGGAAAAGAACCCCCTGCTCGGGTGGCGGGCCATCCGCTACTGCCTTTCGGATAAGGAACTGTTCCAGAGCCAGCTCCGGGCCATCCTGCGCGCCAGCGTATCGGGCGACGCGCGCATCATGTTCCCGATGATCTCGGGCCCGGTCGAGCTCGACTCTGCCCTGGCCCAGCTCGAGGCGGCCAAGGCCGAGTGCAGGCGACGGGGCCAGTCCTTCCGCGAGGACATACCGGTCGGCATCATGATCGAGGTGCCGAGCGCGGCGATGATAGCCGACATCCTGGCCCCGAAGGTGGATTTCTTCTCGATCGGCACGAACGACCTGATCCAGTACACGATAGCGGTCGACCGAGGCAACGAGCGGGTAGCCTACCTGCACGAGCCGTTCCATCCCGCCGTGATCCGTCTGGTCAAGAAGGTGATCGACGACGGCCACGCCGCCGGCATCCCGGTGTCGATGTGCGGCGAGATGGCCAGCGACCCCTTCGCTGCCGTCGTGCTGCTCGGCCTCGGCCTCGACGAGTTCTCGATGTCGGCCGTCTCGGTCCCGGACGTCAAGCGCACCATCCGCTCGATAGGCTTCGCCGAGGCGGAGGCCGTCGCCAACGAGGTGCTCAAGCTGAGCTCCCACCGCGAGACGGAGGAATTCCTGGCGAAGAGGCTGGCCGACCGGGTGTCGCGCGACGGTTAGTCGGGAGCCCCGGCCGAACCCTAGTCCAATCCGCCCGTTCCGGTGTATCCTTTACCGCACATGAACGAAGAAACGACCATCAGGCCCTCCCGCACGCGTTGGAGCGGCCTTCCCGTGGTAGCCATAGCCGGGCGCCCGAACGTCGGCAAGTCGACGCTGTTCAACCGACTCCTCCGCTCGAGGCGGGCCATCGTCGACCCGACGCCGGGCGTCACGCGCGACCCCATCGAGGGCGAGTGGCTGCCCGACGGCGCCGATATGCCGGTTACCCTCGTCGATACGGGCGGCCTCAAGCTCGACCGAGACGATATGGACGACCGCGTGGCCAAGAAGAGCTGGGAGCGCGTCGCCTCGGCCGACCTCGTCTTGTTCCTGCTCGACGCCGTCGATATCACTCCCGAGGACGAGGAGTTCGCGTCGATGCTCAGGCGCTACGCCGGCAAGACGGTGCTCGTCGTCAACAAGGCGGACAGCCCCGAGCGCGACGCGGCCGCCTGGGCCCACGCGTCGTGGGGCTACAAGGACATGGTCTTCATCTCCGCGGAGCACGGTCGCAATATCGACGAGCTCGCTGCTCTGATCGTCTCGAGGCTCGACTGGTCCGGCGCCAAGGCCGAGGACGAGGAGCACGACGACGTGCGCCTCGCCATCATGGGCAAGCCGAACGTCGGCAAGTCCACGTTGCTCAACAAGTTGCTCGGCGAGGAGCGTTCCATCGTCAGCGACATGCCCGGCACGACCCGCGATGTGGTCGAGGGCCGTTTCGAGTGGAACGGCAGGGCCTTCACCGTGCTCGACACCGCCGGCATGCGGCGCAAGGCCAAGGTGACGGAGGCCGTCGAGTACTACTCGGTCAACCGCGCGGTGAAGACCCTGGACCGGGCTGACGTCGTCGTGCTGATGATAGACGCCTCCGAGGGCTTGTCGGACCAGGATAAGAAGATAGTGAAGCTGGCCACCGACAAGGGCCGGGCCGTCCTGTTCGCCCTCAATAAGTGGGATGAGATGCCTAAGATCAAGAACGCCTTCGAGGCCGCCCGCGACAAACTGCAGTATTTCTTCGCGCAGATGGCCTACGCGCCGGTGCTACCCCTGTCGGCCAAGCGCGGCGAGGGCGTCGACAAGCTGCTCAAGACGGCCGTCGAGCTGTTCGACCAGCTCAATACGCGCGTCGAGACGTCGAGGCTCAACAAGGCCGTGCGCGAGTGGGTGGAGTCCACGCCTCCGCCCGCTCACCCGCGCGCCCGCTTCAAGCTGCGTTACGCGGTACAGACCGGAGTCAACCCGGTCTCGTTCGCCATCTTCGCCACGAAGCCGGAGATAGTCGGCGACTCGTACCGATCGTACTTGAAGAACCGTATTCGCTCCGACCTCGGCTTCAAGAACGTGCCGATAGAGCTCGAGCTCCGGGCGTCACGCAAGCGCTTCGAGGACCTGGAGAAGGACTAGGCCGTGAGCGGGCCGTACCGTACGGGCGACGTCGAACGGCTCCTCGGGCTCGGGGAGCACGTGCTCCGCTACTGGGAGCGCGAGCTGCCCATACTGTCGCCGTCCCGCTCGCCGTTCGGCCGGCGCGAATGGTCCGAGGCCGACATAGCGCTGCTCCTACGGGTCAGGCATCTGGTCAAGGTCCGGGGGCTTGGGCTCTCGGCGACGATGGACGCCTTGATAGCCGAGCGCTCCGGCGACGGAGCCGGAGCCGCTGCGGCCCTGTCCGAGGCCCGGGCCGCCCTCGTCTCGGCGTATTTCGATTCGCGGTCGCTCGCCGAGCGGCTGGCGACTATACGGCATAGCTCGAAACACGAATAATCTGGAGGTAATCCGTGCCGGCACTGAACACCAAGGCCTTATGCGACTTCATCGACGCGTCGCCGACGCCGTATCACGCCGTCGACTCGGCGGCAGCCATGCTCAACGCCGTCGGGGCCGTCCGCCTCGACGAGCGCGACGCGTGGAGCCTCGAAGTGGGGCGAGCCTACTACGTTTCGCGGGATGGGGCGTCGCTGATAGCCTTCAGGGTTGGGCGCACCGCTCCGTCCGAGTCCGGCTTCGCCCTGGCCGGCGCCCACGCCGACGCCCCGGGCCTGCGAGCCCGCATCGAGAAGTCGGTGGCCGCGAAGGGCATGGATCGCGTCGCTGTCGAGGCCTACGGCGGACCGATACACGCTACTTGGCTCGATAGGCCGCTGTCGCTGGCCGGTCGCGTGGCCGTCCGGACGCCGGACGGCATCCACCGCCGCCTGGTGAACTTCGCGAGGCCTGTCGCCGTGATTCCCAATCTGGCCATCCACTTCAACCGCGAGATGAACAAGGGCGTCGAGTACCCGATGAACCAGGCGCTGTTACCGCTCGTATCGGCCGCCGGACCTCAACCGGCCGGGGCCGACGGCCAGGCTCAGGTCGGCTCATGGGTCCTACGCGCCGTGGCGGCCGAGCTCGGCGTCGAGCCGGACGCCATAGTCTCCGCCGAGCTGACCTTCGTCGACGCGGCCGCCTCGGCGGCTATCGGCGCCGACTCTGAGATCGTATCGGCGCCGCGTATCGATAATCTCGAGGGCTGCCACGCGGTGCTGTCCGCCTTCGTATCCGCCCCGACTGGCGGGCACGGTCAGATCGCGGCCCTCTTCGATAACGAGGAGATAGGCTCGGCCACGCCGCGCGGCGCCGATTCGTCGTTCCTGCGGGATATTATCGAGCGCATCGTGGCGCTGACCGACGATTCCGGCCCCGAGGCCGCCCATAGGGCGCTCGCCAGGTCGTTCAGCGTGTCGGTCGACGGCGCGCAGGCCTGGCATCCCGCCTACGCCGATCGTTTCGACGAGGATTTCGCGCCCGTATTGAACGGCGGCCCGGCCATAAAGGCCAACGCCAACGTCCGCTACGCCACCGACGCGATCGGCGAAGCCGCCTTCAGGGCTTGCTGCGAGGCCGCGGGCGTCCCGTGCCAGCGTTTCAGGATGCGCGCCGACCTATCGCCTGGGACGACGATAGGACCTATCAGCTCGGCCCTGCTCGGCGTACGCACCGTCGACGTCGGCGTGCCGATGCTCGCGATGCACTCGGCCCGCGAGACGGCCGGCGCCTACGACCACGACCATATGATAGCCGCCCTCGGCCGTTTCTACGCAATCGGGCCTTCGATCGCGGATTGCTAGGTCCGTTCGACGAGGCGCTACACAAGGGCCGCCCGATCGGGCGGCCCTTGTGTCATCCAGGCGACCGTATCGCTGACGAACGAATACTATTCGGTTCCGAAGATCGGATACTCCTTGCCGTCGATCCAGACGCCATCCCGTAGCTCGTTCGCTATCGCCGGTATGACCAGGGTCATGCCTGGCAGGATCAGGTCGGGGTTGGCCGGATCGGGCAGAGAGCGCTTATTGGCCTCGTAGAGCACGGGCCACTTGTACGGGTCGTTGTAGACGAAGGGTAGGCCGGCTATACGCCACAGGCAGTCCGCGCGCCTGGAGAGCTCGCGTACCACGAAGTAGGCGGGTAGGGCTTCCTCGTCGGTAATGCCCGCCAGGTAGGCGTCTACGGTATACGCATGGACGAGAGCCTCGGCGTAGGCTTCGGCCTGGAAGGCGGCGCGGGCGGCGGCGAGCTCGGTCGTGGCGCCGGCGTAGTCCTCGGCGAAGCGCAGCTCGGCGCGGACGCCGGTCGCCCAGTCGTAGCGCGCCTGGGCCGATTCGATCGCGGTCTTGGCCTTGCGCATCGCCAGGATCATGGCGACGTACTCGTCGGATAGCCTGGCATTCTCCTGGGCCAGCGCCGCCAGCTCGGCGGCCTCGTCGTACTCGCCCTCGTCGAAGGCGGCGCGGGCCGCAGCCTCGAGCTCGACGCTCTTGCGGTAGTAGGAGTTATCGGCCAGGCTCTGGGCCTGGACCGAGGCCGCCATCATGGCGAGGGCTATGAAGCTGATGACGAATCTCTTCATGTCGTTACTCCTCCTCGCCTGCTGTAGACGTGCCATCGGCGCTCGCGGCCTCATCCGTCGCCTGACTCTCGGCTTGCGCCGCGGGTTCGACGCCGAGCTGTTCGTCGCACCGCTGGGCTACGGAGGCGCTGCGCTCGTTCTTCTCCCGGGCGGCCTGGATGGCCGCCTCGGCGGCCGCGCGCTTCTCTGCGGCCTTCTGGTATACGGCCTCGAACATGTACTCTGACTGCTCGTACAGCGGGGCCGCCGACTCGTTGTCGCCGGCCGAGGAGGCCGCGACGGCCGAGTCCCAGACGGCCTTGGCCTCGGCGTACTCGGACTTGACGGCGACCTGGGCCTTGATGGCCTCGGCGTCGAGCTTGTAGCGCTCGGCCGCCTCGCGCCGCTTACCCGCCGTCAGTTCCCAGCCCTTGGCAAGTACGAGCCTATAGCGCAGCAGCGCCTCCTCGGCGGCGTCTCGGGCGGCCTCGCCGTCGGTCGCCAGGAGCGAGTCGATAGCGGCCAGCTTCTGCCCGGCTAGCTCGTAGTTGCCCGGGTCCATCGGGCCGTACTCGAGCTCGTCGACGGTCGACTTGACCGACAGCGCGGTCGAACGCTTCTCGGCGGCGTCGTAGGCGAGTATGGCGGCGCGGTACGCGGCGATGGCCGCCTTCGCGTCGCCCGCGGCGAGCGCGGCGTCGGCGTCGGCGTTCGCGGCGTCGGCCGCGGCCAGGGCCTCGGGCGACAGCGTCTCGGCGTCGGCCCACAGGGCGCGGTCGCGGGCCGCCAGGGCGTCGGCCTTGCGGCCCTCGGCGACCTTGAGGCCGCCCTCGGCCACGAGCCTTGCGAATAGCGGCTCGGCGGCCTCGAGCTCCGCCTTGGCCGCCGGCCTGTCGTCGGCGTCGAGCGCCGTCTTGCCGGCCACGTAGCGGGCCTCGGCGTCTGCGTATTCGGACGGCATCACGTCCTTGAGCCCTAGCTCGAAGGCGTCCTTCCTGAGCGCTACGACGCGCGCGTGGAGAGCCGCTAGCTCCTCGAGCGATATCTCGGGTTCCTTGGCCGGCTCTGGAACCGGCTCGACGATTTGCGGTTCAGGCTCCGGCGTAGCGGGCGGTTTCGAGGCGCAAGCCCCGAGCAGCAGCGCCGCGGCAAGGCCGATGAGCGGTAGCGAACGTATTTTCATTGGTACCTCCATTATGCGGACGGGATGTCGGCGATCGACTGAGAACGGTACGGATCGTATCGCCTTGCGATGGATGGTCAAGACTCTATGGTAGTATAACAGTAGCACGTCTGGGGTTTTAGGGCAAACCATATAAGCCCCAATCAAATAAAAGGCCGCCCCTCGGGGCGGCCGGATACGGCGATTCACGGCTCGAAGCGTGCTTACGCCTTCTTGATCGCTATCTTCCAAGTATCGTCGCCCGCCTCCACGTCGACCATGCCCGGCGTCTCCTCCCAGCGCAGCGCGACGGCGAGGGTCTCGCCGGAGACGAAGTCGCCGAAGGCCTCGAACGAGCGCCTGAGCGCCTCGCTGCCGTGGACGGACAGCTCGATGCGGTCGGTGACCGACAAACCGGAGTCCTTCCTGAGCGTCTGGACGCCGCGGACGAGGTCGCGGGCGTTGCCCTCGTCGAGCAGGGCCTGGGTGATCTCGGCATCGAGGGCGACCGTCAACGTACCCTCGTTGACGACGCGTAGGCTGGCCTTCTCGACGCGGCGTACGTCGACCTTGTCGCGCGTCAGCTCGACCTGCCTGCCGGCTATGTCGACGACGAGCGACGACCCGGAGAGGAGGCTGGCGATCTGCCTGGGCTCGAGCCGCTCGACCAGGGCGGCTCCTTCCTTCATGTCCTTGCCGAGCTCCTTGCCGAGCGCCCGGAAGTTGGCCTTGGCCTGGTACTCGACCAGCTCCTCCTCGTCCTCGCGGAAGACGACCTCCTTGACGTTGAGCTCGTCGCGGACGATGTCCTCCATCTCGAGGAGCACCGCCCGCTCGCGGGCGTCCTTGGTGACGAGGTGCACCGCCGCGAGCGGCTGCCGTATTTTGAGGTTGTGCTGGTAGCGCAGGGATCGGCCCATCGTCACGGCCTTGCGCACCGCGGCCATCTTCCACTCGAGGTCCTCGTCGCGGTAGCGATCGTCGTACTCGGGGTAGGGGGCCAGGTGGATGCTTTCCGGCTCGCCTTCGCGGCGCAGGTTGCGCCACATAGTCTCGGTGATGAAGGGCGTGAACGGCGCCATGCACAGGGCCAGACGCTTGAGCGCGCGGTACAGGGTCGAGTAGGCCTCGACCTTGTCGCCGTCGTTCTCGGAGCGCCAGAAGCGGCGGCGCGAGCGGCGGATGTACCAGTTGTTCAGGGCGTCGATGAAGTCGAGCATCGGCGCGATGGCGGCCTGCATGGTGTAGGCCTCGAGCCCGGCCCCGACGTCGCGCACCATCGTCTCGCACTTGGATAGGATCCAGCGGTCCATCGGGTTCGCGGCCGCGATCGGCGCCTCGCCTGGCTCGATGCCGTCGATGTTCGCGTAGGTGACGAAGAAGCCGTAGGCGCTCCATAGCGGTAGGAGTATGCTCTTGACCACGTCGCGGACGCCGTCGTCGGTGAAGCACAGGTCGTCGGCCTTGAGCACTGGCGAGGCCATCAGGTAGAGCCTGAGCGCGTCCGCTCCGAACTTGTCGATAGCTTCCATCGGGTCGGTGTAGTTGCGCTGGCTCTTGGACATCTTCTTGCCGTCGGCCGCGAGCACCATGCCGGAGACGATGCAGTTCTGGTAGGCCGGGCGGTCGAACAGGGCGGCCGCGAGCACGGTCAGGGAGTAGAACCAGCCGCGCGTCTGGTCGAGGCTCTCGGAGATGAAGTCTGCCGGGAAGTGGCTCTCGAAATGTTCCTTATTCTCGAAGGGGTAGTGGACCTGCGCGTAGGGCATCGAGCCGGACTCGAACCAGCAGTCGAGCACGTCGGGGATACGGCTCATCGTCGCCCCGCAGGAGCAGGGCATGGTCACCTCGTCGACGAAGTGCTTGTGCAGGTCGCTCAGCCTGACGCCGGAACGTTTCTCCAGCTCGTCGCGCGAGCCGATACAGATGGTCTTACCGCAGTCGGGGCATTTCCAGATCGGTAAGGGGTTGCCCCAGTAGCGGCTGCGCGATATGGCCCAGTCGCGGGCGCCGTCGAGCCACTTGCCGAAGCGGCCGTTCTTGATATGCTCCGGCTCCCAGTGGATCTGCTGGTTCGTCGCTACGAATTTTGGCTTTATCGGGTCTATCTTGACGAACCAGCTCGACACCGCGCGGTAGATGAGCGGATGGTCGCAACGCCAGCAGTGCGGGTAGGCGTGCAGGATCTGGTCGCGCTTGGCCAGCTTGCCCTCGGCCTTGAGCCGCTCCATGATGTCCTTGTCGCAGTCCTTGACGAAGCGCCCGGCGTAGTCCGATACCTCCGGCGTGAACTTGCACTCGGCGTCAATGGGGCAGACCGTCGGCACGCCGGTGCCCTTGAGCACCGCATGATCCTCCTCGCCGAAGCCTGGCGCGGTATGCACGATGCCGGTGCCGTCCTCGGTGGTTACGTGGCCGCCGGTCCAGGTGCGGAAGGCCTTCTGGGCCGCGAGTTCGGCGAAGTAGGGGAACAGCGGCTCGTAGCGTATGCCGACCAGCTCGGAGCCCTTTTTGCGCCAGAGTATCTCGGGCTGCTGGCCTTCCTTGTAATACGCGCCGAGGCGGCTCTCGGCGAGCAGGTAGCGCTCGGCGCCGTCCCGGACGAGCACGTAGTCGATGTCCGGGCCGAGGCAGAGCGCCAGGTTCGACGGCAGGGTCCATGGAGTCGTCGTCCACGCGAGGAGGTAGGTAGAGCCGTCGGCGAGCCCTTCGAGCCCGGCCGGCGCCTCGAGGACCTTGAACTTGATCGTGATGGCGGGGTCGTGCACGTCCTTGTAACCGCCGAGCGCCAGCTCGTGGTTCGACAGCACCGTCGAGCAACGGGGGCAGTACGGTAGGATATAGTGACCCTCGTAGACGAGGCCCTGGTCCCAGAGATTCTTGACGACCCACCAGATCGATTCCATATAGTCGGGATCCATCGTCTTATAATCGTTGTCGAAGTCGACCCATCGTCCGGCGCGGGTCATGATGGTGCGCCATTCCTTGACGTAGCGCTGTACCGAGGCTCGGCAGGCTTCATTGAAGTTGGCCACGCCGAAGCGCTCGATGTCGGTCTTGGAGTCGAGGCCGAGCTCCTTCTCAATGAGGTTCTCGACCGGCAGACCGTGGCAGTCCCAGCCGAAGCGGCGCTCGACCTTGAAGCCTTTCATCGTCTTGTAGCGGGGGATGACATCCTTGATCGTGCCCGGAACGAAATGGCCGAAGTGGGGGAGGCCGGTGGCGAAGGGCGGGCCGTCATAGAATACGTATTCGGGAGAGCCATCCCGCTCGGAGATGGACCGCTTGAAGACGTCGCGATCGTTCCAGAACGCGAGGACGGACTCCTCCATCGACGGGAAACTGGCTTTCGGATCTACAGGCTCGTACATTGATGCTCCTCCGGGACGATGTGACTGCCGATTATGCCATAAAGCGGCGCGTCAGTTCCAGCGGTACGACACCAGTCGCGCCCTAGTCAAACTCTATCGATATGAATATAGTCATTTCAGCGATTGCGTGAAAATAGTATTGCCAAGTGTTATATTTCTATATGCATCGTCGCGTCGCGGAGCCGCCTTGACCTATCCTTGTACGGTCAAGGCGGTACTTTTTAGCGGCGGCGGTATCGTGGAGAGCGTATGAAAAACGATGGAGCCTTCGTATCGTCGGAATGCCGAGCGCTTCCGGCCCTCATCCTATGCATGACGTGTATGCTCGTCGCGCTGACCGCCGTATCCTGCGGTCGATCGAAGCCGGTGGCGGCCGCTGGGGCCGTGGCTTCATCATCCTCGGCCGATACGGCCACCGAGGATGCCGCGGCGGCGGAAGCGGCGGAGGCCGCGGCGATAGCGGCCGCGGAGGCGGCAAAGGCCGCGGCCTTGGAAGCGTCGGAGACGGCAGCCGTCGGGCAGGCGGAGGCCGCGCGGATCGCGGCGATAGCCGTGCCAGCGCCTGTAGTCTCCGGTCCGGCCGAGGGCGTTTACGCGGTGGCCGTGACGGTGTCCGCGTCCGTGGCGCTACCCGAGGCCAGGCTCGTCTACACG
>ENA-UOWO01005977-UOWO01005977.1-activated-sludge-metagenome-genome-assembly--contig:-NODE-5977-length-12623-cov-4.853596_pt1 | contig 12623 bp, 11 predicted proteins | sample MGYA00238148_ERZ761564 | MGnify/ENA primary metagenome ERZ761564 (study PRJEB28885, sample SAMN05720194) | activated sludge metagenome | isolation source: Anaerobic digester | place: USA...
ATTGACATCATTCACTACTCCGGCGGAGATATACCAATATGACATTGAGAAGAACAAGTCAGTATTATATGAAAAATCAAAAGTTGATTTTAATGCATCTGAATATGTTACAAAGCAGGTATTTTATACTTCAAAAGACGGAACAAGTATTCCAATGTTTATTATTTATAAGCAAGGAATAGCAATGGATGGAAAAAATCCTACATTATTGTATGGATATGGAGGTTTCAATATTTCATTAACTCCATATTTCAGTGTTTCACGTTGTTTATGGTTGGAACAAGGTGGAGTTGTTGCAATACCTAATATTCGTGGTGGTGGTGAATATGGAGAAGAATGGCATAAAGATGGAACCCTAATGAAAAAACAAAATGTTTTTGATGATTTTATTGCTGCTGCAGAATATCTTATCAACGAAAAATACACATCCCCAGAGCGATTGGCAATTCAAGGAGGCTCAAATGGTGGTTTGTTGATAGGCGCTGTAACTAACCAAAGACCAGACCTGTTTGCAGTGGCATTACCTGCTGTTGGTGTTATGGATATGTTAAGATATCACAAATTTACAATAGGACGTTATTGGGCTACCGACTATGGTACAAGCGAAGACAGCAAAGCGATGTTTGATTATTTGTACAAATATTCGCCTTTACATAATATAAAACCTGATATGGATTATCCTGCAATTCTGGTTACAACTGCTGACCATGATGACAGAGTTGTTCCTGCTCACTCATTTAAATACATAGCTACCTTACAGAATACTTATAAAGGTAAAAATCCTGTTTTAATACGTATTGAGACACAAGCAGGGCATGGGGCCGGTAAACCAACGATGAAAATGATTGATGAAATTGCCGATACATACGCCTTTACATTTTATAATATGGATTTTACACCCGTATATTAATCTTGTTTGATAGGTTGAGATTTCTTTTATTTGTAGTTAAATCGGTTAATAAAAATTAATAAAAATTTATAAATTCTTCGTATTTAAATGTTTATTTTGAATACATGGATTTAAGATACTTGGTGATAGAAGGAAATATTGGTGCAGGGAAGACTTCATTGTGCCATAAGATTGCGACTGACCGTAATGCAAAACTTATTCTTGAACAATTCGCAGATAATCCTTTTTTGCCAAAGTTTTATGAAAATCCTGAAAGATATTCATTCCCTCTGGAGTTGTCATTTTTGGCAGACAGATATAATCAGTTGAAGAAAAATCTCGAAAGTTTTGATCTTTTCAGCGAGCTTATCGTTTCCGATTATTTCTTCATGAAATCTCTGATATTTTCATCCTCAACTTTACAGGAAGACGAATATAAACTGTACAGACAACTGTTCGATATTATTTACAGTTCATTGCCAAAACCAGACCTTTATGTTTATTTACACAAAACCTCCGATAATCTTATGAAAAATATTAGGTTAAGAGGTCGCGAATATGAACAAAATATCAGTTTCGATTATTTAAAAAGTATAGAAAATGGCTATTTTAACTTTTTTAAGCAGCAAAAAAGCCTTAAAATTTTAATTATTGATACAAATAGTTTAGATTTTGTTAACAATAAGCATGATTATAAAATGATTGTAAATACTATATTTAATTGTGATTATGATGAAGGAATTAACAGAATTGTTTTTTAAATTTTAAAAACAAAAGTTTTTCTTTTTTTATATCAAAATCATTATTATTTTTGCATAATAAAATAAAAAGAGTAGTTTTAAATGTTAAATAATAAAAAAGAGTAATTATGAAAAAGACCTTAATTTTCGTTCTTGCAGCTACAACAGTTCTTATGTTCAGTAGTTGTAACGGTTTGAAAAAAATGATTGAAAATGCTGATGATATTAACTATTCAGTGAATCCTGAGATCCTAGAGATGCATGGAGGAAAGGTAGCAGTTAGTATTAAAGGTAATTTCCCTGAAAAGTATTTTAATAAAAAAGTAGAAGCAACAATTACCCCTACTTTAGTTTGGGAAGGTGGAGAAAAAGCATTAACTCCTGTTTATGTACAGGGTGAAAAAATCCAAGGTAATGCAAAAGTTATTGAATACAAAGCAGGTGGTGGTTTTTCTTATAACGAGACTTTTGATTATTCTCCTGAAATGAGAAGATCAACTCTCGAATTAAGAATTGTTGCTACACAAAAATCAAAAACAGCTGAATTTGATCCTGAAGTTATTGCAGAAGGTATTGTTGCAACTCCTGACCTTGTAAAATTTGTTGGACAGAGTTCTACTGCCAAAGATAAATTCGTAAAAGATCATCCCGATAGCAAATCAGGTTTGATTAATTATGATAAAAACCGTGCTGATCTAAAACCTGCAGAAATAAAAAGAGATGAAATGGTTGCTTTGAAAGATTTTATCAACGAAGCCGCAGAAAATGATCGCAAAGAAATTGTTAGTGTTGAGTTGACTTCTTATGCTTCTCCTGAAGGAACAATTGAAAGGAATACTCAGGTTTCTGGTGATCGTTCAAAAACTATTGACAAATATGTCAAAACAGAATTCAAGAAAATTGAAGAGTTTAAAGATGAAAGTATATTCAAATATTTAGTAACAGAAGAAGACTGGGAAGGTTTCAAAAAAGCTGTTTCTGAATCAAATCTCGCTGACAAAGACATGATCCTTCGCGTTGTTAATATGAATACAGATCCTAACAAGAGAGAAGAAGAAATTCGTAATATGACAGCAACTTTCGATGAACTTGAAAAAGAAATCCATCCTTTGTTACGCCGTTCCGAAGTTAAGGTTAATATTATGCTTATTGGTAATACAGATGAAGAAATTGCAGCTTTATTTACCTCAGACCCTGCAAAACTTTCAGTTGAAGAATTTTTATATTATGGTAAATTAACTTCTGATAACAATAAGAAAATTGAAATCTATACAAAAGCCAGTGAACTTTATCCAAAAGACTGGAGAGTTTTCAATAACCTTGCAGCTGCTCAATACAATGCTGGTAACTATCCTGCAGCAAAAACAGCTATCGAAAAAGCAAAATCACTTGAAGCTAATGCTACAGTATTTAACAATTTAGGTAATGTTTATCTTACCGAAGGAAATATTGAAGAAGCTGAAACAAGCTACAAATCAGCTACAGGCGTTTCTGAAGCTAGTGTTGGACAAGGTGTTATTGCTATTAAAAACGGCTCATATAAAAATGCTTCTGAATTCTATGGTGAATATTGTTCATTCAATGCAGGTCTTGCTAAACTGTTAAACGGCGAATATGATGCAGCTGTTCGTGCTAGCGATTGCGGAACTGACAAAGATGACGCATATAACTATTATCTTAAAGCTATTGCAGGTGCTCGCAAAAACGATACAGACCTTTTGTTCAATAACTTAAGGACTGCATGCACAAAAAATCCTTCATTGAAAGAATTTGCAGCTAAAGATATGGAATTCTTCAAGTATTTCGATAATGATACTTTTAAAACAATTGTAAAGTAATTATATCTTTTTTATAATACATGGGAGCGGTTTTTACCGCTCTTTTTGTTTTTATAAAGGTTCTTGTCAATTGAACTTAAATTTGTATTTTTGAGCAAATATTTTTTGGATGATCGTTATTTTAATATCGGGTGCTCCGGGAAGTGGAAAAACAACACAGGCTGAAAAACTTTCAAAACATTTCGGATTGATGCATGTCTCAACCGGTATTTTGTTAAGGAACGAGATAAGTTCAGGTTCAAAATTGGGTAAATTAGCCGATAAAGTAATTTCAGGAGGGAATTTTGTCTCTGACGAAATAGCTTGTCAGATGGTTAAAAAAGTTATCTCATCTAATCTAAAGCTTAAGGGATTTATTTTTGATGGATTTCCAAGAACTCTGCCTCAATGTCATGAATTTAACAATATTTTGTCCGGATTTAATACTGAAATAAAAAGCTTTGTTAATATGAAGGTGCCTGAGTCTGAGCTTACACGAAGGTTACAGCAAAGAAGTAGCACATCAGCAAGGATAGATGATTCCAATGCGAAAATCATAAAACATAGATTTGATTTGTATAATGAATTAGCGGATTCAATAAATGAGTATTACAAAGCTAAAGGAGTTTATAGCGATGTAAATGGCAATTTGACAGTTGATCTGGTATTTAGAAAAATAATTTCAGTATTGGAGAATAAACTTATATAATATGGCAACATCCAATTTCGTTGATTATGTAAAAATATATTGTCGTTCAGGATCGGGAGGAGCCGGAGCGTCTCATTTTCATCGTGAGAAATTTGTCGACAGGGGTGGTCCCGATGGTGGGAATGGTGGTAGAGGCGGTCATATTATTTTAAAAGGAAGTACTCACCAATGGACTTTGTTACACCTGAAATATAAAAGACATGTTTTTGCGGAAGATGGAGAAAATGGAGGTTCGGCTTTGAAAAGCGGAGCAAATGGTAAAGATATTTATATTGATGTCCCTTTGGGTACTGTAGCAAAAAATGCTGAAACAGATGAATTCATTTGCGAAGTAACTAAACATGATCAGGAAATAATAATCTTTGAAGGTGGTTTGGGTGGTCTGGGAAATGCAGAATTCAAATCCTCAACTAACAGGGCACCAAGATATGCACAACCTGGAATTCAGGGTATCGAAGCAACTCTTATTTTAGAACTAAAAGTTTTGGCAGATGTTGGTCTAGTAGGGTTTCCAAATGCCGGTAAATCAACATTATTATCTGTAGTATCGGCTGCTAAACCCGAAATAGCAGATTATCCATTTACTACACTTGTCCCAAATCTTGGTATTGTATCATATAGAGACAATCAATCTTTTGTTATGGCTGACATTCCTGGAATAATAGAAGGAGCAGCAGCAGGTAAAGGATTGGGACATAGATTTCTTAGACATATCGAACGAAATTCAATATTATTATTTATGATTCCTTCTGATTCAAAAGATATTCATAAGGAGTTTAAAATATTGATGAATGAGCTGAAATTATATAATCCCGAGCTTTTAGATAAACAAAGAATACTGGCTGTTACAAAGTCGGACTTGATTGATGATGAATTACAAAACTTGATTTCTAATGATTTGCCAAAAGGTATAGAAAATGTCTTTATTTCATCTGTCGCGAACAAGAATATTGATAAACTGAAAGATATAATCTGGAAAAAATTGAACACATAATGAATAGTATTGAAAATATTGACAGAGTAATATTTAATTCATTAAATGGTTTGAATGCATCATGGCTCGATACTGTTATGCAGTTCCTTTCATCCTTTTGGTTCTGGATGCCGATGGTTATTATTGTCATTTATTTGTTTATTCGTATATTTAAGAAGAGTTTCTGGATGCCTTTAGTTGCCGTAATTTTGTGTTTTGCAGTAACGGATCAAAGCTCTAATCTGTCAAAGAAAACATTTAAAAGGTATAGGCCAACTCATAATACAGAAATATCTGAAAATGTTCATACAGTTGACGGGTATCGTGGTGGGCAATATGGCTTTTTCTCAGGTCATGCTGCAAATAGTTTTGGTCTTGCTTTACTGAGTTTATTATTCATTCGAAAAAAATATTACACAATTATTGTCCTTGTTTGGGCATGTATTGTTTCATATTCAAGGATTTATTTAGGAGTACATTATCCTTCAGATATTTGCGTTGGGGCAATTTATGGTTCTTTGATAGCTTTTCTTTTGTATTTCCTGTCAAAAAAGATATTCAAAACCCGATTATTGGTTGAGCAGAAGTCTAATAACTAGTAGTCATATTATTATCAACGCAAATAATGTAATCAGCAATACCCTTGTTATCATTGTAAAGTTTATTTACATAGTTTTGACTTACAGTGCTAATTGTCACATACCTTAGATCTGGATTCAGTTTTTTCAAATACCATAATATTCCTTCATAATTATCTGAATGGTAAGCTCCGTTAAAATGGATAAAAATATAACCGTCTTTATAGTATTTTAGGATAAAATATGCCATCGTGGCATCTTTTATAGCTTGAGCTTTGGGAAGGTTAGGAGAGGATTGCCCCATCATCATTCCCATCATTTTTTTGTAACAGTTTAGTTCAGGATCAAAATCAACTGGCATAGGAGCGATCCATTGTTTTTCTTCATCCGGTAAACTATCAAGTGATTCAAATCCATTTTGATTTACAAGTTTTGCATATTTTCGTGGGACATTTGTTGCAATGAAATCTGATTTTGTTTTTTTTGCAAGCAAAACCAATTGCGAATAATCTGTTTCATAATTTGGCCATAGTCTTACCAAACTGTCAAATGTAGCCTTATCAATTTCATCTTTCAGATAATTGTTCAGATCATTCTGATTGTCAGACTCAAACATTTCGGCACCAAATGTTATTTTATTGTTTTGGCTCAGATAATAGCTCACCTCGTATTCAAGCCAGTGAGAAATAGGATTATTGTGAAACTCTCCAAATAGAATTATATCTGCTTCTGCCAGTTCTTTAAGCATTTTTTTTGTACTGACTGGTTTTGCTTTTGCATCAAAAATCCGGTACGCTTCGATGTTCTGCCCATAGTTTAAGACTGAAATTGTAATGAAGCATAAAAAAAGTAGTAAAAATTTATTCATTTATAAAGTTAGAGTTTAATTATTCGTTTTGCCTGAGTAAATCCCTTTCCGGATATTTCATAGAAATATAGTCCAGGTGTAAAATCATCTCCTGACAGATCAATCTTATAATTAGTAACTGAATTTAATTCTTCTGAAAATTCTTTCATAAATTCGCCATTTTCGTTAAATATTGCGATTCTTAACCGACCTGAATAGTTTTCAGGCAAATTTAAATTAATAGTGTAATCATTTATTATTGGATTGGGAAAAACATTTAACTGAAGATAAGTTGATTTATATATTTTTTTCTCACTCAGACCTGTATTTGGTAATTGAGACCAATTTTGCAAATACCAATTGTAATAATAAATATGATCACAGCTTTTAACATAAATGCGTTCATAATCATCTTCCAAATCATAATGAGCACTTAAATCGGACAACTGAACTATTCCTTCAATTCTACAGAGTCCGGTATTATAAAGAGGGTACCAAAGCTCGGAATAATAGTTATAAACAAAAACAGCAGTATCAGAAATGACATAAATCCCACTTGGATTGTGCGAATTGGCATCAAATGCAGAAATTTCGTTTATAATTGCCTGATCCCCGTCGAAGGACAATCCATTATTGGGTAGCTGTAACCACTCATCGTAGTACCAACTGTATTCATACACTGCATGATCTGTTATCCCGAATATTCCGCTATTATCATCATAATTATTATCGTAAGCCGAAATACGCTTTATTGTTTGGGAATTGAGAATAGCTCCGTTGAAGATAATACATAGAATTATAAAGGCTTTATTAATTTTCATGCTATTTGATTTTATCTTGCATAGTATATAATTAGAAGAACTTATTAACTGAACTAATCAGAATGTTTTTCTTAATAGGTTTTGTGATAAAAGTATTACAACCAGCTTTATATGCTTCTTCTTTGTTTGTTTCATCGAAGTATGCACTTTCGATTATTATCGGAATTTTCTGATTAAATCTTCTTATTTCTTTTGTTGCTTCCAAACCATTCATTTCAGGCATTTTTATATCCATCAGAATTATGTCAATATCAGTTTTATTTTTGCATACTTCAACAGCGTCATAACCAGTTTCTACTCGGAAAATATCAACTTTAGCATGGTTTAATAAAGTTTTTATAAGTAGAAAATTAGAGTCATCATCTTCTGCAACAAGTATTTTCTTAACCTTATTGCTTAGAACAAGTTGTTCGACAAGTTCTACTTTTTTTGTGGAATTATTTTTATTATGATTTACTTTGAATGGTATTGAAAAATAAAAACTCGTTCCTTGGTCTGGTCTTGAACTCAGCCATATTTTTCCTCCCATAAGTTCTACATAAGCTTTGCATATAGCCAGACCCAAACCTGAGCCTCCATAATGCCTACTTGATGAATGTTGTATCTGGCGGAATCTTTTAAAAATCTCTTCATGCATATCTTCAGGGATGCCTATGCCACTGTCTTTAACTTGAAATACCAGATTGTTGTCCTGTAAATCATAGTTTATTTCAATATTTCCGTTGTCGGTGAATTTGATCGAGTTGCCGATAAGGTTGGTAAGTATCTGAGTTAGTTTTGTCTTATCTGTAACAATGATTGAATCTTTGTTCTGCAACGGTTTTATTATCTTAAAACTGATATTTTTTTCATCAGCTTTAGCTTTAAACTGATCATACAATAAGTCCAGCATTTCATTAAGGTTGAACTCTGTAGTTTGAAGTTTTTCTTGACCTGCTTCGATAGTTGCTATACTGATTATATCTGAAATTATTGATAACAAATGCTCGCTGCTTTGCATTATGGTATTTGCGTATTCTTTGTTTCTTTCTTGATCAAGACCGGGGTCATTTAGTAGTTCGGCAAAACCTATTATTGCATTCATCGGAGTCCGTATTTCATGTGAAATATTATTTAAAAACGCCGTCTTTAGCCGATCTGATTCTTCAGCTTTTTCTTTTGCTCTTATTAATTCTTCTTCAAACCTTTTTTTATCTGAAATATCTTGTATATAGGTGAAGAAGAACGAAGGTTCGTCTTGCCCGTTTTTAATTATACTGGTTGATATTGTTACCCAGATTGTCTTACCGGATTTATGCAAATACCTTTTTTCGAAATTTATATAAGTATATGAACCATTGATGATTTGATCCAAAAAAGTCATAGATTTGCCAATATCATTGGGGTGTGTAACATCAACAATATTCATCTTGACAAGTTCCGACTTCGAATATCCTGTAATTCTGCACAAAGTTTCATTAACGCTTAAAAAATTTCCTTTGTTGTCAACCATACAAACTCCAATAGCAGCGTTTTCGAAAGCGGTACGGAATAAAGATTCGCTTTTAGTTAAAGCAGATTGGGTTTCTTCAAGTTCCTTTTCTTTAGCTTTATGTGTCAGAACGGATTTGATAACATGAGGTAAGCTTTTTATGTGTTTGACAGATTTAATTACATAATCGGCAGCACCCATTTTCATTGCTTGAATCGCAACTTCTTCGGAACCTGTACCTGTTACAATTATTACTGGTAGGTCAGGATTAATTCCCTTTACAATTTCTAAAACCTGTAAACCATCAAATCCCAAAATGTTAAAATCACTTAGTACTATGTCAAACTCTTTTTCAGAAATAAGGGATTCGAATTTATCTCTAGTATCAGCTTCGTAAATCATGAAGTCAATTGCATCATTATTCAGAATATCTTTTACAAGCATTCGATCAAGATAACTGTCGTCAACATGTAATATTTTAATTTGCTGTTTCATAGTTTCAATTTATTTCTTTTCTGGGGCATTTATATTAAGGCTGAACCAGTAATCATCAATTTTTTTTACAACTTCAATAAATCCTTCATACGAAACAGGTTTCAGCAGATAGCTATTTGCTCCTATATCATAACTTAGGGCTCTGTCACCTTCATCTTTTGATGATGTCAATATAATAACTGGTATTCTTTTTAAGCCTTCAGTAGATTTTATTTGATTAAGCACTTCAAATCCGTCAATTCCGGGCATTTTTAAATCCAGTAATATTATTGAAGGTAATGGAAATACATCGCGATCAGCAAATTTTCCCTCACCAAACAGATAATCTAATGCTTCTTGGCCATTTCGAGCAACGTTTACTTTATTATTTATTTTTGCCTCCCGAAAAGCATCTAAAGTTAGAATAACATCCATCTGATTATCTTCTACCAGTAATATATGAGCAATTCTTTCCATATTATTGTTTTTTATTGAATTTTATTATAAAACTTGTCCATTCTCCAAACACTGAATCTACTTCTACTACACCATTCATGAGCTCAATGGACTTTTTTACAGTTGCCAGTCCTATTCCTGTGCCGGAGTATTCTTCTTCGCTATGTAAACGTTGGAAAATATTAAAGATCTTTACCCAGTATTCTTTTTTAATTCCGATTCCATTGTCCGAAATTGATAAAATATAACTATTTTTTGTCTCTTCACAACTTATCTGGATAACAAGTTGAACTTCAGGTCGTCTGTATGTTATGGCATTGTCTATCAAATTTATAAATATTTGTCTGCAAAGAGATTTGTCTCCTGTGATTACAGGCATGTTGTCATCAATAATCATTTTAGCCTGAATATCTTCAATCTTTTGTTTAAACTCCATTTGCATTTCCTGCAAGATTTCGTTTATATCAACTGGGTGCAATTCAATTGATTTTCTTCCGAGACGAGAGAAGTTTAAAAGGTCATTGATTAGTTGTTCCATCCTTACACATGCAGCCACAACATAATCTATATATTGTTTTCCTTCTTCGTTAAGAGAATCTTTATGTCTTGTGGAGATTATTTGCGAAAAACCGTATATGGCTCTAAGTGGGGCACGCAAGTCGTGCGAGATTGAGTAATTAAACGATTCCAGTTCCTTATTTATCGCAACTAATTGAGCAGTTCTTTGAGCAACACGTTCTTCCAGTTCAGTATTTAAAACATTTAATTCGTTAGTTCTTTCCTGTACTTTTCTCTCAAGTTCTTTATTCATTTTTTGTTTGTTCCTGTAACTCTTATAAATGGCAAAAATCAATGAAACTACTAAAATTACGATAATTATCATTAGATACATAAGATTTCGCTGACGATTTATTGTTAAATTCTGATTCTTTAACGTACTTGTCTGCTCCTCGATCTGCAGTTTTTTTGTTTCTATTTCTTTTGTCTGTCTCTCTAAGATTTCTTGTCTTTTTTCGATTTCTGAATCCTGAGTTTCAATTTCTAATGTTAAAAGATCAAAATGTTCTTGATTTTTCTGAATTTCTAGATTTTGCTTTTTTATTTCCTTATCGCGTTGATTTAGTAGAGATTTTTGCTTATCCAGTAGAGTTTGCTGCTCATTTGTTTTGGAAATTAATTCTTTTAGACTGTCTTGATAATAATTTAATTTGATTTTAATGTCTGTCTGAATTTTATATAACTGATTGTTTTTATATTCAAGACTTTCAATTTGCTTTTGTAAATCCCGTAAAGTTTGCTGTCCTTCGTAGTATAGTGTAGAAACATCAACTTCGGTACCTCCAAGTAAAATAAGATCAGGCATAACTGTAATATTCTGACCTGTGATGTTGGATTTATTTATTTCAAATAACAAGGATCCGTCTTCTGAATTGACGAAATTTATCATGATATTATTTTTATTAGGACATCGGTCAGTTACAATAAGTATGTTTTTACCTTCGACTAAATTATAAATATCACTTATTTTTTCTCTGTTTTCGTACGTTACATAAATCAGATGTATTGCGTCAGTTTCTGTTAACGTGTTTGAATTCGTTATTTTTATTGATTTGCCTCTGATAGTTTTTGACTGAGACATTGTTTTCATTTCATTTATTATTGCCTTGTCATTACCGATGATGCAAAAATGGAATTCTGTAATATTTTCTTCGTTTTGCCATACCACATTTTTGGCAAAATTGTATATATAGGCACTGATTGCAACATTACGGTCAACAGTTTGGGCAATGCTTAATGAAGATAAGCACAGGTTTACAAATAATAATAATATGCAAATACCTCTTCTCATTTTTTATTATTTATATTATAACCTATGGAAAATAATACTGTTCGTTGTGGTTGACGGTATCTATCGGGCATTCGGTTTGAAGTGTGATAATATTCCTGATTTAGTATGTTTTTAACTGAAATTTGAACATTAAATCCTTTGTAATTTATCATCGAAATACTACCATTAAAAATAAGATATGGATCAACATAAAAACTGTGGACTGAAACTATTTCCTTTGGATTTTCCCGTTTACCTACATAATTTGCACGCAAATTAATTCGAAAATATTTATTTAAAGAATAAGTAAACCCGGCATTTGCTGTATGTTTGGCGATTTCAGGAACTAGATTTTCAAATTCATCAAAACTGTAATTGTAAGTGTAATTTATATAGGGAGATAATTTCTTTAACGAAAATCTAAGAAATATTTCTCCTCCTTGAGTATTGACTTCACCACTATTAATCCAACGACTACCTTCACTTAAATACTCTAGGCTAATTGCATTTTGAAGTTTATTGTTATATGCAACTATATCAAGTATGAAATATTTAGAAGCAAACGAATAAGCTCCTTCAATAGAATACATTTCCTCAGGTAATAAATCTGCATTTCCAAGTTCATAAGTGTAGTCCCAGGGTTTTGGTGCTCTAAATGCTTCAGAATATGAAATTCTGAAACTATGTTTTTTTATGTTAAACATTAACGCGGCTCTTGGAGTAATTATCTGATCATAAATACTACTTTGGTCAAAACGAACGCCTGTTAAAATAAACAGATGATTAAAAAAGTTTAATTTCGGTTCAAGAAATATACTTGCCAGATAATTATCAAGTATCTCGGGCTTATCAGGCTTGGGAGGTTTTATTGTTACAGAATCACTATAAGACCATGAATTTGATTCGGAAAGTCTTTCATACTCGAAACAAAATCCTCCGTCAATACTGAGTAGGTCATTTGCTTTAAAACTCAGAATGTTTTAAAGCAAATGACCTACTCAGTATTCTCGAAACAAAATC
>ENA-UOWO01005981-UOWO01005981.1-activated-sludge-metagenome-genome-assembly--contig:-NODE-5981-length-12618-cov-13.392900_pt1 | contig 12618 bp, 15 predicted proteins | sample MGYA00238148_ERZ761564 | MGnify/ENA primary metagenome ERZ761564 (study PRJEB28885, sample SAMN05720194) | activated sludge metagenome | isolation source: Anaerobic digester | place: USA...
AAACGGCTTGAGCGGGTATATGAACTTATTGAAAAAGAAAAACCGCTTAATATTGAGAAAACAGTAAAAATATTAAGAGATACAAAAGGTTATGGCGACAAACAAGTTGAGCCGGGAAGTGAAACTGCAATAAACCAGTATGTCGCCCACCATTCGGTTGTTTTCAATAACACGAAAAAAATAATGTTCATTTCCACTTCTCCATGGCAGTTCGGCGAGTTCAGGGCTTATGAACTGGAAAAGGTTTTCAATGAATTTTCCAAACTTCGTAATGATGTTGAGATATCAGATGAAGAATTGACAATACCGGCAGATGAATTTATGAAAAGTGAAGAATTTCAAAGAGTTAAAAAGTCCAGAGATGACGGGACATTTAAAAAGGATGACATCCGTTTTTCAAAGGACGGACTGAATATGTGAGGGAGAAAAATGGTAAAAAAGATCGCTGATGCAAATTTTCTCAAAACACTTGATTACTGTATGAAACGCTCAAAGTTCTACCAGAGACATTTCAGAAATGTAGATCTTTCAAAAATAAAAGGGATAGATGACATATCAAAACTCCCTTTTACAACAAAAGATGATATTGCCGAGTTTTCTGAAGATTTTCAGTGTGTTGCCGATAAAGAGATAGTTGAGATCGCAACAACGAGTGGTTCAACCGGCAGACCGCTGATGCTTAAATACACAAAAAAAGATCTTGAGCGGCTTGCTTTTAACGAGCATCTCGCCTTTCACAACGCCGGACTTGACGAAAACGACAAAGTTCTCATAAGTGTCACGATCGACAAGTGTTTCATTGCAGGACTTGCATATTATATCGGGCTTAATTCGATCGGTGCGGCAAGTGTGAGGGTCGGACCGAGATCACCCGAACTTCTTATAAAAATGGCGGAAGTGACTTCTCCCACAGCGATCATCGGTGTTCCCACCTATCTTGACAAGGTTTTTGACATTGCCGCGGAAGAAGGGAATGAATCGGTTTTTAAAACAGTAAAAAAAATTATCTGCATAGGCGAACCGGTGAAAGAAAAAGACATGTCGCTCAACGCGATAGGAAAACGGCTGAATCAGAAATACAAGGCCGGAATATTTTCAACTTACGGAATAACTGAACTTGCCATCTCATTTTGTGAATGCCGTCTTTCAAAGGGGGGACACATTCATCCCGAGCTGATACACGCAGAAATAGTTGATGATGAAGGAAACCCTGTTCCTGACGGGGTTGAAGGAGAGGTCGTTGCAACAACTTTCAATGTCGAAGGGATGCCTCTTATCAGATTTAAAACAGGGGACATCTCTTTTATTGTGGACGACGGACTTTGTGGCTGCGGACTTAAGTCAAAACGACTTGGACCTGTTACGGGAAGGAAGAAGCAGAAGCTCAAGATAAAAGGAACTTCGGTTTATCCTCAGATGATAATAAATGTCATGGAAGAGATCGATTATGTTGATAATTTTGTTCTTATTGCTACAAGCGACACAACCCTTTCAGACCATCTTGAAGTGAGATGTTCGCTTAAGCCGGGAATTTCTGACAGAACAAAGGATATCATGGCAAAGCTCAAGGGAAATCTGAAAGTGACACCTAAAGTTGTGCTTGATTCAAATGCGAATATTGACCTTATTCAGTCATCAGTTTCAAAGAGGAAAAAAACAAAATTTGTTGACAGAAGATGAAATTAAAACCGGAGAAACAGATGAAAGTTCTTAAAACCGTTGATGAAATGAGGTCGTTTAGAAAAGATTCTGCAGGGGGTCTCGGTTTTGTTCCGACAATGGGTGCTCTCCATGAAGGGCACTGCGAACTCATAAAAAGAAGTGCTTCAGAATGTGAAAGAACTGTGGTGAGCATTTTTGTAAATCCGACACAGTTCGGTCCGAACGAAGATTTCAAAAAATATCCAAGAACCCTTGATGAAGATCTTAAAAAATGTGAGATCTCAGGAGCTGATGCGGTCTTTGTTCCGGAAGTGAACACGATATATGGTGAGTCGGCTCCTCTCATAACTTTGAAAGCAGGCGGAGAGATGACATCTGTTCTTTGCGGAAAAAGCAGGCCGGGACATTTTGACGGAGTTGTTCAGGTTGTGTCCATTCTTTTTAATATCGTTCAGCCAGACATCTCTTTTTTCGGTGAAAAGGATTTTCAGCAGCTTGCAGTAATAAGAAAAATGGTGTCAGACCTCCATTTTCCTGTTGAAATAAAGGGAGTTGCAACAGTAAGAGAATCTGACGGACTTGCAAAAAGTTCAAGGAATCGTTATCTCAGTGAAAAGGAAAGAGTGTTGGCCTCCAATATTTTTAAAGTTCTCGAATCATTAAGCCAGAAAGCTGAATCGGCAAGGTTTGACCGTCTTGCCATACCTGTTGAATTTGCTGAAGAAGAAGCAAAAAAACGACTTGAATCACTCGTGGCTGGGATAAAGATAGACTACTTTGAAATAAGAAACAGCAGCGACCTTTCAAAAACCCGGTTTCTTGGAAAGGATTCAAGGGTTTTTGTAGCGGCGTATATCGGAACAACCCGTCTGATAGATAATCTTTTTATCGGAGAATAAAGTGGTCAGATTTTCGGAAAGCATAACAAAAGCAGGGACATATCCTTTTAAAAAAGTTACAGATCTTAAAAACGGACTTATAAAAAAAGGGGTGAAAGTCATTGATCTGGGCATGGGGGACACAACTCTTCCGGCACCTGAAATTGCGATCGAAGCAGTGCAAAAAGCTGTTGCCGACCCTGCAAATCATCATTACAACTTCTATAACGGGTATCCTTTTTTCAGGGAGGCCGCATCAAGCTGGATGGAAAGAAAACACGGCGTGAAACTTGATCCTGAAAAAGAAATAACTGCGGTAATAGGGACAAAAGAAGCCCTTTTCAGAATGCCTTCCTCTTTCATTGATCCGGGCGACATTGCAATAATTCCTGATCCCTCGTATCCCCCACTTGAATCGGGAACTTTGTCAGCAGGCGGCGGTGTCCATTTTGTACCGCTTAGACATCAGAACGGATTCATGATAGATTTTTGTGAAATACCTGAAAACATTAAGCAGAAAGCAAAGTTCATTTATATCAATTATCCGAACAATCCGACATCTGCGGTAATGACAGATGCGTTTGCAAAAGAGCTTCTTGAGCAGGCACACAAATATGACTGGGCGATACTTTCAGACATGGCTTATTCAGAGGTCTATGAAAACAGAAGGAATGTTTCTCTGCTGGAATTTGAAGGGGCGAAAGAGCGGGTGATAGAGTTCCATTCACTTTCAAAAACCTTCAGCATGACAGGTTTCCGGATAGGGTTCGCCTGCGGAAATGGAGAGATGATCTCTTCTCTAGTCAAGATCAAGTCTATCCGCGGGTCATCACCTTTCCAGCCGGTCCAGGCGGCAGGTGCGGCAGTGATGGAAAACGGAGATGAATATCTTTTGACAATGAGGGATTTCTACAAAAAAAACAGAATGTTGTTAAAATCAATATTTGCAAAAAAAGGTCTTGAAATTTTTAATTCAGAGAGTACATTTTATGTGTGGGCGAAAGTCCCCGGTTCAATGACATCCCTTGAATACAGTACTCTGCTTGTTGAAAAATACGGCTCGGTTGTGACACCCGGTTCAATACTGGGAGCAAGCGGTGAAGGGTGGTTCAGGGCATGTTTTGCGTGCCGGACGGAGGACCTTCTCGAATTTGAAAGGAGATTTATTTGAAGATGAAATATCTGCTCTCGATCGGTTCAAATATCGGTTGCGGGATGAAAAATCTTAAACAGGCGGTGATGATGCTTGAAGAGAGATCTATCTTCGTCGATGAATGCTCAAGCGTCTACTGCTCTTCTCCCGTTGACTATCTATCACAGGCCGATTTCATGAATGTTTCAGTGATTGCCGAGACGGAATTCTCTCCGGAAGATCTTCTTAAAAAACTGAAAGAGGTTGAAAACGAAATGGGAAGGGTCAAGACAATTGAAAAAGGTCCGCGTAACATTGATCTTGACATTGTTTTCTGGGAAAAAGGTTCTCACAGTTCAAAAAATCTTACGATACCTCACAAGGAAGCAGTAAAAAGGCTTTTTGTGATCTTTCCCACACTTGAAATAATTGAAAATTCTGAACATTTCGAAAATGAAAAGAGAGAACTTCAGACAGTTCTTGAAGTGGAAAAGGACCGTTTTACAGGACAGAGGATAGAAAAGCTCTGCCCGTTCATTATGGAGAATGTGACATATGGCTGGAAAGATAGTTGACCGTTTTCTTGATAAGGTTCCGTTTTCAAACGAGATAATTGATGTTCTGAAAGATCATATCGATCTCAAGTTCACAAAACAGCTTGCAATAGAAATAGTTCATCAGGTTTCCGGACAGGGAGACAAACTGAAAAAAGAGATCGCTTCGATAATTTCAAAAGAGATACAGAGGGAATTTAACAGGGTTGACAAGTCGGAAATCCTTCAGAAAGCACTTGAAGGTCTTGAAATAACGATAAGTTTCAAGAAAAAGTGATCAGCTTTCCTCTATCGGGATGAATCCGTGACCGTATATCTGATTTGTATCAAAAACAGAAATGAACGCTTCACTGTCAACATCTTTGACAAAATCCTGCAGAGCGGCAAGTTCGCGACGGCTTAAAGCAGTGAAAACTATCTTTTTCTCAGATTTTTCATACATTCCCTGACCATAGAAGTAAGTGCCTCCGCGGTTAAGTTTTTTGAGAATGAACTCGCGCACTTCTTCATGTTTATCAGTAATCACGAAAACAGCTTTCCGGTTGTTGCTTCCAAGGAGAACTCCGTCAAGAACTTTGCCTGTGATATAAATTGTGATCAGAGCATAGAGAGCAAGCGAGACATCTTTAAAAGCGATGACACCCACTGAAACGACAAGGGAATCAATGATTATAAGAAGCTGACCCACAGGCATTTTGGTGTATTTATTGGTTATCTGGGCGATTATGTCGCTTCCGCCCGTTGTCGCCTTTGACTTGAATATCAATGCAAGTCCCGTTCCGATCATGACTCCTGCTACAATGCTTGCGAGCATTTTGTCTTCGACCGGCGTTCCCCAGTTGAGCGAATTGAAAACATCAATAAAAACAGATGTAAGTATCGTTCCGACAAAAGTTTTTACACCGAATCTCGGGCCGAGAATGTATATTCCTGCAATGAAAAGGGGAATGTTAAATATCAATCCGACCGTACCTGTCGGGAGCCCGAAAGTATGGTGGATCACTATCGCAGTGCCGTAAACACCACCCGGAACGATCTTGTGCGGATCGGCAAAAAACGAATAACCTGCCGACATTATTGCCGAACCTAGAACAATTAGAAAATACGACCTGAACCATCTTGCAGAATAAAGACGGTCAGTGAAGAACCGCTCTTTTCCTGAAAAAAACATGACTTTCTCCATCGATCTGAAAATAACGAGTGAACGCCACCTCTATATACACAGAGAAAAATTAGTGTCAAGAGATATCGGTTTGTGATGCGGTATGTTAATGATAGGAAACCGTTATGTGCCCGTTTGAGGAATAGCTTTTATTCCGTCGCTCTTTTCACGGCTTTTTTTAACTGTTCCATCGTCGGAAGTTTCGGTTGATATGTAGCGATAAATATTTTTTCCTCAAGTCCGCCAAGAGCATATTGGGCTTCTTCAATTCCGGCTTCTGAGCAGATAATAAGTCCAATGGTCTCTTTTTCATGCTCATACTGGCGATTAATTCTAAAATAACTGACATATTTATTCATCTGTCCAACATCTCTTGCATCAAGTTTCCTTGTTTTAAGTTCAACCAGAATGTTGCAGGGGATCCCTTTGTGATAAAGAAGAATGTCAATAAAATGAGTTGTTCCGTCAATTTTAACAGGAACTTGTCTGCCGGCAAAACAGAAATCGATGCCGAGCTCGTTTAAAAATGTTTCGATATTGCTTATCAAACTGTTTTCAAACTCTTTTTCGTTTAAATAATTTCTTATAAACCCGAGGTCATAGCTTCCTTTGAAAATATCAAGAGCATCAGCTTTTGGAAGGAGTTTTCTTTTTTGAGACACTCCAATCTCTTCCCGTGCTGAATTTTCATAAAGCTGACAGTTTATTTTATCCTTAAGCTCCCGAACGCTCCATGAAAAATCAACGGCTTTCTGCTGATAGAAATTTCTTTTTTCGGGATTTTCGATTTTGATCAAATGTCCATAATGACTCCAACTCAATTCTCCACACACTGTGTGGAAAATCGGGTAAGCTTTATAAAACCTAATTATTTCATAGAGTAAGCTTTCCCCTATGTTCGTATCCATACTCAGATTTTTGACAAGCAACTGTCCGTAATCAGCTCTTTCCTTATTCTCAATTTCCTCTCTCACAATCCGCTCGCCGATCTGCCAGTATGTCTGAACTTTGATGTTGTCAACAGCTTTGTAAGCTCTTGCAAGACCTTTGCTTAATTTATATCGTCACTTGATTAATTTTGGAATTTGATATAATCTAACCCGTTAATTATTTGAATTTTTGGGGTTTTATGAAGGTTGCGATTCTGATTTTCATACTTTTTCTTCTTTCCTGCAATTCGTCAGAAAAGAAAAGCAATGATAATAAAAATCTGCTGGACGAAGATAACGAACTAGTTGATGATTCAGATAACTGCATTAAGTTTACTGACTTTTACGCAAATGGCGCAGGGAATGAAAGCTGTCCATGCCAGAATGATGTTGATAGAATAAAAAGAGAATTTAGTTCCGGCTCAGCAACAGCAGAAGGATTTGTTTTGAAAATTGATGAAATAATGATAAGAGAAGAAGACAATGAAGTTATTCCGAGAGGTGAATGCGGTAAAGAAAATAAGTGCGGTATTACTTTTAGAGGTTATGACAGATCTCTTTTCAAAGATTCATTGATCGGCAAGGAGTGGGTTTTATACTTAATAGAAGGTTTTTATGGAAGCGTTTATGGGGAATATGTCTCCAGAGATGTTCAGGTTATTAGGCACAAAGACGGCACTTTGATTGCAGCAAGTGGAACAGGAATAGTAAATGAAGACGGTGAACACGAATGGGACGATAAGGTATGGCCGTCAAAACTTGTTCCGGAAATCAAAGCTGAACAGAAAGTATTATCAACATGCGAATCATTCTGTGTAAAATTTCAGAGCGGAGAAGACGGGAAACCTCTTGGCGACTGGCAGTATGACCATATAATTGCTCCTCCGGTTGAAATCACAGTTGAAGGGAAAACACCGGTTATTGTCAAAAACGGTGAAGTCATCAGGTCTGAAGGATATGAATATTTTGTAAGAGACAGTATCAGAGTAACTGAAGAAGATTCAGACGGGTATATTTTAAGTTACGGCAAAAAATACAAGTTCGATTTCTTCATAGTGAACACCGAGGCTCTGAAATAAAGATTTTGAATACATCCATTTGGATGAACCCAATAGATGTTTGTGTTATAATGTGGAGATAAGAAACCCGACATCTCAAATTTAATTGAACTGAAATCGTTTTAAAATATAATTGAACGGATTGAACTTCCGGAGGTGTCCTTTGAAAACGATATTTTTTTTAATGGTTTTGTTTTTTTCAGTCTTTTCAACGGCTTGCAAGATCGACCAGAAACTTCCTTACAATGCGGTGGTTCTTGATCAGATAATATTTGTCGATGAGGTGAAGGAAGGGGTTCCGCAGACCCTTCTCATGCCCAACGGAACGACTGTTACATATAAAATGCCTCCGAAACTGCACGACGGACAGCTTATAAAGGTCCGCGATGTGGAAGGTGAGGATCCGTATTATATAAGAATTTCACTGAGGTATCGTGATGAACAAAGCAAAAAGTAATGTGGCGGCCCTCACAGGGGCGATCGCGACGGGGAAAAGTGTTGTATCAAACTACCTGTTAAAGAATTTCGGATTTGTTGTGATAGATGCCGACAAGATCGGTCATGAAGTTCTGGAAGACACTGATATTATTAGGATTATCCGCGAAGAATTCGGCGAAACCGTGATAAGGGAAGGGGCTGTGAACCGTGAAAAGCTCGGCAGAATAGTTTTTTCAGATCCTTCAAAGCTCATGCTTTTAAATTCCATTGTCCACCCCAGACTTTTTTCAAAGGCACAGCAGATGATAGAGGCGATACCGTCATCCCGTCCCGTAATTTTTGAGGCGGCGGTCCTTATCGAAGCGGGATGGCACAAGTATTTTGACAAAATAATAATCACCACATGTTCGCCAGATATTCAGATAAAAAGAATTGTCGCCCGTGACGGTATTAGCGAAGCGGATGCACTTAAAATCATCGCAAGTCAGATATCCTATGACGAAAGATATGCTTTTGCCGACTATATTGTTGACACAAGTGAAGGGCTTGAAAACATTACAGTTTCACTTGATGAAATTGCAAATGACCTTATTTCTCAAAAAGAGGTTTAAATGGAATCAAAAAAATTTATGGGGCATCCGGTCGGATTGTTCGTTCTCTTTTTTACTGAGCTGTGGGAAAGATTCTCTTTTTACGGAATGAAAGCGATACTTGTCCTTTACATGGTCGCATCTATTGAAAAAGGGGGACTCGGATGGAGCAATGCGAAAGGTCTTGAGATCTACGGCTGGTACAACATGCTTGTCTATGTCATGGCGATCCCCGGCGGAATAATTGCAGACAGGTATCTCGGTCAGAGAAAAAGTGTCTATCTTGGCGGACTTCTGCTTTGTGCAGGACACCTTCTTCTGGCATATCCTCCCGAAGCGGCGTTCTTTTCAGCTCTGGGGTTGATCGTTCTCGGAGTAGGTCTCCTCAAGCCCAATATTTCAACAATGGTCGGAGAGCTTTATCCTGACGGTGATGCGGCAAAAGATGCCGGTTTTACAATATTTTACATGGGAATAAACATCGGTGCGTTCTTTTCAGGGATCGCTGTGGGCTGGCTTGCATACAAGTACGGCTGGCATTACGGTTTCGGACTTGCCGGCATCGGAATGATAATCGGTCAGATAGTCTATGCATACGGTCAGAAATATCTCGGAACAGCAGGTCTGAAAAAGAAAGTGTGTATCGATGCCGCAACAAGCAGGCCTGTAAAATGTGAGTTCACAGCAGTTGAAAAACGGAAGATCGGGCTTGTCATCTTTTCATTTCTGATCGTTATTGTTTTCTGGGCCGCTTTCGAGCAGGCAGGCGGATTGATGAGTCTTTACACTGAGCAGTTTACTAGCCGGGACCTGTTTGGATTTACAATTCCGACTGCATGGTTCCAGTCGCTTAATCCTTTTTATATCATGATATTTGCACCTGTTGTCGCATCTTTCTGGATCATGCTTTCAAGAATAGGTAAGGAGCCGTCGGCACTTACAAAAATGGGACTTGGAACGATGATACTCGGTATCGGATTCCTTTTCATGGTTGGAGCTTCAGTTGAAAGAGGTGGAGATGAACTTGCAAAAAGCAGCATGTTGTGGCTCTGTCTCGCATATTTTTTCCACACGATAGGCGAACTTGCTCTTTCTCCAGTGTCACTTTCATTCATAACAAATATGGCGCCGAAGAGAATGACTTCTCAGGTAATGGGATGGTATTTTGCCGTGACTGGAATTGCCGGTTATTTTGCTTCCAAGATCGGGATTTTCGCAGAAACCGCGGGTGAGCTCAAAGTGTTCGGACTGATCGCCGGATTCACGATGTTCTTCGGGATTCTTCTGATGATAATAGCACCGAAGATCAATAAAATAGCAGACATACACAGAACAGACGGTTGACGGAGAAATTAAACATGACTGATATCAAAGCTGTAATTTTTGACTGGAACGGAACGCTCGTTGATGATGTTTGGCTCAGTGTCAATGCCATGAACGCCATGTTGGAAAAAAGGGGAAAAAAACCGATAACAACTGAATATTACAAATCAATTTTTTCATTTCCGGTTATAAATTATTATAAAGAACTTGGGCTTGATGTTGAAAATGAATGGGAGATAATTTCCAGAGAATTCATGGATATTTATCTTGGAGCATCAGAAAAACTCAAACTTTTCAGGGATGTAGAACCGATTGTAAAATATTTCAGGGAACTATCGTTCACTACAGGGATACTTTCGGCAATGGAGCACTCGATCCTGAATAAGCACCTTGAGCACTTCAGAATATCTCAACTCTTTGATTTTGTTCAGGGAATAGAAAACCATTATGCGGGCGGCAAGCTTCATCTCGGCAGAAAGATCCTTGAAAAGACAGGGCTTAAAAGTGAAGAGATCCTTTTTGTCGGTGACACATATCACGACTATGAAGTTGCAAAAGAAATGGGGTGCAAAGTCGTCCTCATAAACCGCGGGCACAACCCTTATGAAATGCTCAAAAGCACAAATGCACCCGTTCTCAATTCACTCGAAGAACTGAAAGGGCTGGAGTTTTGAGAAAACAGAGCTGTTTGACATTATTGCTTCAATATGGTAATATTTACCGTTTGTTAGCATGGAGAGCCAGTTGAGATCATCCGAAGAAATAAAGAAAATTCTAAATCAAAACATGGAGCACATGAAAAACGAGTTTTCTGTCAGTAAAATCGGGATATTCGGTTCTTATGTCAGAGATAGTGCCCGTCCAGACAGCGACATAGACATCATTGTTGAATTTGAAGAAAAATCGTTTGATAACTATATGGATCTGAAATTTTTTCTGGAAGATCTACTTGGAAAAAAGGTTGATCTTGTTGTTTCCGATTCAATAAAAAAACGAGCTAAACCGACAATATTAAAAGAAGCCGAATATGTATAGAGATCCAATCCTTTATTTGGAAGACATTTTAGACGCTATAAGAAAAATACGCGAATATATTGCAGAAATAACCTTTGAAGATTTTTGCGATGATGAAAAAACCGTTGATGCCGTTATCAGAAATCTTGAGGTGATTGGTGAAGCCGCAAAGAATTTGCCACAAAACATGAAAGATATCCATCCGGAAATTGAATGGCGCAAGATCACAGCTATAAGAAATATTGTTGTCCACCAATATTTTGGGGTTGACAATTTTATCATATGGGATGTGATATCCACCAAACTTGGTTCTCTTTACGATGCAGCGACAGATCTTTTAAACAAACCCCAGCAATTTTCTTAAAAGCTTTATCTAACCGTATTCTCCACATTCTTTTCAACCTGATCAAGCCATTTCTCTCTTAATTCATCAGTGTTTTTCAATTATATCTTTGTCAGAATTTTCGTCACTTCAACATCCATCTTGGAAAAGCCGAACCATTTTTTTCCAAGATCTTTGAGTGAGCCGCCAAAATGATAAAGGTCGCGATTGTCAATTATCATGAATCTGTCATGGGAATAACTGAATTCCTTTATTTCTGCTGGTGGGAACTGTTCATTGAATTTCTGCGTGTCGAGTTGAAGCTGTTTTGAAAGATTTTTTGTGAGGATTCTGAGTGTAACTCCCTGTTTCCGTTTTGAAAAAAGTGTCAGAACTGTATCATCAACATAATTATCAATGAGGATGATCGACTTTTCAGCCGACCTTACAATATCTGAAACGAATTTGTGTGCTTCAAAGACCTGACCTTCAAAAAAAATGCCTTGCTTGGGAAGAAGTTGATTCGATTCCAGGGCTTTAAAAAGATCCTTGAATTTACTATCTGCTTCTAATTGTTTAATTTCAAGAAAATCAACTCTTTTAAAAAGGTCAGCTTTACCTGCAAGAAAATGTCTCATGGCTACGAAAGCTCTCATGATTAAAACACTTGTCTCAATAGCTTTTTCACTTGTAATAACAGAAGAAACGGAAGCCACACCCTGCTCTGTAAACACATACGGCAAAAAACCACCAAGATGTCTTTTTGAAGGTATCGCATTTTGCGATACCATAAAATCTGCTTCAATTTCAGTAAGTTGAAACATAAAATCAGATGGAAATCTTTTGATATTCCTTTTTACCTGTTCTCTTAATTTGATTGTTTTGACAGAATAAAATGTTGCAATATCCCTATCCAGCATCACCTGCATTCCACGGATAGTAAAAATTCTGCTCTTAATATCATCAATCTGTATCAACTCATTTTCTGCCATTTTCCGACTCCAAAAATTTAGTCACCGATAGATAATGCAACAATAGAAGTAAATTTGCAAGAAAACAGATAAGATTATTTAAGGCGCGGTTTATATTTTGTTTTCAGAAAAACAAGCTATTTAACCATTTTCCCCACACTTTTTTCAACCTGATCAAGCCATTTCGCTCTTAATTCATCAGTGCTTTTTTTCATTCTGTCAAACTGGACGATCTTAACCTTTTTGACTCCGATCATTTTAAGTGTTGTGTCGGCAACGACTTTCTTGACCGGGAAAAAGAGCATGAAGTTGTGATAAATTTTGGGTCCGCCGAGAGTATTGAAGATAACTGCCTGCTTTATTTGAGGAAAAAGCGGTTTTAACATTCCCGATTTTTTATAAATGTATGCCCTTTTAGGAAGAAAAACTTTGTCAAAGAAACCTTTCAATATTGCAGGCATAACTCCCCACCAGACTGGAAAAATGATAAAAATGGAATCTGTTTCAGCCAGCATTTCAAGATATCTGTCTTTGAAAAACAACACAAGTGCTGAATGAATATAACTTAAACCTTCAGAAACTGGA
>ENA-UOWO01005982-UOWO01005982.1-activated-sludge-metagenome-genome-assembly--contig:-NODE-5982-length-12617-cov-5.635488_pt1 | contig 12617 bp, 9 predicted proteins | sample MGYA00238148_ERZ761564 | MGnify/ENA primary metagenome ERZ761564 (study PRJEB28885, sample SAMN05720194) | activated sludge metagenome | isolation source: Anaerobic digester | place: USA...
ATATATTTTATAATTTTGTTAACAATAAAGTTGCATTTGCTAGTTGAATGTACGGATTTATAAAAAATTATAAAAAGACTTCATAATTAAAAAAAGATAAGTATCTTTGCCGTTCAATTTTGCGGGTGTGGCGAAATTGGTAGACGCGCTAGACTTAGGATCTAGTGCCGCAAGGCTTGGGGGTTCGAGTCCCTTCACCCGCACAATGACCGCAGGGATTTCTTCATCGGGATTATTGCGGTCTTTTGACTTTTGAAATTTAGTAATTTAAAATTCTGCTTGATGGAAGTTGTAAAAAATCAAATTGACGAGTTGAACGCAACTCTGAATGTAAATGTTAAAAATTCTGATATTGCTGAAAATGTTGAAAAAACATTGAAAGATTATCGCCGCAAAGCTACTATTCCTGGATTTAGGCCGGGAAATGTCCCAATGGGATTAATAAAAAAAATGTATGGTAATGCTGTAATTGCGGATGAATTGAATAAGACAGTTTCCAAATCTTTGTCCGATTTTATGGTAAATGAAAAACTTAATATTCTAGGCGACCCGTTACCGGACGAAAATCAGGAACAAATTGACTTTGGAAAACAGGATAATTATAATTTCATTTTTGATATTGCATTGGCACCAGAATTTGAAATTAAACTGACTAAAAAAGATAAAATCAACAGATATTCCATTAGAGTTGACGATGAAATGAAAGAGAAATACATTAATGGATACAAACAAAGATTCGGAAGTTTTGAGGAAGTAGAAAAATCTAAAGAATCTTCGATGCTTACTGTAAGTCTGGTTGAGATAAATGATGCAGGCGAAGTCGTTGAAAAGGGTATAAGTAATGACAATAGTACAATTTCTATCAAAGTTATTAATGATAAAAAAATAAAAAAGTCTTTGGTTGGTCTTAGTAAGGATAGTTTTGTAGATATTGATCTGAAAAAAGCCTTACCAAATGACACTGAGATTTCATCGGTTTTAAAGATTAAGAAAGAAGAAGTTGAAAAGATAAATTCTATGTTCAGGATGACTGTGAAGGAAGTCAAAGAATTTAAGGAAGCAGAAATGAACCAGGAGTTTTATAACAACTGTTTTGGTGAAAATGCCGTTAAAGACGAAAAAGAATTTAATAACAGAGTAATAGAAGATATCAAAGCATCATTCAGCCGCGAAACTAAATTCAAACTTTTGCTCGATATTAAAGAAAAGCTGATAAAAAAGACAGATTTTAGTTTGCCTGAAGCATTCTTGAAAAGATGGTTAAAAGTTTCCAATAAGGAATTAACTGATGAACAGATAGAAAAAGAATTTGACCGTTTTATTGAAGATTTGAAATGGACTTTGATAAAAAACAAAATTGCAAAAGAGAATGAAATCAAAGTTAGTGATGAAGACTTGAAAAAAGCCGCAAAACAGCAGTTATTAGCTCAGTTCTCTCAGTATGGAATGTCATATATTCCTGATGAGTATCTTGATAAATATGCTAAAGAAATGCTTGAAAAAGAAGGTGAAGCCAACAAGCTATACGAGCAGGAAATTGAAGAAAAAGTTGTTGATTTTGTTGCAGAAGCGGTTAAACTGGATGAAAAGGAAGTAACTATGGATGAATTTACAAAACTTTTCAAATAATATCTCAATTACCTGACTTATAATTTCTTATTTTTTATCGTCATTCCTTTTAATTTCATATTCTATGAATACTGAAGAATTAGACAAATATTTACGTGATTTAAAATTTATTGTTGTTTCGGATGTTGAAACAGGTAAACCATTTGCCATTCATTTTGGATTTCATCTGCCTAATTTACATTCAGAAATTTTTGCTGATGCCAAACTGAAATATAAGGATATTAAGAAAGATATTTCTGTTCAGGGTGGGGGTAGGATTACAAAAAGTGGGAATAAGATTGTTTTTTATTCACAATCAGAAAGATATGGTCGTTACGAAGATACAATAGTATTAAGCCTAGCTCCGAAGCATGAATTGTTTGCAGGATATGGTTTTGAGTTTTTTTCCAAAGCGGGTGAAAATGATTTGAATAGTATTATTTAATCCACCAGCCTAATATCAGCCTTACATTGAAATGATTGCCAGTTATATTATGACCGTCATCATACATAAAAAATGTTCTTCCGTACTGCAGGTCAACTATAAGAGAAAAGTTATTATTCCATAAGAAATTATATCCGGGCTCAAGAAAAACTGAAATACTCTTATGCTTATAAAAAACATTTCGTGTAAAAGCTGAGCCTATCGCAACAAACAAGCCTGATGGGGTTTGTGGAGAGGAATTTGAAAATCTTATATAATAAGGAATAGTAACCTCTGCTCCGATGTCAACCAAAGCCGAACCAATATTTCGTATTCCATAATTCAATAGACTAATTCCTCTGATATCGAGGTTTTTTGTTATGTTGTATTCCAGCACCAAAGGTAAGATATTAATATCAAAACAACCTTTGGGATATGATTTCTTAATAGTTACAGAAGGATTTATTCCGATAAGCAGAGTCTTGTTTTGTTGTGCTTGTGCAAATATGCAGACAAAAACAAAAAGAAATATAACTGAATATTTTTTCATAATAATTACACATCAGAAAGGATAACCGATACCAAAATTAAAAGTAAAATCGCTCAATTCAAAGGTTTCAAAAGTCCCAAACCATCTTTTACCATCAGATAGAGAAGGATCATACAAAGGTATCCCAAAATCAAATCTTATAATAAAGAAAGAAAGGTCTATTCTTGTTCCGAACCCTGTTCCTATTGCAATTTCCCTGTAAAATCTATACCAGTCGAATAGTGCTCCGGCACGATTGTCATTTTTGTCCACAGCCCAGATGTTTCCTGCATCGAGAAATACTGCACCGTTAATAAAAGAAATAAGTTTAAAACGATATTCAAGATTAAACATTACTTTCATATCGGCAATCTGGTCATAACTGATAGTGGGATTATTATAGGACCCCGGACCTATTGACCTAACCTTCCATGCTCTGATGTCGTTTGCTCCGCCTATAAAATACTTCTTTATAAAAGGCAGACCTTTGGTTGAATTGCCATAAGGAATTCCAATACCGAAAAATCCCCTGTAAACGAGACTTCTGTTTTCGTCAAATACCTGATAATAGCGATAGTCAATGTCTGTTTTAACAAATTGGGCAAATTCAACACCCATAAATTTATACGATCCATCAACCGGTTCAATTCCTGCCATAGAATATATTAAACTTGGGATATTACCACTTGTTTCAATATTGAACCATAAATACGAAAAACTCTTCGATTTTGTGATGCTTTGATTATTGAACATCAAATCGTAACTTATAACTGACAGCAACTGATCTTCGTATGAATATTTAATATAAAGATGTTGAATTTGTTCTTGAAATTCGGGATTAAAATCAAAAATTTTAACTGAATATAATTCTATAGGATTAAAATAATGTGTTAGGTATTTGTTACGCGAACCTTTCCAGAAATAACCAAAACTTGCGTTTGCAATATATCTGGTGTAATCAGGGCGTTGCTGATAATTGAATGATGTTGAAATCTGCGTTTTCGGATTATGGTTTTTTACGAATTCGTAATTTTCATAGAAAGGAATCATTAATTTTGGTATATTGAGTTTTAATTCTCCTCCATATTCCAGCGTGTTGAATAACTTTGTTTTTGTTAATGTTTCAGTTTCATCATCAGAAGATTTAATTGTCTGAAACGACAAACTCCCTTTAACAGAAAAAAATTGGGCTCCTTTAAAAAGATTTTTATTGTAATAAGAAACAACACCTGCCATACCGAGATTCCCTGACGTATTATTCCCTTCCAATTCAAGAGAATATGATTGTTTGATTAATGGTGTCAGATAAACATGAGCATCAAGATACTTTTCTTTTTGGGTATCAAGAAAAACATCTTCGGAAGCATTCAGTTTGATGTTTATAATTTTGAATTGCTTTAGGTTAGAGAGGTGGCTGTGTGTCTTTTCAATATTTAAAATATTATATCTGTTCCCCGGTTTTATAAAACAAGATTGGAGAAATACAGATGGTTTTATCTTAAGAACATCAGTATAGATAATTTTCAAACCTTCTACTTCAAGGGTGTCGAGATGGTTAAAGTAATCATCCGGATTTGCGATTGCCAACTGGGAGTTATAATCAGCGTGTATATAAACATTGCGGATAACCTGAGGAATGAAAGTCTGATTATCAACAATATCTTCATCAAATGATTTTTTTATTGTCAGAGTTAATTCAGTTTCGTATCGTTGAATTGTTGTATCTGCATAATAATGAATGTTATTAATTGAAAAATAGTAATATCCGTTTGATTTAAGCATTCTGACCAGTCTTTCCCTTTCGGTTTGCAAATTATCAGTATTGAATTTGGCATTTGTCCTAACAAGAGAATTTGTTGTGTCGAGCATTACCAGTTCGTGTACTTTAGGATCAGTAATATCATAATTTATATGAGTGATAATGAATGGCTGACCTGTTTTTATAACATAGGTAATTGCTTTTTTCTTCTTCTTGGCCTTTTCCTCTACAGTTACTTCTGCATCATAATATGACTGAGCAAACAAATATGATTTTATAGTTGAGATTGTTTTGTCTGTTGCAAATTCATCATAAATAACAGGGGCTTCACCAATTCCGGTAAGCCATCTTGTGAAATATATTTTTTCTTTAGGTTTTTTGCCCTTTGCTGCTCTTTTTTTATTGATTTCAGACTCTTTTATTTCTCTTTTCTTTTCACGAGCGGCCTCTTTATCAGGGTCAATACTGTTATAAATAAGCAGATAAAATCTTATCCCAAGAGCTTTACGATTCGGTTTTTGTTTTAATGTCGTTTCAAGTTCTTCCTCATCAATTTCTGAATTGTCACAATCAAAACTTACTTTTGACAATAAAAACTTATCTTCGGGAACATGTTTCGTTGAACGACATGAAAATAACAAAACTGTTACAGCAAATATTGATATATACAAAACGATTCTGTTTTTCAATATTTTACAGTCAGGTTTTTTCATACATGCAAATATATATCAAATATTGTCCATTTCTTTTCATTAAAAGACAATTTACATCTGTTTTATCAAATTGCTTATGTTAATTTCTTTATTCAGATTTTATTCGTTTTATACGCAATTTAAATTCTAATAAATTCTTAATTGATGCTATTCCTCCTCCTGCAAAAAGGTAGAATACCGGCAGAACATAAATATCAAATCTTGAATCATGTTCTGCATAACTTAGAATTATTACCAGTAAATGTCCGGCAATAATTAGAATACCTGTAAGCCCAAGCTTGTTCTTACGATAAAACCATAAACCTATAAATGCAAAAATATATGCCGGGATTATCCAAAATAGGACACGTAGTTTATAGCCCGTAGAATGAAATGGCCTGACATGTATCAAAGTATAACCCGCCCGGTATGATGCGAGCTTTATTGAAGCCAATGGATGTTTGATTACATATTCAAATCCTGAAGTCCAGTTGCTTTTGTCAATTTCGGGTTCTTGAGGCATTTCAATATTAAGTTCATCATGACCCCAGACTGTTACTCCTTTCTGAAGATTGTCAACCGGAGATGTCAGTTGTATGTTTTTATTAAAAACCGGCACAAAAGACAATAATAATACAAATATTCCAAATGCACCTATTCCGCTTAATATCTTGTATTTGTTCGAAATCTTTAACGAAATAATCACTACTATAATATAGATAGGGAGCAAAATCCACCCGTTTGGACGAAGAGACATTGTAATAAGAAGAATTGCAATTGAGACTAAATAGTATTTCAATTTTTTTGTCGTCAGAACTTTTGCAAATGACCAAAAAGAAATAACTACAAAAGATGTATATAACGATTCTGTAAGAATATACAGATGCCATTTGACAATGAAAGGATTGCATAAAAACAGTGCAACAGCAACAAGACCTGCAATTTTTGAATTTGTCAGCAATTTCCCGATATCAAACAGCAAGTATGCAGCAAAAAGAGCAAATGAAATCTGGATTATAACAATAGATTCAGACGGTAAATTCATAATTTGTATCAGAGCCAAAATCATCATATAACCTGTATAGTGATAATCTCTGCCAGTTAAATCATCGCCATTTATGATTTTGTCAGCTCCGCCAATATATCTTTCTGTATCCAACCAATACTTTACGCCGACTTCGCCATTCGAAATTTTGCCACTTTGCCAGTTAATAAAATTCAGATACAGAAAGCAAATAACAGAAATACTTAGAATTATATAAAATATAAGATTCTTATTTTTTTGTAAGTAATTCAACAACGACAGGATAATATTATTTTGTAACAAATTCATTTCTCCAAAAATACTAAAAGCAGGAGATTATTCTGTTTGAATTCAGATAAAATAATTATGAAAAAATTTAACGAAACAATTCAAATTCATGTTTTTGTAATATGCTGATAGTCAATAGTATATAACTCATAGTCGTTTATTAACGGTTAAGTAACGGATAATATTAAATAACACTACCTCCCGCACGAGTTGCTCGGCTGGCTTGATAGCGATATATATCAACATTTGCGGTGGTGGAGTTACATTTAGCATATTTTACCCACTAAAATAAAGTTAGAATCGGAATATTTCACACAGCTTTATTGAATATTCAATAATTAAACACTAAATTTGTAAAGTTAAATTCGAATTATAGATGTAATCATGCATAAATACAAATCATATCTCAGAAAATTGCTTGCAGTAATAACTTGCTTTGTTGCTGTAATAATGTTTGCTTCGTGTGAAAAGGAAAACGATGAAGGACAAGGTGCTCAAGAAGTGTTTTGTACCGCTGATTTCCAGTACATTTTACTTAAAATAAAGTATCCTGATGGCCGACCATATCAATTTGATAGCAGTAAAGTTTTTTGGGTAAGTGAGAATCGCTATTTAGAACGTTACTCTTCTTATAGGATAGAGGGTCGTGTAAGAAGAGGTTATATTATTGTTGACGATATAATGCAGGAAGAATTACTAAACAAACAAGAAGTAATGCACTTTACAGGATATAAGAACAACAAAGTAGTTTATGAACGAGATGTTTTAGTAGGAGCAGACTGTTGTCATATTATGTATTTAGGCACAGAGCCACTAGAACAGATAATTGAGTAAATTAGACTACAATCAGAACAAGTATATTCACAAAAAAAAGCCTACAATTTATTGAAGGCTTTTCTCTGCTAGCAGTATAGTGTTGAATATCAGATGATTATAACCTATAGTCGTTTGTTAACGGTTAAGTAACGGATAATTTAAAATAACCCCTCGCTGTCGAACGATTGCATCGTGTGACTTGGTGCAATCGTTCGACAGCGAAGGGGTTGCGATTATTTCATATTTGTGAGTGAGCTAAAAAAACTCAATTTTTTGACAATTTTAATATAAGCAATTGCGTTAATTAATAGCATACTGCAAAAGTAATAATAGCCCTAATGGTGAGTTTAGGGTTGCCGTAAGCATATAAATATAATAATTGTTGTAATATAAAATTATGTCAAGATGAAAATTGTAATCTTAAATACAGCGTTATGTATTGTACTGTTGTCCACATCGAATATTTTTGCTCAGATAAAGTCGGAGACGATAGTTCTTTTTGATGTTAATAAATTCGAGCTAAAAGAATCTCAGAAATTGGTAATTGATAGTCTTTTAAATGGGATTACGGATAAAAATTATAAAATATGCATTACAGGTCGAGCTGATTCAAGCGGTAATATCGCTGATAATCTGGTTTTATCCGAAAACAGAGTCAGAACTGTTGCAGAATATCTTACACAGCAGGGCTTTGATTCAGCACGTATAACTTACGATTTTTTTGGCGAAAACCAACCTTTACTTAATGCTCAAAATAACCCTGATTTGCAACTTAATCGCAGTGTCTATATGCGTGTTTTTAGTCCCGAAGCCGAAAATCAAGAAGACACATTAACTTCTTATGATTTGTATCGCCGTTTCGAAAATGATACTATTATATATACAAGCAGTGGTGCACAGATAGTTATTTTTGCAGGAACATTTTTTCCCACTAAACTAGCAGATATTAATTTCAAAATTACCGAGGTTTATTCTGTTTGTGATCTGTTATTTAATAATAGTAGCTTGCAAACCGATGATGGAAACTGCCTGACATCTGCCGGAATGCTATATGTAAAACCAATGCTTGATACAGTTGAACTAACTCCCGGTGGAAACCGTAAAATTATTTACAAAATACCTATTGAATTAGGAAAAGAATTTGATAAAGAAATGAAAATTTATGTTGAAGAATTCAATAAGAAAGGGGAAAAGGTGTGGAGAAAAATTGATAGCAAGATTTCCACTGAAGATACTGGACAAAGATTCTATGTTTTTGAACTTAGTTCTTTTGGCGGAATAAATATTGACAAGCCAATAGGTGTCCTGTGTCAGAAAGAAGGTCCTAAAATCAGGGTTCGTGGTTTTAAATCTGTTGATATCTGTCAGACATATCCCGGAGAAATGTATCTTTCACGTGCTCAGAAAAGGAAATCTAATATTTATCAGATTGATGAGGTTGTACTTGATAAAGATCCTCAACTAACCATACTTGCTTATGACAAAAAAAGACATCCATATATTGCTGAAGGAAAGCTAACCGAACTTAAATTTAATAAGTCAAATGGAATTTTTAGAGTTAAACGTAATTACTTTAAACCTCTACCTGCATCTTATGTGGAGAAAAGTCCTGAGGATATTTTGTGTGAAAAATTAAAATGATTTGATTTTTTCGATACTACTGCTTCTCAGCGAGGGTACAAAATACGAAAAATAGTCGTTTATTAACGGTTAAGTAACGGATAATAATTAGTGAAAAAATTGAAAAATAACATAAAATATATAAGCAGTATCGTATTGAATGACAGATGATTATAACCCATAGTCGTTTGTTACTCCGCTGGCGCGGATTTGTAATCACTACCCCCTATGCTGCTTCCAGCGCGAGTTGCTCGCGTGGCTTGGTAGCAACATTCGTTGGAGGCAGTTACCCACATCCTTTTCATAATCTATTCTATTTCCACTCCATCCACTTCCCCCATCAACCTATCAGTCTCAGCCAATGCAACGATGATTTTTTGATAATGCAGAATATCGTCGAATTCGAGTTGGCGGTCTTTACGATCTTTTAGCCATTTTTGAGCAGGTTGATAGCCTCCGATGTAAAAATTCCATGCTACTTCGGGAACTCCTTCAAAATATTGGTTTGCGTTGATGTAAACTCTTTGCAATTTGCTGTCGTAACTTATCTTGGCAACTGTATTGTCGCCATCTGCCGGATAAGTTGTGATGTACTTATTTACTGTTGCACTTTCGAGCAAATGTATCTGCCGAATTTCTCCACCCAGTTTTACAAGTTTCCAAAATGTGTCATGGTCTTTTGGATATGGAACTCTCGGAAAATCTATCTTTAAAAACTCTTTGTACTTCTCTCTGTATGTTGGCGAATGCAAAACTGCATAAATGTAATCGAGTATATCAATAGGTGCAAAAGTATTTTCGTTAGATTCTTTCTCGTTTGTGAATGTTAAACCGATTTTGTCAGCAATTTGAGAAATGATTTCGGGGGTGAGATTGGGGGTTCTTGAAAAAGATTGTCCATTGGGTTGTTGTAGACTAACATCGGAATATATGTAAAGTGGTATAAAATTACCAGAGCCGAAACGACCTGCAGTTCCTGTTAAATTAGATTCAATGATAAATTTGGAAATGAAAACATATCTCCAATCAGAAACACACTGTCTTGATACAACTAAGCAAATATTATCTTTATTTATGATGTGTTTAGAAATAGCATCTCTTAATCTATCAACAATGTTTTTGTCATAGTAGATATACTGGGTATCAAAAGGTCTATATCCAATCTTAACAACTTGGGTTGTTTCGAACCTTCCTTTTCTTTTGTCCTGTAATTGCCATTCTGAATTCTCACTTATATTATATTTTTTTGTTAGTTCTGAATTGTCGATTTTGTCATTATAAAAATCCATAATTCTCTTGGATAACGTAACTTCTGAGGGAGAAATACTTAAAGAATCTCTGTGCGTTTGAATACCTAATGAATTAATTTTAAACAAATCAACTACTGCAAAGCCCGTGTCATAAATGTTTTTAACTCCAAAGTCTTTTTTTACATAAAAGTAATCTGGAGCAAATATTTGTAATTCTTTATATTTTATAGTTTTAAGGTCATTTTCATTTAAAAATTTATATTTCATTTCTCGTTTCCCATATAAATCAAAGTGAAATACTTTACCTAATTCATTTGCTTTTTTCTTTCCGTTTTTTACGAATATGTTTACTGAAACTCCTTGCATAATATCGAATACGTTAACATCGGCACTTCCGTCTGGTGACCTTTCTTTTTTCTTACTGTTGCCATGTAGATCAATAATGTAAATTTTATCGTATGTTTTAAGCAAGTTCCAACGCATTCCTCGAAATGTTGGATTGTCTAAAAATCCGTGCGGATTGATAAATGCTAAAATACCACTTCCGTTTTTTTCAATGAAGTGTTGTCCATATCGCAAAAATTTTACATAATCGTCATTGATAAATTTAGAGTTTTGTTCTTTAAGTTTTTCTTTCCCTCCTGGTTCTTTTTTGTAATCTTCCATTAACTTCATTATCCATTCCCCTTTGTTGGCACTTTCACCACTATACGGCGGATTTCCAATCACACACATAACCGGAGTGTCTCGTTTTATTCGGTTGGCTTCGCTCGCTTCGGTACTTAACCAGTTTGCAAACAGGGTTCCTGTGTCTTGGTGGTGTTCTTCGAGGCTATTGGTTAAGTAAACTCTTAATCTCTGGTTTGAGCTTGGTTTAAATCCTGTTTCTGTCAGTAATAATTCGAGTTTTAAATGTGCCATTGCATAACTTGCCATCAGCAACTCAAAACCATTAAGGCGAGGGATTAAATGATTCTCTACATAATTACTCCAGATTCCCTGTTGCCCTTCAAAATTTTTGTGAATATGCTTAATAGTTTCGGCTAAAAAAGTTCCGGTTCCGGTAGCTGGATCAAGAATTTGTACTTTATGTACTTCCTGCTCAACCATTTTGCCCTGCATATTTACTTTTATCTTAGTTTTGGATGTGTCGGCAAGTCCATTTGGCAAATCGAATTCTGTTTTAAGAATTTCGTCCACAGCACGAACAATAAAACTTACAACTGGCGCTGGCGTGTACCAAACTCCCCTGGCTTTACGCAATTTGGGATCGTACTCACTCAAAAAGGTTTCGTAAAAGTGAATTATTGGATCTTCGGTTTTGGTTTCTTTGCCGTAATTATCCAAAATCTTAGCAACATCGCAAGCAAGGAATATTTCCACAAGATTGTCAACAATCCATTTAATTCTATCATCAATATCCGGTCCTGCAATGTAGCCAAACAATTTACGCAAAAATGGATTTGATTTTGGGATCAGTTCCGCAGCTTCCTGTCGGCTAAAATCATCCAAAGTAGAATCGTGCAAGCGTGCAGCAAACATTCCGTAAGCAATTGTTTGAGCATATACATCAGCAAATGCTTTTGGAGTAATGTCGTGAATCAGAATTTCCTGAAAAGCAATCATCTGGTCTTTAAGTGTGCTGTCTTCCGAATTTACAGAATCGCTCAGTAAAGATTTTTCGATAACATCAGCAAGTAACCTTGCTTTTCCAGCCATCATTTCGGCCAGTCTTTTCGGGTTTTTAATTGTTTGCCCAATCTTTTTGCAAAATTCAATCAGCAAAAGCTCAAATTTCTCAAAGTTTTCGGTTTTTGCAATAATTCCTTTTGCAGTAATTTCAGCAATGCTTATTTCGTCAACTTTGCTGCCCTCTTTAAAGAATTGAAAAGTAAGATAATCGGTAATAATCAAATTATTGAGCGAGCTCCGGTATCTGTCGAACTGCTCCTTATATGATTTACTGTTTAGATCAGCACCCACATCCTTAGCCTCAACAAAAGCAATCGGAATATCTTTTTTCGTTAGAATATAGTCCGGTGCACCACAAGCCTGACGTTTAGGTTCGTTAGTCGCTTTTATGCCAGGCAACAATACTTCAAACAATTGCTGCAGGTCGCCACGAAAAGTATGTTCGGTTGAATTTCCAAGTTTGTAACGGCTGTTGATGTTAGTTATATATGTTTGCAGATTCATAAACACAGATTTTAGTCTTCAAAGTTAAAAAAGATTCGGATTGTATGAAATAATTGGTTTTTTATCTTTGAGGAATTGCTTCGCGAGCTCACCGCCCGCTGTCGTTTCGATTACTTCGTCGCTTGGGCGACTTGCAATGACCTTGCCTGTCCCACTTAGGCAAGGTCAAGGCGATCCACCTTTTGGTGGAGAAGCAATTCCCAAAACTAACTGCTCACTTAATCATAAACACAAAACAAAAAAAGCCTCCAATTTCTTGAAGGCTTTCTTTGGTCCCACTAGGGCATGATCCTAGGACCCTCCCGACTTTGGTCGGGATGCTCTAACCAACTGAGCATCCATTCACAAAAAAAGCCTTGTAATTAGCAAATTTAATTTCATCAATTTTTCGCAACTAGTTTTCACCAGTTT
>ENA-UOWO01005985-UOWO01005985.1-activated-sludge-metagenome-genome-assembly--contig:-NODE-5985-length-12614-cov-4.937654_pt1 | contig 12614 bp, 12 predicted proteins | sample MGYA00238148_ERZ761564 | MGnify/ENA primary metagenome ERZ761564 (study PRJEB28885, sample SAMN05720194) | activated sludge metagenome | isolation source: Anaerobic digester | place: USA...
ACGCCAAGAAACAGGAAGAGGAAGCCAAGCCTGCCGAAGCCGCGCCCGTGGCCGCAGCCACGGAAGAAAAGTCCAAGGAATGAGGCTGATCGTTGGGCTGGGCAATCCCGGCCGGGAATACGAACTCTCCCGGCACAACGCCGGATTCCTCGTTCTCGACCACTGGTCGGAGAAGAGGGGCCTGGCTTTCCGCCATGACGAGCTCTTTGACTTCGTCCGCGCCGGAAATGCCTGCCTGATCAAGCCAAAAACCTATATGAACCGTTCCGGGCGCGCTTTGTCCGAAGCCCTGCGGCGCTGGCAGCCGGAGGAGATTCTTGTCGTCCATGACGATATCGAGCTGCCCCTGGCTCAGCTCCGTTTGCGCAACGGCGGCGGAGCCGGCGGCCACAACGGCCTGAAATCGCTGTTCCAGATAATGTCCCCGGAGGATTTGAGACGCCTCCGCCTGGGCATTGGACGCGATGAAGGCGATCCCCGCGATTTTGTGCTCGACCGGTTCACTCCGGAAGAATTGGAAGCCATGCGGCCTGTCCTGGAGCAGGCCGGCGATTATTTGGAAGTGTTTATCAAAGAAGGCTTCAACGCCGTGTTGGATGCCTTCAGCAGATGGAAAAAATCCTGTTCCGGGGCAGAAGATCCCGGAAACATAGGTCCAAAGGAGAAATAGATGCTCAAGAACTACGAACTTATGGTGGTAATTACACCAAAGCTCAACGAAGAAGAGGCCGGCTCCCTGAATGACAGCGTCCTTGCCCTCGTAAAAGAACAGGGCGGCGAAGTCATCAAAACCGATCCCTGGGGCAAGCGCCTGCTCGCCTACCCCATCAACAAACTCAAGGAAGCTTACTACTACGTGAACTTCCTGAGGATGGAGTCCACCTCGGTCAAAAAAGTAAAAAGCCAGATCAACATCAACGAAAACGTGATCCGGCACATGTTTATCGCCAAGGACGAATAGGAGGAATCATGGCAGATCTGAAATTACCCCGGCTGAACAGAGTGTTTATCGCCGGCCGCATTACGCAGGACCTTGAACTCAAATACACCCCCAAAGGCGCTCCGGTGGTCCGTTTTACGGTGGCCATGGACAAACGTTTCAAGGACGAATCCGACCAATGGCAGTCCACGCCTGTCTTTGTGGATGTAGTCGCCTGGAACAACAGTGCCGAGAACATCTGCAAACAGGCCCATAAAGGGACTGCAGTGTTAATCGAAGGCAAGATCGACACCCGGTCCTATGTGGATTCGAACAACGTAAACCGCAAGGTCTTCGAGATCATCGCGGATTATATTCAGACTCTGGAATGGAAACCTCGCGCTGAAGGCGAGGGAGCAAGCGACGAAGAACCGCCCCTGCCGGACGAAGCCCCGCAACCTGCCGCACACACCAATGATGACGTGCCTTTTTGATAAACTGGAGAAATGATAAATGAACAGCACCGATAGAAAGAAGAAATTCACCCGCAAAAAATACTGCCGCTTCTGCGCCAATCCCGATATCGTAATCGACTACAAGAATTTGGACACGCTCCGCCAATATATTTCCGACGTGGGCAAGATCGATCCCGCCCGGATGACGGGAACCTGCGCCAAACATCAGAGGAAACTGACTTCCGAGATCAAGCGCGCGCGCCAGATGGCGTTGCTGCCCTATGTGATCGATTAGTGAATTTCATTGCCTTGTTGTTGGGCGCGCTGGCGTCGTTCAACCCGCCGATAGGTCTTTTTCTAACGATGGTTTACAGCCGTTTCAGCCTGCTGAGAAAACCTCAGGCTCCCAATAGGGACTTGCTTCTGTTTTTTGTGTTTCCTCTCGCCTTTGCCGCTTTATTCTACAAGCAGCCAGGCAGCCTGCTGGTGGCTTCGGATGCCGTTTTTGGAGTCGGATTGGTGGCTTTCCTGTTCCTTTATTCTTTTAGCAGGAACGCCAAGCCCTATTCCGCCTTCACCCTTGGCTCCGTTTTAATCGTCGCCTATGGCCTGGCCAGGCATTTTTTGTTTGGCCCCTATCTGCTCCAGGCTCACAACCAGGCAATGGCCGAAATGGCCAGGCTTTATCCCCAGATCATGCAAAATGGCGAGTTCGCCGCATCGTTGTCCGTGGCCAGAAGGCTCATTTTGGCAAGTTGGACGGTTCCCCAGGTCTTGGCCTTGTTCCTTGGCCTGGTCGTCTTTCTGAACCTGAATAAAGCCCGTTTCCGCTGGAGCGAATTTGCGGTCCCCCATTACTACAACCTGCTGATTCTGGCGGCCTTGCCGCTGTATCTGGCGCCCAATTTGCGCACGGTTTTCCTGAACACCCTGTTGTCGCTTTGCGTGGTTCCCTTTCTGCAAGGCGTCGGAGTGCTGCTGCATTGGGCGTCCCGCTACGTATCCAACGTATTTGGCATGGTCTTGCTGACCATACTGATAATATTAAACGCCATCCTGGTCGTCCTTGTCGGTTTTGCCGACATCTGGCTCGACCTGAGAAAACTAAACTTGAAAGGAACATACTCATGAAAGTGATCCTGATGAATCACATAGAAAAAGTGGGCAAAAAAGGCGACGTGGTCAACGTCCGGCGCGGTTTTGCCCGGAATTACCTGGTCCCCCGCGAACTGGCCATCTATGCCACGCCGCAGAACATGAAGCGGCTCGGCTCCATCCAGGCCAAAGCTGCCGAGGAAGAAGAGCGCATCGTCGCCGAACTGAAAAAGCTTGACGCCAAGATCAGAAAACTCAGTCTGGTCTTTGTTCGCAAGGTTGATGAAAATGACCATATGTTCGGTTCGGTTTCCGAAACCGATATCAGCGCTGCCTTGCAGGAACAAGGGATCGAGGTCCACAAGTCCCAGATCATTATGGAAAAGCATATCAAAAGCCTGGGCGAAAGCAGTGTGCCGGTCCGTTTGCATAGAGATGTGCTCTCCGAGGTTCAGGTAACCGTGGAAAAGGAACAAAAGGAAGCCGAGCAGGCTGCCGCGGAACCTGAGGCGATCACGGAACCGGCCCCTCAGGCGGATGAAGAGCCCGCCGCAGAAGAGCTTGATGACGATATTTGATTAAGGAGCTATAATGAAGAATGTCTGGTTTTACGGAACGAGGATATTGCTCACAGCGCTGTTCATAGGCATCCTGGCCATGGTCGGCGGTGGCGGAAGCGCCACGTCGGTGGCAATTCTGGCGCTGTTCCTGGCTGTTGTCTTTGGCGTTATCTTTTTGCTGAACAGGGCTTCAGCTCAAAACAAACGCGCGCAGAAGTCGGGGACCATTTTTGGCCCGATCATGCAAGTCCTGGGATTGATCATCTTCATCAGCGTTCTTTCAGCTTTGGGATTCCTGCACGGCGTCCCGGGCTTCATCGCCTGGTTTGTTGCGATCGGACTCATCTTCGTCCTGATCTTCCTTTCCATCCGCAACCGCCAGCGCCATTTTGAGCTGACTCCGTCCAACACATCGGGAAAAAACATCCTGGCAATCGTTCTGGGGATCCTGGCGATTGTGCTGCCGATACTGATGATCGCCTTTGGCAAATTCCTGACCTCAGCTACCGGCGCTAGCTCCAATGCGTGGATCCTGGCCATTGTTTTCACCGTCCTTTTTGTCGGCCTGACAGGCCTGGGCTTGCTTCTGATCAATAAATGGGGCGCCAAGGGAGCCAATCGCACCCTCGGTTACCTGGCCATCATCGTGGCAGCGATTTTGCCCGGACTGGTGGTTTTGACTGTCACTAAAGAGACCAGGGCTTTCACTGATATGTACATGGCCGCCCTGATCGGCTCCGTGCTGACCTATTTCGCCCTGGAACTCAAATACAGGATGACCTGAGCGACCCCACCGGATTTTCGCTTACGGAAACAGGTTCCGGCAATGGTCTTCACTACTCTGGCCCGCCGGCACAACAAGGTCCTGCTGAAGATCGGCGGCGAAAAATTTCGCCCTTTCATACAGCTGTACCAGGGCTGGAAAGACATCGTCGGCGACCTTCTGGCCTCGCGTTCGCACCCTTTCCGGTTCAAGGATTCGATCCTTTACATCGCCGTGCAAAACAATGCCTGGCTACAGGAACTTTATCTGCGCAAGGCGGATATCATGCGCCAATGCCAGGCCAAAGTGGCCGATGAGATCAGGGATATCATTTTCCTGATCAGGAGTTGACTTCTGCGCAAAGTATTGATCGCACCATCGGTTTTATCCTGCGATTTTGGCAGGCTGCGCGAGGAGATCGCGGCCGTCGAAAGCGCCGATGTCATCCATTTGGACATCATGGACGGGCATTATGTGCCGAATCTCACTTTCGGCTATGTTCTCCTCGAAAAAATCCGCTCCCTCACATCCTTGCCTCTGGACGCCCATCTGATGGTCACCAATCCCGCTTCCTACGTAGAGCGTCTGGCCAAAATCGGCGTGGATTGGATCAGTTTTCATCAGGAATGCGAATTTCACAGCCATCGTTTGGTGCAAAGGATCAAGGAGCTTGGCGTCAAAGCCGGCCTGGCGCTTAATCCTGCGGTTCCCCTCTCCACTTTGGAATGTATCCTGCCAGATTTGGATTATGTCCTGCTGATGAGCGTCAATCCCGGATTTTCGGGACAGAGTTTCATCCCTGCGGCGCTGGAAAAAGTCCGAGCTTTGCGGAATATGATCGATACGGATAAAATGGCCGCTCTCATCGAGATCGACGGCGGCGTTAACTGCGATAACGCAGCCCGGATCAGGGATGCCGGAGCTGACATCCTCGTTTCCGCCTCCTATATCTTTGGCAGCTCGAACTACGCGGCGGCGATCAAATCCCTGCGCGGCTGAACTTACGACGAATTTTTTCAGCCAGCGAGTCAGGAAAAAAGATCACAGAGACCGCCCTTTCTGCCCCATCGGCAAGCTGTTCATAGTTCACCCAGAGCTGACCGAACCTGCCTCGATTATCTCTGCTTCAGCTCTGGAGAAGCTATGGAGAAGCATCTGAGGGCGATTTATCGGAGGTCTGGCTTAAATCTTGCGTATCAGGCATAATAAAATGCGATTCTGGATATAAAACATGTTTAGCAGCTTATCGGAAAAACTGGACAAGGTCTTCCGCAACATCCGCGGCAAAGGCTACCTGACGGAACAGAACATCAAGGACGCCCTGCGCGAAATCCGCCTCGCCCTCCTGGAAGCGGACGTCAATTTCCGCATCGTCAAAAACTTCATCGCCGAAGTGGAAAAACGCGCCCTCGGCGCCGAAGTCATGAAATCCCTCACCCCCGGCCAGCAGGTCGTCAAGATAGTTTACGAACAGCTGAGCGCCCTGATGGACACCGAGGGCTTCGAACTCAAGGCTTACAACAACAAACTCACCAAAATCATGCTCGTCGGCCTACAGGGCTCTGGAAAAACCACCGCCTGCGCCAAACTCGCACTCCACTTTCGAAAAAAAGGTTTGAAAGCCATGCTGGCCGCCTGTGACGTCTATCGCCCCGCCGCGGTAGACCAATTGAAGATCCTGGGCAAACAGATCGACATCCCCGTCGTTTCGGAAGACACCAAAGACGTCATCCGGATCGCCGAATCCGCGCTGCGCCTGGCCGACAAGGATCTGGTCAATTTATTGATCTTCGACACCGCCGGCCGCCTGCACATCGACGAAGCGATGATGGACGAAGTCGTGCGGCTGAAAGCGCACATCAAGCCCGATTACATCTTTTTCGTGGCCGATTCCATGACCGGACAGGAAGCCGTGACCGTGGCCAGGGAATTTTATGAAAAACTGGCTTTCGACGCCGTCATCCTGACCAAACTGGACGGCGATGCCCGCGGTGGCGCGGCTCTTTCCATCAAAGCCGTCACCGAAAGGCCGGTCGCCTTCGTGAGCGTGGGCGAGAAACTCAGCGACCTGGAAGTTTTTTATCCCGAACGCATGGCCTCACGCATTCTGGGCATGGGCGACGTCCTCAGCCTCATCGAAAAAGCGGAGGAAGCCATCGACGCCAAAGAGGAAGAAAAACTGGCCAAAAAGATGCTCAAGAACCAGTTCACGCTCAACGACTTCCTCAAACAGCTGCAGAGCATCAAAAAGATGGGTTCGCTGGAATCGATCATCCGCATGATCCCCGGTATGGGCCACAAACTCCCGGCCGACCTGAAGATCGACGACAACGCGCTCAAGCACGTCGAGGCGATCATCCAGTCCATGACAGATAAAGAACGGGAACGCCCCGATATCCTCAACGGCAGCCGCCGCCTGCGCATCGCCAAAGGCTGCGGCAGAACGGTCACCGAAGTCAACCGCCTCCTGCGCCAGTTCGAGGACATGAAAAAGATGATGAAGAAGTTTTCCTCGCCCCAGGGCATGAAAGATCTGGAGCAAATGATGAAACGCACTCAATCTCAATGATAAGGAAGCCATCGATGAAACGTTTTATTTTGTTTTTTACCCTGCTGCTGGCCTGCGCGGCATTGACCGCGGAAACCGTCCGACTCGGCGCTGCCGGCAATTTCGTCAACGTGCTCAGTTCCACTGACAACGAGACCGTCCTCGAATTCGGAATTTCCTCCTTTGAAAAGACCGCCGTGCAGATCGCCGGCGCCACCTGGTACCACGTCACCCTCCCCGGCGAGGGCATCACCCAGGACGCTGGATTTCCGCAATTGCCCGTTTTCAACCGCAGCGTCGCCATTCCCGCGCAAGCGCTGATGCGCATCCAGATCCTCGATGCGCAATACAAGGATATCGAGCTGCCCATCGCGCCCTCCAAAGGAATCATCACCCGCGACCAAAATCCCGACTCGATCCCTTACACCTTTGGCGACATTTATAAAAGCAAAGGCTTCTACCCCGCGCGGATCGCCGAACTTTCCGAACCTTACATCCTCAGGGATGTGCGCGGCCTGACGATCCTGACCTCGCCCTTTGCCTACGATCCCTCGTCCCGCGTCCTGCGCGTCTTTACATCCTACAAAGTAAGGATCTTCGCCGACGGACTCGATTCCCGCAATGTTCTTGTGCAAACGCGTCCGACGGTCTCGCGGGCTTTCGCGCCGATCTACGAAAACCACTTTCTCAACTGGCAAAACCAGCGCTACACGGCCGTCGACGACAGCTATGGCAAGTTGCTGGTCATCTGCCCCGCCAGCTTTGTAAGCGCGGTGCAGCCTTACGTGAACTGGAAGATCCAAAAAGGTATTCCCACCGAACTGATCGAATGGTCCACCATCGGCACCACCGCCGCGCAGCTGCAGACCTACATCCAAAACCGCTATAACGCGGATCCGGAGATTACTTACGTCCAGATTGTGGGGGACGCTCCGCAGATTCCTTCGCTCTCATCCGGGGGCGGAGGTTCCGATCCCAGTTTTTCGCTGGTGGCCGGCAGCGACAATTATCCCGATATCTTCATCGGACGTTTTTCCGCTGAAACCGCGGCCCAGGTAACCGCCCAGATCAATAAGGCGATCATCTATGAAAGAGATCTCACCACCGGCGCAACCTGGCTTTCGCGCGCCCTGGGGATCGCTTCCGCCGAAGGTGGCGGATCGCTGGGCGACAACGGAGAATCCGACATCGCGCATATGAATTTGATCCGCACCGACCTTCTCAATTACGGCTATACGACGGTCGACCAGGTTTACGATCCGGGTGCATCCGCCTCCACTGTAACGACTAACATCAACGCCGGACGCGGTTTTGTAAACTACGTCGGGCACGGTTCCGACACTTCCTGGGGAACGACGGGATTCAGCAATACCAACGCCAGCGCCCTGACCAACGGCAACATGACCCCCATCATCCAGGATGTCGCCTGCGTGAATGGCAATTTCGTCTCCCTCACCTGTTTTGCCGAAGCCTGGCTGCGCAACGCGAATGGCGGCGCCGTGGCCATGTACGCCAGTTCGATCAATCAATCCTGGAACAGTCCGATGCGCGCGCAGGACGAAACGACAGATCTGCTCATCGCAGGAAGTAAATTCACCGCCGGCGGCCTCTTCTACAACGGCTCCTGCAAGATGATGGACGTTTACGGAAACACCTCCGGATCCGATGGCGTCAATATGTTCAAGACCTGGCACATTTTCGGCGACGCGAGTCTGCTGGTGCGTTCCAAAACACCGCTGGCCATGACGGTCACGCATCCTTCGCAGATCGTCATGGGCAACACGACGATGGCCGTTTCAACAGGAGTCGCCAACGCGCTGGTCGCCCTGACCTACCACAATGTGATCTACGGACGCGGTTTCACCAACAGCAGCGGCAATGTGACCCTCAACCTGACAAATCCTCCCACTGGGGTTCTGACCTACACTTTGACCGTTACCGCCCTCAACCGCGTGACCTATGTCGCCTCGGTCCAGCAAATCACGCCCAGTGGGCCCTGGTTGAATGCAACGGCCGCATACACCGATCCCGAAGGCAGTCTGCCCGAATACGGCGAGAGCGGCTACTTTGACGTCACTTTCCAAAATGTCGGTTCCGGTTCCGCCAGCAATGTAACGGCTGTCCTGTCCTGCGCTACGACTGGAATCACCATTACGGACGCCGCGGAAACGATCGCCTCATTGGCAGCCGGCGCATCGACCACTGTCCCGGGCGCTTTTTCCATCATGATCGCCGACAACATCGCCAACGGCACCGTGGCTAATTTTACAGTTGCCATGTCCTCTGGACGCGAAACCTGGAACAGCAATTTCACCCTGACGATCAACTCCCCGGAACTGGCTTTCGGCAGCCTCGTAATCTCGGACTCTTCGGGAGACCACGACGGCCGGCTCGATCCGGGGGAAACAGTTCTGATGACGCTTCCCCTGCAAAATACCGGCGGAGCTGAATCTCCGGCTGGCACAGCGAATCTGGCTTGTGCGACGCCGGGAATCACCGTCAATACCCCATCCGTTTCGATCAATCCCGTCGCTGCCTCAGGATCTGCCAACCTGGTTTTCTCTGTCACCGCCAGCAGCGGCGTGGCGAATGGCACTCTCGCGACGATCATAGTCGATGCCGCAGCCGGAGCCTTTACTGCGAACTACGAGGGGCAAACGACGATCGGATCCCCGGCCATGGTCATTTTGGGCAGCGGAACTTCCGCCACCGGAACTACCACAGCCTGCCCGATCAATATCTACTACGACAGTTTACACGGCCAATCCGTCTATACCGCCGCCGAGCTCAACGCCGCCGGCGTCTACGGCCCCCTGACCATAAGCCAGATGGGATTTTACGTCAATTCCGTGCCCAGCCTGCCCCTGCCCTCGTTCGTGATCCGCATGAAACACACCACTTCGACGAATGTGGCCAGCTGGATCACTGCAACCGGCATGACCACGGTCTATTCCGCGACGTCCTACACGCCAACCGCCGGCGGATACGACATGCTGACGCTTTCGACACCCTTCACCTGGAACGGAACCGACAACATCGTCATCGATACCGCCTTCAGCCCTGTTACAACTTGGAGCAGCAGCGGAACCACGCAATACACCTCAGTTACCAACGGCTATCGCTACGTCCGGGCGGATGATGTGGACCAGACCAACGTTTTTACCGGCGGTTCCACCTCGACCAACCGGCCCAACGTGAAACTCGCCCTTTACACGGTCCAAAACGGTCCCAGCATCGCCGCCAATCCTTCTTCCGTGACTGCTACGGCTTACTCCGGGGAAAGCACCCAAGCCACACTGACGGTCTATAACACCGGCAACCAAACCCTGACCTGGAGCACCGCGGCCAGTTTCGCGACCTGGGGCAGCGTTTCCCCCACTTCCGGATCCATCGCTGCCGGAGCCAACACAATACTCACCCTGACTCTCAATTCCGCCGGCTTGGCTTTGGGAACCTACAACTCCAGTCTGGTCCTTGCATCCAACGCGATCAACTATCCCAGCCTCAGCGTTCCGGTTTCTTTAACTGTAGTGGAAAATCCCTATCCTGTCAATCCACGCTTCGTGGCCGAGTGGGAACCCGCCCAAGGCGCTTTGGTGCGCTATCCACTGGGTCTGCCCTATTCCCTGCTGGTCGCCCTTTCCAACAACGGCCTGCTCTACGTCGTGGTTTCCTCCTCCAGCCAGTCCGCCTGCAATTCGAGCCTGAGCAGCAACGGCGTCAACATGGCCAACGTCCGCTACATCAACGCCACCACGGACACCTACTGGATCCGTGACTACGGCCCCTGGACCATCTTCAACGGCGACAACGAAATGCAGATCGTGGACTTCGACTACAACCGCCCGCGGCCCAATGACGACATAATTCCGGTGACCGTCGCCAATTACCTCGGCATTGATTATTACCATATGGACCTCACCGCGACCGGAGGCAATGTGATGTGCGACGGCCACGAGGCCGCAATGTCAACGCAATTGATCCTGGAGGAGAATTCCTCCCTCACGCAAGCCCAGATCGATGCCCTGGCCGAAAACTACCTCGGCGTGACCGATTACCAATTCTATGTGGATCCCAACAACACCTACATCGACCACATCGATTGCTGGGGTAAGCTTCTCGACGTGGACAAGGTTCTGATCCGCAGCGTGCCGACCAGCCACGCCCAATACGACGAGATCGAAGCCGTCGTGGACGATTGGGAATCTCGCACTTCGGGCTACGGAACGCCCTACCAGATCTTCCGCGTCTACACTCCCAACAACGAGCCTTATACCAATTCCTACATCATGAACAAGCGGATCTTCGTCCCTCTGATGGGCACCGCCAATGACGCAGCCGCCATCGCGGCTTACCAGGCTGCCATGCCTGGATACACTGTCACAGGCTATACCCACACCACCTGGGAATCCACGGATGCCCTGCACTGCAGGGTAAACACCGTGTTCGACGCCCAGATGGTCCATGGCTGGCACGTTCCGCCCACATCCGCAACAGCAAACTCGAACCTGGCCATCAACGTGCACATCACGCACGCCAATCCGCTCAACGCGGCCAGCACCTACGTCGCTTACAGGCATTCCGCTAGCGGAGTATGGCAATACGCCCCGCTGAGCAACGTTTCCGGCAACGACTGGACCGCAACCGTACCTACTCCGGCGCTGGGCCAGACAGTTTACTACTACATCCTGGCCACCGACACCACCGCCAGAAACGCCACCCTGCCGCTCTGCGGAGCGCTCGATCCCTTTGAGGTGGTGGTGGACATTCCGGCTGGCAACGACCCTCCGACCATCACACTACCCGCCAGCTTCAGTTTTGCTATGAACGGCAGCCTGGCAATCGATTTCAGCTCTTTTGTGGACGACGCCGATGACGACGACCTGACGCTTTCCTGCTCCGGCAACTCGAACGTTTTCGCCGCCATCGAGGGTTTGAATGTTACCTTCTCCGCGACCGCGGACTGGTATGGAACAGAAAGCCTGGTTTTCACCGTTAGCGACGGGACCGACGCCGCTTCCGACACGGTTTCCGTGATTGTAAACCTGACTTACCTCGCTGAGCCGGTTGCTGCAGTATCCTGCTCAGCCGGAAATGTGAATGTTTCCTGGCCAGCCGTCCCAAACGCTGTCTCCTATGAGGTTTGGGCTTGCGACGATCCCTACGGAACCTACTCCTTACAGGGCCGGACCGCCGATCTGTATTGGACGGAGCTGGTCAGCGCCGAAGCGCGGCGATTCTACAAAGTGCTGGCCACTGATATCCCCCTCACCAGCAAGTGATTTGAAACTGCCTCCCATTGAGGCCAAAACCAACTCCCTTTATCACAAAACCCGGCAGCTGCCGGGTTTTTTTATCTATCCTACTCCCATTGTATATGCAGGGTATCAATCTCCCCCAAATGAGCGCGGCGCACGGCAGCCGCTTGTCGGCTTAGCCCAGCAATTCATTGCTGGGACAATGTCGGCACAACCAGACAACGAGTCCGGAACGGAGTGGAGGACACCACCAAACCTTCAGCTGTCCTCCGGACTAATCTCATGCCTCTGCAACAAGGATAGAAACTCATCCTGAAAATTCTGTCTTTTATGATGTTCTTCCTGGTTCCGGATATATGTGCCCACCACCTCAAGCATCGATTGGGAGCAGGAAAACGCACCGTAACCCTCCTGCCACACGAACCTGCCGTTCCGCTCCGGCATGGTGTTCAGGTGTCGGGATGTATTTCCCTTGACCTTCTGGGCTACTTCCGCCACCGACATTTTCGCCGGGATACGCAGCAGAAGGTGCACGTGGTCCGGCATCACGAATGAGGCCAGGCACACGCAACCCAGGTTGTGGCAGAGGCCGCGGATGTAATTGTTGATGTGTTTGCGCGTATCCACAGAGTCGAAACAGGTACGGTCGTGAGGCGAAAACACGTAATGGATGTTGATGCTCGTGTAACTATGCGGCATGGTAGCTCCTGTGGTGCCTTCCTACCGGACTCAATATTTTTTATACGTTGTATCCTTTTTCCCAGCAATGAATTGCTGGGCTATGGGCATGCGCCCTGCCGTCCTGCGGACTCTTTTTTCTAATCTATGACCCCACCTCTTTTCCCAGCAATGTATTGCTGGGCTATGGGCAAGCGCCGTGGCGTCCTGCGGACTCATTTTCCGTTGGACCCATCCACATATACCCAGCAATGAATTGCTGGGCTATGGGCAGGCGCCTTGTCGTCCTGCGGACTCATTTTCCGTTGGACCCATCCACATATACCCAGCAATGAATT
>ENA-UOWO01005988-UOWO01005988.1-activated-sludge-metagenome-genome-assembly--contig:-NODE-5988-length-12612-cov-5.681373_pt1 | contig 12612 bp, 8 predicted proteins | sample MGYA00238148_ERZ761564 | MGnify/ENA primary metagenome ERZ761564 (study PRJEB28885, sample SAMN05720194) | activated sludge metagenome | isolation source: Anaerobic digester | place: USA...
TTCTATCAAAGCGGAATCTTAAATCCAGACAGCCTGCCAGAGATCGATGCAACCTCACCAGACCAGCAAGCGTTTTATTTTGAGCCTGATTTTAATTCTGGTTTCTTTTGTACTGCTCGTCGGCATTGCGTTCAACAGCCTCAGATTTCAGCAGCAGATGCTCAGCCGGCAGAACCGTGCCGAAAAACTAAGCCGCATCGATCAGATCAGCAAAGAATATTTCAAACAGCTCGAAACGTCGCCATTACCCGCCGAAGCAATTCCGCTGCCGATGAACAAGCCGTCTTTGCCGGTTTTGTCGGCCCCAGACAGTACTCTTGCCCGCAACGTCTTCATGAAAATTGCCATGGGCACAGGTTCTAAGCAGGCATTGCTCATCGAAGCAGAACTTAACTCATCCCCCGACGAGCAGGATTTCTGGCGCTATCTGCAGATGAACGAATATGCCGCGACGGGCAATCACTTCGAAATGCGCCGCTGCGCCTTTCAGATTCTGAATTCGAATTTCGATTTTCTTCTCGATAACGGGCGAACTTTAAAAACCGAAGCGGCCCTGCAGGTTGCCCAGGCTTTTCTTGCCGAAAATAATCCGGAATCATGCCGGCAATGGCTGCTGCGCCTGCGCACCCTGCCAGTGCCGGTGGTGATTCCGCAAAGTCCGAAGCAGCTGCTGAAAGGCCAGCTTCCGCCACAACTTCAGGGCTGGCTTGATTTTCTGCTTCATTGTTATCAGCTTTCCTATGCCGAGCCCATTGAACCAGGCTGGAAACAGAATCAGACCACCGAAACCCTTGTCATAAAGCATGTCGACGGCACCGCCGCCTTTTCTGCAACAACGGTTCTGGCCGGCTTAACCGGGCTGCTCAGACAAAGAGGCTTTTCTGAAGTCGTTGTTTCCAGGATTCCAGGTCTGCAGGGTAATTCTCATCTTCTTGCCGGTTCAGGCGGTCCATCCGGTCTCTGGGCAACGATCGATGTCACAGAACCGCCGGCGCCGTTTCCGGGCGGCTTTGTTCTGCTGCTGATTCTGACTTCTGCAGGTATTCTCGGGCTCTTCTGGTTTTCGCTGCACGAATGGCAGTTCATTCAAAAGGCCAGGCTGCTCGAAGAAGAAGAAAACTTCTTCAGACAGACCGCTCACGATCTGAAAACCCCGATCACCAACGTCAGCTTTCTTGCCGAAACTCTGGCTTTGAAACGCTATCGCAGCGACGAACAGCAGAACCGCTACCTTTCTCAGCTCCAGATCGAAACCAGCAAAGCTGCCGAGCTGTTCGACCGCCTGCTTCTTTCGGTAAGACTGCGGCGCAAAACAGTTAACGCAGAGTTAAAAAGCATTTCGGCAACCGATACGTTGAAGAGTCTTCTTACCCGCTTTCGCACCCGCCTGCACGACTGGAAAACCGTCGAAGAATTTGAATACGAAGGCCTGATTCTCGCCGACCCCGACATGTTCGAGCGGGTTATGATCAACCTTGTCGAGAATGTGCTTCGTCACGCCTCTGAAGGCAAAACTCTGCTTCTGCGCACCTGCATTCTGCCAGGCATGAAAGACGGCGAGGCCGCGGTCATGATCGGCGATGCGGGCGAGGCTTTTCCGGTCTCGCTGGCTGAAGGCGATCTCAATCTTCTCAACAATGGCCTTATCTACCGGGCAGAACGCGGCGGCAGCGGCACCGGCCTGTTTCTGGTGCGGCAGATCATGACGACACACGCCGGGCAATTTTTCGCCCGACCCCGGCCCGAAAAAGGAGTCTGGATGGTAACCACCTGGAAAACCGTAAAATCATGACCAGAATTCTCATTGTCGAAGACGAACAGATCATTCGCGAACTGCTCGGCGATAACCTCGAATTTGAAGGTTTCACCACCATTCAGACTGCCAGTCTGAAAGATGCCGAAACCAGCATAAAGTCAGAAAAACCCGATATGGTGCTTCTTGACCTCAATCTTCCTGACGGCAATGGTGCTGACCGGCTTAAACAGTGGCGTCAGAACGGTCTGGCAATTCCGGTTATAATCTGCACTATCAGAGACCGTGAAATCGACATTATAAAAGCCCTCGACGCCGGCGCCGATGACTATGTGACCAAGCCATTCAGAATCCGCGAACTGATTGCCCGCATCAAGGCGGTTCTGCGGCGTGCAGGGCACCAGCCGGAAACCAGGTCACACCGCATCGGCCGTCTCGATATCGATTTTATCAGTCGCTCTGTGACCTGCCCGGATGGCAGAACCACCCTGACCACTACCGAATGGCAGATTCTCGAATACCTCTGGGAAAACCGCAGTCAGGTGATCAGCCGCGAACAGATAATCGATCGCATCTGGGGCATCGATGATCTCGAAGACAGCCGGGCCGTCGATGTGCACATCGGACGCCTGCGCAAAAAGCTTGAACCGGCCAGCGAGCCCGAAACACTGCTGACGGTAAGAGGTTTTGGCTACACATTGAAAGCCTGAATAGATTCTGTTACACAACTGTTACATTACCGACAAATGATTGCAACGTCGGCTACAGATAATAACGACAGCAGAAAGTCAGAACGCAAAGGAGCAATTTATGAAAAAACTATTCATCGCCCTGTTTTCGCTCTCGTTATTACTCGTGTTCAGGCAGGTTATGGCGGCAGATTCAGAGCTCGACAACGCCATAATCAAGCTTTACAGTAATGGCCCCGACACACAGATCGAAGAAACTCTGAAACGCCTTAGTGACAGTGCCGAAGAGAACGTCGCCGAGCGGGCCGGGTTTCATCTTGCCTGCCTGCAGATTCTAAAAGGCGGCACAGCGGCCGAAGAAAACCTTGCAAAGCTCGAACAGACCGCCCGAAACGATTCAGAAAAAGAAACTGTCAAACTGCTGAAGGAAATCCTGCAGAAAAAAGCCGGAAAAGTGCCAGAACAGTTTCAGGACAAAATCTCTCTGGACATGAAAGACGTAAGAATAAAAGATATCGTCACCATCATTGCCAAGCAGGCAAACGCCAACATTGTCGTGCACAATAAAATAACAGATAAAATCAGCCTGAAACTGACTGATGCCACCGTGATCCAGGCAATTGAAACCATCTGCAGAATGGCCGACCTGCGCTTCGAAAACAATGATGGCATTTTCATCATTCTACCAGCCGGCAGCCGCCGTGAAGATTACGAAAAACGCGAAATCAGACTCGCCTTTCTCTCACCCGAAGAAGCGCTTAAAATGGCTGCCTCAGAACTGGGAGCCGATAAGGGCGACAAAGCCCCGGCACATCTGACGCCTGAGCAGGCAGCTTCCCGGCCGACTGATGCCGAACGTCGCAATGTCACATTTAAAGCCACACAGGATTCGATCGTCATGGAAGGCGAACAGACAGCTCTCGACAAGTTCGAGGCATTCCTGCGCAATCTCGACAAAAAAGGCAAAGCCCAGAAAATTTCGTTCAGAATCTGGAAAACCAACGCCGGAAAAACCGTTTCGCTGCAGGAATTCGCCGGCATGGACGACGCAAAAAGAAAAGATACGGCAACCATACTTTCAGCGCCGGTTCTCATCACTTTGCCCGGCAAAGAAGCTAAAATCGAAGTTGGTGAAAGACGCAGCGACGACGAAAAGAGCGCCGGGCGCCCGATGTCATACTCCATGTCGTGCATAATTCATGAAACCGCCAATCCCGATCTGCTCAGGCTGATCGGCCGCATGCGGGTCACCGGGAGCACCCAGGAAGACGGCCACACCGTCGACATAAAAAAAGAGTATGCGCCAACTCTCGACATTGCACGAAACAAATGGGTGCTGCTGCCGATCTATGAAGGCAAAGAATCAATGTTTCTCGAGCTGCAGGTCACTGCACACGTCGAATAAAAATCACTGATTGTCAGCTGAAGCTGTGCCGATAATTAAATTATGGGCTGGCTTTGGAACGACATACATGACATGTTCGATGAAGATGACGGCAGCTTTCCCGAAATCTGCATCTGCGGATTAACAGCAGCGGAAGTAATCGCCGGTTATCGTCTTATCAGAGAAAAGGCCCGCTTCATGGTAGGCGGGCCTCGCTTTTTCAATCTCGAAGCAGGTCAGGAAATGGAAATCGATGCCGTCGAATGCGCCGCTACACTTGTCTGCCGGCAAAAGGCCAACCCATTCCATTTCATGGTGCGTGACATTGCCTTCGGCTCAGGCAAAATAAACGAAATCGGCGTATTCATTCTCGATAACGCCATCGCCATAGATTATGAGAAGGGACGTATCTGGGGCGAACTGCAGATAGAAACTCTGCTGCTGCTGATCAATAAGCTGAAAGAAACCTCAGACAAGGCCTTTATCAGACTCGAAGACGCCGTCAGTTTCAAAGACCGCGAGCGCCTCGAAGCGGCTCTCAAACGCCTCGCCAGCCCCCACCCCGACGACTGACGGGGCGCCCGGCACATCCCCCGAGCTCATTTATGCTGATTTTCAGGATGAAAAAAAGCGGTGCAACCAGGTTGCACCGCTTTTTTTTCTGTGAAGCTCAGACGCCGGAAAAACTGGCGATTTTTACAAAGTCAGTTTTCAGCAGCTTCGGCGAGCGGATTGTCGGGGTTCAAGGGCTCGATTTCGTAGTCGAGCTTGAATTCTTTAAAAACTTTGGCGGCAAAGTCGCTGTTTTCGGTCAGCGGCAATTTGACGTCAACCTTTTCGGCAGTCTCCGACCAGCTTTCGATCAGCGATTTCCAGGCATCGAGCTCCTCATTGAGTTTTTTCAGCAGTTCGGCCGGGTGAGTCACATCTTTGTCGAACCAGAGCAGACGATCGCGCGAGTCACTGTTCGAAGTGTTGGCGAAGCCGGTGTATTTCTCTACGTCTTTTTCAAGCATCTGCAGCAGCTTGTCGGTTTCGTCGTAAGTTGAATAGACCTGGCCAAACCAGTCGCTTATGGTTCCGCCTTTGACGTCGAGGAAAGAACCGGTTTTCAGATAATCACGCACAGCCTGAGTTTTGAAGCTCTCGTCAAACTTCTGCAGGGAATCGTTGCGATCCTTCAAATAGGCGTGCATCAAGGTTGCCATGTCGAGCTGCTGTTTAACAGTGGTCAGCAGCACAACAGTTTCGGCGGCCTTCTGTGAGAGCGACAAAGGCTCATAAAGCAGTGATTTTTCGACATCTTTTCTGAAAGCTTCGACAATTGCCTTTGGCGTCTTTTCTTTCTTTGAATCAGCCCAGCGCCAGTTGAACAGCCGACGACCTTCAGAGAACAGCCTGTCGTTTTTCTGATCGGGTTCGCCAGCACAGGCGGCGGCAAGCTTTTCAAGGTATTTGCGAATACGGGCAGCTTGAGGCAGGTCTTTGGCATCGATCTTTTCGATGGCTTCATCCATACCTTCGATAAACTTGTCAGCCTGTTCGGCAGCACCCTTTACCTGATCGCGCAGGAACGCCAGTTCTTTCTGACCGACCTGCAGAGCATCGGCTGCCAGCGATTCCCGCAGCAGCGTCTCATTGAATGCGGAGGCATCAACCCCGATCAAAGGCGCATAATTGAACGGTGACTGCTCGATGCGCAGTCCGACCGCGTCGTAAATACCGCCGCGCAGCTTATTAGCTGTGGTGTAATTGAGATATTTCTTGATCAGCACGTAATCAGGGTTAAAGAAAACTTTCTGAATGTTGTACTGCTCGATGGTTTTACGATATTCAGCCGATTTAATCGGGTCACCGATCCAGCCGGCCCAGGTAACCGGGTTAACAGCACGGCCAACTTTATCCCAGAAACCGTTTTCGCGCGATTCCTTTTCTGTAGGCTTCCATGACATGAAGTCGGCTTTAAGCTGCCAGAGTTCTTTCAGGCGCTCCAGATCAAAATCAGGCAGGGAAAAGCCTTTCTGGCTGTAATAACTCATCAGCACTCCCTGCTTTTCGAGGGCGATAAAAACGCGGCCGTTACGGGCTTCGGACGAATCCCCGGCAACCGCTTCCTTAACCTTGAATTCCATGAAACGGTTGTGCACCATCTGCAGTGAAATGGCCTTTTCTTCGTTCTTGAGAATTTCGCGGTTGTCATAAAACGAACGGAATTCGGGGTCATTTTCGTAAAGATACCAGTATGAATTCTTGTAGGCGTCTTTCCAGCGCTTGTTGTATTCGCCGACCGCATCACCGATAAAGGTAAAGATACCCCAGACCAGACCGGCAAAAAGAATTATCTGGCCGATAAACGGCGTGCAAAACAGAGCAACGAGCGAAGCGACACCAATCGCTGCACCCACGTAGTGCTTGGCCAGCGAATAAGAAGTGCGGCCCACCTGCCGGTCTTCAGATCTGACGATGCCCCAGGCATCGATTGCCAGACCGACCACCACCAGGCCGATGCCAATACTGCGGGCAATGCCCTGCCCGTTGGTCAGTTCATCAGGAATAGAATTGTTACCGGCTTTTTTCTGAACCCAGCGCCAGTATGACTTAAAACCCTGCCCGGCGACTTCCGGGTTGTTCCAGCACGGGGGTGGAGCGGTGAATTCCATGAAATCAAGAAATTTGCTGCCCTGAACCGCCGACATGGTGCTGTCAGCCATATTTGCCAGGTTGTTCAGACGCATAAACCCGATCATCAGATTGGCAGTTCTTGCTGAGAGCCTTGATCTGCCGACAAAGGCAAAACCACGCATCGTAAAACCGACAATGGCTCTGAATACTTCGGCGACATCGGCCAGAATCGTGCTGTTTTCACGCAGCATTTTCATCGATTCATAAAAACCGAAAACGTCGGTGGCCCCATCGTCAGCCATCATCAGACTGGCGTTGAGCATCGACATCCATTCGCCCCAGGCACGTGCTTCAGCCTCTTCACGACTTTTGCCGCGCAGGCGCATGATCTGCTCGAGGTAATCGGCCGGTGCAACCACCTTTTCGAGGCTGACCAGGCCGTTTACCTCTTCAGTGTTTATCGAAGGCTTCGGCAGTTCGGCAGCCCGAACCACCGGAATCATTATCGGCTCGACAAGCAAAACAAAAGCAAGCACCCAGACAGCCAGGCGGTTAAACTTTTTTCGGCTCATGGTTGTTGTACTCCTTGATTATCCTTTAATTCTAACCGCCAAAGGACCGTACCGCTACTCCCCTGAAGTTTCAAGCTTGTAATCGTAATTCCAGAGGTTTTTGATATTGTCGAAAGCCATGACGCCCAGGTTTCTCGGAAACAGAACCATCAGACTCTGCCCATGCAGGGCAATTCTAGCATGAGAAGTTTCAATAAACCTGAATGCCCTTTTGGCCCCAAGAAAACCGACGCCAGAAGCGCTCGAATAAAAAAGACCCAGACCATGCTTATAGACCAGGTCACGAACCTCTTCTGCAGGTTGAGCGGGCACGGCAGTAATCTTATTGTCTGCCAGAGTGTGCATGAAGACAGTTTTTCCGATGGCGATAAAGGTATTGTCGCCATCGCCGGCAACCGCATTTATTGCATCGCCGGTCTGGAAAATCTTTTTGTAGCTGCGCAGCTCATTCTGGCCCTGAGCCGAAGCTGTTTCCGGTCTGAGAACATAAATTGAACTGGTTTTGCTGCGAACATCTTCCGCCACCAGGTAAACACAGTTGCCTGCGGCACGGTAAATACGGCTGTAATAAGCCGGTAAATCGCAGATTGGCTGATAAACCATAAGGGGCAGGCCGGCAGCATCGAATTCGACTTTTGCCGAAGGGGCAATGAAGCCGAGAGTTCTTACAGTGGTCAGCAGCAACTGCCCGTTATCGAGATGTACCAGTCCCTGAAACGGTTCTGATACGGCAGCCGCCACTTCACGCACCGGGTTCATCAGTTTGCGGTTATCAATACCGATCCATGGATTCCCGGACGCATCAACTGAAAATTTGATCTCGTTGAGAGTATGCTTCGGAATCGGTTTTTCCATGGTCGTCGGCGGCACAACCCAGCGATAGCTGACGCCACTGCCCGCCGGCAGCACCACGGTTGAATCAGACATCGGATCGAACGAAGCGGCGGCCAGCATGGGCAGCCAAAAAATAACTGCGAAAATCAGCAGAAAATAACGTATTTTACTTTCCATCGGGGCCTCCGATAAATTCGAGAACGGTTTTCTGGCCAACATTCATTTCACTGCGAACCTTCTGCCAGAATTCCTGAGAATTGAAGTCCTGACCCACAGCTCCCATCGCTTTTTTCATAAAATTATCCATGGCCTTGAAGGCGACGTTCGAATACATGCGCCCGCCCTCGACCGCAAAACCGGCCTGAGGCGACCCGATCTTGCCGACCATGAAGTCGAGAACCTCTTTGCCGGCAGCCGGAACATCGCCTTTTTGAATCGCCGCGCTTACTTTGGCGAAGCCAAGCGAGTTTTCAAATATATCCTGGCCGCCTTCGACAACGTTTTCAGCAACCTCGCCGGCCATCTGTTCGGCGAGCGTCTGAAGCTTTTCTTTATTGTATTTTTTGATCAGATCAACCTCAGGGGCACCAACGGCAGTCGAAATATCAGCCTTGAGGCGGGTCAGCTGCTCAACCAGACTGGTTGCGATCTGCGGATCGGCAAAATCGGCAACCGCCACACTGAGCTTGATGCGGCTTCTTTCTTCGGCGCTGAGATTCTCATTGCCGATCGCGCGGTTGTAAAGAATTCTGCAGGCCTGCTGCAGCTGCGCAAGCACCTGTTTTTCCTGATCCGTAAGGGTGCCCTTTTTCAGCAGGGTTGCAATTCTGAACTGGTTTTCTGAAAGAGCTTTTCCTTCCTGACCGGCCGGAACATCTACCACAGGCGCCTTAAGACTGGGTGGAGTGCCACGTGGCTGTCTGGGCGGCGGTACGAAGCCGCGTAAATATTTCATTTCTTCCTTGCGGCGCTGCTTTTCTTCCCATTCGCGATCTTCCCAGTCTTCGCGTTCCCATTTTCTTTTCTGTGCCGCAGCTTTGCGCTTTCTTGCCCGCTCTTCTCTGGCTTTCTGCCGCTCTTCACGACGTTTGGCCTCAAGCACCGGGTCACGCGGCGCGGGGCGAAAAAGATCCCAGATCGAGGGGCCGGTGTAAGTGCTGTCGCTGTCAGAAGAACCTGAATAACTGCTGCTCGAACTGCCAGAATAGCTGCTGCTGCTGCCGCTGTCGTAGCTGTTGTTATTATACGAAGAACTGCTGTCGCTGCTGGAAGAGTTATTGTATGAGCTGTTATCCGAACTGTTGTAATTATTGCTGCCGTCATCAACCGGCGTCGGGTCTGGAACATCAGGCACATCCGGAAGCGAGCCGCCGGCCGCATCGATAAGCTGATCCATCGCTCCAGCGTGCAACGCCTCTGGAATTGAACCGGCAAACGCGGCTGCCAGCAAAAATACTGTCAAAGCCCTTTTCAATCGCATATTTTACTCCTGAACATAATCCAGAAAGACTTGCCTGACCAGATTGCGGTTCACAACCAGCAAAGCCGCAACTACAGGCACTATCTTTCTAAATACTCCCATTCAGGCCGCCTGTAAACAATTTTAACCATCACACAGGTTGTATAAACCAGTTACATGAGGCTACGTAAACAGCCCCCGCAGTCTCAGTGGGAAAATGCGGGGGCTGATGCGCTGACAAAAAAACTGAAGTATCAGTTTACAGGGCGAAGCGGCGGAACTTGGCGCGGCGGTTATCGTTGGCGGCAGCTCCAAGCTTTTTGAGATACATGCTTTCGTAATCTTCGAAGTTGCCTTCGAACCATGCAACCTTCGAGTTGCCTTCAAATACCAGCAGATGCGTGCAGATACGGTTGAGGAAAAAACGGTCGTGGCTGATTACCAGCGCACAACCGGCAAAGTCTGAAATGGCGTCTTCGAGCAGTCTGAGAGTACCTACGTCGAGGTCGTTGGTCGGTTCGTCGAGCATCAGCAGATTTCCGCCTGATTTAACGATCTTGGCCAGATGCACGCGGTTGCGTTCACCACCAGAAAGTTCGCCGACCTTTTTCTGCTGGTCCGAGCCCTTGAAGCCGAAACGGCCGCAATAGGCGCGTGACGGAATTTTCATTTTTCCGAACTGTACATCGTCGAGACCATCGCTGATTTCGTCGAATACGGTCTTGTCACCGCTGAGAATTTCGCGGTGCTGATCGACCCAGGCGGCTTTGACGGTCGGGCCGACGACGACTTCACCGTTGTCTGGCTTTTCGACGCCGCCAATCATGCGAAACATCGTCGTTTTACCGGCACCGTTCGGGCCGATGATACCAACCACTGCGCCCTTAGGCAGCGAGAAGGTAACGTTTTCCATCAGCTTGTTGCCGTCATAGGCCTTGCTGACGCCCTTGAACTCAACGACCAGATCACCGAGATGTTCGGCCGGAGCAATCTGAATTACGGTTTCATCACCGCGGTCGGCGCTCTTTTCACGGGCGACCAGGTCTTCAAAGTGCGCCAGACGCTCGCGCTGCAGTTCGTGACGGTCGCCGGTGTTCATGCGAATCCACTTCAATTCTCGTTCGAGTGAGCGGCGGCGGGCTGATTCCTTCTTTTCGGAAGCGGCGAGAATCTGCAGTTTCTGGGCCAGCCAGGAGCTGTAGTTGCCCTCGAACGGAATTCCGTGACCGTCTTCGAGTTCAAGAATCCATTTGGTGATGTTATCAAGGAAATAGCGGTCATGGGTCGAGATGATAACAGTGCCCGGGTAGTCTTTGAGATAATTTTCGAGCCAGGCAACCGTCTGGGCATCGAGATGGTTTGTCGGTTCGTCGAGCAGCAACAGGTCTGGTTCTTCGAGCAGAGCACGGCAGAGAGCGACGCGGCGCTTTTCCCCGCCCGAGAGATTGTCGACGATCATGTCGTCGGGCGGCAGAACCAGGGCATTGGCTGCCACATTCAGGCGCGTATCGATTTCCCAGCCGCCGGCAGCGTCGATCTTGTCCTGCAACTGCGCCATTTTTTCCATGGCTTTGTCCATGGCGTCGGGGTCCATTTCGCCCATCGCTGCCGAAATATCTTCGTATTCCTTGATCATTGCAAGGGTGTCGGCAAAAGCGGCTTCGATGTTCTGACGCACGGTTTTGCCCTCTTCGAGCTTCGGCTCCTGCGGCACGAAACCAACCTTGTAGCCTTTTGTCAGTTCGGCCTGGCCGCGGAATTCTTTGTCAATGCCGGCCATAATGCGCAGCACGGTACTTTTACCGGCGCCGTTGGCACCGACGATACCGATCTTGGCGCCCGGAAAAAAGCAGAGATTGATGTCTTTCAGGACCTGTCTGGTGCCGTAAAACTTGTTGAGACCAAGCATGGTGAAAATATATTTGTCAGCCATAAGCCCTCGTTTCGTTGTTAAAAATATGGCGTGATTCTACCTGAAACCGGCAATTATGGCAACCATCGGCAACGCATCGCAACGGGGAGGCTGCGGCAGATAAAAGTGCCGCCAAGGCGCTGGTCATTTAGACCTGGCTACGGTATCGTCCGCCCAATGGCCGAAATTCGACCATACATGACGCCCGTTCCCGTGCCCCCTCCTCCGTAGACGAAGGCCGCCCTGGCGGCAATTTAATTATAGCATCCAGACTTCGACTCTTACAAAGTATTATTGATGAATGCGTAAACCAGACAGGTGGTTGCCATAAAGAAAAAACCGGCGCGGCTCAGGGTGAGCGCACACCGGTCTGGCAGTCAGAAATACGGGGCGTCAGAACTCGATGTCGGCGACCTTGAAGGTTTCTTTGCGGTCGGTCAGGCGCAGGGTCACTGAACGCCGCTTTTCGTCATCACGACCGTAGTTGGTGAAGATGTCGACCTGCAGGGTAACGGCGCCGGCCACTCTCTGCGAACTGCTGCCGTAGAAATTCGTCTGAATTTCATACATGCCGGTTCTTGCCTTGCGCAGCATATATTCTTCGGGGCCATAGCCCTGGGTAAGATCGCGCGAAACGAGGCCGCCAATAGAAGTGCGCGGGTAACCGTAATAGGCTTTTTCACCCGATGGCTCGACGACCCAGAGGTCCATGTCGGTGGCGTCGGCATCCCAGGTCATAACGATGCGCAGGTCGACATCGATCGGCTTGAGCAGCCGGGAATCGACCTTGAAGTCTTCAATACCGGCTTTTTTGGCCTTAACGACGAGATTGTTGAGCTCTTCGAGGGCAATTACCTCGATACCGGGGAAACGGCCGTCCCACTTTTTCAGCACAACGTCATAGAGCAGCTCGACGGCACGCTGATATTTGCCCAGACGGCCCAGAACCAGCGCCAGGTCACGATAAGATTGCGGTTCTTCGCGACGCATTTCGAGCACTTCTTCAAAGATCATGGCGCTGATCGCCAGTTCTTCGAGCTGAGCGAGGCGGTGCGCCAGAATTCGCATCAGAGCAGGATTTTCGAGCTCAAGCTCGGCAATATTTGAAAGCACCTGCAACGCCAGATCTTTCTTGTCGAGCGCGATAAAGACATCGGCGCAATCAAGAAAATACGAGGGCGCATTGCCGTATTCGGCCTTCTGCTTAAGATATTCGGCATATGGGTCAAGAGCTTCTTTTATGGCTTTCGCATAACGTGCATCGGGCTGCCAGGCTTTGATCGCCACGCCCGGATTAACCGGCCGCGCACCGGCCGGTGCCGAGGCTTCTTCTTTGGCAGACATAGATCGGAAGAGCGTCGTGTAGGGAAAGAGTGTGCTACGTTGT
>ENA-UOWO01005990-UOWO01005990.1-activated-sludge-metagenome-genome-assembly--contig:-NODE-5990-length-12609-cov-10.271388_pt1 | contig 12609 bp, 6 predicted proteins | sample MGYA00238148_ERZ761564 | MGnify/ENA primary metagenome ERZ761564 (study PRJEB28885, sample SAMN05720194) | activated sludge metagenome | isolation source: Anaerobic digester | place: USA...
TATTAATACTGCTTTCTGTATTATTTTTTTCCTGCGAAGACAATTCAACGACCAAAGAACTCGGATTTGTTGATCTTGACGAAAACAACGATTTTGACTGGGCTGTTGAAGAATCCGACGAAACCTTTGATTCTGACATGTCCGACGAGTCCGATGAATCCGACGAAACCTTTGATTCTGACATGTCCGACGAGTCCGATGAGTCCGACGAAACCTTTGATTCTGACATGTCCGACGAGTCCGACGAGTCCGATGAGTCCGACCAGTCCGACGAGTCCGAGATGTCTGACCAGTCTGATGAAGATTTTAATGACGAAGATTTCAATGACGAAGACCAATTCATTCCTGAAAATGTCATTTTTGTCAAACACGATGCAACGGGTCTGAACGACGGAACAAGCTGGGAAAACGGCTACACAGATCTCAGTGTTGCAATCAGATTTCTCATTGAAAACCACATCGAAGGTAAAGACATCTGGGTGGCAAAAGGAACATATCATCCCACAGACTGCCCGAATCATTACAGCGAATGCAACTTTGAAACTCCGCAGAGAAGATACCATTTCACTCTTTTGAAAGGAGTCGGCATTTATGGCGGATTCACTGGAACTGAAACTGATATTTTTCAAAGGGACTGGGCAAACAATGAAACCATTCTAAGCGGTGATTTCAATAATGATGATGAAACTGCTGGAAATTCAGAAAACGCATATCATGTGTTCTATCATGATGGATGGGAGAAAAAAGATAACACCGCCATCCTTGACGGATTTACAATAACAGGCGGCAATGCAAATGGTGACAACTGGCCTGATCAGGACGGTGGCGGCATCAGAAACAACAAATGGACGGAATTCGGGTCAACTCACACCGCACCGGTAATAAGAAACTGCATATTCAGAAACAATAATTCTCTCCTTGTCGGCGGAGCAATGTACAACCACGAAGGGGCAAGTCCAGTCATAGAAAACTGTACTTTTGCCGGCAATACCGCTAACAAAGGTGGTGCAATATATAATTATCTTGGAGCACCGGTCATATCAAACTGCACTTTTGTCGGAAATCTTACAACAACAGTGGGGGGTGCAGTCGTAATAGATTCATCTGCTGTAACAATTTCAGACTCTGTTCTTGACAGCAACAGTTCAGGCCAGGCCGGAGGAGCTGTTTTTATAAGAGGAACTGAAACTCCTTTGATAAAAAGCACCTTGTTCAAAAATAACACTTCTCTGAATGCCGGAGCAGTTGCAAATCATGAAGCGGATAATGTTGTTTTTGAAAATTGCTACTTTTACAACAACTCAGCAACCGGCTCGGCACTCCCGAGCGGTCTGGGCGGGGCACTTCAGAATAACGAAGGCAGCAATGTAACAGTGATCAACTCCGTTTTTAAAGGAAACAGTGCCGTTGCGGGCGGAGCTGTTTTAAATATAAAATCAGACATTTCTGTTATAAACTGCTCAATTAGCGGAAACAATGCAAACGGTGCGATTGGAAACGGCGAAAGCAATCCTGAAATTGTCAACACAATAATTTACGCAAATACAGGCGGATCATTTTTCAACATTCCTGAAGGAACTTACGGTATGGCAGCAAGCATTCCTGTTGTGAGTTACAGTGACATTGAAGGGTGCGGCGGAAGTGCGATGACCTGTGGAACAGGCACTGAAACATGCTGGATTGCAGATTGCGGAACTGACAACGGTAATAACATAGCTGAAGACCCTCTTTTTATCAATTCAGGAGATGAACCATTGAATCTGACTGATCTTTCGCCATGTGTTGATGCCGGAGACAGCACAAAAATACCAGTAACGGTTACAAAAGATATTGCAGGAAACGATAGAATTCAGGGTGTTGCCATTGAAATGGGGGCTTATGAGGTTAAGTAAGTATTTGTTTGTTCTGACATTTTTCTTTACAGTTGTTCGGGAAGTGAGAGCAGTTACTGCATTACCGCATTTGACTGTGCTGAAGGTGAGATATGCAGGAACGGAGAATGTATTCCGGGCACTGCCGGAGACTCTGGAAATTCAGGTGATTCAGGAAACATCGGCGATTCGGGAAACTCAGGGAACAGTGGTAACAGCGGAAATTCAGGTGACAGTGGGAACTCTGGTGACAGCGGGGATTCAGGTGACAGCGGCGACTCCTCAGATGATGATGAAACAGTTGTCAATCCTGATAATACTTACTCTGACAATGAAACGGATTATGAAACAACAGACATCACAGAGGATGAAATTTCAGATATTGATGCTGATGAATCAATTGATGAAACAATAATAGACGATGATCCTCCTCCATGTGTTCCAGGCACTTTCACATTTGAATATACCGGTGCGGAACAAACCTGGACTGTTCCGTCTGGAACCGGAACTTATACTGCTGAAGTATGGGGTGCTCAAGGTGGACAGGGAAGCGCTGACGGAATAGCACAGGGTGCTCTCGGGGGTTATGCAAAAGGAACTCTTTCTGTAACTTCAGGACAGATTTTGTATGTTTATGTCGGACAAGGCAATGTTTACTCTACAACGACCCTTGTCTCAGCATTCAACGGAGGAGGAGCAGGTCGCGGCAATTCAGACACCAACACCAGAGGAGCAGGTGGCGGAGCAAGCGATATCCGTATTGACGGAAACGCATTTGCAAATCGTGTTATCGTTGCCGGTGGAGGTGGCGGTTCTTCCGGAACTTCTTATATTGGTGGAGCAGGAGGAGGAGTGTCAGGCAGTGACGGCACAGGCGGATTACCGGGAACAGGAGGAACTCAAACTGCCGGAGGCATATCAGCTTTCGAAGCAGAAATGACTCACGGGTCTCTTGGACAAGGTGGCGGATTAACAGAAGGATCAACTTTTACACTTGCAGGTGGCGGTGGCGGCTATTACGGCGGCGGCGGCGGTCTCGGTGCCGGCGGTGGTTCAGGCTATATCGGCGGTGTTACAGAAGGAACAATGCAAAACGGTGTAAATTCAGGTAATGGCAAAGTAGTTATAACACGAACTTGTCCATAAAAAGAGGTGCCAATGATCTTCAGAATTTCAATTTTCATAGTTTTTGTATTTGCTTTTATCTTTGGGTGCTCATCTGACAAAACTCAATACTGTATTACCGCATTTGACTGCGACGCGGGACAGATATGCGTTGACGGATTCTGTGTTGACAAAGAAAGTGGAAACACAGGAAACTCTGGTGACAGCGGGGATTCAGGAGATTCCGGAAATTCAGGGAACACATCGGACCAGTCGGACCAGTCGGACCAGTCAGACATGTCGGACATGTCAGACAGTGATAACACTAATCCTTGCGACCCTAATCCGTGCCTTGAAATTGCATTAAGCGATGAAATTTGCACTGCTGAAGGTGAAAATTATTCCTGCGGCTGTGTTGACGGCTATTTCTGGAATGAAGAAAAATGCGATGACATTGACGAATGCGTTGATGGAATTCTTAATGACTGCAGTGAATCTGCCGATTGTTCAAATACCACCGGTTCTTATGAATGTACCTGTCGCGAAAATTATTCAGGTGACGGTTTTGAATGTGTTGCAGACACAAAAGATGTTAATTGCGAAAACACATTTCCTGAAAATGCAGCATGGAATTCAGAAAATCCTGAAGGAATGCTGACTCAAACATGGAATGGAACAGATTGGGCTCCTGCGGCAGATCAGTGTAAGTGGGACTGTATTGCCGATTTTGCGAAAAACGATGCTGAGGACGGATGCATAAACTCAAGAAATGTTTCCTGCACGAACATTCCTGCAAATGCTTCAGGAAGCGGTGATAATTCAGATGGAAAAATTTTCCAGACATATACCGATCTAACCGGCTGGACACCGGGAGCAGACACCTGCTCATGGAACTGCAATACTGATTATGTACTGAACGAAACATCTGACGGCTGTATCAATTCCAAGCTTGCTCCATGTTCTCCAAACGACATTCTAAATTCAACAGATGCAACTGATGCGGTCATCATAACTTATACAACGGCAGGCGGCTGGACAACGCCCGCAAAATGTTCATGGACTTGCAATACTGATTATGAACAGAACGGAAATTCATGCATAAACTCAAAACTTGTTTCTTGTGATACGAACAACAGCAATCCTGCAAATTCAACCGATATAATAGCAAATGTGACTGTGACTTATACAACTGTCGGCGGATGGATCGCTCCTGCAAAATGTGACTGGACATGCAACCAGTATTACAAAAAAAGCGGGTTGGTCTGCATTCTGGCTTGCGGAGAAGGAAATGTTGATACAGGAGAAGCTTGTGACAGCGGAACAGAAAATGCCGATTTAGAATATAATTTCACCCCTACCTGCAACACGAATTGTCAATGGAACAGTTACTGCGGAGACGGGGTGGAAAACAATGCAAAAAATAATTTAAGTCAGACCATTGTGACCCTTTATATGGATGAAGGCAGCGGAACAACGGCTCTTGATTCATCGGGTAGTGGAAATCACGGTTCGATCAGCAATGCCTCGTGGGTTACTGGAAAACATGGGCAAGCGTTGAGTTTTAACGGAACGGACAGCGTTGTTTCCCTTTCCTACACTCCACCGACGAACAATTTTACAATGATGGCATGGATCAAAGCGTCTTTGACACACGAAATAGATCCCCAGCAGATAGATATTGTAACAGGAACAACCGGACAGAATTATGTTTTCGGAGCTGATCACCGTAGTGAATTCGCCGGAGCCGGAGTTTCAGCCGGAACGAACGGGGTCTCGGTCTATGAACATGGAGACGGATATATGCCTGCACTTGCTGTTTACAGCGGAAGTATCGGTACCGGCTGGGTTCATGTTGCAGTAACTTATGCCGATAGACAGCCGAAAATATACATTAACGGAAACCTTGTTGTGACAGGACTTGTTTCAGCAAAATCGACAGTTTTTGCACCTACCAAGATCGGAGGAGGTTCTTACGGTTATTTTAATGGTGCCATTGATGGAGTAAAGATCATTGAAAGAGCTGTAACTGCTGAAGAAATAAAGTCTGCAATGTCTGAGGCATGCGATGATGGCGTTTTAAACGGAACTTCAGGAAAATGTAAAATCGACTGCACCGGATATGAATGTGTTCCCGGCACTTATACATTTGAATATACTGGATGGGAACAGTCGTTTATTGTTCCAGGACCGGGAACATATCTTGTTGAAGCATGGGGCGGACAGGGCCGCACAAATGGAGCAGGTGCTGTAGCCGGTGCTTACGGTGGATATGCAAAAGGAACTCTTGCTGTAACAACTGGTGAAACTCTCTATATTTATGTCGGTGAAGGTGGCGGAACAAGCTTTGCAGGCGGCTGGAACGGTGGTGCAAGCGGAGGATCATCCCCATCTTATCCTGCATCAAACGGTGGCGGTGGCGGTGGTGCATCAGATATAAGACAAGGCGGCACAACTCTTGCAAACCGTAAAATTGTTGCCGGTGGTGGTGGTGGTGCAGGAGGAAACAGACTGAAAAGTCAATCTGCCGGTTCAGGCGGCGGTGGCGGTGGCGGTTACTACGGCGGCGGCGGCGGCGGTGCATGGGGAGGCACAGGCGGAGGCGGAGGCACACAGTCAGGTGGTGGCGAAGCAGGTTTGTTTGGATATATCGGAAATAGTGGTATAGCAGGAACATACGGTGCAGGTGGAGCAGGCGGAAATGTAAGTGAAAACAGCAATCAATCAGACTCCAATACTGCTCCCGGTGGCGGTACAGGTGGTGGATTGACAGGTATTTCAGGTGGTTCAGGTTCAACAAAATACACTGGCGGTGGCGGTGGCGGCGGTTCAGGATACACAGGCGGAGTTACTAACGGATCAATGCAGAACGGTATCAGAACAGGAAACGGGAGAGTGGTTATAACAAGGACTTGTCCTTAAGATTTAATTTTTTTATACTTGCGAGGGAAAAATGAGTTTTCGTATTATTTTTTTTACATCAGTGCTGGTTATAGTGTTTTCAGCATGTTCTTCAGAAAACAAGGAAACACCTGAGTGTATTACCGCTTTTGACTGTCTTGACGGGCAGATCTGCGTTGATGGGAAATGCATTAAAGGCGAAGCGGGAAACACTGGAGACACTGGAAATACCGGAGACAGTGGAAATACCGGCAACACAGGAAATACTGGAAACTCAGGTAATTCAGGAAACACAGGCAACACAGGAAATAGCGGCAATACGGGGAATACTGGAAATACTGGGAACACAGGCGACACGGCAACCGATCCTTGTGACCCGAACCCCTGCCTTGGAATTTCATTTAGCGATGAAATATGTACTGTGGAAGGTGAAAATTATTCCTGCGGCTGTGTTGAAGGTTATTTCTGGAATGAAAGTTTATGTGATGATGTTGATGAATGCAGTGAACATCTGCTTAACAACTGCAGCGAGTTTGCTGATTGCACAAATATAACCGGCTCATATGAATGTGAGTGTAAGGAAAATTATACCGGTGACGGATTTGATTGTGTGGCAGATACATTACAAGTCAACTGTGAAAACGCTCTTCCTGACAATGCATCATGGAGTTCATCAAATCCTGACGGATCGCTCAACCAGATATGGGATGGGGAAAAATGGGCTCCGTCAGCAGACGAATGTGCATGGGAATGCAACGAAAATTACACCAAATCAGATCAGACATGCGTTGCAGATACAAAAACTTTTACATGTACCGGAAAACCTGGATCTATAACAACCGTCTGGAACAGCGTTGACAAATATACCCAGACATGGGATGGTTCGGTATGGGTTCCTGCGGATTCCGCCACAGAATACAATGCCGAATCGAGTGAAACCGCATGCAGATATGCCTGTGCTGAAAATTATACATGGAACGGCACGGTCTGTTCAGCAAACACAAAAATATATGTCTGTCCTGAAAAGCCGGAACCGGGAACCGAATGGAACTCTGTTGACAGTTATACTCAGACTTGGAGCGGCTCCGCATGGCTTCCTGCAGGGAGTTCAACAGTTTACAACACTACCGCGAGCGCTTTTTCGTGCAGATATAAATGTGCTGAAAATTTTACCTGGAACGGAACGATCTGTGCCGCAAACACAAAAATTTTCACATGTAATGACAAACCGGGAGGCATAACAACTGACTGGAACACTGTTACAAGCTATATTCAGACTTGGAATGGCTTGACTTGGGAACCGGCTGACAGCACAACTGAATATAATGCTGAAGCAAGTGAAACATCGTGCAGATACAAATGCAGAGAAAATTTCTTATGGAACGGTTCGATCTGTGCCGGAGATTCAAAAACATTTAACTGTGCGGCAAAACCGGCAACAGGAACCTTGTGGAACACTGTATCAAGCTATGAACAGATCTGGGACGGCACAAACTGGATACCCGCAGAAAGCACAACCGAATATAATGCTGAACCAAGCAGTGAACACTGCAGATTTAAGTGCGATAACAATTATACATGGAATTCCGGAACATCAACCTGTGAAGCAAACACAAAACCCTTTACATGTGACCCTAAACCTGCAACAGGAACTATCTGGAACACTGTTGACAGCTATACTCAGACATGGGACGGAGGCAAATGGGTTCCTGACGATAGTGACACAGAATATAATGAAACAGCAAGTAGTTCCGCATGCAGATTCAAGTGTGGTGACAACTACACATGGAACAGCTTGATGTGTGTTGCAGATTCAAAACCTTTCAACTGTGCTGAAAAACCGGGCGGAAACACAACTGTCTGGAACACCGTCTCAGGATACACTCAGACCTGGAGCGGAACTGCATGGCTGCCTGCTGAAACATCAACGACATACAACACAACAGCAAGTGCAACAGAATGCAGATACAAATGTGCAAACAACTATACATGGAATTCCGGATCTTCGACCTGTGTTGCCAATACTCAGACAGCAAACTGCACCGGTCTTCCGTTAAATGCTACATGGAACAATGTTTCAAGCATAAATCAGACCTGGAACGGCACCGATTGGGCTCCGTCCAGCACTGGAACATACAACATAACTCCAAGCTCAACTGAATGCAGATTTGTCTGCAATACAAACTTTAACTGGAACAGTCCAAATTGTGTTGCGGCAACTCAGACATTTAGCTGTACTGCAAAGCCGGGCGGAGAGACAACGATGTATAACACGGTTTCAAGCTATACTCAGACTTGGAACGGTTCCGGATGGCTGCCGGCAGATGATGAAGTGACTGAATACAACGAAACGGGAAGTTTAACTTCATGTCGCTATAAATGTGCCAATGGTTATACCAGAGAAGGAGAAAATTGTGTCATCAACACAAAAACCTTCACCTGTGCTGATAAACCGGGTGGAACAACGACTGTGTGGAACACTGTTTCAAGTTACACTCAGACCTGGAACGGAGCAAACTGGCTTCCTGCAGACAGCACAACAGCATACAACGAAACTGGAAGCGACACATCATGCAGATATAAATGTGCCGACAATCATGTCTGGGATGGTTCGAGCTGTCTTGCCTGCGCATCGGGTTGGGAGTTGATGAATTTAGGAACACCGAGATGTATTAAAGCATTCACAGATACAAGAACCGCCGATTCGGCAAGAGCTCAGTGCATGACCTTCAATACTGGAAGACTCGTAACAATAAGAAATGCTTCTGAAAATGAATTCGTCAGATCAAAACTGGGTGCAAATTCCTGGATAGGACTGATGTTTTATTACGGCAGATCTGTAAATCCGACAGTTAACAACAGTTCTGCAACTCCTATCTGGCTTGGAAATTATGGTGGTGTGGCTGTTGGAGATACCGGTTCTTCACCAAGCGGAAACAGATTTCATTATCTTAAATTTACTACAAAAGAAGCCGCCCTTTATTCTGCATCACTTTGGGGAATGTCGGATGATCTTGATCTTTATTTATATGATGCAAATTGCAGCTCTGTTATAACAAAATCAGAAACTTATGGTGATGAACTTTTGTTTGCAACCTTATCGGCAAATACCACTTACTGTGTCAGAATCGGTTATAGTGGCTATTCAAGTGCTTATATAGTTGCAGTAAACTATGCTGCCAGAGAAGAAGAACAGTATAAAGACTGGGTTTCAAACGGAATTGACATGCCTCTTTACAATTACCACAACTGGAACAGTGGAGAACCCAACAATGATGATGAACTCTGCACTCAAATGTATACTACCGGCTTCTGGAATGATCTTGACTGCTCAGACAGTTTGCAGTATGTGTGTGAAAGAAATCCAGGATCGTAAAATTCTTCATCCCTGTCAAGGTTGACAAACCTCTTTTTATTTTCTAAAGTCTTTTGCATTACGTTTTTTTTCAACTAAATTAATAATAAAATTCTGGAGGTAAAAATGGTTGCAAAAGCTGACATCAAATGGTCGGAACTCCGTTTCGGTTACATCAAATGTGATTACCGTTTCATTTCACATTTCAAGGACGGCAAATGGGATGAAGGCGAACTTACAAAAGACGACTACATCAGAATTCATGAGGGTTCAACAGCAATTCATTACGGACAGCAGTGTTTTGAAGGGATGAAGGCATACACTACAAAAGAAGGCAAAATACTCCTTTTCAGACCTGACAGAAATGCGGCAAGAATGAAAAATTCATGTGAACAGCTTCTCATGGCTGTTTATCCTGAAGAGAAGTTCATTGAAGCATGCATCAAGGTGGTAAAAGCAAATGAAAGATTTGTCCCCCCTTACGGCAGCGGTGCCTCTTTATACCTCAGACCATATCTTATAGGTGTCGGTGAAAATGTCGGTGTAAGACCTGCACCTGAATATCTTTTCGGAATCTTTGTAACCCCTGTAGGACCCTATTTTAAAGGGGGAATGGCTCCATGTCATTTCGTTATTTCTGAATATGACCGTGCAGCTCCAAGAGGCACAGGGGGAGTAAAGGTTGGCGGAAATTATGCGGCAAGCTTGAAAGCGCATAAAGTTGCAGTTGACGCGGGATATGCCGACTGTATTTATCTTGATCCTGCAACTCACACAAACATTGAAGAAGTGGGTGCCGCAAACTTTTTCGGAATAACTGCCGACAACTCGTTTGTTACCCCGAAATCCCCTTCCATACTCCCTTCCATCACCAAATACTCACTGATGCACCTTGCTGAACACAATCTCAAAATGAAAGTTGTCGAAAAAGAGATCCCTGTCACCTCTCTTGGAGAATTTGTCGAGGCCGGTGCCTGTGGAACTGCGGCCGTCATAACTCCGATCGGTTCAATAACTCACGAAGGGAAAAAATATGCTTTCTACGGTGAAGGAAAAGAAGTTGGTCCAAAAATAAAAGAGCTCTATTCTCTGCTTACTTCAATACAGACTGGGGACATTAAAGGACCTGACGGCTGGGTGGTTGAAGTCAAATAAAGGAGGTTCAATTGAAAAGATCATTATTTACAGTACTTTGCGCTTTTCTTCTGTTTTCTGTTTCATGTGCCAGTGCAGGAGACACAAAACAAACTGAAGTGAAACCGGCAGAAACAAAAGCACAGGAAAAACCTGCCGAAGATTTCGGTATGGTCGGCAATGCTTATTTAAAACTTTGCAGAAACGAGATCGCATCTATATCTGGAATTGCTTCTGAAATAAAGACATCTGCCGGTAAAAAAAGCGGACTGGAAATTCTTAATCTGATGAATCTTCTCGAAATAAAACAAAGTGACATGTGGTCAAAATCAGGAATATTTCAGCTTAATCATCCTGACGAAGGGATGAGAAAAGCAGCAATGAAATGTGAAACGGAGATCAGTGCTCAGGCAACAGAGCTTTCTCTTGACAATGAACTTTATAAGGCGATCGCTTCCATTTCTCCTGGAGATCCCGCTCTTGACAGCGATGATAAATACTTTCTTGCCGATATGATCATTGATTTTAAAAGGAACGGTGTTGATAAAGACGAAGCGACAAGAGATGCGATAAAAAAGCTCAGTGCTGAAATAATAGCACTTGAACAGACATTTTACAGCAACATCGGCTCTGACAAAAAGACCATAAAAATTAAGGATGTAAACCGTCTTAAAGGACTTCCTGAAGATTTCATCAAAGGGAAAAAACCGGACGAAGAAGGCAATATTATTCTTACAACAGACTGGCCTGATTACTTTCCTGTTATGGAAAATGCTCAGGATGAATCTCTCAGAGCAGAGATGTATAAAAATGTTCTGAATATCGCATATCCTCAGAATACAGAGATATTTTCAAAGATACTGAAAGCCAGAAAGAAATTCTCTGAACTTCTTGGATACAAGAATTTTGCAGAATACACTCAGCAAAAACTTATGATAGAAAACCCTGAGAATGCAGATGAATTTATCAAAAAAGTTGCTGGAATTTCAACGGCTTATGCAAAAAAAGACCTTGAAGTTTTTCTTGCAAAAAAGAAATCTGTCGTTGGAGAAACTGCTGAGGTTGAACCGTGGGACAGGTTTTTCTATCAGAAACTGATAAAAATGGAAAAATACAACTATGACCCTGAACAGGCGAGAAAATACTTTGAGATGACAAAGGTTATCGACGGCATATTTCTTGTTTCAGGAAAGATTTTCGGAGTGACATTTGAAAAAGTGAAAAGAGACGATCTGTGGCACGAAAGTGTTCAGTCATACAACATGCTTGCAGATGGTAAAGTGATAGGAATGTTTGAGCTCGATCTGTTTCCAAGACCCAATAAATACAAGCACTTTGCGATGTTCACAAATGAACTCGGAGTTAAGGATTTAAGAATCCCGAGAGCGGCGATAATCGGGAATTTCCCTGAGCCGGTTGACGGAAAGGCATATATTTCTCATGAAGATGTTCAAACGCTCTTTCATGAATTCGGACATCTGCTTCATTCTCTTTTTGCAGGAAACCAGAGATATGTCCGTTTTTCAGGAACCAACTGTCAGCGGGATTTTGTAGAAGTGCCGTCACAGCTTATGGAAGAGTATGTCTGGGACGCATCGATCCTTCAGCTCTGGGCAACTAATGATGCAGGCGAACCGATTCCGGCTGATCTTGTTGACAACATGAAAAAGGCAAGTGAATTTGCAAAAGGTCTCCATGTTTCAAGACAGATGTATCTTGCCGCACTTTCACTTGGAATATACCTTCAGGACCCTGAAAACTTTGATCATCATGCTTATGAAAAGAAGCTTGAAAAAGAACTTTCACCATGGAAATCCCATGAAGACACACATCTGATAGAAAATTTCAGTCATCTTGTAAACTACTACTCGAACTATTACACCTACATGTGGTCACTTGCAATTGTAAAAGATTTCGCAGGTCACATCAGAAAGACAGGGCTTATGGATGCCGCAGTAACAAAACAGTACCGCGATAAAGTTCTCAACATCGGCGGAGCAAAACCCGGGCATCAGATGGTGAAAGATTTCCTCGGCCGCGAACTCTCCTTTGAAGAATTCGAAAAATGGCTTAATAATTAAACTTCGTTCTGAGTCCTTTGACCTGATAGTGTTCAACGGCGGCGTTGTGTTCAACATTTGAAGAATATGTGGGAAGATTCAAATGTGTGAAGGTCTATGCTTTTTAACCGATTTTGAAGTTCCCCCAAAAAATCTGAGATAAAAACAGAGAGTCTTTTAAAAACAA
>ENA-UOWO01005992-UOWO01005992.1-activated-sludge-metagenome-genome-assembly--contig:-NODE-5992-length-12607-cov-9.172642_pt1 | contig 12607 bp, 11 predicted proteins | sample MGYA00238148_ERZ761564 | MGnify/ENA primary metagenome ERZ761564 (study PRJEB28885, sample SAMN05720194) | activated sludge metagenome | isolation source: Anaerobic digester | place: USA...
CCGGCGGGTACGGCGCGCAGCACCGCCCGGAGCGAGCGCTCCATGCCCAGCTGCATCTCCCGGTATTCCCGGTCCATGCCGGCCAGAGCCGCGAGCGAGAAGGCGAACAGCGACGCGAAGGCCGCCACGATGAGGATGGGAGCTACCGCCTTAGAAAGCCTGGCCCGCACGAACGCTCCTTGCCGCCACGGGCTCATGGATCCGAGGCGCGAGAGTCGAGTATAGACCACGGCCGGGAAGCGGGCAATCGAATCGTTACGCCAGGATGAGGAGGCGAGTCGTCGCGCGACGGCTCGCCGGCGCGCCGCCAGGCGCGCTTTCGTAGCGCTCTATCGTCGAGGGGGCGGAGCGCCCCTCTTTTGCGCCTTTTATATCCATTAAGCCCGGGGATCGCGTATGCATCCCTTGCGCAAGTTACACAAAAAACCTACTATATAGCTGCCCATAGCAACGCGCGCCGTACTCACGTTCAGTCCCGCCGGAAGACCGCGCCACGCCCGGGCAACTACACCCCAAAGGAACCCGTATGGCTACTAAGAAGAACATGGTGATGATCGACGGCAACACCGCCGCCGCGCACGTCGCCCACGCCTGCTCCGAGGTGATCGCCATCTACCCGATCACCCCCAGCTCGCCGATGGGTGAGCTGTCGGACGAATTCTCCGCCCAGGGCCGTAAGAACATCTTCGGCACGGTGCCGCAGGTCGTCGAGATGCAGTCCGAGGCCGGAGCCGCGGGCGCCGTCCACGGAGCGCTGACCACGGGCGCCCTGACCACGACGTTCACCGCCAGCCAGGGACTCCTCCTGATGATCCCGAACATGTACAAGATAGCCGGCGAGTGTACCTCCGCCGTCTTCCATATCGCCGCCCGCGCCGTAGCCGCCAGCGCCCTGTCGATCTTCGGCGATCACCAGGACATCATGGCCGCCCGCCAGACCGGCTGGGCCCTCCTCGGCGCCGCCAGCGTCCAGGAAGTGATGGACATGGCCCTGATCGCGCACGCCGCGACCCTCGAGGCCCGCGTGCCGTTCCTGCACTTCTTCGACGGCTTCCGCACCTCGCACGAGGTCCAGAAGGTCGAGGAGATATCCTACGAGGTCATGAAGGACATGATCGACGCGGAGCTCGTCCGCGCCCACCGCGCCCGCGGCCTCAATCCCGAGAAGCCGGTCATCCGCGGCACCAGCCAGAACCCCGACGTGTACTTCACCGGCCGCGAGGCGGTCAACAAGTACTACGAGGCCACCCCGGCCATCGTGCAGAAGTACATGGACAAGCTGGCCAAGCACACCGGCCGCCAGTACCACCTGTTCGACTATATCGGCGCCCCCGACGCCGAGCGCGTGCTGATCGTCATGGGCTCCGGCGCCGACACCGTGACCGAGACCGTCAACCACCTCGTCAAGAAGGGCGAGAAGGTCGGCGCCGTCATCGTGCGCCTGTACCGCCCCTTCTCCGTCGAGCATTTCCTCAAGGCCCTGCCCGCCACCGTCAAGAAGATCTCCGTACTCGACCGCACCAAGGAGCCCGGCTCCATCGGCGAGCCGCTGTACGAGGACGTGCGCACCGCCATCGGCGAGGCGATGGAGCACGGCCAGGCCCAGTTCAAGTCCTGGCCGACCGTCGTCGGCGGCCGCTACGGCCTGGGCTCCTGCGAGTTCACCCCGACCCTGGTCAAGGCCGCGCTCGACGACCTCAAGGCCGCCAAGCCCAAGCAGGAGTTCGTGCTCGGCGTCTACGACGACCTGGGCGACCTGAGCCTCGCGTGGGACGAGAATTACCACCTCGAGAGCGAGGGCACCAAGGAGTGCGTGTTCTACGGCCTGGGCTCCGACGGCACCGTCGGCGCCAACAAGAACTCGATCAAGATCATCGGCGACGAGACCGACAACTACGCCCAGGGCTACTTCGTCTACGACTCGAAGAAGGCGGGCAGCTACACGATCAGCCACCTGCGCTTCGGCCCCAAGGTGATCCAGAAGCCGTACAACATCGGCAAGGCCGACTTCGTCGCCTGCCACAAGTTCAGCTTCATGGAGAAGCTCGACATCATCGGCGGCTGCAAGGACGGCGGCGTGTTCCTCCTCAACAGCCCGTTCGCGGCCGACAAGGTCTGGGACGAGTTGCCCGCCGAGGTTCAGCAGAAGATCATCGACAAGAAGATCCGCTTCTACGTGATCGACGGCGCCGCGATAGCCGAGAAGGCCGGCATGGGCGGACGCGTCAACACGGTCATGCAGACCGCGTTCTTCAAGATCTCCGGCGTGCTGCCCGAGGCCGAGGCGGTCAAGCTGGTCAAGAAGTACGCCGAGAAGACCTACCACAAGAAGGGCGACGACGTCGTCGCCAAGAACATAGCCGCCATCGACCTGGCCGTGTCCGCCACCCAGAAGGTTGACTACCCGGCCAAGGCGACGAGCAAGAAGCGCATGCTCCCGGCCGTGCCGGCCGAGGCGCCTAAGTTCGTCAAGGAAGTGCTCGGCGAGCTGATCGCCCTGCGCGGCGAGAAGGTCAAGACCAGCCAGATGCCCGCCGACGGCACCTTCCCGACCGCCACCACCCAGTACGAGCGGCGCAACATCGCCGAGAAGATCCCCGAGTGGAACCCGGAGATCTGCATCCAGTGCGGCCAGTGCACCGTCGTCTGCCCCCACGCCGTGATCCGCCTCAAGGCCTACAAGAGCGAGGCCCTCAAGGGCGCGCCGGCCACGTTCAAGAGCGCCGACGCCAAGGGCAAGGAGTTCGAGGGCATGAAGGCCACGCTCCAGGTAGCCCCCGAGGACTGCACCGGATGCGGCGCCTGCATCAACATCTGCCCGGTCAAGGACAAGGCCGTCGAGGGCCGCAAGGCGATCAACTTCGTCGACCAGCCGACGGTTCGCGAGACGGAGAAGAAGAACTGGGAGTTCTTCAAGAACCTCGAGGAGACGCCGAACCTCAACCTGGGCACCATCAAGGGCGTGGCGATGCAGAGGCCGCTCTTCGAGTTCTCGGGCGCCTGCGCCGGCTGCGGCGAGACGCCGTACATCAAGATGGTCAGCCAGCTCTACGGCGACCGCGCCGTGATAGCCAACGCCACCGGCTGCTCGTCGATCTACGGCGGCAACCTGCCGACGACCCCCTACGCCCAGCGCAAGGACGGCCGCGGCCCCGCGTGGTCGAACAGCCTCTTCGAGGACGCCGCCGAGTTCGGCATGGGCATGAGGCTCAACGCCGACAAGATGGGCCAGTACGCCCGCGAGCTCGTCGCCGCCAACAAGGCCGCCATCGGCGCCCTGGCCGACAAGCTCCTGTCCAACGAGCAGGCCGACGACCTGTCCATCGAGGCGCAGCGCGCCGCGGTGTCCGAGCTCAAGAAGGCGCTCGCCGGCAAGAAGGACGAGTGGGCCAAGGAGCTCGTCAACGTGGCCGACCACCTGATCCGCCGCTCGGTCTGGATCTTCGGCGGCGACGGCTGGGCCTACGACATCGGCTTCGGCGGCCTGGACCACGTGATCGCCTCCGGCCGCAACGTGAACATCATGGTGCTCGACACCGAGGTGTACTCGAACACCGGCGGGCAGATGTCCAAGGCCACGCCCTTCGGCGCGGTGGCCAAGTTCGCCGCGGCCGGCAAGGACATCGGCAAGAAGGACCTGCCGATGATCGCGATGAGCTACGGCTACGTGTACGTGGCCCACATCGCGATGGGCGCCAACATGAACCAGGCGCTCAAGGCCATCCGCGAGGCGGAAAGCTACGACGGCCCGTCCATCGTCGTCGCCTACAGCCACTGCGCCATGCACGGCATCGACATGATGAAGGGCATGGACCAGCAGAAGCTCGTCGTCGAGTCGGGCATCTGGCCGCTGTTCCGCTACGACCCGCGCCTCGTCGCCCAGGGCAAGAACCCCTTCCAGCTTGACTCCAAGGAGCCGCAGCTCGACAAGGTGTCCACCTTCATGGGCAACGAGATCCGCTTCCGCACCCTGCGGGCGGCCGACGCCGAGCGCGCCGACATGCTCGAGGCCAAGGAGAAGGCGCTCGTGGAGAGGCGCTGGAGAGAGTACAAATACTTGGCCGACCGCCCGTTCTGACGAACGGTCGGTCGAGGGTATCGCGGACTCCTAGCGGAGCCGCGATACCGCGCCCGCCCGCTTTAACCCGACGCGCTGCGCGCGCGGGTTAAGCTTTGGACTGAGTCCTATTACGGAAGCCCGTCGGCGCTAGCGCGCCGGCGGGCTTTTGTTTTCGGCCCGTAACGGTTCCTCGAGACCGCATGCCTTGGAACGTCGGGTTTCGGGCTCGTACGGTAGGCGTCGGCGCTTGCTATCGCTCGGCGCATGCCCATACATTCAAGTAGTGGTTCGGATATGTCCCATCGATCAGGAGATCTCATGCCAAGCCCAGGAGCGTCGAGTTTGAAGCATCTGTCCAGGCGGAAGAAGGCGCCATTCCTTCGAACGATACTGATCGCGGCCGTCGCCCTGCCCATACCGGCCTTCGCGGCGTCGCCGCTACCGCCCCTCGTCGAGACGGTCGTCAAGAACGACGCCAAGAGGACCGCCGCCCTCATACGCGAGGGGGCCGACGTCAACGTCTTCCAGGAAGGCATGGATACGCCGCTCGTGGAGGCCGTCGACCGGGAACCGAGTAAATTCAACCTGGAGATCCTGAAGCTGCTCTTGGGCGCCAAGGACATCCAGGTCAACAAGTACAGCGCGCTCTCCATGGGTAGCTACGTCTGGGAGCGGACGCCGCTCATCGCGGCCGCCTACAACGGCAACGCGGAGGCCGTCAAGCTGCTCCTCGCCAAGGGCGCCAAGGTCGACCTGACCGACACCTACTATCCCATAAGCGACGTCCTGGAGCCCGAGCCACGTTCCACCGCCCTGACCTGGGCGGCCACGCGCGGCCACTACGATGTCGTCGTCCTCCTCGTCGAGGCCGGCGCCCGGATAGAATGAACCGCCCCAGGATTACCGGAGACTGATTTCTTTGAGAGGATGCAGTCATGGGCAAGGAAACCAGGTTTTCACCAGAGGCCCAAAGAAGGGCCGTGCCTGAGCACGGCCCCCCCCTTCATAGCCGGGACTTCGCGATAGCGCTCGTCCGCTAAGACTATCTATAGACAGCGCAACCTAATTACGAACGACCCGGAACCCGGCGACTAATGAACCGGAATACATTTAAGCTTCAACCCTGTAAGCAACGCTCAAGTTCTCCGTATTCTTATTATCAAAGCTACCCCCGCGCCTTACCCGTAAGGTACCCGAAACGGGTCCGCTGAGCTCATTGGGGAGCTTCGCTCCTACCGGATGCGTCGTATTGCTGCCATTATTGTTATCGAAGTGCCACGCGTAATCGTCCAGGCTATTGCTTCCCGTGCTGCCGGCGAAGGCCTTAGCGTACCCCGTCGCGTTGACGCCTCCGTCCCGCCCGTCCGCGGGAACGCCCATCGCAGCCCACATCCATTCCATCTCCGTGGGTAGGCGATAGCCGTCGTTGGTCCATGTAGCGGTCGCATTGGTCCATGCGTCATTTGAGCTTCCAGGAATCTGACCGAAGGTAAGCGTAATAAAGTCCACTCCGTCTACCGCGTACACGGGCTCCAACCCCTCCGCCAGGCTCAGCTTGTTTCAGAAGGCGATGGCGCGGTACCAGCTTACGAACTGGGTCCGGGTTATCTCGTAGGCGCTTATGCGGTAGGGTCGAGTTATGACGCTGACGTTCGTGGTCGTACCGTAACGGCTGAAGCTGCCGGCCGGAATGGTAAGCATAGTTAATGCAAATGACAATGTGGCCGGAAAAACGGCGGTTATCACGCCTGAGTCGTCGCCTCGGAATCTATACGTCCATCCTCTGCATCTCCCGCGTCGCGATGGTCTTGTTCCTATAGACCAGGTCGGTCCTCTCGTCGAACCCGAGTCTTTCCCAGAACGCGTTGCCGGTCCCGTTTTCCTTGAAGACGACGAACGCGACCTTGTTTATGCCTTCGTTCCGTAACGCCTCGATCGCTTTAGCGACTAGTCGCTTACCGATTCCTTTATTTCGCTCGGAGACTCTCACGGCGGTATGGTAGATGAAGCCGCGCCTGCCGTCATGGCCGCTCAGTATGGCTCCGAGCACGTCTTTTCCGATCCTCGCCACGAAGCAGGTAGTCGGGTTCCTGCGGAGGTATTTCGCGATGCCTTCAAGCGAGTCGTCCAGAGTATTCAGGCCCATGCCCGGGGTATTCATCCATAGGTCACGGACCTCGTCGTAATCTTCGATCGTCATCGGCGCTAGTTCCATCTCGGGCTCCTTACTAAGGCTATGCGCTCGCGGCGGCCCCCTCACCCCACCCTCACCGTTTCCTGCAATATTCCTGAACGCAGGACGCCGGCCTTGGTCGCGGAGCTGAGCGACAGCTCGTAGTCCCCCGGCGGGGTGGCGGGAGGGACCTCGAACACGACGCGGCTGGGGCGCGCCTCGAGGTAGCGTTCAGAGCGGTAGGCGGCCGTGTCGGCCGAGCCGTCCTTGCGCGTCATGAACACGCCCTGGAGCGGGTCGGCCTGGCTGAAGGCCAGGTAGGCGCCCTTGAGGCGCAGGATGTCGCCGGGGCTCGCGGCTTCCTTGGCCGAGCCGTCGGCCTGCGCGAGGCTACTGAGCCTGGGGAAAAGACGCCACGATACATCGTCGCGCTTGACCTTGGCCCGCTCGGCTATCATGGCCTCGAAGCCTCGGTCCGGCCTGAAGCGTAGCCTGAGCTCGTGGCCAGAGTCTTTGACGCGAGGCGTGAAGCTTGCGCCCGGCGAGGCGGCGGTACCGACGGCCGACAGGTAGAAGGAGCCCAGGGGCGTCCGCACGTAGCGCCCGTCGGCGGCGAGCTCGGCCACCGTCTGCCTGAACAGCTCCAGCACCGCCCGGATATCCGGCGCGGTGACCGTCGTCCGCCCTTCGGCCATCAGTTCGACGAGGTCCTCGAAGTCGACGCCGCCGGAGCAGCGCGAATGGAAGCGGTACGACTCGGTCCGGCCCACGAGCGTGTTATCCCTCAGCCCGACGATCAACGGCATACGGCCTCCGATCCAAGCTACGGTCGCCCTCGATCCAACAAGGTTCCTTGCGGAATCTAGCTAGATTCGTTTCGTATCTAGCTAGATTCGTTTCGTATCTAGCTAGATTCATCTCGTATCTAGCTAGATTATTTCCGTATCTAGCTAGATTTTGTTAAGATCTAGCTAGATTGTACGACTAAGTATAAATAAAGCAAGACGTGCCCAACGAGAATCGCCGCCGGACCCGGCGGAGGTTCAACCCTCCCGGTCGTTCAGCAGGCTCTTCCACATCCAGATATCCGGCTTCCTCTTGCCGTTAGCGTTCGGCACGACGCCGACGATGGCGTACCCGTTCTTCAGGTAGAACTCGTACGGGTGCCTCTTAAGGTTCCGGATGCGCTCGGCTTCCCTGAGTACGTTACCGCCGTCCAGGTCGATAGCCGAAAGGCTCGTGCCGAACTCCTCGTCGTCGGTGCCGAGCATGACGCCGATGATCCCGCGCCGGGCGGCCCTCGCCTCAAGTTCCCGTAGCAGCAGGCTGCCTATACCTTTTCCCTGGTGGCGGGGATCGACCGCCAAGGGATGCAGTTCCCAGGTGACTTTATACATTTCCCTCAACCCGACCCATCCCAGCATGGTACGGCCGTCATAGGCCCCGATGCATAGGCTAGCGCCCTCCGCGCATTCCTCTACCTCCTCCGCCGCCGACTCGATGTCTGGCCAGGCGCTGCGCTCCCTGTCGGCGAAGGCGGCCACGAGCGTCCTGGCGGCGCACAGCTTATAGGTATTCGACTCGGCTATGTCGACGATACTGACGTCCATTCGATACTCCCGGCCCGCGCCTTAGGGGCGCTTCGTATGGTACATGAATATGCGCCTCTCGTAGCCGTACAGCTTCTTGAGAGCCGGGCTGATCGTCGTTTCCCTGAACGTGACGAAGCCGAGCCTCTCGTAGATGGCGATGGCCCTGGGATTGGTATCGAGGACGTCGAGCTCGAGGTAGTCGTAGTTCTCGATAGCGTGGCGCATCAGGCCGGTCGCCAGGCCTCGGCCTTGGCGGCTCGGCTTGACCGCGACGCATTCCAGGTAGTACCCGGGCTCGCGCAGGCGTACGGGATGCCCGAATTCCTTCCTGAGCGCCGCGTAGGCGAACCATCTCTTGACGCCGCGCATCCGCGCGTACACGTCGTCCTTCCTGACGGCCACCGAGCGCTCGGCCTCGGTCGACAGCGCGAAGAAGCCGACGAGCTCGTCGCCGTCGAAGGCGCCGGTGAAATGGTCGAGCAGGAAGGCGCCGCGGAACATCGCCTCGAGGCCGGCGCGGTCCGGGTCGAGGCCCCGTAGTTGGTTATAATACGCCTCGACGAATATAGCGGCGACGGCGTCCCTATCGCCCTCGACCAGCCGCCTATACGTGACCCGACCGTCCATCCCGTACATCCCTTTCATCCAGCTCGCCCTGCCTACCAGATCATTACATGAATTTCCTATTAAGCATGGTCACGAGCACCTTTTTAACAGTTTCAATCTCTTCAGGCTTGCTGACAGCTATAAAGAGCGTGATAGCCGCCAAGGCCTGGCTATCGATTATAGGTTCGGTTGCACCTTCGGGGTACAAGAGGCCGTTCCGTTCAAGGAAATAGATGAAGCAGGCGGCCGCTATGCGCTTGTTCCCGTCGACGAAGGAGTGGTTCTTAACTATCAGGTACAGGAGCATAGCCGCTTTTTCTTCTATGGTTCGATACAGCTCCGCGCCGTTAAAGCTCTGGTATATCTGGCGTATCGAGCTATCGAAGCTGTCGTCCTTAGGCTTGCCGAAAACATCCGAAGAGTACTCGCCGCGCATGGCGTCGATCAGGGACGAATACTCAGCCTTATCGATACGCTCGGACGCTTGTACCGTTCTACCATCGGCATCCAAGGTCTCATGGTCGTAGTCGTCTAGGAACTCGAGCCCCGAGGAGAACCTCTCCAGTAGAGTAGCCAGGCTCTTCGCCTCTAGCAGGTTTCGGGCGCGTTGACCGATCGCGCGACTGAGGATGGATATGCCCTGCTTTAGATGCCGGAGCTCAAGATTACATTCTTCAAGCCGCTTTTGATTAATCGCGTATCCCTCGACGAGATAGTCCTTGAGCCGTTTTGTCGCCCACTGGCGAAACAGGGTCCCGCGCTTGGATTTAACCCTATACCCTACGGATATGATGACATCGAGGTTGTAATACTCGACCTGATATGTTTTTCCGTCGGCGGCAGTTGTCGCAAAATATGCGACAACTGATTCTGCCTCAAGTTCGCCTTCCGCGAAGATATTCGTAATATGCTTTCCGATAGTCTTTATATCCCTATCGAAGAGCGTGACCAGCTGGTGACGATTTAGCCAAACGGTATCATTCTCGATACGTACACTCACCTGGATCTGGTCGTTATCCGCTTTATAAATCTCGATTTTGCTATCCATACTCCATCTCCCCTCAGCTCATTACCGAAGTCGGCTTCACGAAGGCTCGTATCTGCATGCTAAAGAGTTCCTGGCTGTACTGGGCCTTCTTCTCCTTGGGCGGGAAGCCCTCGTCGAAGGCGAGCGCCTCGGCCGGGTCGAACATGAAGGCGTCGCTCTGCTTGGCCTTCCAGTCCGTGCCGCCGAAGAAGCCTGGCCTGAGCTCCAGGACGAGCAGGCCGAGGGGGTGCTCGCCGGCCATGTCGCTGACGCGGTAGTCGACGCCGTTCCTGAAGCCGTGCTTGCAGTAGTTATGGGGGTCGCCGTAGATGACGATGGCCGGGTACCCCATGGCCTCGGCCATGGCCCCGGTCTTGCCGATCAGCGCCGTGCCGACGCCCTTGCGCTGGTAGTCGGGGTGGACGCATACCGGGCCGAAGGAGACTATCGGTACGTTCTCCCCGTCGTCGCCTATCAGGTATGATCTGCTGTACATGATCGAGCCGACGAGCCTGCCGTCGACCTCGGCCACGTAGTCGAGCTCGGGCAGGAAGTCCGGGTGGTCGCGCAGGATATGGCAGAGGTAGTGCTCGTCGCAGCCCGGGACGTAGAGGTTCCAGAAGGCCTCGCGGGTCAGCTCCTCGACGGCGCGGTAATCGTCCTTGGTCTCGGGGCGTATAGTGATGTCCATGATCGTACCTCGGGCCCATTGTACTCCGAAGCGGCGAGGGATGGTATACTGGGCCCCAGCGGAGCCGCCCCATGAAGATCGACCGCCTGCTATCGATAGTCGTCTACCTCCTCAACCGCGAGCTGGCGAGCGCCTCGACCCTGGCGGAACGCTTCGGGGTTTCGACGCGTACCATCCAGCGCGACATGGAGGCGATCAACCTGGCGGGGATACCGGTGATGAGCGTGCAGGGGCCGTCGGGCGGCTACGGCATCATGGACGGGTTCAAGCTGGACCGGCGGCTCGTCTCGCCGGACGACCTGTTCTACATCGTCACGGCGCTCAATGGAATCGCGGGCACGCTCGACGACGGCCATATCGCGGGCGCGCTCGAGACGGTGCGCGGCCTCCTCCCGAGCCATGGCGACGAGGGGCTCAGGCGACGGGCGGAACGGCTGCACGTGGACTTCAGCGCGCTGGGCGGAGGGCCGGCCCAGCGGGACTCGTTCCGCGTCGTGCAGGCCGCGGTCGAGGACGGGCGGCTCCTGGAGTTCGAGTACACGAGCAACCGGCTGGAGTCGACGAGGCGCGTGGTCGAGCCGATGACGGTCGTGTTCAAGTGGCGGGCCTGGTACCTGTTCGGCTACTGCAGGCTCAGGGGCGACTACCGGCTGTTCCGCGCGTCCCGCATCCGAAGGCCCCGCCCGCAGCCCGAGCGCTTCGCGAGGCGGCCTAAGACGTTCGAGGAGTTCGAGCGCGAGTACGACCCGGCCCATACCGGAAGCCTCGTGGAGGTCAAGCTGCGCTTCGCGCCGGAGATGGCCCCCCTCGTCGAGGAGTTCCATAACGAGGAGGACCTGGAGCGCCTCGAGGACGGCTCGATCGTCGCCAGGATGGCCATGCCGGAGGACGGCTGGATGTACGGCTACGTCCTGTCCTACGGCCAGTTCGTCGAGCTTCTCGAGCCCGAGCGCCTACGCGCCGTTATCCGCGACGCGGCCGGGAAAATTCGCTCGTTATACGAATAGGCGGTACGATTAACCCCGACATAGAGGTGTCGTATATCCCGCGTTACCATGCGTCCATCCTGGTTCCAGAAGGAGAGCGAGCATGAGGATCATCGAATGCGCCGAACGCGACGCGCTATCGGTACGCTACCGGACGCCGGTCGCCAAGCTGTCGGAGAGCATGGGTCCCGCCTACGGCGAGATCGCCGGCTACATGGCCAAGAACGGCATCCCGTTCGCGGGGCCGCCCTACGCCATGTACTACAACATGGACATGGACGACCTGGACGTGGAGATAGGCTTCCCGGTAGGCGCCCCGGCCAAGGGCGAGGGCCGCGTGAGGCCGGGCAAGCTACCCGGCGGGCGGCACGCGACCGCCACGCACGGGGGCTCGTACGAGACCATGGCCAAGACCTACGATGCGCTGACGGCCTTCTGCAAGGAGCGGGGCGTCGAGCTCGAAGAGCGCATGTACGAGGAGTACTTGAACAGCCCCGAGGAGGTGCCTCCGGAGAAGCTCGAGACGGTCATCCACTTCCTGCTCAGGTGAGCGCTAGCCCGGCGGCGTACCGTCGCCGCCGGGCTAGTGCTGAAACGCCGAGCATGCTAGTATCGACGTATTCTGTCGACCGCGGATCGTTCCGCGCCTCCAGCCTAGCTAAAAGTGATTACCAGACACCTAGGGCAAGGAGCGGCGTATGCCGATGACCGTTTTCGTCGATTCTATCCTGGAGAGCAACCTCGGGTACGCCGCGCTGTTCATCTGCGTGGGCGTGGGCTTCCTGTTCCTCATGCAGGTGGACTCGGGCGAACCGGGCCCTGGGCTCTGGTCGCTCGGCTTCTTCCTGAACGCGCTCGGCTTCCTGCTCTGGTCGGGTACGGTGGCGATACCGACCGTCCTGTACCTCCTGGCGGGCGAGGTCTTCCATGTCGCCGGCTTCATGATGATGATAACCGGGCTCTATCGGTTCACCGGCCGCGCCTACACGCCGGCTTTCTTCGCGCTCGTCGCCGCCTGGCTCCTGATCTGGGCCGTATCCATCGTCATGCTCCGGTACTTCGTCTACCCGGCGGGCATCGCGCTCAAGCTATTACGGGCCGTACTGTTCGTCGTCGCCGGCTTCATGGCGCTCGACCGGCGCGGGGACGGCTCGCGCTTCGGCAGCCGCGTCGCCGGCTACAGCCTGATAGCCTGGGGCGCGTACACGGTGGTCTTCGCGCTGGTCCGCTTCGATTCCTTGCTCAACCTATTCTACGGCTTCCTGACCGGGCTCCAGGTCCTGTCGGCCTTCGGCATGGTGGCCATGGTCGTCGACCGCGTACAGGCCAAGGCCGAGGCCAGCGAGCGACGCGCCGAGAAGCTCGAGGGGCTCCTGCCCATCTGCTCGTACTGCAAGAAGATCCGCGACAAGCACGACGCCTGGCTACCGCTCGAGGCGTACATCGAGGACCGCTCCGAGGCCGAGTTCAGC
>ENA-UOWO01005994-UOWO01005994.1-activated-sludge-metagenome-genome-assembly--contig:-NODE-5994-length-12606-cov-5.665843_pt1 | contig 12606 bp, 7 predicted proteins | sample MGYA00238148_ERZ761564 | MGnify/ENA primary metagenome ERZ761564 (study PRJEB28885, sample SAMN05720194) | activated sludge metagenome | isolation source: Anaerobic digester | place: USA...
GGCCGCCACATGGTTCACAAAGTCCAGCAGCGTCCCGGCATGGCTCCCCTCCGCCTCGTCGAGGGCCTTGCACGCCTCGCACTCGCAGGCGCCGTGCCAGTCGTTCTGCGACACCGACACGATCCGCGCGTCGGGCGACTCGCGCAGCCACTCCTTGACCCGCGCGACGACGTGGTCCCGCAAATCCGGATTGGTCAGGCAGAGCTGGCCGTGATCGACGGTCCGTTTCCCATCGCGAAAGCTGTACCACTCGGGATGGGTCGCGAAATGCGTCTCGGGAGGCACCAGCGGATAGAACGTGTGGACGAACCCCTTGTACCGGATGCACCCGCCCCACTCCGCGCCGATGTTGGCCGACTGGCTGTTCGAGAAATTGCGCACCGCCCAGCGCGCGTTGAACGCCGGATACCAGAACGGATCCCGCGACTCGAACGTCGGGCGATACCGGACATCGAGTGCGCCAACCGCCAGAACGGCGCGCTTCGGCATCTGGCTGGCCCACGGCGTCCACCAGCGCACCCCGCACTGGTCCTGGAGGAACTGCGACACGGCGTAGAGCGTCCCTCGAGGGCGGCCCCCAGCCAGCAACAGATGGTTGCCCTTCCTCTTGATCACAATCTCCTCCTCACCCAACTGATCGAAAGGCACCTCCGGAAACAGCTTCGCAGCCAGACTGCCGCCCCCGACAACGATGGCCCGGTCCGGCGCCTGATCCCCCGCTTCCTGGACGCTGAACGGCGCGCCCGTCACGGCTTCGAGCGTCTCGCTCAATTCCTGAATTGCGTTTTGCTCGGGAAGCGTCGCGCCGGCCTGGCGCACAATGACACACGCCGCCTTGCCATCGCGCGCCAATTCGAGGTCGGCAGCCGCCAGGGCATCGAGTGCGAGTGCGAAACCGAGAGCCAATAGAGTCGTCTTCATGATGTGCTGTCGTTGGCACCAACATAGTCAGCCGCAGCCCGAGCGGCAACCAATTCCGCTCACAGCACAGGCTTGCCGCGCGACACCCTCGACCGGCACACTCCCTTGCCAATGCCGGATGCGATCCAGACGCCATCGGACCTCTGCCTGACGCCGCACGGACTGCTGCTCGTCATGGACGGGCCGCCCCCTTCACCCTGGGCGGACGCCGAGACCGGCTGCCGCGTGGCTCAGGCATTCGCCGAATCCCCGGCGCGCGGCCTCCTGCACCTCGCCACGCGCGAACTCAACGCCGCCCTCCCCCCGTCCGCCGCCTGGTGGCGCGAGTTGGCCCGACGCCATCTCACCCGGGTCTGCCACATCCCCGACCTCGATCGGATGCGCGAGATTACCCCGATTCCTTCGCCCGACCCGGACGAACTCGACGCGTTGGCCGACACCGCCCCGCCGATGCGCGGCGGCGAATACTTGAACGCGGAGATGCTGGCCCGTCTTTGGGACGGTTTGGACGCCCTGGTGCGGACCGAAGCGGGGCGGCATCCGCGCGGGGCGGGCGCATGGCTCAAGGAGAGTCACCCCCTCTGGCGCATGGTCGGGCGGGTCACCTTTCACCTGGCCGAGAACAAGCGTCACCCGACGCATCCGTTTGCCTTCATGGCCTCCTATGCCTCGCGCATTTCCGCGCAATCGCGCGTGCAGCATCTGCCCCTGGGGCGCGCGCTGCACGAATACGCCGGCGCCGGCAACAAGCCCGCGCTGGTCAACCTGCTCTCGCCCGTCCAGAGAGCCGCGGAAAAGAGCCGGTTCGTCCGCGAACTGGTCGAGACCGGCCGCATTTTCAAGGCGCTCCCCTGGACTCCCGCCGAGGCTTACCGGTTCCTTCAAGACACGCCCGTGTGCGAGCAGGCCGGCGTCCTGGTCCGGTTGCCCGACTGGTGGAAGGGCGGACGCCCGCCGCGTCCGCGCGTGAGCGTGCGCGTCGGGCAGGAGCGCGGCGCCGGGCTGGGGGTCGACACGCTGCTGGACTTCTCGGTCCAAACCACCCTCGATGGCGAGCCGCTGACCGATGCGGAATGGCGGTCGCTGCTCGAGGCGGCCGAGGGGCTCGCGCTGGTGCGCGGCAAATGGGTCGAGGTCGATCCCGCAAAACTGCGCGCCGCCCTCGATCATTGGAAGAAAGTCGAGGCTCTCGCCCGGCGCGATGGCCTGAGCTTCTTCGAGGGCATGCGCATGATCGCCGGGTTTCGACCGGGCGCGGACGATGCCGCCCAAACGCCGGCCTTCGAAGCGGAGCGGGAGTGGTCTGGAATCCAACCCGGCCAGTGGCTCGACACGGTGCTGGCCGAGTTGCGCGATCCTTCGCGTCTGGGGGCGGCGTCCGACATTCCCGGGCTGCGCGCGCAGCTCCGCCCCTACCAGGCGCTGGGCGTGCACTGGCTCGAGTTCCTCGCCCAGCTCGGGCTGGGCGGCTGTCTGGCGGACGACATGGGCTTGGGCAAGACCATCCAGGTGCTGGCCCTGGTGCTCAAACGCAAAGCGGAAGCCAGACCGCCGCACCGCCCCAACCTCCTGGTCGTCCCCGCCTCGCTCCTGGCCAACTGGCGGGCGGAAATCGAACGGTTCACACCGACGCTCTCGTTCGCCATCATCCACCCTTCCGAGGCACACGACCCCGCGGCCTTGCTCGAATCCGCCTCCGACGGCGGCACCGACCTGGTCATCACGACCTACGGGATGCTCGCGCGGCTCGAGCCGCTGCGTCGGCGCGCATGGAACCTGGCCATTCTCGACGAGGCCCAGGCGATCAAGAACGCCGCCACGCGCCAGGCCCGCGCGGTCAAAGAACTCAAGTCCGCCGCCCGCTTCGCCCTCACCGGCACGCCGGTCGAAAACCGCGTGGGCGATTTGTGGTCGATCTTCGATTTCCTCAACCCCGGCCTCCTCGGCTCGGCCCAGGCCTTCTCCCGGTTCGTCCGCGCCCGGGGCGATTCGCCCCAGCCCGATTACGGGCCGCTGCGGGCCCTGACGCGGCCGTACATTCTGCGGCGGCTCAAGACCGACAAGCGCATCATTGCGGACCTGCCGGACAAGACGGAGGTCCGGGCCTGGTGCGCGTTGACTCCGGCCCAGGCTGCGCTTTACCAGAAGGCCGTGACCGAGCTGGCCGAAGGCCTGCAGGGGGCGGACGGCATCCAGCGCCGCGGCCTGGTGCTGGCATTCATCATGCGCTTCAAGCAAATCTGCAATCACCCGTCCCAGTGGTCGGGCGACGGCGGCTACGCGCCGGAGGCGAGCGGCAAGTTCGAACGCCTGCGCGAGTTGGTCGAGGAAGTTGCCGAGCGGCAGGAGAAGGCGCTGGTGTTTACTCAATTCCGCGAGATCACCGATCCGCTGGCAGCCTTCCTGGCCGAACTCTTCGGGCGGCCGGGCCTCGTGCTCCACGGCGGCACGCCCGTCGCCCAGCGCCGCAAGCTGGTCGAGTCGTTCCAGCGGGATGATGGGCCGCCGTTCTTTCTCCTGACCGTGAAGGCGGGCGGGGCCGGCCTGAACCTGACGCAGGCGGCCCACGTCATCCACTTCGATCGCTGGTGGAATCCCGCCGTCGAGAACCAGGCCACCGATCGCGCCTTCCGCATCGGCCAGAAGCATAACGTGCTCGTGCACAAGTTCGTCTGTCGCGGCACGATCGAGGAGCGCATCGACCAGTTGATCGAGTCGAAACAATCCCTGTCCAGGGAACTCCTCGATGGGGGAGGCGAAACGCTCCTGACGGAAATGAGCAACGACGAACTGCTCCGCTTCGTGGCGCTTGATCTGAACCGCGCCACTGAGGCATAAACGACGCGCGCATTATGAGTTGGTATAGCTACGGATTCCGCCCCTACGTCTCAGTCGCCGAGCGGCAACGCAAGGCGCGACGGGAAATGGACAGGCTCGCCAAGCAGGGCAAGGCCATCCACCCCATCCGGCTCGAAGGCCGCACCATCGCGCGCACTTTCTGGGGCAAGGCCTGGTGCGACAATCTCGAATCCTACATGGACTACGCAAACCGCCTCCCCCGGGGCCGCGCCTACGTCCGCAACGGTTCCGTCGTCCACCTCGAGATTCGCCCGGGCGAGATTCAAGCCATGGTCAGCGGGTCCTCGCTTTACAACGTCCGCATCGCCATTGCACCCGTTGCCAAGCCCAAGTGGAAGAAGCTCTGCCAGGAATGCGCCGGCAGCATCGGTTCACTGGTCGAACTCCTCCAGGGGCGCTTCTCCGACCATGTCATGGGCATCTTCACCCGCAAAGACACCGGCCTCTTTCCGGCTCCGGCGGAAATCAAGCTCGACTGCTCCTGTCCGGATTGGGCGACCATGTGCAAACACGTCGCGGCCGTGCTCTACGGCGTCGGCGCCCGGCTCGATCAGCAGCCCGATCTGCTCTTCACCCTGCGCTCCGTCAACCAGGAGGAACTCGTCACCCAGGCCGCAACCGCCGCCGATCTCACCGGCAAGACCCCGTCCGCCGGCCCCGAACTGGCCGAGAGCGACCTCGGCGCAGTATTCGGGATCGAGTTGGATTCCCAAACCGCCGCGGCCCCCGCGACACCCGCCCCAGCCGCCCCGCCCGCGCAGAAGCCGCGCAGAAGCCGCAAGGCGGCTTCGGCCAAGGCCAGGAGGCCGGCCAAAGCGAAACGCCGGACCGTCAAACGGACTTCCCGATCCGCCAAACCCAAGTAGACCCCCATGCAAGACTCCAGCGACAGCATCTACAATCTCGAGGACTTCGTCCCGAGCCTGCGCGAGGCGCTCGAGGGGCAATCGCTTGACCTCGACGATTCCATGCTCCTGGCCGCCGTGCCGACCGCGGATGGCAACCCGGACGACCCGCCCGAGCCTGTCGAACTGGATCGCCGACTGATCCACCTGGTGGTCGGCGACAACGTCTGCGAGTGGGAAGTCGATTCGCTGCGGTCGCTGTTCCGCGGAGATCGAAAGCCCCCGACACTCGGCGACTACCCCGATGAGTACAATGAAGAGTTCCTGATCCTCGAAACGCACCTCCTCCAAATCAGCGATATCTTCGGCGACCGGCGCGATGACGAAATGCGCGAGATTTACTCGATCCTGCGCCGCCGCCCCGACGGCAAGAGCATCGGATTCGTCCACGATTACATGTGGCAAGCCGCTGCGATCCTGCTCGGCACCCGCCCTCTGAGCCAGGCGGAGTTCGAGGCCATCCTGGGCCGCCTCGAACGCTCCTGCCGCACGTTCTCGATGGGCCCGGGAACGCGAAACTACGTGAATGCCCTGCGCGGCATGTTCGAAGACAAAGCACCATGAGCGTCAAAGCGTTTCAGCGATGACCGCACCGCGGCCAGGCGGCGGGCGCCTCTCACATTCTTCGCTGTGGCATTTTCGCAATCGTAATCGTAATCGACGTGAGCCGCATATTCGATCATGATTACGATTGCGATTACGTTTAGGATCGCGCCTGGCCAGCAAGGCTGAAAAGGCTGAAATGCGCCTCGAGGCAGCCCTCAGGGAACCGTTTTCAGACACTGCACGCGACAAGATACTCCCGCATGAATCCCATCCCAAAGCACATCCGAGCGCTGATCTTCGACTTCGACGGCACGCTGGCGGACACCATGCCGCTGCACTGGCGGGCCTGGCAAACCGTAGCCGCCCGATTCGGCTTTGCATTCACCGAACAGCGCTTCTATGCCCTGGGAGGCCTCCCCTCGATCGAAATCGTGCGGATGCTCAGCCTCGAACAGAATCTCGCCCTGGATTCCCGCGCCGTCGCGCACGACAAGGAAGAGAGTTACCTGCGCTTGCTCGATGAGGTCAAACCGGTCCCGGAAGTCCTCGGGATTGTCCGCGACCAGGCCGCGCGGCGGGCAATGGCCGTCGCCTCCGCCGGATCCCGCCGGGTGATCGAGCGCGTCCTCGAACACCTCGACCTGCGCCGCTTCTTCCAAGCCGTCGTGACCATGGACGACGTCACCCGCCACAAACCGGCCCCGGACGTCTTTCTCGAAGCTGCCCGGCGTCTCGATGTTCCTCCCGCGGCGTGTCTGGCGTACGAGGACACCGACCTTGGCCTGCAGGCCATCAACGCCGCCGGGATGCTGGCAGTCGATGTGCGCGTCTTGAGGAGGACGGCGTGTCAGCCTGCCGGCGCCTTCCAGACATAGCGGAACATCAGCACACGCAGCGCGGCGGTCAGCGGAATCGCCAGAATGCCGCCCAACAGCCCCCCGAGCAGCGTCGTCCCGGCAATCACGGCGATGATGATCGTCAGGGGATGCAGGCCAACGCGGTCGCCCATGATTCGAGGCGAGACGACCAAGCCCTCGATTGTCTGAACGACCGCGAACACGCCCAGGACCAGGATCGGATGGAGCCAGTCGCCGAACTGGACAAACGCGACAACCAGGGCGGCGACGCAGGTGACAATGGCCCCCAGGTACGGGATCAGCGTCAACACGCTCGCCACCACACCCAACAAGACCGCGTAGGGCAGTCCAATCGCAATGAAACCCACCGTGTACATGATCCCGTCGCAAATCGCCACCAGCACCTGCCCCCGGAAAAACGCGATCAGATAACCGTTGATCGAGCGGATTACAAAGACAAGCTCGTCCCTGAACTCGGACCGGGCGACCGGCAGATACTCGGTCCACTTCGACTCGATGCCCCGCTTCTCGAGCAGGAAATAGAAGGCGTAGACGGGGATCAGGGCCAGGCCAGCCAGCACCCCGAACCAGGACGCGACCTTGCCCACCTGCCCGAACAGCCAGGACCCCACTTTCGGCACCACTTTGGCCAGCCAACCGGTCGCCGATTGCACCAGGCCCGGATCGAGAAACTGGCTCCAGAACGCCGCCGCATCCTCGGCGGGCGCCGCCCCGGGGCCCGCATTCGTCGATGCCATCGCGCCCGGACCAGGCCATGCGACTGCGTGGTTGGCAAGGGCATCATACGCGAACTCCGCCGGCAGGGGGTTGGTCACTGCATCGGGGCTCATCCCTGGTGTCGGGAGATTCGTAAGGGTCGGGGTGTCGGGCGCCCCCCGCAGAAACTTGCGCATCAGCTCGGGCGGCTGGCTGATAAACTTTTCGACCGTATGCTGAACCCGGGTCGTGTAGGCCGGAATCCGAAGGACCAACTCGCGCGTCTCGACCACCAACTGCGGCACGACGCTGCCCACCAACGCAGTCACAATCACAAGAGCCAGTGCGAACACGCACAAGATGGCCCGCGCCCGCGGCACGCCCCGGCCTTGGATTCGATCCACCAAAGGATCGAGCAGATACGCAATCACGCCCGCAACAGCCAGCGGCCAGAGAACAGGGGAAAGGACCGACAGCATCCGCCCCAACCCCCACACCAGACCGACCAGCAGCGCGAGGATCAGGGCGACGGCAGCCCCCGTGACCGCCATCCAGATGATGCGCGCCTGCCTCTGAGTCGGAGGTGGAAAGTCCATCGCGCGACGCGTCTCGTTGCTCCATCACGCCTGCCCCAGCCGCTTTGCCTTGTCCGCAGCCGCGCGCACCGCATTCATCAAGGCCCCCCGCACGCCCGCCTTCTCGAGTTCGTGCAGGCCTTCGATTGTCGTGCCGCCCGGGCTGGTGACCATGTCCTTCAAGACCCCCGGATGCAGTCCGGTCTCGATGGCCATCTTGGCTGCGCCAAACACCGTCTGGGCCGAAAGCCGAGTGGCAATCGAACGCGGCAAACCGGCGGCCACACCGCCGTCGCTCAAGGCCTCGATCACCTGGTACACATAGGCCGGCCCGCTCCCGCTCAGGCCCGTGACCGCATCGAGCAGCTTCTCCGGCACCTCGACAGCAACACCCACCGCCGAAAACAACCGCTGCGTCAGACTCGAGTCCTCGGCCGTCGCCCAGCGCCCTCGAGCGAAGCCTGACGCCGAGGCGCCGACCATCGCCGGCGTGTTCGGCATCACGCGCACCACGCGCGCCCCGTCGAAAAGCGCGCCCTCGAGCCGCCCCAGCGGCACCCCGGCCGCGATCGATACGACCAAGTGCCGCTCGGTCACCACGGGCCGGACCGCTTCGAGCACCGCAACGGCCTGGTCCGGCTTCACCGCCAGCACAACAACATCGACCGCTCCGAACACTTCCCGATTGTCCGCCACCGCGCGCCCCCCCGCGTCACGGACAAAATCCCTGCGCCCCTCCTCCCGCACGTCGCTCGCGACGAGGTCCTCTGCCGCCACCAGGCCGGCGCGCGCCCAGCCTTGCGCCAAAGCCAGCGCCATCTTCCCTGCGCCAATAAACCCAATCGAAGTGGTTGCTGACATCGATGCGGAGCCTAGCAGCCAAGCCGTTCACGCGAAAGGCAAAAGCGAGGAGCCAGCCACCCAAACCGGGGCCAGACCGCCGACCCCTGACTCGACACACAACCTCATCGTAATCGTAATCTTCACACGCACGGGGAGGCTCCTACCTTTTCTTCACTCCCCCCGCCTTCACCCACTTCGATTCTGCCGCCGTCACCTCCTCGGGCGAGGCCCGACCGGGCCAGACATAATCCCGTCCCAACTGCAATCCGCGAACATCGCCCTGAGGATTCCGGCTGTCCCCGCCGTCATCCACCCCGTCCGGGCCCACCGAATACAACTCGTACGTTCCGCCGGCACCTGGTCGATAGCGCATGGGGGCATCGGCGAACCAATCGCGCGGTACGGCGGCCAGGAACTCCGGAACAAGGGCCTCGAGTGTGGGCGGGAGCCGGCCGTGCCGAAGCCAATGGCGCTTGAGGGCGATCGCCGCGACAATCTGCTCGCGCATCACGTCCAGCCGCGCGGCCTTGGCCAGAGCGGTGTCCCAGGCCGTCAGCGTCTCCAGCGCCAGCCAGAACCTCATTCGATTGTACCGGTTCAACTTCCCGAACAGGCCGCTCCCCGCGAACACCTGCAAGTCCTCATCGGGCGGAACGGCGGCCTTGGTTTTCCACCGCCGATCGCGCGCGGCGCATCGGGCGGCCTCGATCTGCTTCTGCATCTCGCTGTGATGAAACAACTGGTCCTGTTTTGCCCAGGCGAACCGCCAGCAGACCAAGTGCATCACCCTCCTGCCCCGACGCCCAAATTCGATCACAGGCTCGAACAATTGCGCGAGTTCCCCCTGCGGCGCGCTCGCCGACGCGACTCCAAACAAGCCGAGGCTCCGCAAGCTGTCGGTCAATTCGACCAGCTTCCGCAACGAGTAGCGTTTCGGATCGTAAGACAGCGCCGCAATTGCGCGCTCGCCTTCGAGCGCCCGGCCCATCGGCGCCATGAACTCCTGTTCTTCCCAGCGCGCCTGGAGCGCTTCGAGTTGCGCGTCCGTCCAACCCTCCGCCTCGAGCGCCTCCCAGACACCGCCCTGGATAATCGCAGCGTCCGCGATGCGCACCAACTGCGAGATCAAAAGACGCTCGTCTTCGAGCAGGTCCAGAAGATACGTCGCCGCCATCAGGTTCTCCCAAGCCTCATCCAACCGCCTCTCGTGAAGCGCACGGACCGTGTCCGCGTTCAATGCCTGCATGGCCGACTTCGCGGACGCCAGGTGCGGCAGCAACATCTCGAAACCCTCCTCGAAATCCAGCCGTATGAACAACGCGCGGTTCGTCAGCATCCGACGCAGTTCGGGAAGCGCCCCGCCCAACGACTCGAACTCGGATGCCAAGTCCCGCCACGCGTTCGTGCGCCCCTCGCCATCAATCCACTGCCCGGCGCACGACAGCATCCGCGCCTTCCCCGGCGCAACCATCTGCATCGCCGCCGGCATGGTCGCCGGGGCGCGCGGCCCGCCCAGCAGGCCGTGGGCTTCGGACGCGCTCACGATGCGCACCGCGGCGTTTGTCGGCAACGGAGGTGTCAGTTCCTGGATGGTGATCTTCTCGCCCCGACCGCGCATTTCGCGCTGCCAGGCGGAGAGCGCCAGAGAACCCCGCACCCGTTCCTCGATCAGGAACAAAGCCGCCAGACTGGCAAGACCGGCCGTGACAAACAGCATGCGACGCGTCACTCGAGTCATCCGACCCAGTCTGACACGCTGCGTCACCGATCGTCACGTCCAGATCGTCATTGACAGGCGACTGGAAGCGGAAGCAGGATGTCGCCCGACAACCCGATGATACCCACTGAAACACCCAGGACGCATTTGGCACTCAACCGTGCGATCTCGCCATTCTTTGTGCCCCATGAAAACGCACTCACTCATGAATACCATCGCTTCGCCATTCACGCCCACAATGGCCCGCGCCCGAGTCAATCGCCTCCGCCCCGGGTTGGTGTGCGGACTTCTCGCGCTCGGCCTGGCCGCATCGGCCCTGGCCGCCAACATCGCGCCCGAGGGATCGGGCATTCTCGGTTTTAACGACGCGATCGATGCGGATGCCGGGACCCAGTATTTTCAGGCGGGCGTGCTCGCATCCATCAACGACGGCCTGCTGGGCACACGGGTCGACAACTGGTCCAACGGGAACGATGGCGGACAGAGCGTCAGTTTCGTCGGTGTGCTTTGGCCCAGCCCGCGCTTCGAACAGATCACCAAGCTCACCTTGACGCTGGCGACTTTCTATGACGGCGGCTGGTTCGGATACCCCTCCAGCGGCCCAGGCTGGGGCGGCACCATCTATGCCGTCAGTGACCTGCTCGAACCGACCCTCCAGGTCACCACCGACGGCGGCGCAACATGGACGACCATCGACCACACCTCCGATTACATGACCGCCCTCGATGGCCACGGCATCGGCGGCACCGGCGACGTCAACCCGACTTCGGCGACAGCCGTCTTCACACTGGCCGCGCCGGCCACCCAGATCAACGGAATCCGCATTATCGGCGAGAACGGCGGCACGGCGGACGGCAACGGTTTCCTTGGTGTCTATGAGTTGGTGGTCGAGGCGGAGGCTGGCGACTCGGACGTCGACGGCATGCCCGACGACTGGGAGCGGGCCAACGGCCTGACGGTCGGCGTCAACGACGCCGATGGCGACCTCGACGGCGACGGCCTGTCGAATATCGAGGAGTTCCAGGCGAACACGAAGGCGAACCAAGGCGACACCGACGGCGACGACCTCGAGGACGGTTACGAAGTCAAAACATCCCTGACCAACCCGCTCGATGCCGACACCGACGCCGACGGACTCGAAGACGGCGCGGAGGTGACCACGCACAAGACCAATCCGACTCTGGCCGACACCGACGCCGACGGACTCGAAGACGGCGCGGAGGTCAACACCCACAACACCAAGCCCCTGGTGAAAGACACGGATGCCGACGGCTTCTCGGACGGCATCGAGGTGGGCCAAGGCACGGACCCGAGAAGCCCGGCCAGCTACCCGAGCAACGCCGCCCTCATCGGCACCGGCATCATGGGCCTCAACGATGCCATCGACGCGGACGCGGGCACGCCGCGTTTCAACGCCGGCGTTGCGGCTTACATCAACGACGGCAACCTCCTCACCCGGGTCGATAACTGGTTTGGCGGCAACGATCAGATTTGCAGCTTCGTCGGCGTCACCTGGCCCGTCGCGCTCGGCACCCAGATCAAGAGCATCACCTTGACCCTCGCCACGTTCACCGACGGCGGCTGGTTCGGCCCGAACGGCGTCGGCCCGGGCGCCGGCGGCTATCTGGACGGCGGATTGTTGCTCGAACCCACGGTCCAGGTCCTGACCGCGGGCAGCACTGACTGGACGACGGTCAGTGCCACTTCGGACTATCTCATGGCGCTGGACGGCCATGGCATTGGCGGAGGCGGCAATCCCAATCCAACCTCGGTCGCAGCCGAGTTCACACTCGACACCCCGATCGCCGGCGCGACCGGCATCCGGATCATTGGCGAAAACGGCGGCAACGCCGGCGATGACGCCAACGGTTTCATCGGCGTCTTCGAGATGGTCGTGACAGCCGGGATCGCCAACGACTCCGACAACGACGGCATGGACGACGATTGGGAGCGGCTCCACGGCCTGCAGGTCGGCGTCAACGACAGCACCGGCGATCCCGACGCCGATGACCTGTCCAACATCCAGGAGTTCGCCGCAAACACCGACCCGAAGAAGGCCGACACCGACGACGACGGGCTGACGGACGGCGAGGAGCTGGCCACGCACAATACCAACCCGCTTGTGGCCGACACCGACGGCGATGGGTTGACGGACGGACGCGAGGTCAAAACGGTCGGCAGCGACCCGCTTGTGGCCGACACCGACGGCGACGGCCTCACCGACGGCCAGGAAGCCGATGTCCACCACTGCGATCCGACCAAACCGGACACCGACGGCGACGGCTACAACGACGGAATCGAGGTTGTACTCGGCAGCGATCCCAACTCGGCGGCCAGCCAGCCCCGCGAGGTGGCCGTCCTCGGCCAGGCGATCCTCGGTGTCAAGGAGCCGGGCGACGGCGGCATCGAAACTCCCTATGCCAACTCGGGCGTGTTCGCCAACATCAACGACGGCAATCTCCTCACGCGCGTCGACACCTACAATGGCGGGGCCGCGCCCACCGCCAGCTACGTCGGCATCCTCTGGAACCAACCCGTCACGGCCCCGGTCGCGCGCCTCAAGCTGAGTCTGGCCGTCTTCTTCGACGGCGGCTGGTTCGGCCCCAACAATATCGGACCCGGCAGCGGCGGCGTCTTGTCGCCCAATTACCTCCTCGAGCCCGCGG
>ENA-UOWO01005995-UOWO01005995.1-activated-sludge-metagenome-genome-assembly--contig:-NODE-5995-length-12606-cov-4.832364_pt1 | contig 12606 bp, 9 predicted proteins | sample MGYA00238148_ERZ761564 | MGnify/ENA primary metagenome ERZ761564 (study PRJEB28885, sample SAMN05720194) | activated sludge metagenome | isolation source: Anaerobic digester | place: USA...
GAGATAACGTAGCGTGACTGGAGTTCAGACGTGTGCTCTTCCGATCTGGGGGGGACGACAGCGATCAGCCGACGATCCTGCGGCGCCCCGAGATCATCCACGGTCTGCGCAACCTGATCCAGAACGCGGTGGACTTCGCCGCCAGCACGGTCTGGATCGAGGTCGGCTGGACCGACCTGCGGCTGACCGTGCGGATCCTCGACGACGGCGCGGGCTTTCCGCCGAACCTGATCGGCAAGATCGGCGAGCCGTTCGTCCGCTCCCGCCGGACCGAGCCCGAGAACCCGCAGCGCCCGGGCTATGAAGGCATGGGTCTGGGCCTGTTCATCGCCAAGACCTTGCTGGAACGGTCCGGGGCCGACCTGACCTTTACCAATGCCAGCGATCCCTTCCTGCCGCCCGAAGATCGCCCCATCCGCTGCGGTGCCGCGGTCGAGGCGGTCTGGGCGCTGTCCGATCTTGCGGCCCCTGCCACCGGGGCGCTGGGGCAGAACCTGCGGATCGAGAGCTGAGGCCCGGCTGCCGGCGATTAACCGGCGGTTAAGGATTTCCGCCGAAAGATGCAGCATTCCGCAATGGTCTGGGCGGTGTGGCATGACGCACGATCTGATCCTTTCGCTTGGCATGGTGCTGACCGCAACTTTCGTTGTGTTGTCCAGCCTTGTGCTGGTCTCGGCGCTGCCCGGACGGCGATCCGGGCTGGGGCCCAGCATCTTTCAGCCTGCGGATGACCGCGGCGCGGTATTCCTGTTCGACGGCGACCGGCTGCTGGACGCCACCTCGTCCGCGCGGCAGATGCTGCCCGAAGCGGACGATCGCGGTGCCTGGCAACGGCTGCTGGTGCGGCTTGGTCCGTCGTTTCCGGGGCTGGCCGACATCGTGGCCGATCTGCCCCGGTCGGGCCAGGTGCATGTCGCCTCGGCCCCCGGGGTCATGCCGCCCTTGGTCCTGCGCGGCGAGCTGGTCGCCGGGATGACCCGGCTGACGGTGTTCGAAGCGGCCGCCGACATGGTGCAGGGCCAGGGCTCGGCCGTCGGTCTGGCGGCGCTGCAGCACGAGGTGTTGGCGCAACGGACGGTGCTGGCGCGCGCGCCGGTCCTGATGTGGCGCGAAGGCCCGGACGATCAGGTGATCTGGGCCAACCACTCCTACCTGATCCGCGCGGTGGAACTGCTGCCGGACGGTGAGGATCTGACCTGGCCGCTGCCCCGCCTGTTCGAGATCCCGCCCGCCGCCCGCGACATGAAGCTGCCGCGTGCCAAACTGCAGATGCAGGCCGGACCGGAGTGGTTCGACCTGGTGCGCGTGCCCCTGGGGGACGAAGTGCTGTGCTACGGCATCGCCGCCAATTCGGCGGTGCAGGCGGAAACCTCGCTGCGCGAATTCATGCAGACGCTGACCAAGACCTTTGCCGACCTGCCCATCGGTCTGGCGATCTTTGACCGGGCCCGCGTGCTGCAACTGTTCAACCCGGCCCTGGCCGACCTGACGACGCTGGCGCCCGATTTCCTGATCTCGCGCCCCACCCTGTCGGCGGTGCTGGACGCGATGCGCGCCAAGGCGATGATCCCGGAACCGAAGGACTATCGCAGTTGGCGCAAGCAGCTGATGCGGGTCGAGGAAGAGGCCGCCTCGGGCCTGTTCGAGGAGACCTGGAATCTGCCGGGCGGCCAGACCTACCGCGTGATCGGACGGCCGCATCCGAACGGCGCGCTGGCCTTCATGTTCGAGGATATCTCGACCGAGATGACCCGCACCCGCCGTTACCGCGCCGACCTGGAGCTGGGCCAATCGGTGATCGACACGGTGGACGAGGCGGTGGCGGTCTTCTCGCAAGGCGGTCAGCTGGTGATGTCGAACCTGGCCTATGCACAGCTGTGGAGCCACGACCCGGCGGTGATGCTGTCGGATGCGGGGATCGGGTCCCTGTGCAGCTGGTGGCGCGACCAGACCGCGCCCAGCCTGATGTGGGACGATGCCACCGACTTTGTGCTGACCATGGGCGACCGGGCGGGCTGGGACGGCGAGGCGCGGATGCTGGACGGTCGCCTTCTGGCCTGCAAGTTCCGCCCGTTGACTGGCGGGGCCACGCTGATCACCTTCCGCGCCCGGCAGGTCGAAGCGGCGATAAGCCCGATGTTCGGCCAGGTCGCGCGGGGGATGGTGACCGCCTGACAGGTGGCCCGTTACGGGGAAAGACCTCCGACTGGCCCGGCTTCTGCCGGGATGGTTTTGACGGGTCTGGTCGGGGGATTGGTCCGGTCGGCCCGGGTGCGCAGATGACTTGCCGGTCAGTCATGCGGCCAGCCAAACTCCCCCTGCGCAAGGTTTGGCAAAGGCTGCCAGCGGCCGTAGCCTTGGCCGGATCCTGCCCCGGGGCCGTCGCTGGACCGCGTGAGCGAATGACCGCGCACCCTGCTGTCTGCCCGGCCCTTGCGGCTCTGTCGCGGACGGGTAGTCTGGGGCCCATGACCGACGCCGACACCCTTGACCTTGCGACCGAAGCCGACACCGCCGCTTTGGGCGTCCGGCTGGCGCAGGTGGCGCGGGCGGGGGATGTGATCCTGCTGTCGGGGCCGATCGGTGCGGGAAAAAGCCACCTGGCGCGCGCCTTCATCCGGGCTCGGCTGGGCCAGGATGAGGATGTTCCCTCGCCCACCTTCACGCTGGTGCAGGTTTATGACGACCTCCGCGACGGCAACGAGGCGCAGATCTGGCACGCCGACCTTTACCGCCTGACCCACCCCGATGAGGTCTGGGAACTGGGGCTGGACGACGCCTTTGCCCGCGCGATCTGTCTGGTTGAATGGCCCGACCGGCTGGGCCCGCATGTCCCGCCCGACGCGCTGTCCCTGCGGCTGGAGCAGGCCGGAGAGGGGCGGCGGGTCCACCTGTCGGGCGGAAGGCCCGGCCTGATCCGGGCAGCGCGCGATGTCTGACCGGTCGCAGGCCATCGCGGCGTTCCTGGCGCAGGCGGGCTGGGGCGCGGCGACGCGCACTCACCTGGCAGGAGATGCCTCGGACCGGCGGTACGAACGGCTAAGGCTCGGGGCTGCGACGGCTGTCCTGATGGACAACCCGCCCGGCGGCACGGATGATCCGGCGGCGTTCGTCGCCATGGCGCGGCATCTGCGCGGCCTGGGCCTGTCCGCGCCCGAGGTGCTGCACGCCGACCTGGCCCGGGGCCTGATCCTGCTGGAGGACCTGGGCGACGACCTTTATGCGCGCCTGCTGGCCAACGATCCATCGCGCGAGATCGAGCTGTACAGCGTGGCCGTCGATGCGCTTTTGCACCTGCAGGCCAGCCCCGCCCCGCCCGGCCTGCCCGACCTCACAGCCCGCGACTGGACCACGGCGGCGGGCTTTGCGCTGGACTGGTACGCCTTTGCCGCCACTGGCGCGCGCCCCGATCCCGTCGCGTTCCAGGCCAGCCTGGGTGCCGCGCTGCAGACCCACGCCGATGGTCCCCGCGTGCTGATCCTGCGCGACTTTCACGCCGAAAACCTGCTGTGGCTGCCGGGCCGGGCGGGGCTGGCGCGGGCGGGGGTGCTGGACTTTCAACTGGGGCAGATGGGCCAGCCCGCTTATGATCTTGTGTCACTTCTTCAGGACGCGCGCCGCGATGTGGCCCTTGCGACCGAGACGGCGATGCTTGCCCGGTTCGCGGGACAGGCGGGGGACAGTGCTGCGGCCTATGCCGTCCTTGGCACCCAGCGCGCCTTGCGCATCCTTGGCATCTTTGCCCGTCTGGCGCTGGTTGCGGGCAAGCCCGGCTATCTGCCGATGATCCCGCGCGTCTGGGGCCAGTTGCAGCGCAACCTGACGCATCCCGCCCTTGCGGACGTGCGGGCGGTCTGTGACAGGCTGTTGCCCGAGCCCACGCCCGATGTCCTGACCCGGATTGCCCGCCAATGCCCGCCTTCCCCTTCCCGCTGATGATCTTTGCCGCCGGGTTCGGCACCCGGATGGGTGCGCTGACGGCGGATCGGCCAAAGCCGCTGATCCCGGTGGCGGGCCAGGCGCTGATTGATCACGCGCTGGACCAGGCGGCAGGGGTCACGCGGATCGTCGTCAACACGCATTACCTGGGCGACCAGATCGCCGCGCATCTGGCCGGGCGGTCCGTGCGGATCAGCCCCGAGCCAGAGATCCTGGAGACCGGCGGCGGTCTGAAGGCCGCCTTGCCGCTGCTGGGACCCGGCCCGGTCGCGGTTCTGAACAGCGATGGAATCTGGACCGGGGCGAACCCGCTGGCGCAGCTTGCCGCCGCCTGGGACCCCTCCCGGATGGAGACGTTGCTGCTGCTGCTGCCCGCGGACCGGACCATGGGGCATGGCGCGGCGGGTGATTTCCGGCTGCATCCCGACGGCCGGATCGACCGAGGCCAGGGCGGCGAGGATCACGTCTACATTGGCGCCGCTATCGTCGCGACCGACCGGCTGGCGACCTGGCCCGAGGCGAAATTCTCGCTGAACCGTCCCTGGGACGCGATGATCGCGGCGGGTCGCGCCCATGGCATCGTCCATCACGGGGCGTGGTGCGATGTCGGGCGGCCCGAGGGGATTGCGGTTGCCGAGACGCTTCTGCACGATGCCGGGCATGGCTGACCCTTCCCATCTTTACGCCCTGCCGCCGGGGGCCGACTTTCCGGCCGAACTGGTGGCGGGGCTGCTGGAAAAGCTGGCAGGCCAGCCACCCGAGGCTTTGGCACGGGTCACCCTGATCCTGAACACGCAGCGGATGCGGGCGCGGGTGGCCGAGTGTTTTCAGGCACAAGGGGCGCGTCTGCTGCCCCGGCTGCTGCTGGTGACCGAGGTAGCCGATCTTGCCCCCGTCAGCCTTCCGGCGCGGATGTCGCCCTTGCGGCGGCGGTTGGAGCTGTCGCAACTTCTGGACGGGCTGCTGGCCAGCGGGGCGACGGATTTCCCCCGCACGGCGCTGTATGATCTGGCCGACAGTCTGGCCGCGCTGATGGAGGAGATGCAGGGCGAAGGCGTCACCCCCGACCGGATCGCCGCGCTGGATGTGGCGAACCACTCGGCGCACTGGGCGCGGACGCAGGCCTTTCTGGGGATCGTCGCGGGCGCGATGCGGGGCGAAGCGGTGGATGCCGAAGCGCGACTGCGGGCGGCGGTGCTGGCTTTGGCCGGGCATTGGGCCGTGACGCCGCCCGATGCCCCGGTCATCGTCGCGGGATCGACCGGGTCACGCGGGACGACGGCGCTGCTGATGCAGGCGGTGGCGCGGTTGCCGACCGGGTGGGTGGTGCTGCCGGGCTATGATTTCGACCTGCCGCCCGAGGTTTGGGAGGGGATGGAAGACGCCCTGACCGCCGAGGATCATCCCCAGTTCCGCTTTCGCCGGGTGATGGACCTGTTGGGCTGCGGGCCGGCGGCGGTGCGGCGCTGGACGATCACCCCCGCCCCGGCGGCGGATCGCAACCGGCTGATCTCGCTGTCGCTGCGGCCTGCGCCGATCACCGACCAATGGCTGACCGAGGGGCCAAAGCTGCCCGACCTGGGGGCCGCGACCGAAGGGATGACCCTGATCGAAGCCCCCAGCGAACGGGCCGAGGCGTTTGCGCTGGCGCTGATCCTGCGGCAGGCGGCGGAAGACGGGGTCCGGGCGGCGCTGATCTCGCCCGACCGCAACCTGACGCGGCGGGTGACGGCGGCACTGGATCGCTGGGGCATCCGGCCGGACGATTCTGCGGGCCGTCCGCTGGCGCTGTCGGCCCCCGGTCGGCTGATGCGGCAAGTTGCGGCGCTGTTCGGGCAGCGGCTGACCGGGGATGCGCTGCTGGCGATCCTGAAGCATCCGCTGGCGTTTTCCGGTCCCGGCAGGGGCCAGCACCTGATCCTGACGCGCGAATATGAGCTGCACCTGCGCCGCCATGGCCCGGCCTTCCCGGATGCGGCCAGTCTGGCGACCTGGGCCACGGGCGTGACGCTGGACCGCGCGGCGGACTGGGCGCGGATCGTGGGCGACCTGCTGTGCGGGCAAGAGGTCGTCAGCCGGATGCCCCTGCCCGCCATGGTCGCCCGGCATCTGGACATCACCGAACGCCTGGCGCGGGGCTTTGCCGATGCGGGCTCGGGCGCGCTCTGGCTGGAAAAGCCGGGCGAAAAGGCGCTGCAGGCCGTGACCGAGTTGCAGGCCGAGGCTGGGGCGGGCGGCGATGTCACGCCCGGCGATTATGCGGCGCTGTTCCATGGCGTGTTGCAACGGCATGAGGTGCGCGAGACCGAAACCGTGCATCCCGGCATCATGATCTGGGGCACGCTGGAGGCGCGGGGGCAGGGGGCGGATCTGGTGATCCTGGGTGGGCTGAACGACGGAACCTGGCCCGCCCAGCCGCCTCCTGACCCCTGGCTGAACCGGGCGATGCGGAAAGAGGCGGGCCTGCTCTTGCCGGATCGCAAGATCGGCCTGTCGGCGCATGACTATCAGCAGGCGGTCGCCGCGCCGCGCGTGGTGCTGTCCCGCGCGGTCCGGGGGGCCGAGGCGCAGACCGTGCCGTCGCGCTGGCTGAACCGGCTGGTGAACCTGATGGACGGCCTGCCCACGGTCCGCGGGCCCGAGGCGCTGGAAGACATGCGCCGAAAGGGGGTGCGCTGGCTGGACCTTGCCGCCGCGTTCGACAGCGTGGCCAAGGTCGATCCCGCGCCGCGCCCCTCGCCCCGCCCGCCGGTGGACAAGCGGCCCCGGCAGCTGTCGCTGACCGAAGTGGCCCGGCTGGTGCGCGATCCCTATGCGATCTACGCCCGGCATGTGCTTCGCCTGCGCCCGCTGGACCCGCTGCGCCCCGAGGCCGACCCCCGGCTACGCGGCGTGGTGCTGCACGAAATCCTGGAGCGGTTCGTCCGCGACGGTGGCGGCGATGTCGCGGCGCTGATGGCGGTGGCCGATCGGGTGCTGGCCGACCGCGTCGCCTGGCCACTTGCGCGCACGATCTGGCGGTCGCGTCTGGCCAAGGCGGCCCCGGCCTTCCTGGACTGGTCGGCCCGGACCGGGGGTGTCCCGGTGCTGCTGGAAAAAGGCGGCCGGGTGGATCTTGCGGGCATGGACTTTGCCCTGATCGGCAAGCCCGACCGGATCGACCGGCAGGAGGATGGGCGCCTGCTGGTTGTGGATTACAAGACCGGCGATCCGCCGACCGAAAAGATGCAGAAGACTTATGACAAGCAGCTTCTGCTGGCCGCAGCCATGGCCGAACGCGGCGGCTTTCCGGGGGTGGACCCCGAGGATGTGGCCAAAGTCGTCTTCGTCGGGCTGAAGGCCGAGCTCAAGACCGTCGAAACCGACCTGCAACCGGGCGATGTCGGCACGGTCTGGGATGAATTCGTGCGGCTGATGACCGATTATGCCCGCCCCCAGCAGGGCTATACCGCGCGGCGCGCGTTGATGAAGGACGACGACGAGACCGACTACGACCACCTGTCGCGCTATGGCGAATGGGACCAGACCACCGCGCCAAAGCCGGAGGACATGGCATGAACCCGGCGTTTCAGGCGCAGATCGCGGCGGCGCGGCCCCTGCAGAACACCTGGTTGTCGGCAAATGCCGGATCGGGCAAGACCCGGGTGCTGACCGACCGCGTGGCGCGGCTGCTTCTTGGCGGGGTCGAGCCGCAGCATATCCTGTGCCTGACCTACACCAAAGCAGCAGCGTCCGAGATGCAGAACCGGCTGTTCAAGCGGCTGGGCGAATGGGCGATGGCCCCCACGGATGCGCTGCAAACCGCCCTGCGCAAGCTGGGTGAGGACGACCTGCCGCCGCACCGGCTGCAACGCGCGCGGCAGCTTTTCGCCCGCGCGATCGAAACCCCGGGCGGCCTGCGCATCCAGACGATCCACAGCTTTTGCGGCAGTCTGCTGCGCCGCTTTCCGCTGGAGGCCGGGGTGCCGCCGGGATTTGCCGAACTGGACGACCGCGCCGCCCGGCTGATGCGGGTCGAGATTGTCGAGGAAATGGCCGACGGTCCGCAGGCGCGAGTGGTCCGTCGCCTGACCGAGGTGCAGGCCGGAGAGGATTTCGGCAAGCTGGTGGAAGAGATTTCCCGGCATCGGGGGGCGTTTTCAGGCGCGGACACCACAGAGTTGTCGGCGCTTTACGATCTGCCCGCTGGTCTGACCGAGGGCGACATCCTGGCGGATGTCTTTTTCGGCGACGAAGCTGTCTGGATGTCGGGTGTGGTTGACGTGCTTGCGGGAGGATCGACCAACGATGCCAAGGCCGCGCGCGCGTTGGGGGCGCTTGGCTTTGGGTCGCCAACCTCCAAAACCCTGGAAGTGCTTGAGAAATGGCTTTTGCATCAGGGTGGCGGCAAGGATCCGTCGAAACACTTTACCGCGAAAGTCGGCGAGTTTCCGACCAAGGACACGCGGCCAAGGCTTGGCGACCTTATCGAACCGCTCAACGATCTGATGCTGCGGGTCGAGGCGGCGCGGGCCAAGCGGCTTGCCCTTGCCGCCGCCGATAAGACCCGCGCGCTGCATGACTTTGCCGCCGTCTTCCTGCCGGATTACGCCCGGCGCAAGGCGGACCGGGGCTTGCTGGACTTTGACGACCTGATCGGCAAGGCGCGGGCCTTGCTGCGCGACCCGTCGCTGGCGGCCTGGGTGCTGTACCGGCTGGACGGCGGGATCGACCATATCCTTGTGGACGAGGCGCAGGATACCAGCCCCGACCAATGGGACCTGGTGGAAAGCCTGGCCGAGGAACTGATCGCCGGCGAAGGCGCGGGGGTGCGGCCGCGGACCCTGTTCGTGGTGGGCGACAAGAAGCAGTCGATCTATTCCTTTCAGGGTGCCGATGTCGCGGCCTTTGACCTGAAGCGCGACCATTTCGGCGGGCGTCTGGCGGGCGGGCCGGGGCTGGAGACGCTGTCGCTGGAGCATTCGTTCCGGTCGTCCCGCGCCGTGCTGGACGTGGTGGATGCGACCTTTACCCCGGCGCAGCATCAGGCGCTGGGCGGGCCGTCGCAGCACCTGGCCTTCAACGACGCGCTGCCGGGCCGGGTGGATGTCTGGCCGGTGATCGAGAAAGAGGAGTCGCCCGACCCGGATGAGTGGTTCCGCCCGGTCGATGCCCGCAGCCCGGAAGACCCAAGGGTGGTGCTGGCCCGGAAGTTGGCCGAGTGGATGCGCGAGTCGGTCGAAGCGGGGGTGCAGATCCCGCAAGTGCGCGATGGCGCGCTGCTCACGCGGCGGGTGCACTACGGGGATTTCCTGATCCTGGTGCAGCGCCGGTCGTCGCTGTTTCACGAGATCATCCGCGCCTGCAAGGCACTGGGCTTGCCCATCGCCGGGGCGGACCGGCTGAAGCTGGGCGGGGAACTTGCCGTGCGCGACCTGTCGGCGCTGCTGGCATTTCTGGACACGCCCGAGGATGACCTGTCGCTGGCCTGCCTTTTGCGCTCGCCCCTGTGCGGGTGGACCGAACGCGACCTGTATCAGCTGGCGCAGGGCCGGAAGGGCTATTTGTGGGAGGCGTTGCGCGACCATTCCGGCCACCCCGAAACGCGGGCTTTTCTTGACGATCTGCGCGGGCAGGCCGATTTCCTGCGGCCCTATGACCTGATCGAACGCGCGCTGCAGCGCCATGACGGGCGCAGGCGTCTGATCGCCCGGTTGGGGGCCGAGGCCGAGGATGGGATCGACGAACTGCTGTCGCAGGCGCTGGCCTACGAGGCGTCGGACGTGCCCAGCCTGACCGGGTTCCTGACCTGGATGGAAACCGACGATGTCGAGGTCAAGCGCCAGCTGGACGGCGAGGGCCACCGCATCCGGGTGATGACCGTCCACGGGGCCAAGGGGCTGGAGGGCGAGATCGTCATCCTGCCCGATACCGGCGACCGCAAGCCGCAGGAACGCGACCAGATCTACCGTTTGCCCGAAGGGGTGGCGGTCTGGAAAACCGCCGCACCGGAAAGCCCGCCGGTCATTGCCGACGAACGCGCCGCCCGGAAAGAGCGTGAGGCCCAGGAACGGCTGCGGTTGCTGTATGTCGCGATGACCCGCGCGCGCTGCTGGTTGATCACGGCGGCGGCGGGTGAAATCACGCAGGATGGCTGCTGGTACAACCTGATCCGCGACGGGGTGGCGCGGGTCGGGGCGGTCGCCGTCGGGGAGGTCCAGCGCCATGCCTTTGGCGACTGGCCCGCGCCGCTGGGTCCCCAAACCGACGCGCCAAAGGGGGTGGCAGGCCTGCCGGTCTGGCTGACCCGCCCGGCTCCCGCTGTGCTGCAGGCGGCCAAGGTCCTGTCGCCCTCGGACCTGGGTGGGGCCAAGGCGTTGCCGGGCGAGACGGCCTTGCCCGAAGCCATCGCCAAGGCCCGGGGCACCGCGCTGCATCTGTTGCTGGAGCGGTTGCCCGGCGTGGACCCGGCCCTGTGGCTCGACCGCGCGCGGTCGCTGATCGAAGACCCGACGCTTGCCGACGACATGCTGGCCGAGGCGCGGGCCGTGCTGGCCGATCCCGCCCTGACGGCGCTGTTCGGGACCGAGACCTTGGCCGAAGTCGCGGTGACCGCCCCCTGGAACGGGCGCGTTCTGGCTGGCAGCATCGACCGTCTGGTGATCACTTCCGACCGGGTGCAGGTGATCGACTACAAGTCGAACGCGGTGATCCCGGCGACGCAGGGCCAGATCCCCGAAGGCATCCTGCGCCAGTTGGGGGCCTATGCCTACATGCTGGACCAGATCTACCCCGACCGGCGGATCGAGACGGCGATCCTGTGGACCCGGGGGCCGGTTCTGATGCCCGTCGATCCCGACATCGTGAGGCAGGCGCTAAGTCGCACCACGATAGCTTGACGTTCCGGCCCCTCGTCCCTAGCTTCAGTCCCTGACCAATTCCCACAGGAGACAGGACCATGGGCGCTGCTACCGTCGCCGTCACCGACGCCACGTTTGACACCGAAGTCCGCCAGTCGGCGATTCCGGTCGTCGTGGACTTCTGGGCCGAATGGTGCGGCCCGTGCCGGATGATCGGCCCGGCGCTGGAGGAGCTTGCCACGCAATACGCGGGCAAGGTCAAGATCGTGAAAGTGAACGTGGACGAAAACCCCGACAGCCCCGCCACCCTTGGCGTGCGCGGCATCCCGGCGCTGTTCATGTTCAAGGACGGCCAGGTCGTGTCGAACAAGGTCGGCGCCGCCCCCAAGGCCGCGCTGGAAACCTGGATCAAGTCGGCGATCTGATCCTTTGACCACCAGACCAGACGCCCGGTCCCGCAAGTGGCCGGGCATTTTCGTTGGCCCCGTCGCATTGCGGGCGGCAAGGGTCGCCTGCTGACCAGCCCGGCCCTGCGCGACGAGGACACTCGCGCGATGTTGCGCACGTCCCCTGTGCTGTTTGTCGCGCTTGCCACCGCTTTGGTGGTCTGCTGGAGTTCCGGTTTCGTCGGCATCCGCTTTGCCACGGACAGTGCAACCGTGCCGCAGGTCCTGTTCGGGCGCAGCCTGTTCGCCGGGCTGTTCCTGCTGCCGTTCGCCCTGTGGCGCGGGCCCAAGATCACGGCCCGCGCGGTGATGGAGCAGGGCATCTACGCCTTTCTGGGCATGTTCCTTTACCTTGGCGGCTTTGCCCTGGCGATTGGCGAGGGCGTTCCGACTGGCCTGGTCGCCCTGATGGCCGATCTGGTGCCATTGGGGATTGCGGTCCTGTCGGCCCCGCTGCTGGGCCAGGCGCTGGGCGGGCGGCAATGGGTCGGGACGGCGATCGCACTGGCCGGAGTGCTTGCGGTGTCAGCCGATGCGCTGGCGCTGGGTGACGCGCCGGTGCATGCCTACGTCCTGCCGATCCTGGGAATGCTGGCCTTTGCCCTGTCAACCGTCGTGCAGGAACGCCGCGCGGCCATTCCGTTGACGATTTCGCAACGACTGGCCCTGCAATGCCTGTGGGCTGCCGCCCTGTTCGCCCCGTTCGCGCTGTGGTCCGGCGGCCTGGTCCCGCCCCTGACCCAAGGGTATGTGCTGGGGATGCTGTGGCTGGTCGTGCTGGCGACCTGGGGGGCATGGCTGATCTACTACTTCTTCCTGCGGCTTTGTCCCCCTGCCATGGTCGCGGCGACGGTCTATCTTAGCCCTCCGGTCACGATGCTTTGGGCCTGGGTCCTGTTCGATGAACCGCTAGGCTGTGTCATGGCCGCGGGTCTTGTGGTCACGCTGGCCGGGGTGGCCCTGGTCGCCACCGGCCGGATCAAGACCGCATGAGCCCCGCCCCTTCCCAACCCAGCCGTTTTCCTGTATGCGCCCGCCATCTGTGACGTGAGGTCCGCCCCCGGGGCCCGTGCGAAGGATTTGGGGGATGGGCGGCAATGGGGCCGCCAGATGTTCGAGGGCACCGGCAGGGGCCGGGTCCTCAGAGGAAACGATACATGTTCAATGTGACCAAGAAATCCATCCAGTGGGGCAATGAAACGCTCACTCTGGAAACCGGGAAAGTTGCGCGCCAGGCCGATGGGTCGGTGATCGCGACGCTGGGTGAAACGCAAGTTATGGCCAACGTGACCTTCGCGCGGAATGCGAAGCCGGGCCAGGACTTCTTCCCCCTGACGGTTCACTATCAGGAAAAGTACTACGCAGCCGGCAAGATCCCCGGC
>ENA-UOWO01005996-UOWO01005996.1-activated-sludge-metagenome-genome-assembly--contig:-NODE-5996-length-12605-cov-5.162629_pt1 | contig 12605 bp, 11 predicted proteins | sample MGYA00238148_ERZ761564 | MGnify/ENA primary metagenome ERZ761564 (study PRJEB28885, sample SAMN05720194) | activated sludge metagenome | isolation source: Anaerobic digester | place: USA...
CGTGCTGAGCCTGTGGTGGGACCAGATGCTTTCCATCAAGGTCAAACATCCCAAGAACAGCTACGAACTCACCCGCAACGGCGATGTCTGGCGCTACAAGGATAAGAACGAGGATTTCGACATCCCGGCCGGCAACCTGACCATGGGCAAGATCCTGAACAGCCTGTCCCAGCTTGGCTCTTATTCTTTCCTCAGCGGAGCGGACCGGCCTCCTGTAGATTCGCTCGGCGAACCGGTCCTGGAGGTTACGATCCTGCAGACGGACAAACAGACCCGGAAGATCGCTTTCTACGCTTACAAAGACAAATACCTCATGATCGCGGACAACCATCCGGAATACGATTTCGAGGTTCTTTTCGATACCGTTTTCCGCTTCACGCGGCACGCTCCGTTGTTCCGCGCCCGGGAGGGTTACCCGCCCCGATGAACCTGGCTGTCGAACGCACTCAAACCCTCACTCAGGAACTGTTTGAGGCCATCACCAGGATCTGGAACGAAACCGGGATCAGCAATCCCGCCCGCGCCGACGATTTCGCTTCGGTGCAATATAATCTGCAGCACGGCGGGATCATGTTGCTGGCCCGCCGCGAGGGGATTCTGGTGGGAACAGCCTGGCTCAGCCACGATTTCCGCCGTTTGTACATCCATCACATGGCCGTCTCCCCCGAATTTCAAAATCAGGGAATCGGACGCGCGCTTCTGTCGGAAGCGTTGTCCATAGCCGCAGAACATGGCTGGCAGGCCAAGCTGGAAGTTCATTCCACGAATTCCGCAGCCCGGCATCTTTACCGCTCCTGCGGCTTCACCGACCTCGAGGGTTACATCACCATGATCCGGCGCGGCTGAAAACAGCGCTGCGCCATCAGTTAATAACAAGTGCGCCTTGCATGCGGTCCAGATATGGAAAGGAGAGTGATATGAAAAGGTGGTTATTGCCTTTTTTCGCTTTGTTATTGGTGGCGTCGTTAACGGCAGCCCCGCTCGCGCCTGAACGATCTGAAGCGGTCGCCCAGGCCTGGCTCCAGGCCTGCAATGCTGAGTTCCAGATCCAATCAATCAGGACTTTGGATCGTTCCGGCCAGCACCTGGCAACGGTTTATACCTTAAGTCCGGCAGGCTATGTGGTTGTCTGCACCGATGACGAACTGCCGCCAGTCGTGGCCTATTCCTTCACCTCAACTTTTTCCGCCGGGGATGGGGATCTGTTGGCTGAATTACTTACTGAAGATCTGTCCCGGCGCTTGTTATACATGGCACCCGCAACCCGTGAAAGCAACCATGAGCTGTGGCTGGATCCCGCACCGCGACGCGATCCTTTCCAGCAATGGCCGCCGGAAGGATCCACCTTCACCGGGGGCTGGATCAAAACGCAGTGGACCCAAACCGAGCCCAACAACGACTTTTGCCCCATCGATCCGATTACTTTGGTGCGTAGTTACGCGGGTTGCCCGGCTGTGGCCATGGCCCAGATTGTGAACTACCTTCAGACTCTCAACGGAACCGTTTTCAGCGACGCCGACGATTACCACCACAGCTACGCGAACCGCAATTTCTGGATCGATGACGACCACATCCCGCGCGGATTTCCTTCCTGGTCTGAACTGAACGGCTATCTGGACACCTTGACCCAGCACTACAAATATTCCCAGGAGATCACGAACCAGGACGCCGCAGCCCTGATCTGGGCTTGCGGAGTGGCGGCGGAACAGGTCTACAGTTCCGAAGGCAGCGGTACCTACAGCGTTGCGCAGGCTGTCGACGCCTACCAGCGCTTCGGCTTTGAGAACTTCGAACTGCTGACGGCTACCGACGCTGACCTCTTTGACCGTATGGCACAGAATATGATGACAGCCCAGCCCGTGCACCTGGCGATGGTGACCCCGGACTGGGACTCCGGACACAACGTGGCGGTGGACGGTTACAACACGGACGGTTTTTTCCATCTCAATTTCGGCTGGGGCGGATCCTACAGTGGCTGGTACCTGTTGCCTGACCAATTCCCCTACAACATGAACGTGATCGAAGGCGCGATCGTGGATATCCAGCCGCGGGAATACTTGTTTTCCACGCCCGACACTCTGTTTTTCCTCACCCAGGAGTCAGTTTACCAACCCCAAATCCTCGAACTGATCAACATCAGCGACGCGCCCTTGTCCATCGAGGCGATCAACGCCTTCCCCCAATACCTGGGTGACGCGATGCTGAGTTTGGGTACCGAAGGCTGGGTGTTTCCTGTCACCATTCCTTCAGGCCAGAGCCTGAATTTAACCCTGCAGTGGCTGTGGCCGGTTGAGCTGCCGCGGGAACTTATCGACGGCAGGATCGAGGTGATCCACGCTTACGGAGTGTATAGCGTTCCCATGGAGATCGACAGTAGCCTGTTTTCCTCAGATGCGGAAGATGAGATCCAGCCGCCCGGAAAGATCAGCATCTGGCCCAATCCATTTCGGACTGAGCTGTGCGTTAAAAGCCAGGTTGACCGGGAACTCGAAATCACTGTCTACAACCTGCGGGGACAGCGCGTGGCCTGTCTGCAGGGGCAGAAATCAGTGGTCTGGGATGCCCGTGACGAATCCGGAAAAACGGTCGGCAACGGTATCTATCTGTTCAGGATCCGGCAGGACGGCGCTGAGAGTTGGCGCCGTGCGGTCAAACTGCGCTGACGCGGATACGCTTTAGAACAGCCCGCTGATATTGCCATCGCCTTCGACGTCGATGGTCTCGGCTGAAGGATGCTTGGGCAATCCGGGCATGCGCATTATCTCGCCGGTGATGGGGATGAGGAATCCGGCGCCGCTGGCGATGACGATCTCGCGCACCGTGACCAGGAAATCCTTGGGCCGGCCGATCAGTTCGGGATTGTCGGAGAGCGATTTCTGGGTCTTGGCGATGCAGACGGGCAGTTTGTCGAAGCCGTATTTGTTGATCTTTTTCAAGTCGGCTTTGGCGTCAGCCGTGTAATCCACCTTCTGGGCGCCGTAGATCTCGCGCGCTATTGTGAAGATCTTGTCCTCGACGGGGCTGTCCCAATCGTAAAGGCCTCGGTAACGGCAGACTTCTTTATCTACCATGTTGATCACGTGCTGGGCGAGTTCCAGCCCGCCTTTTCCGCCCTGGCTGTGGAATTCTGCGATGGAGGAATCGAAGCCCGCAGCGGTCACGAAATCCCGCACCAGCTTGAGTTCCTCGTCCGTGTCGGTCGGAAAGCGGTTAATCGCCACGATGGATTTCATGCCGAATTTGTTGATGTTTTCAAGATGCTTGGCGAGGTTGGGCAAGCCTTTTTCCACCGCTTGGGGCGAAGGCTCCCCCAGTTCCTTCAGTTTGGCTCCGCCGTGCATTTTCAGGGCGCGGACGGTGGCCACCAGCACCACGGCGTCGGTGCAGAATTTCCCGTATTTGCAGACGAGGTCGAAGAACTTCTCCGCTCCCAGGTCGAAGCCGAAACCCGCCTCAGTGACCGTGTAATCGCTCAAATGCAGCGCTGCTTTGGTGGCAATGATGCTGTTGGCGCCCTGCGCGATGTTGGCAAAGGGGCCGCCGTGCACGAAGGCGACCGTATTTTCGGTGGTCTGGACGATGTTGGGCTTCAGCGCGTCCTTGAGCAGGGCCGCGATCGCGCCTTCGTAGCCAAACTGGCTGACGCGGACTGGTTCGCCCTCATAAGTAAATCCCACCGTGATGTTGCCGATCCGCTCTTTCAATTCGTCCAGGTCGTTGGACAGGCACAAGATGGCCATGATCTCGCTGGCCGGGGTGATGTCGAATCCGTCTTCGCGCGGAAAGCCCTGTTTGCTGCCGCCCAGGCCGATCACGATCTTGCGCAGCATGCGGTCGTTGACGTCCAGCACGCGTTTCCAGGTGATGCGGCGGGGATCGATGTGCAGCGGATTGTCGTAGTAGATGCTGTTGTCCACCAGGGCCGCGAGGGTGTTGTTGGCAGCCGTCACGGCGTGGAAATCCCCGGTGAAATGCAGATTGATGTCTTCCATCGGCAGCACCTGGCTCCAGCCGCCGCCGGCCGCTCCGCCCTTGATCCCGAAAACCGGGCCCAGAGAGGGTTCGCGGATGGCAACGATGGACTTTTTGCCCAGCAGGTTGAGCGCCTGCGAAAGCCCGATGGAGACGGTGGTCTTGCCTTCCCCGGCCGGCGTGGGCGTGATGGCGGAAACCAGGATCAGTTTGCCGGGCTGGTGTTCCTTTATCCGCTCCAAAGTGGAAAAACGGATCTTGGCCTTGAAATCGCCGTAGTGGTCGATCTCCTGCGGCGCAAGGCCCAGCTTGGCAGCGATGGCGTCGATGGGCTCCAGTGTAACCTGGCGGGCGATATCCATGTCTGTAGGCAAAACGGCCTCCCTGTTGAGTTTCAGCGATAATTGTACTGGTCTTTCCCTGCGGCAGAGACACATTTCTGTCAAGCGATTTTCCCATTGATGTAAATAATGCTTGACATAATGTAATGCTTACTATTCTTTGCGCCATGTCCTGAAGCAGATCAGGATATGAGTTTCAACCAAGGAGAGTCAAGATGCTCAAACAACAGAAAGAAGCGGCCTTCACGCTGGCCAGCTGCATCGTCTTCATCGTCCTGAAAGCCCTCGCGATGCCGGATTGGGGGGATTTCACCAACGAGGCGACGCTGGTGCTGCTGGCACTGTTCATCCTCACGCTCTGGCTGGGAAGGAGCCTGCTCGGCGCCAAGATGAAAGAACTGGACGAGCGGGACAAGACCATCCGCTACCAGGCCGCGCTGATCGCCGCGCACGGTTGCGTTGCCGTGTTGATGGTATATGCTACTGTCCTGTACCTGCTCCACCGCGCAACGCAGACTGTGCCGCTGCCGCAGGTACTGCAACTGGCTTATTTCAGCTGGATCTCGCTGTATGTCTTCTTTTCAGGTTCGATCCTGGTGCTTTACCGCACAGGAGCAATGAATGTTTGAGGGCAAGCCGGTCATGACGAACCTGATCCGCAAATTCCGCTTTGACAATCGGGAAATGACCCAGGAGGAGCTGGCCACAAAGGTCGGCGTGACGCGGCAGACGATCATCGCCCTGGAAGCCGGGAAATATCTGCCCTCGCTGCCTCTGGCGGTGCGGATCGCGCGCGTTTTCGGGACTATCGTGGAAGAAGTCTTTTTCCTGGAAGAGTGAAGCCTGCCAGGTATCTCTGAACCGGCCTCCGGAGGGTGTCCCTATTCCGGTGAGCCTTCCAACCGCTCCAGATACAGCTCGTAATTCTCCTGATCCAGGCAGTAGAAATACACTTTCAGGCCCGGTATGGTTTGCAGCGCGCTTCTGACCGTATCCAGGGCGATACTGGCCGCCAGGGCTTTAGGGAAGCCATAGATCCCGGTGGAGATGTTGGGAAAAGCGATCGAAGCCAAGTTCTGATCCCTGGCAATCTCCAAACAACGCCTGTAGCACGAGGCCAGCAAGCTTTCCTCCTCGAATTGGCCCCCTTGCCAGATTGGCCCCACGGTGTGGATCACGTAGGCCGCTTTGAGTTTGTAACCTTTGGTCAGTTTCGCGTCTCCGGTGGCGCAGCCTCCAAGTGCGCGGCATTCTACCTTGAGCTCCGGTCCCGCGGCGCGATGGATGGCGCCGTCAACCCCGCCTCCGCCCATAAGCGAGTTGTTCGCCGCGTTGACGATGGCGTCGCCCTCGAAATCTGTGATATCGCCTTGCCTCAGATGTATCATACGCTCTTCCTTTCATCCTGTATTCACAATTCCCAATCTTTCTTTCAGATAATCTAAGCGGCACAGACCCCGGGAAAAGCAATAATATCGAAGGTATGATAAGAAATAGCTTTACAGAAAGGCAGAGGCGGGATTTATTCTATTTTGGAGTCAAGACCAAACGAGTTGCATAAGGAGTTCGCCATGCGGAAGAATATCGCGCTGTTATTGCTGATTATTATGTCGATGTGGCTGACCGCTGCTGCGGGTAAGGCGCGGGAAACCATTCAGGTCAATGTCGGCGCCGGTGACCAGTTGGCGCAGATCCCGATTAATACCTGGTACCGGACCAGCCTTTTTGAAACCATCTATTACTACAGCGAGTTGAATGTCAGCGGTCCGATCACCGCGCTGCGCTTTTACAACAATTTCACGACTGCCATGCCTCCCCTGGCCACCGTCATCTGGCTGGGAGAGACGCAGCAGCAGGATCTGAGCGGCGGCTGGATCCCCTCTTCGCAACTCACCCAGGTTTTTAGCGGCAACGTCAGTTTCCCGACCGGGATTAATGAGATCACCATCACCCTGGACACGCCATTTTCCTACAACGGCGGCAATCTCGCGCTGCTGGTTTTCCGCCCCTGGGAGGACGACTACTACATGGGACAGGATCTGTTTTACGCCCAGACCGTGGGCAACAGCCGCTCCCTGACCACCTTCAACAACAATACTTCGATCAATCCGGACAATCCGCCCGTGACCGGAGTCACCGGCCAATTCCCCAAAACAAGCTTCTTCGTAAATGTGGACGGAACCGGCGCGCTGACCGGCTTGGTTACCGCGCAGGGCAACCCATTGTCCGGGGCATCGGTTTCGCTTACAGGCACGGGATTCAGCACCCTGACCGGTCCCAACGGGCTTTACGCCTTTCCCTATCTGCCTCCGGGCACATATCAGGCCGTCGCGTCCAAGCTCGGCTACGCCCCGCAAACCCAGACTGTGACTGTCGTTTCCGGCCAGACAACGACGCAGAATTTCAATTTGACGCACTTGACCCAGGTCTTCGTGACCGGCAGAATAGTCGGCAGCGACGCCCCCAACACCGGACTGGGCGGCGCCACGCTCAGCCTTTCGGGTTACGCGGATTACACCGCCACAGCGGATGCCGGTGGCTTTATCGTCATTCCGGACGTCTATGCCAACCAGACCTATTCCTACATCGCCAGCGCCCCCGGCTACCAGGCCGCGTCGGGTGAGATCAACGTGCTCAATACCGATTTTGATATGGGCGACATAATCGTCAACGAGATTGCCTACGCCCCGCAAAATGTGGTGGCGCGCGAATCGGTCAGCGGCAACACCGTCGAACTGACCTGGGACGCGCCTATCGTGGCGCAGGAAGGCTGGATCCATTACGACAACGGAGAAAACTTCAATTCCTTCGGGACCGCCGGCTCGCTGAGTTTCGACGTCGCCATCCGTTTTCCGCCGGACGCCCTGGCTCCCTACGCGGGGACCAGTTTGCGGGCGGTGAAGATCTGGCCGGCCATGGGCGGCAATTTCGCCGTGCGGGTCTGGGTCGGCGGAACCAGCACGGAGCCGGGAACAATGGTCGTCAGCCAGCCCGTGATCCCCGTCCTTAATACCTACAACACCGTGCTGCTCAACGATCCCATCCCCGTCACCGGCACCGAGGAACTGTGGTTCGGATTCCTCTGCGACGTCACGGGCGTCAATCCGGCCTACGCGGGAGTCGATCCCGGCCCGGCGGTGAACGGCTTTGGCAACATGATCCACTGGCAGGGCAACTGGACCACTCTGCTGGCTGTGAATTCCTATTGCGACTTCAACTGGAACATCCAGGGCTACCTCGGCCTGACTCCGCCAGCGGAAGCGCCAGCTCCGACCCCGTTGCCGAGCCTGGCCTTTGCTGGTATGGATCTGCGGACCGGAGACCATAACGGGGGCAGCGATCCCCAGCGCATAGTCGCCTACAGGCTCTGGCGCCTGCTGCAAGGCACTGCCAACAACGAAGCCAGTTGGGTGCTGTTAAATCCCACTCCGATCGTGGAGACAGAGTTTGAAGATACAAACTGGTACATGCTCCCGGACGGAAACTACCTCTGGGCGGTGAAAGCGATTTACGAAGGCGGTACCCAGTCCAGCCCCTCCTTTTCCAACGTCCTGGCCAAAGTCACGCAGGTGGGGACCCTCGCCGGGGTCGTACGCAACCTGCAAAACGCCCCGATCATGGGCGTCACTATAAGCTGCGGAACTCAGACCGCGACGACCAATTCCACCGGCGCCTACACCTTGCTGGTGGCTGCCGGGGTATACAGCGTCACGGCGAGCCATCCGGATTACCAGTCCGTGACCCAGAATGGAGTCGCGATCATTACCGGCCAGACCACCACTTTGAATTTCCAACTTCCCTACGGCTCGGAAGAGGAAGACGCCGCTTCCCCGGAACTGGTGACAGCCCTATTGGGCAATTACCCCAATCCCGCGTCCCAGACCGTCATCTCTTTTGGCCTGAAAACACCTGCCGAAGTCAGATTGGATATTTTCAACGTCAAAGGCCAGTTGGTTGAAACCCTCGTGGATAAGATCATGCCATCGGGTAAACACGAGGTCTTATGGGATGGCCGGGATGATGACGGCAAGCCGTTGCCGAGCGGGATTTATTACTACAGAATGCGGGCGGGGGATTATCAAGCGAAGAGGAGAATGCTCCTGATCAAATAAACGGCCGGGATCCTGGCTTCCAGTTTGCCGGAAAGCCGGGATCCCGACTCATCAACGTTACAGCAGATGCATGCGGACCCTCAGCAACCGGGCCATGTGTCCGCTCCATTCCCGCAGTATGTTCAAAGAAGGGACTTGGGGAGCGGAGCCGTCATGGTTCTGGTGTTGCTGAAGGAACGCCGAAGCGCTGTGGGCTGCGGAACCGTCGTTCTGCATGGCTGGGTCTTGGGCTTTGTAGAGGTTCTTCATTGTTTCTCCCAAACATTGTGTAATCTACTTAACTAACGGACAGCCACCAGCAAGTGTTGGGATTTTTTTTCAAGTCGCCAAATATGCTTTGCTCCAAGCTTTCAGTTCTTTATACCCTCTCCGATGATTGCCGGTCAGGAAAAAACTGTAGCGTTGCCGGAGCGATATCCACCCTTCAATCCTCCCTCAGAACCAGACAGTTTACTTCCGGTACACATCCCGAATACATCCCGTCCGGCGTACGGGAAGTCTACGGGAAGTGGGAAACAGGTTTGGCGGCCAGGTCTGAGGGCGGAAAAAAAGAACCCCGCGGCTTGCGGGGTTCCTCTGGCCTGCCGGACCCGATGTGAAGCGCTCAGAAGGTGTAGACGGCGACGTTTTCGATCATGGTGTCGTAAACGGTATCGCCTGGGCCTTCCTGCTGTTCGGCTTGCTCTTCTTCCTTGTTGCCCACCTTGCCTTCGTTGATCCGCAGCTTGCTTTGCAGGATGCTGGCCAGTTCATGATGGGCGGTCACTTCCCCGTAGTTGTCCAAGATGGCGATTTTTTCCACCATCAGGTTGACGTCCACGTTGTCGGCGAAATCCAGCGAGCCCATGACGAGCAGGGTGGTTTTGTCCGGCATTTGGGACAGTCTGGCGTTGGTCATCTGCTGGATGCAGGAAATGACCTCGAACTTGCCCGGTTCGTAGGGCAGGCCTTTGCTGCCGGGGGAAAGGCGGGTGGCCATTTCCTCGATGACGGCCTTGGGAAAGTAGATGGTCCCGGCTTCGAAGCGGACGTTCTTTTCCCGGATGAGTTCGGCCGTGACCTCTTCGTGCAGGATGAGGATCCCGTGGCAGGAGATGGTCTTTTTACCCAGGGTCATCAACGAAAAACTGTCCACGACCGTACCGCCCGGAACGTAGTGGAAATCGAGCCGGATGATCTTGATGCGGGTGCGGTCGGATTCGACCAATGCCTTGCGCAACACTGCCTCCTGCTTCTCTTCGAACTGAATGGAGCCGGCGACGCGCAGAGTGGCGATCTTGCGGGAAAAAAGTTCAATATCGACGTCTTCCTCGATCACAGCGTTGCCTGAGATGGATAGGTCGGTGGCGTCTTCCAGCCGGTTCAGGTAGGCGTTGCTGACTACGACCTTGCCCTTGGCTTTAATGATCCCCGCCGGTTCCACAGCCACGTGCCCGGCGATGTCTTTAACCCGGCTCATGAACGCGCCGTAGAGGTTTTCCGGAACGGAGGCGGGACCGATCAGGTAGAGGGCGACCAGTTTTTCCTGCAGCAGTTCGGGCGTGATGTCCGAATCGACGGTCAGCGGGCCCACCATGCATAGTTTCACTCCTTTTGCGGAGTCTTCCAGCAGCTGCCGCGTGATCTCCATCGAGCCGGTGAACATGGTGTAATCGTCATCCAGTTCCAGGATCCGGCCCACGTTGAACAGGCTGACTTTCATCAGTTCGGACTTGTTGGCGGCGCTCAACACCAAACTGCCGACATTGCTGATCTGGCCAATGGCGCTGATCTGCTCCGGAGTGGCTTTGCGGGCGTCCAGAATACCCACGTTTCTAATCAGGGTGGACATTGTTCCTCCTTTTATCTCCTTCAATATACGTTCTCATTTTGTCCATCGCACATTTCAAGCGCCAGCGAACCGTTCCTTCGGGGATCCCCAAATCTTCGGCGATCTCCCGGCTGTTGCGGTCCAGCCAGAATTTCTGGCGCAGGATCTCGCGCTCCAAATCGGGCAACTTGTCCAAATGCGCGTCCAACTGGTAAACCGAAGCCGGTGGGGTGTAGCCCTGTTCGGATTGCGAACTGACCATCGCTTCCAACTTGCGGTGGCGGCAGATGTCCAGCCAGCGGTTCTTCAACACGGTGAACAGCCAGCTGCGCTGCTTCGCTTCCGGCATCGGCTCCAGGGTCTGCTGGTGGACCAGGCACTTGAGCCAGGTTTCCTGGACCAGGTCTTCCGCTTCGTCTTCCGACCGCGTGATGTGCAGCGCGAAATTGAACAGGGCCCGTTCATGCAGGTTGACGAAAGCGTCCAGGTCGAGCATCGGTTTATACCTTGTATCTCTGTTTATCTAACGTTTGGCTTTGTGAAAGTGTTGGAAGAATTTTTGACCTGGGGAAAATAAACACGGCTACCTCCACCATGGCCACAGCGCCAACACCGGCGCCGCATCGCAACCGCCGCTGCTAATGCCTGCGAGGGATGACCTGAAACTGAAATCTGCCTTGTTCATCATTTCTCCCCGCGCCCCGGCGCTCAGAAAAAAGATATTTGTCCATCAAGATAGCCTGGCAAGAGAGTGTCAAGAATTATCTGCAGAAGTAAAGCGTCCCCTGGTGAAAGCAGCCCTGCCGGTCAGGCGTGTTTTCAGACTCGCGCCCCGGAGCGCCAGCAGTCCTGTCCTGAAGGATAACTGCGCCAATTTCCCTCATTTCCGCTGGGAAAGATTAAAAACCTTGACATTTAAACTGCCTTCCGCAGATAGATTCTAAAAATTGGATATGTCAACCAAGGACAGTATTGATGAACATTCAGGCAGAGCGTGATCTACAAAACGGTTTTTATTTTCCGCGTCAGCTGAATCAAGGTGCGAAATGCCCCGTGTCTGCCCTTTGCCTGAAATGCCGGTTTGAGGAGATCAATGCGTAACGGAGTACAAAACGGGATCCGGCCTATGACGGTGAGCAGGAAACTTAGCCTGGAAACCGTGGAAGTGGTCTTGTGGTACTTCTTTATCCTGCTCTGCCTGGTGTCGGTCGTGCAATTGTGCCTGAGCCAGTCCTGGGCGCTGATGATGATCGCTGTCGTCACGCTGTCCATGTTTGAATTTGCCTCGGTGTTTTCCCGGCATAAGAAACTGGGTCTGCCTCTGGTCCTGCGCTGGTTTTTGATCCTCTTCACGGTCGGATTCACCGTTTACAGCGTCCTGATCAGGCATTGGGACATCATGATGAACGGCCTGCTGGCGCTGGTGCTGCTGATCTCCCCGCTCTGGCTGCGCAAACGCAAACTGATGTCCATCCCTTCCCTGTTCCAGATCGTGATCCTGATCTATCTGCTGGCTGCGATGTATTTCGGCGAGGTTCAGCATTTCTATTATAAATTCAGATGGTGGGACGTGATCGTGCATCTGGCCTCGGCGCCGTTCATCGCCTACGCGGGATTCCTGCTGGTCTATACCGTAAACAACGACCGGAATGTCCACAAGCACCTCAGCCCCTTTTTCCTGGCGCTGTTTGCCTTCAGTTTTTCCCTGATCGTCGGAGTGGCGTGGGAGGTCTTCGAATACGGCGCGGACAGCGTTTTGGGCGTGAATATGCAGAAAGCCAGGAACCTGGAACTCGTCTATGGCTATTTCGACACGCGCCTGGGCGTGCTGGACACGATGGAAGACCTTTTGGTGGACGCCCTGGGGGCGCTGATCGTGTCCATGATCGGCTATCGCTACCTGAAAAAGGACAGCGCCAAGGCCACCGCCTTCTGGAAGATCAAAGACCAGTTCATCGAGGACAATCCGCACTTCTTCAAATGACCGGAGTCGGGGGAACTGCGCAAAGGATTCATTTCCCCGGATCGGAAACGCACTCTAATTTCTGCTGACGCAGTCATTTTCGGTTAACTCGGGAACAGCTCTCTCCAGTCAGATTATCCGGCCATCCTGCAGTTCAATGATCCTATGAGCCTTTGTGGCCAATTTGGGATTATGGGTGACCAGAATGATTGTCAGCCCGTCTGACCTGTTAAGATCGGAGAGTATTTCGGAGATCTCTTCGCTGCGCTTGCTGTCCAGGTTTCCGGTAGGCTCGTCCGCCAGCAGGATCCTGGGCCTGTTTATGATCGCCCGGGCAATGGCCACCCGCTGCATCTCCCCGCCGGAGAGCAGATCGGAAGAGCACACGTCTGAACTCCAGTCACGCT
>ENA-UOWO01006000-UOWO01006000.1-activated-sludge-metagenome-genome-assembly--contig:-NODE-6000-length-12594-cov-6.638807_pt1 | contig 12594 bp, 10 predicted proteins | sample MGYA00238148_ERZ761564 | MGnify/ENA primary metagenome ERZ761564 (study PRJEB28885, sample SAMN05720194) | activated sludge metagenome | isolation source: Anaerobic digester | place: USA...
AATTCAAAAGCCTGAGTGCGCAGGGCTTTAACCGCATTCCGCTGATGGCGGAAGCCTTTGCGGACCTGGAAACGCCGTTATCCCTGTATTTGAAGCTGGCTTTCTCCAAAGATGGTGGCAAATACAGCTTTTTGCTGGAGTCTGTTGTCGGCGGCGAGCGTTTCGGTCGCTACAGCTTCATTGGATTGCCTGCTCGCACTCTGGTGCGCGCGAGCGGTTTCGGCGCCAAGGCCGTGACCGAGGTGGTGAAAGACGGCCAAGTGATCGAGACCGCCAGCCAGAATCCGCTGGATTTCATTGCGGATTATCAAAAACGCTTCAAAGTGGCCCTGCGTCCGGGCTTGCCGCGCTTTTGTGGAGGTCTGGCCGGGTATTTTGGGTATGACGCCGTGCGCCACATCGAGAAAAAACTGGAGCATAGTTGCCCACCCGACACATTGGGCTGCCCGGACATCCTTCTGCTGCAGTGTGAAGAGCTGGCAGTGATCGACAACCTCTCGGGCAAACTGTATCTCATCGTCTATGCCGATCCTGCCCAGCCAGAGGCCTACGCGAATGCCAAGAAACGCCTGCGGGACCTGCGGGAGCAGCTCAAGTATTCGGTGAGTGCACCTATCGTCAAGCCGACGCAAACCTATCCTGCGGAGCGTGACTTTGCCAAGGCCGACTACATTGCCGCTGTCGAACGCGCCAAAGAGATGATTGCCGGGGGTGACTTCATGCAGGTGCAAGTCGGGCAGCGCATCAAGAAGCGCTACACCGAGTCACCATTGTCTTTATACCGGGCGCTGCGTTCACTGAACCCCAGTCCCTACATGTATTACTACCATTTTGGCGATTTCCATGTGGTGGGAGCCTCGCCCGAGATTCTGGTCCGACAGGAAATGATTCAGGTGAACGGGCAGGCCGAGCAAAAAATCACCATTCGCCCGCTGGCGGGCACGCGCCCCCGCGCCGCCACGCCTGAGCTGGACAAGGCCGCCGAGGTGGAACTGATCAACGACCCCAAAGAGCGTGCCGAGCATGTGATGCTGATTGACCTGGCACGCAACGACATTGGCCGCATTGCCAAGATTGGTACTGTGAAGGTGACTGAAGCCTTTGCTGTGGAGCGTTACAGCCATGTGATGCATATTGTGAGCAACGTGGAAGGCGTGCTGCTGGATGGCATGACAAGCATGGATGTGCTCAAAGCCACGTTCCCGGCCGGTACGCTGACGGGTGCGCCCAAGGTGCACGCAATGGAGGTGATCGACCAGCTGGAGCCCACCAAGCGCGGCCTGTATGGTGGTGCCTGCGGCTACCTGAGTTTCGCGGGCGACATGGATGTGGCCATTGCCATCCGAACCGGCATCATCAAGGACCAGACGCTGTATGTTCAGGCGGCGGCTGGAGTGGTAGCCGACTCTGTGCCCGAGCTGGAATGGAAAGAAACCGAGGCCAAGGCGCGGGCCCTGTTGCGGGCATCCGAACTGGTTGAAGAAGGGCTGGAGTGAACATGATGGCAAACCTGTCCAACTCAAAAATCCGGTTGTTGATGATCGACAACTACGACAGCTTTACCTACAACATCGTCCAGTATTTTGGCGAACTCGGCGCCGAGGTTGAAGTTTTTCGCAACGACGAAATCACCGTGGAAGGCATTGCGGCGCGCCAGCCGGACCGGTTGGTGGTTTCCCCCGGGCCGTGTTCACCGGCCGAGGCAGGCATTTCCGTCGCGGCCATTCAGCACTTCATGGGCAAGCTGCCGATTCTGGGCGTGTGTCTGGGGCATCAGGCCATTGGCGCGGCGCTGGGCGGCAAGATCATCCGGGCGAAAGAACTGATGCATGGCAAAACCAGTGTCATCACGACAACGCAGACCGGCGTGTTCGCGGGCTTGCCCGAGAAGTTCACGGTCAATCGATACCACTCGCTGGCAATTGAACGATCCAGTTGCCCCGCTGAGTTGGCCGTGACGGCCTGGACGGATGACGGTGAAATCATGGGCGTGCGGCACAAGACCCTGCCGCAGGCCGTTCGCATGGAAGGCGTGCAGTTTCACCCGGAATCGATCCTGACCGAACACGGGCACGCCATGCTGAAGAATTTCCTTCAATAATTGCTATGTATTTAATAGCTATTCGCGCATATATCTAGAGGGCTGGAGGCCAATATGACCCCTGTAATTGACTTGCGTAGCGATACGGTTACCCAGCCTACCCCTGCGATGCGGGAGGCCATGATGACGGCGCCGCTGGGTGACGACGTGTTTGGTGGCGACCCCAGCGTCAACGCCCTGCAGGACAAGCTCTCCGCGATGCTGGGTTTTGATGCGGCGCTGTTTGTGCCCACTGGCACGCAGAGTAACTTTTGCGGCATCCTGAGCCATTGCCAGCGGGGTGATGAATACCTTGTGGGTCAGTTCGCCCACTGTTATCGCTGGGAAGGTGGTGGTGCCGCGGTGTTTGGCAGCGTGCAGCCACAGCCGCTGGAACACCAGCCGGATGGCACGCTGGCGCTGGCGGATATTGAGGCGGCCATCAAACCCGACGACGCGCACTTTGCCCGCACCCGGATGCTGGCGCTGGAAAACACGCTGGGCGGCAAGTTGCTGCCGTTCGACTATGTGCAGCAAGCGACGACTCTTGCCAGCAGCAGAGGGCTGATGCGACATCTGGACGGGGCGCGGTTGTTCAACGCGGCTGTGGCGCAGGCTGCCCAGGCATCTGACCAAACGGGGGCTCCAACTGCGCAGGCCGCGATGGCCGAGGCCCGTCGCATCGCCCAGTGTTTTGACAGCGTTTCGGTGTGCCTGAGCAAAGGGCTGGGCGCCCCGGTGGGCTCGGTCCTGTGTGGCAGCCGCGAATTCATCGCCCGCGCACATCGCATCCGCAAAATGGCTGGCGGCGGCATGCGGCAAGCGGGTGTGCTGGCGGCTGCCGGAACCCATGCGCTGGACCATCACGTGGCGCGGCTGGCCGATGACCACGCACTGGCGCGGCGACTGGCCAGTGGCCTGCAGGGTATAGAAGGCCTGCAGGTGGAGCCGCCGCACACCAACATCGTGTTTGTCGATCTGGTGGGTGCCGCCAGGGCGCGATCGGCCGAATTGATGCCGTACCTGAAAGCGCGTGGCATTCTGGCCACCGGGCTGTATCGCCTGCGGTTTGTAACGCATCTGGACGTGGATGCGGCCGGCGTGGACCGGGCCATAGCTGTTATTCGCGAATTTTTCTCAAGCTGAAAACTCAATTTTCTCAAGGAGCGAACCCATGTTCAGCGGGATTGACCACATCGGCTTGTTCATTGCAGCGGGACTGCTGCTCAACCTGACGCCCGGGCCGGATGTGCTCTACATCATCACCAGTGGTGTCACGGCAGGCTGGCGTGCGGGTGCCGTGGCCGCTCTGGGCATTACGGCGGGCTGTTTTGTGCACATCGCGGCGGCGGCGCTGGGGGTGGGTGCGCTGGTCGCCGCATCTGCCGCAGCCTTCTCTGTGCTGAAGTGGCTGGGTGCGGCGTACCTGGTGTACGTGGGCTGGTCGATGCTGGGTATCCGGCATAAGGCTTCCGGCCCCATAGAGTCTGGGAATGAATCGAAAGTTGCTACCAATTCAATAGCTACTCACGCAGAATTGACGAGGGCGGAAGGCCAAAAAGACCTTCAAAAAGTGTTCTTGAACGGATTCTGGACCAATGTGCTGAACCCGAAGGTGGCACTGTTCTTTCTGGCATTCCTGCCGCAGTTCATTTCACCTGCAGCCCAGCACAAAACCATCACGTTCCTCATGCTGGGCCTGCTGTTCAATTTCAATGGCCTGTGGGTCAACTTCGGCTACGCGGCACTCGGGGCTTTCATTTCGCAGCGCCTGGCCGTTATGCAGCGCGGCATGCAATGGCTGGAGCGCGTTGCCGGTGTCCTGTTCATCGGTTTCGGGCTGAAACTGGCCCTGTCTGACAACCCCACCCATTAAAAATTGTTTCAGGAGACACGTCATCATGCCCAACACCAACAAGATCAGCCCGCAGGAAGCCTTGCTGCGCACCATCGAGCACCGCGAGATTTTCCACGACGAAATGCTGCACATCGTGCGGCTCATCATGAGCGGCGAGTTGTCCCCCGTGATGATGGCCGCGCTGATCACCGGCCTGCGTGTCAAGAAGGAAACGATAGGTGAAATTACCGCAGCGGCGCAGGTGATGCGCGAGTTCTCCACCAAGGTTCATGTGGCCGACAAGACCCACCTGGTGGACATCGTGGGCACGGGTGGTGATGGTTCGCACACCTTCAATATTTCCACCTGCAGCATGTTCGTGGCAGCGGCGGCAGGGGCCAAGGTTAGCAAACACGGCGGGCGCAGTGTCAGCAGCAAGAGCGGCAGTGCGGACGTGATGGAGTCCCTCGGTGTCAACATCAACCTGTCACCCGAGCGGATTGCCCAATGCATTGCTGACGTCGGTGTGGGCTTCATGTTTGCGCCCAACCACCACCCGGCCATGAAAAACGTCGCACCTGTACGCAAGGAACTGGGCATCAAGACCATCTTCAATCTGCTGGGGCCTTTGACCAACCCGGCTAGCGCGCCGAATATCCTGATGGGCGTGTTTCACCCCGATCTGGTGGGCATTCAGGTGCGTGCGCTGCAGCGCCTGGGTGCCGAACATGCCGTGGTGGTGTATGGCAAGGACGGCATGGACGAAGTCAGTCTGGGTGCAGCCACGCTGGTGGGGGAGCTGAAAAACGGCGAGATCACCGAATACGAGATTCACCCCGAAGACTTCGGCATGGTAATGGCCAGCAACCGCGCGCTGAAAGTGGAAACGCCCGAGCAGTCTAAAGCCATGCTGCTGGGTGTGCTGGACAACACGCCGGGTGCCGCCAAAGACATTGTGATGCTTAATGCAGGTGTGGCGCTGTACGCGGCCAATGTAACCAACACGATGAAAGCCGGTGTGGATAAAGCGCGCTTAGCTATTGAATCAGGAGCGGCCAAGGCGAAACTGGCGCAACTGGTGGCGGCATCCCAGGCGGCTGCGTAATCAGGCCCGAACCACTGCGCCAGCTTTTGAATCCAGACCGATGTAAACCGGCTCGTCAGGCGTCAGGTTGCGGTCTACGTCCGAGTCGATGACCAACATGTCGCCAAATTCGGTTTGTACGTTGTGCTCCAGATGTGTTCCCAGATAGGCGGTCTTGAGCAACGTGCCCTTGATGGACGGCGTTGACGGTACCTCGCGGTGAAGAGTGAGGCGCTGGGGTCGGACTGCAAACAGGGCTGCGCCACTCACGCTGCTCGCATGCAGTGGCAGGCGCAGGCCGCCAGCCACAAATACTTGTGTTGCTCCCTCCTGCACGACTTCGCCAGTAATCAGGTTAGCGTCACCAATGAAGTCAGCCAGAAAGCGGTCAGCCGGGCGCTCATACAGCTCGCGTGGTGAGCCAATCTGGGCAATTCGTGAGTTGGACATCACGATCACACGGTCCGATACCGCCAGCGCTTCGGACTGGTCATGGGTGACGTACACCACCGTTAGGCCCAGCGACTGCTGCAGGCCCCGAATGTCGTCGCGCACCTTGCGCCGCAGTTTGGCGTCGAGGTTGGACAGAGGTTCGTCAAACAGCAGAACCTGTGGCTCCAGCACCAGGGCACGCGCAACGGCCACACGTTGCTGTTGCCCGCCAGACAGCTCGGAAGGCAGGCGAAGCTCCAGCCCGGCCAGACCGACCAGAGCAAGTTTTTCCCTCGCTTGCTCGTGGGCTTCGGCCTTGCGCATGCCACCGGCCTGCAGGCCATAAGCCACGTTGTCTACAACGTTCAGGTGAGGGAACAGAGCGTAAGACTGAAACACCATGCTCACGTCACGTTCAGACGCAGCCAGGCGTGTGACGTCTTTGCCGCCAATCAGCACGCGCCCGCTGGTCGCAGAGTCCAGCCCGGCAATCATGCGCAGTGTGGTCGTCTTGCCGCAGCCCGACGGCCCCAGCAGGGTGACCAGCGTGCCCGCCTCCACGGTGAAGCTCACCGAATCGACCGCTGTGAAATTGCCAAATACCTTGCTGACGTTCTCGAACACCACATTGGCCGCTCGCGAAACTCTTGCTTCTGCCATCAGTGGGCTCCCGTGATGAGGTTGGTTGCAGGACTGCCATCATTGCCGGTGCGCCGTCCCAGTTTGCGTTCACCTACGCCCAGTTTGATCAGTCCAATCACGAGCAGCATGAAGATGATCAGCAGCGTCGAGTAGGCAATGGCAAGGGCGTATTCGCCCACCTCCACGCGACCCACAATATAGGCCGTGGCCATGTTGTATTCGGCGCTGACGAGGAAAATGACCGCGCTCACCGCCGTCATGGCATGCACAAAACTGAACACCAGCGTGGCCACAATCGCCGGACGCAGCAGCGGCAGGATGATGCGACGCAAGGTGTAGGCGCTGCCCGCCCGCAGCGTGAGCGAGGCTTCGTCCAGACTCTTGTCCAGTTGGCTCAGCGCCGCCAGACCTGCACGAACACCCACGGGCATGTTGCGGAACACAAAACAGATGACCAGAATCAGACCAGTGCCTGTCAGCTCGAATGGAGGCACGTTGAAGGCCACGATGTAAGCGATGCCGATGACGGTGCCGGGGATGGCGAAGCTCAGCATGGTCATGAATTCGAAACTGCGTCGCCCGACAAATTGCTGGCGGGCGATGACGTAGGCCGTGAGCAGCCCGATGATGGTGGTCAGTGGTGCTGCAATGGCAGAAACTGTCACCGTGGTGAAGAAACTGGGCCAGGCCGAACCAGCCCAGGTGACGCCGCGCTCGCCCCATTCCACCAGAAATCCGGTGCGGAAATGTGCCAGCGTAGGCTCGAAATTGCCACGACCGATGTCATGCACAAAACCACCGATCAGGATCAGCAGATACAGCACGGCAGTGAAGAATGCCCATGGCAGGGCCGTTGCGTAACACAGCGCCGAGATGCGTTTGGGCAGCGGCGTGGGCAGGCCGGAATCTCCTTTGCCCGTGACGGTGACATACGATGCACGGCCCAGCCAGCGCTGCTGTAGCCAGAACGCTACCAGTGTGAAGGTCAGCAAAATCAGAGCCAGTGTCGCCGCGCGACCCGGGTCGTTTTGCGCGCCTGCCACGGCAAAGAAAATTTTGGTGGATAGCACCTCAAAATTGCCGCCCAGCACCAGTGGGTTGCCGAAGTCGGCCAGACTCTCCACAAACCCCAGCAAACAGGTATTGGCCACACCGGGGCGCAGCAGCGGCCAGGTGACAGTCTTGAACGTATGCCAGTGCGTGGCGCGCAAAGTTTGCGAGGCTTCTTCCAGCGTGGGGCTGACACCCTGAATCACGCCCAGCATGATCATGAAAGCCAGGGGTGTCTGCGACAGCATCTGGGAAATCAGTACGCCCGGCAGGCCATAGATCCAGCGCGAAGGCTCAATGCCGAACAGGGTTTCCAGCCATACGGTGACCATGCCCGTCCGGCCGAACAGCACGACAATGGACAAGGCAATCACGAAGGGCGGCGTAATGATGGGCAGGATGGACATCACCTGCAGGCTCTTGCGCCAGCGAAAGCCCGAGCGCAAGGCCAGCAGCGCAAACGCCAGCCCCAACAGGGTGCTGAGCACACCCGCCAATACTGCCAATAACAGGGAATTCCAGGCCACGCCGCAGGTGGTGCCCCCAACAAGGCAACTCAAACCCCAGATGTCTGATGCTGTCAGACGCTCCCACGTTAGCGCCAGGTCCAGCGCACCCGTCGGGCCGGTGAACGCAGACACCAGGACGCGGACAACAGGAAAAAATACGAAGAGGGCTACGAGCAACCCAATGGTCCACACCGATCCCGAGACAAAGCCATCGCCCCGGAACTTGCCCATGCCAGCGACGCCTTGCGAAAACATCACCGTCAAGGTGCCCAGCGCCAGAAATCCGCCCCAGCCCAAGCCGGGCTGACCTTCCGATATCGGGCCAAAGACCGAGAACCAGGCCCAGTCCAGCCCGCGCATGCCGACAGCAAAACCCTGCAGCACAACCCAGACCAGACCGAACAGGGCGCCTGCCGTGATGACGCGCCCATGCCAGACGGATGTGCGCGCAAGACGCCAGCCTGCCAGCACAATTAGCCATCCCAGAGCCGGAGGCGCGAGCCACCAGCGTCCAGAAGTGCCAAAGGCCAGCGCCAGTGCCGATCCGTCGATGCGTTCGCCGTACCAGGGCAGGGCGGCGAGCGCCAATGCACCCAACACCAGCAACACTGGCATCGTGTAGTTGGTTCGCGCAGCCAGCGTTGCGGCTGGCGGGACAACGGAAGGCAGACTCGTCGCAGTCAAATCAGGCAGGTCCAGGAGCGTTCAGGCGGCCTACATCCTTATTTCGGAAGTACCTTCACTTCCTTGTCCCACTTGGATAGCAGGCGGGTGCGCTCTGCGGTTGACCCGTACTTCTTGAAGTCGTAGTTGATAAGCTTGATGTCCTTGAGCTTGGGGGCCTCAGGTGGCGCAAACGCAGCCTTGTTGGACGGAACCTGGAAACTCTTGGCATTGGCGGCCAAAATCTGGATCTGGGCACCCAGCGCAAAGTCATACCATTTCTTGGCATTCTCCAGATTGCGCGCACCCTTGATGATGCTCATGGAGCCGATTTCATAACCTGTGCCTTCGCAAGGTGCCACCACCACCAGCGGCGCCCCCCCGATGGCATGCGTGACACCATCGTGCATGAAGGTGATGCCGACGATGGATTCGCCGACCGCCGCAGCGCGTGCAGGCGCAGCGCCAGACTTGGTGTACTGGTTCACATTCTTGTGCAGGGCTTTCATGTACTCAAAAGCCTTGTCCTCGCCCATCAGCTGAACCATCGTGGCCAGCATGGTGTAAGACGTGCCGGATGAATTGGGGTCCGCCACCTGAATCTCGTTCTTGAACGCCGGTTTGATCAGGTCAGCCCAGCACTTGGGAGCCGGAATACCCTTTTTCTCCAGCGCCGGCTTGTTGTAGCTAAAGCCCAGTGCGCCGGAGTAGATGCCGACTGTGCGGTACCCGGACTGTTCGGCCTGGCGCTGTGCCCAGTCGTTCAGCTCGGGCAATTTGGGTGATTTGTAGACCTCGGTCAGACCTTCTTCGGCGGCCTGCAGGTGCGGGTCACCCGTGCCACCCCACCACACGTCACCTTTGGGGTTGGCCGCCTCGGCCTTCACCTGGGCATAGATTTCGCCGCTGCTCTTGCGGGTCATCGATACCTTGATGCCGGTAGTTTTCTCAAACACAGCCACCATGGGGCGGCACCATTCTTCCTGCACACCGCAATAGACCGTCAGTTGGCCCTGTGCTGAAGCGGCGCTGCCCAGAGTCATCAATACGGCACCAAAAGCCGTGACAACGGCGGTTCTCACATGAGGGAAAGAATTCTTCAAATTTGCCTCCAGATTAAATAGCATCAAATGGGCGATACAAAAGTCATGAAATTGACATCAATCTGTCATCAGCCCGGACAAGTCATCATAGATGCCCAAAGTGCTTGCGACAAGAATTCCGCCTGAGTGAATACCCTCAGGTGTGAAAAATTCATTGGTGCGCCCACCTGCTTCTGTAACCAGCAGGATGCCTGCGGCGCAGTCCCATGCATTGATGTGCAGTTCAGCATAACCATCCACACGTCCTGCCGCGACGTCGGCCAGTCCCAGAGCGCCCGAGCCCCGGCGCACGAAAGCGCTGCCGGCCTTCATGAGCGCTTCTGCCTTCTTCAGATAGGCGCTGTAGCTGCGTCGTGCGGACCATCCCAGCTCGATGGTGGCGCCGTCCAGTGAAGACGTTGATCGGGCATGAATCGGCTTGCCATTCTGGTGCGCGCCGCCGCCCAGTGTGGCGGTATACATGCGGTTGATAACGGGGTCGAACAACACGCCAATGACGGGCTTCCCCGCTTTCAAATAAGCAATGGAAATGCACCAGCGGGGAATGTCAGTGGCGTAATTGGCAGTGCCGTCAATCGGGTCCACCAGCCAGAAGTCCTGATCGGCAGCCACGTCGCCCTGGCCCCCCATTTCCTCACCCACCACCTGGTCACCGGGAAAGGCTCTGGCGACGGCGTCCCGAATGTGGTGTTCGACGGCCAGGTCAGCCTGGGTCAGCACGTCATGAGCGCCTTTGGAGCTGACGGATAGCCGGGCCGACTCCCGCACGGCAAGTTCCCCGCATTCGCGGGCCAGCTTTTCGGCGAAAGTCATGCGCTCAGTCAAAGGCGAAGCTGGTACGGGTTGGTTCATGATGAGATGGGTCGAAAGGTGTGGTGAAGCAGCCGAGGTTATCACCCGTGCTTCACCTGTGCACTGAAGGCCTCAGGCAGGCGCACCGGGCTTTCTGCGAAAATCAGGGGATTCTCCCGGATGCTGTCCGTCAAAGGGCGCTTGGGCTATTTTTCAGGAAGTGCTCGGTCATGGCCATGTCAGGTGTGTTGGAAAAAATTGTTGCCGTGAAGCGCGAAGAGGTTTCCGCAGCCATCAAGCGCAAATCATTTGCGGTGATGCGCTCAGACGCCGAGTCCCGGGTGTTGACCCGCGATTTTGTAGGCGCCATTCGGGCGCAGATCGCCAAAGGCCGCCCCGCCGTGATCGCCGAAATCAAGAAGGCCAGTCCATCAAAGGGTGTTTTGCGCGAAGACTTCATTCCTGCCGACATCGCGCAGAGTTACGCCGAGTTTGGTGCGGCCTGCCTGTCTGTTTTGACCGATTCGCAGTTTTTTCAGGGCTGCGCTGACTTTCTCAAGCAGGCGCGCGCCTCGTGCCAGTTGCCGGTGCTGCGCAAGGACTTCATGATCGACGCGTATCAAATTTATGAATCGCGCGCCATGGGGGCGGATTGCGTGTTGCTCATCGCGGCCTGTCTGGAGGATGCGCAGATGGCTGAATTTGAAGCCATCGCACGGAGTCTGGACATGGCAGTGCTGGTGGAAGTGCACGATGCCGCTGAGTTGCAGCGCGGGCTCAAGCTCAAGACGCCGCTGTTGGGCATCAACAACCGTAACTTGAATACCTTTGAAGTCACCCTGGAGACGACGTTGTCGATGCTGGGCGACGTGCCCAAAGACCGGGTGGTGGTGACTGAAAGCGGCATCCTGACGCGCGACGACGTGCTTCGCATGGGCTCGGCGGGCGTCAACGCGTTTCTGGTAGGCGAGGCGTTCATGCGCGCCCCCGACCCGGGTGAAGCTCTGGCGGCCCTGTTTGGGCAATAAGCCGGCCGTGAGGTCCGCTTTGTCCAGGATTCTGCCGGAATCAGGCGTTGCCGATCACTATCAATTTTATAGCTACTCACGCATATGAATAGGGGGCTGGAGGCCAATTTGGCACTTGATTTTGGCCAAAATTTACCGTTGGCCGTTGGAACGGGCCTGACCAGCTGGACGCCGGGCGCTTGGTCTGTGGCGCCCGATTGGCGTGGCGTCGTGGACACTTTTTTCAGCAGTGCGCCCGGCGCCGCACTTGGCCATTTCGTGCAGGCGCGGATAGCCCGGGGCGCCGAGATATACCCGCCTCAACCTCTGCGTGCGCTGGACCTGACGGCGTTGGCCGACGTATCGGTTGTCATTCTGGGGCAGGACCCCTACCACGGGCCCGGACAGGCGGAGGGTTTGTCGTTTTCGGTGCCCGAGGGCGTCAAACCCCCGCCGTCCCTGCGCAATATCCACAAGGAGCTGCAGCGTGATCTGGGGTTGCCACCGCCATCGAACGGCTCGCTGATTCGGTGGGCAAAGCAGGGTGTTTTGTTGCTGAACACCTGCCTGACGGTGGAAAAGGAGCAACCCGCCAGTCATTCGGGGAAAAGTTGGGAAGTGCTTACTGACTCGATAATCAAGGCCGTCTATGAAGGTGGCCGGCCAGTCGTCTTCATGCTGTGGGGTGCTCACGCTCAGGGTAAGCGGGCTCTGTTATCGTCACCCTGCGATCAGACGGGTGCTTTGGCGTGCCATCTGGTGTTGTGTTCGAACCACCCCTCCCCGCTGTCTGCGCTGCGGCCACCCCGCCCTTTTATTGGCTGCGGGCATTTCAGCCAGGCGAACGATTTTTTGCGCCAGCAAGGCCGCAAACCCGTTGACTGGTAAGCGTCTAAGCCAACCTCGCATTGCCAGCGGTTTTCTTTCCGTGGCATAATCCGAGGTTCTCTGAAGGAGAGGTGGCCGAGTGGTTAATGGCAGCAGACTGTAAATCTGCCCTCTTACGAGTACGCTGGTTCGAATCCAGCCCTCTCCACCAGTGACAGTGCGTGTTGGATAGCCGAAGTGTGTTCCTGGGGAATGTGCCGAGGTTGCTTGCAGGGCGAGCCTTTGCGGGGTTCGTATAGTGGTAATACCTTAGCCTTCCAAGCTAAAGCGAGGAGTTCGATTCTCCTACCCCGCTCCACAGTGGTTGTCGTGGTCAGTTGTCAGGTTTTTAAAGGCCCATTTGGCTCAGTGGTAGAGCACTCCCTTGGTAAGGGAGAGGTCCCGGGTCCGATTCCCGGAATGGGCACCAGTTTTTGGTTTGATTAGATAGATTAGTTACTTTTCGGAGTCTGAAATGGGAAAAGAAAAATTCACGCGAACCAAGCCCCACGTGAACGTGGGCACGAT
>ENA-UOWO01006002-UOWO01006002.1-activated-sludge-metagenome-genome-assembly--contig:-NODE-6002-length-12591-cov-21.878191_pt1 | contig 12591 bp, 8 predicted proteins | sample MGYA00238148_ERZ761564 | MGnify/ENA primary metagenome ERZ761564 (study PRJEB28885, sample SAMN05720194) | activated sludge metagenome | isolation source: Anaerobic digester | place: USA...
CAACCCTTATCAACCCTTATCAACCCTTATCAACCCTTATCAACCCTTATCAACCTATCAACCTATCAACCTATAAACACATAAACCATAAACTCCTCGCCCATGCCCTCCCTCCACCACACCACCGCCCATCTTTTCCGGCACGAATCGGGCAAGATGCTGTCGGCGTTGGTGCGGTTGTTCGGGCTGTCGCAGGTGGAAATTGCCGAAGATATTGTGCAGGATACCCTGCTGACGGCGTTCGAATCGTGGAAAATACATGGATTACCCGATCAGCCCAAGGCCTGGCTTTACCGGACGGCTAAAAACAAAACCGTCGATTTTTTACGGCGGGAGCGCAATTTTCAATCGAAGATCGCGCCGCGTTTTGCCGAAACAATGCGGCAAAATGATACTTCCGATACCTGGCTGGATACGTTTTTCCTCGACGACGAAATCGAGGACGCGCAACTGCGGATGATGTTTGCCTGCTGCCACCCGGCTATTCCCTTCGAATCGCAACTGGTGCTGATGCTGCGTACGTTGTGCGGCCTGAGTATACGGGAAATCGCCACGGCTTTTTTGCTGCCCGAAGACACAGTCGGCAAACGCCTCACCCGTGCCAAAGACAAGATCCGGCAGGAGCGGCTTTCCCTGGAACCGCCGAAGGGAGAAGATTTGGCCGGACGACTCGATGCCGTGCTACAGGCTGTTTACCTGCTGTTCAACGAAGGGTATAAATCCTCCACGGGCGCCTCGGTCATCCGCCGCGAACTTTGTGAAGAAGCGCTGCGGCTCGGCGGATTGCTGACGCGGAATGCGCTCAGTGATTTGCCCAAAACGCACGCTTTGCAGGCGCTGCTCTGCTTTCAGGCTTCCCGTTTCGATGCCCGGCTCGATGCGGCGGGCGATATTATTTTACTCGAACACCAGGACCGCAACCTGTGGAATCGCGGCCTGATCGCGCTCGGGTACGAACATTTGCGCCAGTCGGCCCGCAACAACGAGATGAGCGAATACCACATTGAGGCGGCCATCGCTTCCTACCATGCTTCGGCGCCGGTATTTGAAAAAACGAACTGGCAGGCTATTTTTTATTGCTACAACTTGCTTATGCGGGTCAGCCCTTCGCCGTTTGTGGCACTTAACCGGGCCATTGCACGCGGGTATGCGGAAGGGCCTGCGGCGGGAATCGAAGCGCTACTGAAAATTGAGGGGCTGGACGGGCATTATTTGTATCATACGGCGCTGGGCGATTTTTATGTAAAAAACGGGAATGGTGAAAATGCCCGCGCCTGTTACCAGCGGGCGCTGGAACTGGTGGCGTTGGGGGCGGAAAAAAAAGTGCTGGAGCGGAAATTGGCGGGAATTTGAAACGAAACGTCCAGGTTTTCATTGGCCAAAATTTTGGCAGTATCGAGGCTGCATCGGCATTTGGTTTGCGCGGGAGCGAACATAGGTAGCAATAAAAACAGGAGCGTATACCGATTTGCCGGGTTGATCATATGGAATGCATGTTATTATGGAAATAAACTATCCTACCAGATTGCCAATCGTGCAATGATTGTCCGCTAATATCTTGTTTGGTTTTTGTTGATCTTGCAAACGCAAGTTTATATTAAATTTACCGGTTCATAATTCAAACTTTGCACATGTTTTTTCGCCCGATCTTGTCTGTGTTGGCGCTTGGCGGCTTGCTATTCACTTTGCCGCTGGTAGCCCAAAAACCTCATACGCCCATTCCCGCCACGATCTCCCTTAGCCGGCCCGATGCTCCCTGGCACATGGAAGGCAATATGCGGGTTTCGGATAAAACGGGTCGCCCGGCAGCCATTTACCAGGAAAATTACACGCCGCAGTCCGCCGATCCTGAAGCCATAGCGCGGGAATACCTGACTGCAAGACGGGCTTTATTGGGGCTTAGCCAGGATGACATCCAAAACAACTTCAAACTGCACCGCATACGGCAGTCGCAAACAGGCCAAACGGTGCGCCTCCGCCAAATCTGGAAAGGTTTGCCTGTCAACCACAACGCCGAAGTGACCATTCACATCAACCCCAAGGGAGTAGTGGACTGGCTCCAGAACGGTTATGAATACGGCATTGATTTACAGGTAGTTACCCCTGTTTTTGCACTGGAACAAGCCCGGCAGCAGGTGCTGGATCATCTCCAGATGGGTACTGCGACCCAGCATGAGACCACGAAACTCATGGTGCTGCACCACGAGGACAATGATTACCTGGTGCACCACCTCAATTTCGTGCTCGACGGGGTGATCGGTGAATGGGATGCCTATGTGGATGCCCTGACCAATGAAATCCTGAAAGTAGAAGATATCAGTTTTTATTACCACCACGAAGACCCGGAGGAGCCGGCACTTCCATACATCTGGCTCTGCGCGCCTCCTACGGTCACCGGTACCGGCAACGTGTTTCGGCCCGACCCGCTCACGACCGCTACCGTAGCGTACAATACCGCTGGCTATACGGATGGCGATGACGCTAATACGTCTCAACTGACCGCCCAGAATCAAAACGTTACGCTTCAGGGTATCGAACTGCTCGCAGGCGTTTACAAACTGAAAGGCACGTATGCGGAAATCGTGGATTTTGAAGCGCCTGCCAAGGGCCTTTTTACCCAGGCTACCTCGACGTTCAATTTTAACAGAGCTGACGATGCTTTCGAGGCCGTCAATACGTACTACCACATCGACAACATGATGCGGCACCTCAACGTGACACTCGGCCTCAACATCCTGCCTTACCAGTATTCCGGCGGGGTGCGTTTCGATCCTAGTGGCCTCACTGGACAAGATAATTCACATTACCTCGGAGGTTCGGGTCAGCTCGCTTTTGGTGAAGGCGGCGTCGATGATGCCGAAGACGCCGATGTGATCATCCACGAACTGGGACACGGCCTGCACGACTGGGTCACCTCGGGTGGTTTGTCGCAGGTGAATGGTCTGAGCGAGGGAACCGGCGACTACATCGCCGGATCATACAGCCGCTACCTCGGCTACTGGACCAGCGGCCAGGCGGCTTACAACTGGATGTTCAACTGGGATGGGCACAATCCGTTCTGGAATGGCCGGGTACTCAACTACAGCGCCATTTACCCGACCGGCCTGGTGAATGCTATCCACACCGACGGGCAGATCTGGGCAACGGCTAATATGAAAATCTGGGACGACATCGGCCGCAGCAATGCGGACAAGGCTTTCTGGTCAGGACTGGATCTTACTAACAGCAATTCGAGCCAGAACGATGCCGCCAATGCAGTATACCAGGCCGCCATCAATATGGGCTACTCCTACGCCAATCGACTGGCCATCCATACCCGCTACGTGGCTGCGGGTTACACCATGCCGGCGGCACCGTTGCCGGTGGAATTGTTGCGCTTCGAGGCTGCGCGTTCGGGTTCGGCTTCTGTGCTCGACTGGGCCACGGCTACGGAAAACAACAACGATTTTTTCACCCTGGAGCGCTCAGCCGACGGGGTGCGCTTCGAAGCAATTGCTCAGGTAAAAGGCGCCGGCAACTCGCCGGTGGAGCATCGATATACATATGTCGATCGCAAACCATTGGGCGGCATCAATTATTACCGCTTGCAGCAAACAGATTTTGATGGAAAAACTTCGAATTCGAACGTCGTTTCGGTGCGGTTTGACGATAAGGCTGCAACGCTTTTGCTGTACCCCAATCCGGTGAGCGATGAACTGACCGTCGTTTTACCCGTTTCGACGGGCGTAATTTCCATAATGGACACCGATGGGAAGGTGGTGTTTAGCCAAAACGTAGGCAATGATACAGCAAGAACCAGTACTGCAATACCGCTCGAAGGCCTGGCCTCCGGGTTTTACTGGGTGCAGGTGGTTGGCGAAGGTCAGGTGTTTTCGGGCAAAGTTTTCAAGTCTGAGTGATATGCGAAATCTCAATTCGAGGTGCCACCTGCCTTTGACCTACAGGTGGCACCTCGAATTCGTTTGCTCAGTTGATCTTACAATTTCATCAGTTTCCCGCTCGCCCAGCGATTACCCGCCTGCAAACGGTAATAACCTACAGTGCCTGGAACCAGGGCTTCTGCCGGCACTGTCAACGGATGTACGCCGGAAGAAACCTGATTTTCAGAAATATAAATTCGCTTCCCCGCCGCATCGAAAATCTCCAGTCGAACGGCTTCCGATTGTTCCAGTTGGAGGATAAAAGTTGTTTGATCGCGGAAAGGGTTAGGTGAAGGTTGAGCCAGCAAAAGGGGAGAAACAGGAGTATTTGCCGCGGAAACAGCGCTGAAAGTGGCGCCCAGTTTAACGCCTTGCGGTTCCGTATAACCCAGCGCACCCAGCGAACGTACAGCGGATGGATGCAGCGAAAAGACATCCGACAATTGAACGTTCGCACTGGCTGTAAACCGGAATTTCATCAGCGTTTCTCCGGGTGTCAGACCTTCGGGCAAACTGGTAGTCACGGCAGTGATTTTTCCAGGAAAAATGCCGTACGAATACGTTTTGAAGTCCTGGGTGATTTCGATGCTGTCGAAATGCAGGGCAGTCGTGTTGTACAAAAACTCCGTTTGGAGACCTGAAAGGCTCAAACTTCCACCCAAACGGACGGTCACGAGCGTAGACACGCCGGCCTGCAACTGAATGTCCGGAATGTCCAGAAACGTGGAATCGACAGTTGTTGCGCCGGCAAACTGCCCATTCGGGTTGGCGTCTCCGTCTACATCGCCTATTTTAACGCCTATGAGACGCAGGGTGTCGCCTTCCAGTTCCAGCGGGTCGGCGATGCTTACGCCCGGGCACCATATTCCGATCGGCGAGGCCAGGTTACAATTTTCCTGAAAAAAGCGCCAGGCAACATTGTTTGGTAATTGCTGATAAATGCCCAGCATCAACTTCTGAAATTCCACCATGTCGTACGTGGTAAAAGCCTCGGATCCATTGGCATCGAGGGCAATCTGCGCATAGGGCGAATCGATCGTTGAAATACCTAAAATGTGACTGCGCATCCTCACCAGATCCAGTACAGTCAGGCCGTTCAACTGGTCATCCATTTTCATGCCGCTATAGGTGATTTCCGAACCCGTCGTAAGTCCGGCCATGAAAGCCGCGCAGGATATGTGATCAGCCGACAAGGTCAACAGAGGAGCGTCCGGTATGGTTATTTGAGCCCGGACGTCGGTATTGGAAACCGGCGTTCCATCATGCCAAAACGAAGTACACACGTGAAAATGAACAGGTGCTTGTGCGCCCAAACCGATACAGGCGAAGAGAGAGGCGAAAAGGAGTAATGCTTTTTTCATGAGTTTATAAAAGGGATAGGCTATAAATGAAAAGATATGTGCAATTTAAGGTTTTTTCAAAATGCTGCGGGCCTGAAAGCCGATCTCCTCTAAATTTATTTACTTTGCCCTACTGCTCTTGCCAGGCAGTGAAACCGACTTTTTTACCATTCAAAAGAACCTGTTTTATGCAAAAACTACTTTACATCCTTCTCTTCTGGGCGGTGGCCTCGCCGTCTTTCGGTCAATTCAGCATCCTCTTCGTCGACGATACCGGCGATGCTTTTGGAAATGCCGAATACCTGGCTTCCGCACTCGATTCGCTCGGCTATGAAACAGTATACATCGATGCCTACGGCTCTGCGGCCAGCCCGACCGTCGATCAAATGAACGAATACGACCTTGTTATCTGGCAGGCATCTTCCTGGGGGCTGGATCTGCAGTTTTGGGGTGGCGCTAATGCCGATAACGGTGAACTGATCCAGTATTTGTCGCAACCGTCGGCCAACCTGTGGCTGATCGGCAACGACGTTTTTTACGATCGATATGGTGCTGCACCGGTGACGTTCCAGGCCGGCGATTTTCCATACGATTTTCTCGGTATTTCCAAATATGACGTGCAGTCGTATGTCGACGACGGCGGTTTCGGGGTGCCGCTGGTGAGCCCGGATCTGGGCCAGCCGATCCCGGGTCTGACGGATATCAACTGGCAGTTCAGCACATTATGGTATGCCGACGCATTCGAAATTCGCCCGGAAGCGCAATCCGTGTACGTTTTCGGCGACAACTCCTATTCCCTGGCCGGCAAAACCAGCGGCGTATGGTACCACCCGCCCGGCGGCGCACGTGTACTCACGTATGGTTTCGACCTGGCGCTGGCCAATAATTTCGAACTGATCAAATCCCATATGGATTCCGTCATCACCTGGTGGCAAGGGGAACTGACCGCCACGCAATCGCCGGTATTCGACCTGCAATCGGTACAGGCAACGCCCAATACGTTCTCGGATCGTTTGCAGGTAAAAGTTACGGCCCTGGAAACGGCGCTGCTGAATGTAAATATTTACAATGTCGATGGCCGCCTGGTGGCGCAATTGGCCACACAAGAAGCCGTGCGTGCAGGCGAGGAAAAATCCTGGCAGTGGCAGGTGCCGGCAGGACTGTCGAACGGGTTGTATTACTGCGCCGTGCAGTCGGGCAAGCAGGTGAAGACGGTGAAAGTGGTGAAAGGGTAAAAACTGCAACGCGGATTTCGCGGATCAAAAGCGGATTTACGCGGATTGGATTCGTTTGTACGAGCGTTGAAATAAAAAGTAGCCACCTGGAGATGAATCCGGGTGGCTACTTTTTTATAAACTCCTAACCCAAAGGGCAAAAAATCCGTGTTGCAAAAATCCGCGTAAATCCGCTTTCGATCCGCGAAATCCGTGTTGCAAAAATCCGCGTAAATCCGCTATCAATCCGCGAAATCCGTGTTGCAAAAATCCGCGTAAATCCGCTATCAATCCGCGAAATCCGCGTTGCAAAAATCCGCGTAAATCCGCTATCAATCCGCGAAATCCGCGTTGCAAAAATCCGCGTAAATCCGCTATCAATCCGCGAAATCCGCGTTGCAGCGTTGCAGTTACACATTCATCGGATCCGCGCCTTCACTCTCCACTTTGTATTTCTTCATAAAATCCTTCACCGCTTTGTCCGTCACTTTGCCCTGGCGGTGCAGCAGGCGTACGGCTGAAAATGCGATGTATTTCGCGGAAATACCGAAGTAATCGCGCAGGCTTTCGCGGCTTTCGGACAGGCCGAAACCGTCGGTGCCCAGCGCTACGAAGTCCTGCGGCATCCACGGCGCGAGTTGTCCTGCGGTGAGTTTCACCCAGTCGTTGGCGCTTACGAATACACCTTCCTCTTTCCCCAACGCTTCCTGAATGTACGGCACTTTTTCCTTTTCACCCGGGTGAAGCAGGTTCCAGCGGTCGCAGGCCACAGCGTCGCGGTAGAGTTCCGACAAGGAGGTAGCGCTCCAGATATCCGTGCTTACACCTTCTTTTTCCAGAATTTCTGCGGCTTCCATCACCTGTTTGATGATAACGCCGGAGCCTATCAGGTGCGCTTTGGCGCTTCCTTTGGAACTGGATTTTTTGAAACGGTAAATACCGCGTTTGATGCCTTCCTCCACACCTTTCGGCATTTCGGGCATCAACAGGTTTTCGTTGTAGACGGTGAGGTAGTAAATTTTGTTCTCGTTGTCGACGTACATACGGCGCAGGCCGTCGTGCACGATGACTGCCAGTTCGAAGGCAAATGCCGGGTCGTAGGTGATGACCGAAGGCACCATCTGCGCCATCAGGATGGAATGCCCGTCCTGGTGCTGGAGTCCTTCACCGTTCAGCGTGGTGCGACCGGCCGTGCCGCCCAGCAAAAAGCCTTTGCACAGGATGTCGGCAGCCGCCCAAATCATGTCGCCCACCCGCTGGAAGCCGAACATGGAATAATAAATGTAAAACGGCACCATCGGAACGCCGTGCAGGGCATAAGCCGTGCCGGCAGCTGTGAAGGAGGCCGTTGCGCCGTCTTCATTGATGCCTTCCTGCAATACCTGGCCCGTTTTGGATTCCTTGTATTTGATCACGGAAATGCCGATTTCGAGCGCGGTATACATCTGGCCTTTCTGGTTCCAGATCTGAACGGAGTTGAACATGGGCTCCATACCGAAAGTCTGCGCTTCGTCGGGCACGATGGGCACGATGTATTTTCCAACGGCGGGATTCCGAATCAGTTGGGTCATCACGTCGACCACGGCGGCCGTAGTGGAAAACGATTTTCCGGCGCTGGCTTCGCTGCCTTTCAACTGTTTGTCAAAAAGAGACAGGTCGGGCAGGTCGAATTTTTCATATTTATCCGAACGTTCGGGCAGGTAGCCGCCCAGCGATTTACGGCGTTCGTGGAGGTATTTCGTTTCGGGCGCGTCCGGCGCCGGGAACCAGAATTTGGCCGCTTTCGCTTCGTCGTCCGAAATCGGAATCGCGTAGCGGTTTTTGGTTTCCACGCGGCTGTCGGCGCTGAGGTCCTTGGTCTGGTGGGCTTTGTTTTTGCCTTCCGCAGCCTTACCCATGCCGTAACCTTTCACCGTTTTGCAAATGATGGCGACGGGGCGTTTGGATTTCACAGCGCGCTCGTAAGCGGCGTATACTTTTTCCGGATCGTGGCCGCCACGGCGCATTTTAGCGAGTTGTTCGTCGGTAATGTCCTGCAGGAGTGCGGTGATGGCAGCGCTGTTGGCGTCTTCACCTATCAGTAATTTGCGGATGACTGCGCCGTCGTTGGAAGACGCCATTTCCTGAAATTGTCCGTCGACCAGTCCTTCGAGGCGGGCCAGCAGGACTCCGTTTTCGTCTTTGGCGAACAGGACATCCCAGTCGCTGCTCCACAGCACCTTGATAACCTCCCAGCCGGCGCCGAAGAAATGTCTTTCTACTTCCTGAATGATCTTGCCATTGCCGCGTACGGGGCCGTCGAGGCGTTGCAGGTTGCAGTGCACCACGAAAATGACATTGTCGAGGTTTTCGCGGCTGGCGAGCCCGATGGTGCCGTAGATTTCCGGCTCGTCGATTTCACCGTCGCCGATGAAATGCCACACTTTTCCACCGTTTTCAGGTTTCAGGCCACGATTTTCGAGGTATTTCATAAAACGCGCCTGATATACGGCGGTCATTGGGCCGAGGCCCATGGATACCGTGGGCGCCTGCCAGAATTTCGGCATACGGCGCGGGTGCGGGTAACTGGAAACGCCGCCGAGCAGTTCCTGCCGGAAATCTGCGATAGATTGCTCCGGCAGACGGCCCTCCCACACGGCGCGGGAATAAGTGCCCGGAGAAGAGTGGCCCTGGATCATGAGCAGGTCGCCACCGTACTCTTTGGAACGTTTGCGGAGAAAGTGGTGGTACAGCACTTCCAGCATGGTGGCGCTGGCAGCGTAGGTAGCGATGTGCCCGCCGAGTGCCAGTTCCTTATCCTGCGCCTGGAGCACCATGGCCTGGGCATTCCAGCGGATAACTTGTTCAATGCGTTGTTCAAGAGCGAGATCGCCGGGATATTTCGGCTGGTCTTCGGTTGCAATCGTATTTATATAAGGTGTATTGAGCGCAGGACCTCCGTTGCCCACGCCTTTGCGGGCCATGAGCGCGCGGAGGCGCTGGAAAAGTTCTTCGGTGCGGGCCTTGCCCTGACTTTCAAGGACTTCTTCGAGCGCTTCAAGCCACTCCTCCTGTTCGTTTTTCCAGTCTTCTTGAATTTGAATATCTCCCATTTTTTATCGGTAAAAGGTGAGCTGATGCAGATGGACGGTTTTGCTGGCGCAAAAATAGTATTTTAAGTGGAAACAGTTGTTAGGGGGGATGTGTTTCGGAGTTTGCCTGCCGCTTCGCCCTTCATGCTATAACGGGCATTACAATCGTTTCTCCAGAATAATACGCAGGGTTCCGTCCACAGCCAGATACGTTCCGATCACGTCGAACCCGAATTTCAGATTCAGAATCAGCATACTGCGCCAGCGGTTCATGGTTTTGGTTTGAATACGTCGATAACCGTGGTTTTTAGCCCAATTATGCTGGTGCTGCATCAAAGCCGCGGCGATGCCTTGCCCACGGAATTCGGGCAATACGCCGCCCAGCCAGGAATACCAGGTGGTTGGATCCTGCCGGTATCCTATTTTGAATCCTGTGGGCGTTCCGTCTTCGGTTTGCGTGATGAGAACGAGCAGGTCGCGGGCATTTGTCATTCGTTCCTGCACCTTTTCGCCGGCAGGTTTGCCGAAAACGGCATCATACAAGTTAAAAACGACCTGCCGGGTGTCGTCGTCCGGCAGGCCGTGTTTTTCCAGAATTATGATCATTTGGTTGTCAGCGAAATAGCGCATCCGCCGCCTGCCGCCAGTTTGACGGGCAGTTTCTGGCCTTTGCGCACCTGAATTTTACGGATGTTGACAGGGTAGGGGTTTTTCAGCCAGTCGGCGCCGGCGCCGTCTTCGTAAATAGTCGCTTCATACACCTTTCCTGCCTGTAGGAAATTCAGATCGAGGTTGAAGTCGCGGGCATTTTCGTCGGTGATAGAACCGAGGAACCAGTTCTGGGTGCCTTTTTGCTTCCGCGCTACCGTCATATAATCGCCGATGGAAGCATTGAGCACTTTGCTGTCGCTCCACTCGACCGGCACGTCTTTGATGAACTGGAATACGTCGAGGCGTTTTTCATAGTTCTCCGGCAGGTCGGCCGCCATTTGCAGGGGCGAATACAGCGTGACGTACAGGGCAAGTTGTTTGGCCACTGTCGTGTGCACACGTTCCTTTTTGTTCGGATCAAACTGATTGACCTCGATCTGGAAAATGCCGGGCGTGTAGTCCATCGGTCCGCCGAGCAGCCGTGTGAACGGCAGAATGGTTTCATGTTCGGGCGGGTTGCCGGTGCTCCAGGCGTTAAATTCCTGTCCGCGGGCCGCTTCACAGGCCAGCCAGTTGGGCCAGGTGCGCTGCAGGCCGCTTGGCCGAACGGGTTCATGAGCATCGAGCATGATCTTGTTTTGGGCAGTGCGTTCGGCAACTCTTACGTAGTGGTTCACCATCCATTGCCCGTCGTGCCATTCGCCTTTCGGAATAATACGGCCGACGTAGCCAGTTTTGACGGAGTTCATGCCGTGTTTTTTCATGTAGGCATAGGCGTCGTCCATCTGGCGTTCGTAACTCGGAACGGCAGCGGAGGTTTCGTGGTGCATGATAATTTTTACACCTTTTTCTTTGGCGTACCGCGACAGTTCGTCGATGTCGTAATCGGGATAGGGTTTGGTGAAATCGAACACCTCGTCTTTCCAATGACCGAACCAGTTTTCCCAACCCACGTTCCAGCCTTCTACCAGCACGCCGTCGAAACCGTGCCTGGAAGCGAAGTCGATGTATTTTTTGGTGTTCTCCGTGGTAGCGCCGTGTTTGCCGCTAGGCTTGAGATCGCCCTGAAAAGACAAGGCACTCTGGCTGCCTGCGTAGTCCCAGGTGCTTTTGTTAACGTGCATTTCCCACCAGATGCCCACGTATTTCTGCGGTTTGATCCAACTGAGGTCGCCTTCGATCTTGCAGGGCTCGTTGAGGTTGAGGATCAGTTTGGAATTCAGGATACCGGCGGCATCGCGGGACAGCAGGATGGCGCGCCAGGGCGATTTGAACGGAATTTTATTGACGGACTTGATGGTCGGCACCGCTGAAGGAATGAGGTTGGCTTTGAAACTCAGTTCTTTCGGGTCGGCCATCAGGTGCATAGCGGCAAAATCAACCAGACCTGCTTCCACTATACTTATATGTGTACCGTTGGCAGCGCGCATGGTGATCGGTGTTTGAACGGCGTATTGGTCGACGATGTGTTTGGTGGAGATCGATTTTTCCTTTTCGTACGGCGTGTTGTCGATCGCGCTGATTTTAGATGTGGTGTATACGTGCTCATTGGAGTCGTAATCGCCGGGAATCCACCAGGCCGTGTGGTCGCCGGTCATGGTAAATTGTGTGACCTCGTCCGTCACGGCCAGTTCTTTCCGCGGCTGGTCGGGGAATTCGTAGCGGAAACCGACACCATTATTATATGCACGGAACCGGATGTTCATTTTGCCCGAACTGTTTTCCAGTTGCATGGTCAACTCCTTGTAGTTGTCGCGGATGGATGCGACTTCGCCCCAGACAGGTTTCCACACCTGGTCACTACTGGCAGTAGTGGTTTGTTTCCAGATGAAATTCTGGGAGAAATCGGCGTCCACGGCTTTGAAGCCAAGTTTGCCGTTGGACACCGGTTTGCCGTAATAAGAAGCGGTGTAAAAGGGTTCGCCGGTTTTTGGAGTCAGGCCCACCACGATTTTCACCGATTTGTCGGGGGAATAAAGCGAGCGCAGACCATTCTGTGCATACGAGACGGCGGCCCAGGTAAGGGCGGCGATCAGAAAAAAGTACTTTTTCATGGTAACATGATTGGTTGGATAAAAACGGCGTCCTGGAAAGGAGCAAAACAAGACGAAGCAAAGGAAAGTCTAGTTGGGCATTTCCGGAAAGAAAATCTGTTTTTCTGCTTGTCTTAAGTCAGTTGCCGGATTACCTGATAACGGGAACATGGAAACACATTTGCGTTTTTTGAAAAAGCATTGTCTATCAGACATTTAGCGCATTTCCGACTTCACAACCAGCCAAACAGAAGAAAATTCTTTGAAAAATTTTCAGGCGGGGTATTGGTGGAATAAAATATTGCCATATCTTTGCGGCCGCTTCGGGAGAAAGGGATGGATGAAAGTGAGATTGGAGCGTT
>ENA-UOWO01006003-UOWO01006003.1-activated-sludge-metagenome-genome-assembly--contig:-NODE-6003-length-12591-cov-5.191369_pt1 | contig 12591 bp, 9 predicted proteins | sample MGYA00238148_ERZ761564 | MGnify/ENA primary metagenome ERZ761564 (study PRJEB28885, sample SAMN05720194) | activated sludge metagenome | isolation source: Anaerobic digester | place: USA...
TGGGCCAACTCGGCATTCTCTGGCTGATCGCGGGGGGCGCCATTCTTGTGCTGGGCGCGCGCGCCAGCCTGACGCTCGCGCTCATGCTTGCGGTTGCCATTGTTCTCTACAATCTCATTCACAAGGCGACCGAACTGTCCCCCCTGCTGCTCGGTTTCTGCCGTTTCCTGCTCTACCTGCTGGCAGGCGCGACAGCCCCCAACGGCCTCGCAGGCATCACCATCTGGAGCGGCCTCGCCATCGGATGCTACGTCGCCGGCCTCAGTTGGTTCGCCCGCCGTCAAGCCATCCGCGGCCCGATCCGGCGCTGGCCGCTCATCCTGCTGGCAGTGCCCCTGGGCCTGGCCTGGATCAGCAACGCCGACGAGGATCGCCACGTGGCCGTGGCCCTGGGCCTCTTGTTGTGCCTCTGGATTCTGCCCTGGCTCAGCCACGCCTTGCGCGAAAGAGAACCCAATATACGCATGACGGTCTCGGGCCTCACTGCCGGAATCGTGCTCGTCGATCTTCTGGCGGTCGGAGGCCATTCCACAATCGTAACCTTGGGCTTCGCCGCCCTCTTCACGACCGTGCTGCTCGCCCAACGTTACCTGCCGGAAACGTGACATCCGGAGGGCGGAAATGCCAAAGCCCGGCCGTGCGGCCGCGCGAGGCCTTGTGAGACCTCCGGGCCGGGAACCAAGTTGCCGCCTGTTGGGAATCCGCCGTCCATGAGTCACGTCTTTCGGCATCGGGCCGACGGTTGGCGCGCGGCGACGTTTTCATCGAGCCAGTCCAAATACCGTGCGTTTCCCGCAATCACCGGGCACACGAGGAATTCGGGCGTGTCGTAGGGATGCTCGGCGATGATGCGTCGTTCGAGCGCTGGCAACCGCGCGGCGGCGGTTTTCATCATCAGCAAGACCTCGGAGCCCGACTCGATCCCGTCCTTCCACCAGTAATGTGACTCGATGCGGGGAATCAGGCTGGCGCACGCGATCAAACGCGCCTCGAGCGCAACCCGCGCCAGCCGCCGCGCGGACTTCAAATCCGGTGCTGTGACAAAGACCATGCAGAATCGGCGAGTTGTCTTCATGCAGAGAGACTAACAGGATGCCCCGAAAAGCGAAGCACGCCCCTTGCCTTGACGGCCTGTCCCGGGCTTAATCGCGGGACGGTGAAACTCGCTGCCGGCTCGAATGACATCCGCTTCATGCGCATGGCCCTGCGTCTCGCGTTGCGAGGCCGCGGCCAGACGTCGCCCAACCCGATGGTCGGGGCCGTGTTGGTCAAGAGCGGACGCGTGATAGGCCAGGGCTGGCATCACCGCGCCGGGCAGCCGCACGCGGAGATCGAGGCGTTGGGCGATGCCGCCCGGCGCGGGCGTTCGGTGCGCGGGGCGACTCTGTACGTGACGCTCGAACCGTGCTGCACCGCGGGACGCACGCCGCCCTGCACCGAAGCCGTCACACGCTCGGGAATCGCCCGGGTCGTCGCCGCGGCCACCGATCCGAATCCGAACCACGCGGGACGCGGCTTCGAGGTGCTGCGGCAGGCGGGAGTGAAGGTCGGGCACGGGGTGCTTGCCGAGGAGGCGGCGCGACTCAACGAGTCGTTCAATCACTGGATTGTCGAGCGCATGCCATTCGTGACCGTCAAAGCCGCGATGACACTCGATGGCAAGATTGCCGCGGCGACGGGCGAATCGAAGTGGATCACAGGAGCAATCGCCCGCCGTCACGCCATGCAGTTGCGGCTGGGCGCGGATGCCATCCTCGTGGGCGTGAACACGGTGTTGGCGGATGATCCCAGCCTGACAGCCAGGGGCGCAACTCGGCCCCGCCATGAACCCGAGGGCGATGCCGGCATCCGATCCGTCGGGACTCCCCAAACAGGCGTCGCGATCCGGGCCTCCTCGGCGCCCGTCAAACCGATCCGGCGACTGGTTCTGGATGCCCGGGCGCGGACCCCTCTGGATTGTCGCCTGGTCAGCGATCCCTGGGCGGCTTGGACGACCGTGTACGTCGGCCCGATGGCTCCGCTTCGCCGCCGGGACGCCCTGGCTCGGCGGGTCAAGGTCGTCGTCGCGCCGGAGGTCGCGCAACGAAGCGATGGCCGCGGCTGGCGGCATCGGGTCGGACGCCAATCGGCGTGCCGTCCCAAGCTCGATCTCGATTGGATTCTGCGCCAGATCGGTCGTGAGGAGGTCACTGCCCTGCTGGTCGAGGGCGGCGGCGAAATCCATGCGTCTCTGTTCGAGTCCGGGCTGGTTCAGCGCGTCGTTTTCTACTACGCCCCGAAGGTGCTTGGCGAGGCGGCGGGGCGAAAGGCGGTGGCGGGGGCGGGTTTTGGCGATTGGCCTGCAGTGGTTCCGTTGCGCGACATCGAATGGGAGCGCGTGGGAACGGACCTTCTCCTGACCGCACGCGTTGGGCGCGCTCAAGAGAAATAGTGTGCACTGCGATTCACGGAATGATACAGTGCGCCAGATTTGTTTGTTGACATGCCAAGCCTGGACACCTGCCGCGCCTCCGCGCGGGAATCCGATCGAGCCCATCCGCTCCGCGCCTTCATCACCGAGTTCGTGCGGCATCCTCTCCAAATCGGCGCCGTGTGGCCCAGCTCGCGCGCCCTGGCTCGAGCCATGGCGCGCCGGCTCCCTCTGGAATCCTTGACCGGCGAAACCCGTTCCAGACAGATCGAGCCTTTGCGCTGCGGTGACGGGGTCAAGGATTCCAAGGAGCGAGGCGCGGGAGAAAGGGGCGGAGAAACAGGGGCACCCTTCAAGGGGCAGAGGGCTGACCTTGGCTCGATGTGCGCCTCGCCCGGCATCGGGCGGCGTGTGCTCGAACTGGGCCCGGGCACGGGCGTGGTGACCGAGGCGTTGCTCGCGCACGGACTGCCTCCCCGCCGGTTGATCGCGGTCGAGAAGTCGCCCCGTCTGACCGAAGTCCTCCGCGGACGGTTCCCCGAGGCGCGCTTCGTGACCGGCGATGCCCTCGAACTGGATGCGTTGTTCCCGGGCGAGCGGTTTGGCGCCGTGGTGTCCAGCCTGCCTCTCAGGAACTTCCCCGCGCGCGATGTCGCCCGGCTCGCCGCGTGCATCCGCGCGATCCTGGACCCCGGCGGCTGTTGGATTCAGTTCAGCTATCGGGTCCTCAACGGCCAGCCGCCCTCCGTTGCCTTCGAGCAAGTCGGCAGCGAACTTGTCCTCCTCAACTTCCCTCCGGCATTGGTCTGCGTCTATCGGCCTGTCGCCCTCGATCCCGCTCGCCCGCCGCTCTGAGAGCCTGTCCGGGCTCGTTCCCCGATGGACGGCACCGGGCGCGGCGCCTGGCGCAGGCCATGACATCCCGCGGCCCATCACACAGCGCCGACACACGCAGCGCTTTGGTTTGCATGTTCACTCTCGATCGCTAAAGTGAGGGACGACATCATGATCGAGTCTTTTGCCCCTGATCGTTTGGGGCGCGCCATCCTTGCAACGACCCTGTTTGGCGCGCCGTTCTTTCTTCACGCGATTGCCGGCGCCTCAGACGCGCCGCCCGCCAGTTCGCCCGCGGCGCGGCTGATTGCCCAGCCCGGACCGCTCGTGATCGCGCATCGCGGCTTCAGCCAGCAGGCCCCCGAAAACACGCTGCCGGCATTCCGCCTCGCGCTGGCCGCGCGCGCCGATTTGATCGAACTCGATTATTACCACGCCCAGGACGGTGTGCCTGTGGTGATCCACGACGGAACACTCGATCGGACCACCGACGCCACAAATCGTTGGGGCGGGAAGGGAATCGCCGTCACGTCGCGGAATGCGTCCGAACTCACGTCCCTCGATGCCGGGCGCTGGTTCTCTCCCGCGTACGCCGGGACACGGCTGCCCACGCTGGTCGAGTCGATCGAGACCATTCAGGCGGGCGGCGTCACGCTGATTGAACGCAAAGGAGGAGACGCGCCGGCCCTGGCGCGCCTGCTGCGCGAGCGCGGATGGATCAATGACCTGGTGGTCCAATCCTTCGACTGGGGATTCGTCCGGGACGCCCGCCGCGCCGCGCCCGACCTCGTCCTGGGCGCGTTGGGGCCGCCTTCGAGCCGCAACGGACGCAAGCTGGCGGACCAGGAGAAGGTCCTCGGCCCCGAGTTCATTGCCGACATCGAACAACTCGGAGCCCAGTTGGTCGTCTGGAATCGCCAGGTCACGGCGGACGCGATCGCGCACGCGCACCAGCGCGGACTGCGCGTCTGGGTCTACACCATCAACGACCCCAACGAGGCCGCCCAGATCGTGCGCCTCGGCGTCGACGGCATCATCACGGACAACCCGGCGGTCATCCGCGCCCGCCTCCATCCGCAGGCCGACGATTCGGCGGACGCACCTTCGACACGGGCGATCCCCAAGCCGTTGCCCGAGCATCCGGGCAACATATACCTCGAAGGCGAAACGGTTCAGGTGCGGCTGCCCGAAGGGCTGCCCGACACGGCCACGGGCTGGCGTCTGCTCGACGATCAAGCCCGGGTGCTGCGCTCGGGCGCTCTCAGCGCCCAGGCCGTGCAGGCGCGCACGCCCATCGCCGCAGGCGATCTGGGCGTCGGCTGGTATCGCATCGAGTTCGATGCGCCGGAACGGACGAACATCCTGTGGACGACCGCGGCGGTGATCAGACGGCTGTCGGCTCCCGTGCCGGGCGATTCACCTGTCTGCGTCGATTCGGCCACTGCGTGGTTCGCGCGCAACGATCCCCCACGGCAAGAGCGGTTCGCGAACCTGGCGGCGCTCGCCGGCGTCAATTGGGTCCGCGACCGCCTTCGTTGGAGTGACATTCAGCCCGAGCCCGGCGCCCTCGTGCCGGCGGGCACGACCTACGATACGGCCGCCGAGGCGCAGCATGCCGCCGGCCTCAAGGTGTTGCAGGTGTTTCATGACACCCCGTCCTGGGCTCGCGAGGTGCCCAACGCGGGCGGGCGTTTCGCACCCGATTTGCGCCATGCTTATGACCTCGGCCGCGCATTGGCCGCCCGATTCAAGGGGCGCGTTGCGGCCTGGGAACCGTGGAACGAGGCAAACGTGTCCACGTTCGGCGCGCACACGGTCGATGAGATGTGTTCCTGGCAGAAGGCGTCGTGGCTCGGATTCAAAGCGGGCGATCCCGGCGTGATCGTCGGTTGGAATGTCACGACGACCGCGCCGACTCCGGCCCAGACCGACGGTGTGCTGGCGAACGAGACCTGGCCTTACTTCGACACCTACAACATCCACACCTACGACTGGTCGCACTCCTACGCCCAACTCTGGAAACCGGCGCGCGAGGCCGTGAGCGGACGGCCTCTCTGGGTCACGGAAGCCGACCGCGGCACCCCGCATCTCAAACAGGACCCGTGGTACGACCAGGACCCGCAACTCGAACGGCTCAAGGCCGAGTGGCTGGCGCAATCTTACGCCAGCAGCCTGTTCGCCGGCACCCGGCGCCATTTCCACTTCATTCTCGGCCATTACCACGAGCCCAACGGGGTCCAGTTCGGCCTCCTGCGCCTGGACATGACGCCGCGCCCGGCCTACGCGGCCCTGGCCGCGGTGGGCCGATGCCTGGCGGGCGCGCGTGCCCTCGGCCGCTTCGAGCCCGGCGAGGACGTCCATGTCTATGCATTCCGCGCCAAGCCGGACGGCCAGGAGCGTGACGTCCTCGTCGCGTGGGCGGAGAAGGAGATGGACTGGGACGGACGCGGCCAGACCGCGTCCGCCTGGAAACCGCCGGTCAACCTGGACGTGCAGGGCGTGGTCGATTACCTCGGTCGTCCCGCCGGCACGGCTCTCCCCGAACGATTCACATCGGCGCCGGTGTTCGTTTTTCTGCCGGCGGGTCAGGCGGCGACCCTGCCGCTCGAACCCCCGCCCCCCCTTGCCCACCCTCGAACCGCCACCGTCTCGCCCGTCGTGCTCCAACTGTCTCTGCCGCGCAGTGCCACCGCCCGCGTCCAGGACATCCCGTGGTCGGAAGGCTATGTGTATTCCGTCAAGCCGGGGCAATCCCTGACCCTCCCCATCCACGCCTACAACTTTGGCACGGCCGACGCCAAAGGGCGAATCCAGGTCGAACGCCAGCCGGAAGGCTGGGAGGTGCAAGTGCCATCGACCGAAATGGTCGTCGGGCCGCGCGATCGCGTCGCGCTCGAGGCGAGGCTGCGCGTGCCTGCAGGCGCCGCCTGCCGTGACGGTTGGGTCGTGCTTCGGGCCGACTGTGCCGACCAGGGCCGTCCGGTCTTGGCGTTTCGCGTCCTGGCCAAGGACGAGTGAGGCTGGGGCGTGGCGCGGCTCGCTCGATGGAACCGTTGGCCGGGGAGACTCGTTGTCAACAGGTCAGATGTCTGCGTTGCATTGAAGGGACAGAGGTTCTTATGACGACCCGATCCAGTCAGCCCGTGGCGCTCACCATTGCCGGCTCCGACAGCGGCGGTGGCGCCGGCGTTCAGGTGGACTTGAAGACCTTCGCCGCCTTTCGAGTGCACGGCACAAGTGCCATCACCTGCCTGACAGCCCAGAACCCGCGCGCTGTTGTGGGGATTCACCCGGCGCCGCCCGCCTTCCTGCGCCAACAACTCGAAGCTCTCTTCGCCGAACTGCCGCCCGCTGCCGTCAAGACCGGCATGCTCTTCTCGCGCGCCAATATCCGGGTGGCGATCGATTGGTTCCGCGCGCCCGGCCGCCCGCCCCTGGTGGTCGATCCGGTCATGGTGGCGAGCAGCGGCGCCCGGCTGCTGCGTCCCGCGGCGATCAAGACGCTGATCGAGGGCCTGCTGCCGCTGGCCCGGCTCGTGACCCCGAACCTCGACGAGGCCCAAATCCTCGTCGACCGACCGCTCCGGTCGATCGAGGATTTGCGCGCTGCCGCCCGCGAGATTCATCAGGCCTACGGCTGCGCCGCGCTGGTCAAAGGCGGGCATTTGCGCCAGATGCGCGAGGCGGTGGACATCTTCTATGACGGGCGCGAGGAATTGTTGCTGACGGCCCCGTTTGTGCGCGGTGTCACGACTCACGGGACGGGGTGCACCTACTCGGCGGCGATCACCGCGTGTCTGGCGATGGGGCATCCGTTGAGCAAGGCCGTGCGCGTGGCGAAGCAGCACATCACGGGCGCGATCGCGCATTCGGTCCGGATCGGACGGCACAGCACCCTCGATGCGTTCTGGAGGCGTTGAGACCGGTGGCGGCGCCGCCTTTTCTCACCCGCATCGCAGTCCTCATGCAAGGTCCGACCGCCCTGCGAACTGACGGGGGTGTGAATCTCGCGGGTCAGACGACCTCGACCGGGCACTTGGGCAACGCGTCGAGAAACGCCTTGCCGTAACGCTTGGTCAGAATCCGATTGTCCAGCACCACCACGATGCCGCGATCGGTCTTGGTCCGAATCAGGCGTCCGACGCCCTGCCGGAACTTGAGAATGGCCTCGGGGAGCGAGAAATCCATGAACGCATTGCCGCCACCGGCTTCGATCGACTCGATGCGCGCCTCGGTCAGCGGATGGTCGGGCACGGCGAAGGGGAGGCGGGTGATGATGACGTTGCTGAGCGATTCGCCCGGCACGTCCACGCCCTGCCAGAAACTGGCCGTGCCGAACAGCACCGAATCGACGTCCTTCTTGAACTTGTCGAGCATGACGGACCGGGGCGTGCCGGTGCCCTGGACGAAGCAACTGACGCCGAGTTCGTCCATGAAAGGCGCCATCTCCGCGCCGATCTCCTGCATCAGTTTGCTGTTGGTGAACAGAACGAAGGCCTTGCCATGAGTCTGCCGGATGAAGTGCTCGATCCACCGCACCAGCGCCGCCCGATAGGCCGCATCGCGCGGGTCGGGCATCCTCCCCACCACGTACAGACGCATCTGTTCCTGGTAATCGAAGGGCGACCCGACCTGGAGCAACGTCGCCTCGTCGGCGCCAACACGGTGGACAAAGTAATTCAGGCCGTCCTTGCGCCCGCGCTCGGCCCGGACCGGCTCGCCGAGGCGCTTGACGTCCATCCCAAGCGTCGCGCTGGTCAGGATCACCGAGGTGTCGCACGCGAAGAGACGGCGCCGCAGGAAATCGGCAATGTCGACAGGAGCCGCGTTGAGCGCAAGCTGCCTCTGTCCGCGCCCGCTCCGCTCGACCCAGTACACATGGCCGTCGGCACTCTGGCTCAGGAAGGTGGCGATCGCCTCGCGCAACTCCCCCAGCCGCCGATTGCACTCGAGCAACTCCGTCCCCATGTCCGAGTCTTTGGACAGCTTCACCATCTCGCTCACCGCCTCGCGCACCCGGGCGAGCGGCAACGTGAGACTGTCCGCGACCAGATCGGGCCGTCGAATCCGCAGTTCGGACCAGGCGCGGCCGGGGGTCGGGGATGAAGACTCGGGCGTGCCGGGCGGGGTGGAACCGGGCCCGGACTTCCGCGTCTGGTGATGCAGCGCATCACACGCCCCCTCGACCGCGTCGAAGAACTTGCCGCCCTGTTCATAGGCGTCGGCCACCAGGTTCACCGCCGAGCCCTGGCGCAGCGTGGCCAGCAGACCCTTGCCGGTCCGCTCGTTCCAAAGACGCTGGAGATTGAATCGGAGCTGCGCGTTCGAGACGCTCAGGCCGATGTGCCGCGCCGCGACTTCCTCGACCGTGTGCGCCTCGTCGAAGATCACGAAGTCGTTCTTGAACAGGACACCCGTGTCGTCCGTGTCCTCCTCCAGACCGCCCAGGTGCATGAAGAACAGGGTGTGGTTCAAGACCAGCACATCGGCCGACATGATCCGGCTGCGCACGCGCTGAAAGAAACAGGGAGCGCCCCCGGCCTTCGCAAAATCCGAGTCGGCTCCGCATTTCTTGGGCGAGCACAAGCCGCGCTCGGAGCAGACCTGCGCCCACACTTTGGGATCGGGCTCGTCCTCGAAGTCCGACAGGCTGCCATCGTCGGTCGTCTTCGACCACTCGTAGATGCGCTGCAACTCCTGAGTCTCCGGCGTCGTGAACAGGCTGTCCGATTGCTGCATGGCCTTCTCGAGCCGCCGGGTGCAGAGGTAGTTCTGCCGCCCCTTGAGCATCGTGAACTTGAACCGGACGGGCAGGACGCGTTCGAGCAGCGGCAGGTCCTTCTGCGTGAGCTGTTCCTGCAGGTTGATGGTATGCGTCGAGATCACCGCCTTCTTGCGCTGCTCGACGGCGTGGAAAATGGCCGGGACGAGGTAGGCCAGGCTCTTGCCGACTCCGGTGCCGGCCTCGACCACCAGATGCTCGCCGTATGCCAGCGCGCGGGCCACGGCGGTCGCCATCTGCTGTTGCTGCGGGCGGTACTCGAAGTTCCGCGCCTTGGCCAGGATGCCCTGAGGCGAGAATAAGTGATGCACCCGCTCCACCAGGTCCGTGGCTCCCGCCGGGATGTTCTCGACTGTGCTGATCATGTTCCTCCCACGCCACTGTTGCCCAAACCGCCCGCATTCTCAACTGCATTCGCGACACTGCATTCGCCCGGCGTTCACGCGGCGTCGCTTCCCAATCCGGATGGGGTTGCTGCCGAGGCGTTCGACAGAGCCGGATCAGGCGGGGACCGCACAACCACTTGCACCTGCGCCCGGTTCTTCGCAATGCCACCCGCCGCCAGGACGCCGCGCCAGCTCACGTTCGGGTACACCAGCGTGTCTCGGCCCAGGATGGTCCCAGGGTTCAACACTGCGTTGCAGCCCACCTCCGCTCGGTCGCCCACCAACGCCCCGAACTTCGACAGCCCCGTGTCGATGCGCTTGCCTTCCACCTCGACTATCACGTGGCCCGGGAAGATTCTCACGTTCGAAATCTTGACGCCCGCGCCCAGATGACTGCGATACCCCAGGATCGAGTCGCCCACATAGTTGAAGTGGGACACATGGGCGCCGTTGAAAAGCAGGACGTTCTTCAGTTCGCACCCGTTGCCCACGACGCAGTCGTCCCCCACGACCACATTCTCGCGCAAATACGCGTTGTGCCGAATCTGGCAGTTGCGCCCGATGATCGCCGGCCCCTTGATCATGACACCATCCTCGACCACCGTGCCCGCCCCAATGAAAACCCGCTCGCCGATGTACGCCACGCCCTCGCACCGGTTCCGCAGTGCCGGGCGCACATGGGTGCCAATGTAGGCAGCGAGCCCCTTCAGGACGTCCCATCCATAGGCGCACTTCTCAAACACCCCGGCATGCTCAGTCTGGCCCAGGTCAAACAAATCCGCCGCTTCGAACATGACGCCAGAGTAGTGGAAGCCCGCCCTGGAGCAAGCGCCGACCGCAGGCGCGCCGCCCCCGCAACCTCCCGGCGCTTTGTCAGGCCCCGCGACCCGCCGCGCCGGCCTCACCGCACATCCGGCGCCTCCCGAAGTTCCGCCACCTGAGCCCGGACGCGTTCGAGCAGTTCCCGGTACGGCCCTTTGCGGCGAATCCGGAATTCCTCCTCCATGACGCGATCGCCGGGGTACTGGACCGTAAACGCCCTGCAGTCGACTTGGCACGTCTCCGGGCCAACCGGGGTCACGCGCACCCGCACCCTCTCGATCGTCTTGCCCGACAACAAGCCGCCCCGCAACAGACTGTCGCCCAGACTCTTCTGCCGCTCGAACACCATCTCGGGGTCGAAAACCGACTTCCCCTCGAAATGTTCGGCCTCGAAAACCTTCACGACCGCCAGGCGCACCCGCGTCGAATGGGGAGACACGATTGTCATCGACACCAGGGCATCGGATCCCGACGCGGCCGGCGACTGGCAGCCGACCTGGGCCGCGAGACACGCCAGGAGCAAACCGAGCCGGCCGGCAAGGGTGCGCAGGCGCGACAGAGTTCGAACAGGGCGGACGCCGATCGAGCCCCGGGCCCCGCCGCGGCTCCCGGAGATCGGAGAGGGAAAGCAAATATCGGAATGCATGGCATTAACAGCATTGACTTCTGGAAGTTTTTATCTTTATCTTTCCTCATGCAAATCGAAAGTCTCAAAGTCTTCTGTGATCTGACGGAGACGGAGAGTTTCACAAAAGCGGCGCAAATCAATCACATTACCCAATCTGCCGTCAGCCAGCAGATCAGTTCGCTCGAGCGCCAGTTCAAGTCGCTGCTCATCGAGCGGAGCAAGAAGAAGTTTCGACTCACGCGCGAGGGGCGGGTGCTTTACGAGGCCAGCAAACAGATCGTGCAGACGTACGAATCGTTGTATAGCCGGTTGCAGGAATTGAAGGACGTCATCTCGGGGACGATTCGGATTGCGACCATCTACAGCATCGGGCTGCACGACCTGCCGCCGTATATCAAGCGTTACCTGAAGAGCTATCCGACGGTCAACGTGCACGTCGAGTATCGCCGCGCCAATCAGGTGTACGAGGACGTGCTCGGCAACATCGTCGATCTCGGCCTGGTGGCCTACCCCACCCGGGATTCGAAGTTGGAGATCGTGCTGCTCAAGAAGGAGCCGATGGTCCTGATCTGTCACACCCAGCATCCCCTCGCCAGGACCAAGTCGGTCAAGATCAATGCCCTCGCCGGCCAGAAATTCGTCGCGTTCGAGCCGGACATTCCAACCCGCAAGGCCGTCGACAAGGTCCTTCGTGAACATGGCGTGCACGTGCTCCCGGTCATGGAATTCGACAACGTCGAAACCGTCAAACGCGCCGTCGAAATCGACGCCGGCATTGCCATCGTGCCGCTGAGCACGGTGACCCAGGAAGTGCAGCAGGAGACCCTCGCCGCCGTGACCATCGACGATGCCGAACTCCATCGCCCCATCGCCGCGATCCACAAGAAATCCAAGGTCTTGTCCCTGGCGATGAAACACTTCCTCGCGATGCTGAGGGAAACGGAGTGAGAGACGAAACGCAGCGCCTGAGGGTGGTGGTGGGAACTGGATTCGAACCAGTGTAGGCATAAGCCAGCAGATTTACAGTCTGCCCCCGTTGGCCGCTTGGGTATCCCACCCGCCAACACCGAATGGACGCAGTATGCCCGAGTCAAAGGCGGAGGCAAGACCATTCGTGAAAGAAAGGCCCCACGCCGGACTGGATTCTGCCGCCCATCGACAAACTGGATGCGGCGTGCGCCGTGCCCGGGTCCGGCTGCTGTGGTGCGCGCCGGCAGGAGAGCGGCTGGCAGCAGCGACAGCCGGCCGAGGAGGCCCAGGAATACTCGCCGGGAGCCCGTCGCTGATTTCAGGCAAACCCAAGTCTGCGTTCACGGCCGCGCTATCGGGTGGATGAAGTCGAAGTCCTCAACCGCATTGCGCCTCCCACGGACGGGGAACGTGAAGCAGTGGTTGACGGTGCGCTCAATCAGGCTGAGTTGAGGAGCGAGGAGGGCCATCCCACACGACAGCGCTGGCGCATCCGTCAACTTTCATGCTATCCATCACGTGCAGTGTGCATTGGAACGAACAACAAAACGGACATTGAAAAGGAGATCCCTTGTGAAACGCAGATTCAGATTGCCATCCCTGCTTCTTGTATGCGCCTCTCTTTCTCTTGCGGCCGCTTCCCGTGGAGGTGGTGAGGAGCAGCCCGATGACACCACAGAGGGCGGAACCGGCGGCGATGCGGCGAGCACCGAGGGCGCTACCAGAACTGTGCAGCCTGCCAAGCCTGTATTTGCCTACG
>ENA-UOWO01006006-UOWO01006006.1-activated-sludge-metagenome-genome-assembly--contig:-NODE-6006-length-12590-cov-6.372716_pt1 | contig 12590 bp, 19 predicted proteins | sample MGYA00238148_ERZ761564 | MGnify/ENA primary metagenome ERZ761564 (study PRJEB28885, sample SAMN05720194) | activated sludge metagenome | isolation source: Anaerobic digester | place: USA...
TGCGCCATCGCTGGCCCGGCTATCCGCTGATCACGGGCGGAAGCCCGAAACCCGAGCCCGCCGCCTGGTCGACATCGCCGGATGACGACGGGGCAGGGAGGGCTTGCGCATGAGCAGTTACCAACTGAACGCGGAGGCTGTCCGGAGCCGAGCGCAACGATGTGTCGATCGCAGCGCTACCAGCCCCATCACGCTGGCGCCGGATGATCCCGTTCGCATACTTCACGATGCGCCGCAGATCAACCTGTGCAGCGAAGTGGAAACCGAGGAAGCGCGCAACGAAGTAAGCGACCTTGAGGACAAGGTGGAACGGCTGACAAGTATCATCGAACGGTGCGCGCTCGCGCTGCATATCGATGCAGAATCCGATTCCGACGAGTTTGTACAAGCGATCGATTCCCTGCAGGCAGCCGTGCCCGACGAGGAATTGCCGGATGTGCTGTCCGCGGCGCGCGATTCGTTGACTCAACTACTGGATGCGCTCGCCGCGAAAGGGGGAGCCGCACAGCCCGGAACGAGTGGCGCCACCGAACCGGCAAAGTCTGAACAGGCCGCGCAGGGCGGTGACGCATGATCCGCGCCACCGTCGATGCCGCTGCCGTGGCCGCCGCACTGCGCGGCGGCGTAGCGCAGCCCAAGAGTCCGCTACCCGTGCTGGCCTGCGCCTTTATCGAGGCTGATGCCGATGGATTGCGGATTACCACTACCGACCTGCAAACGCTGGTGTCCGTGCGCATCAAGGCCGAGGTCGCCGAGCACGGCAAAGTCTGCGCCGATGCGGACCTCATGGCCGCCGCGATGTTGGGCGGCGGCCAGGTCGAACTGGTCGAGGATTCGGGATATCTGCAGGTCAAACGCGCACCCCGCAGCAGGGTGCGCGTGGCGACGCTGCCGCCCGATACCTGGCCGAAGCCGGAAAACATGCAATGGAAAGCCGCCGGGCTCGACAAGGCTGAATTTTCGCGCGCCGTCAACGCGGTGTACTACGCCGCTGGCCGCAATGATGTCCGGGCGTTCTGCAACGCGATCTGTGTTGGCAAGGATCTGGTCGTGGGAGCCGATGGCCACCGCATGGCGCTGTTCGATGCGCGTTTCGATGGCAAGGATCTATTGATCCCGATCGAGACGGCCGCCGTTCTGCGGCGCGCGCTGTCCAATGGGGGCGACATCGAGTTGGGCGGCGTGAATATCAACAAGCCCTCGACGCTGGCGATCGCAACGGATGCCGAGCGCGTCGAAATTACTTTGCTCCAATGCAACGGCCTGCCGCACTTCCGTTCGGCGATGCCGGCGAACGATCCGGCGGGCAGCTTTGTTGCAGACACCGACGCACTGCGCAACAGCGTCAAGCGCCTGCGTCCGTTCTGTGAACGCACGCTCAAGGTCGGCGGCAAGAGCTGGCGAGTCTATGGCGTCCGGCTGCGCCTGGACGCGGATGCTGTCTGGCTGGAAACCCCGGATCGCGAAAGCCGCGACGGGATCCCTGGCGATGCCGTGACGGAAGCTCAGGGCTCGATGGATCACGCCCTGGACATCACGTACCTGCGCGACGCGATCGACGCCATCGAAACCCCGCAGACGCGGATCGAGTTGTTCGCTTCCGTCGCAACTCACTCGTTCGTGTTGCGTGCGATCGGTGACGAACGCGCCGCGACTCACGTGATTTCGGGGCTGCGGCTATGAACCCGACCACACTGCACCTGCTGGCTGGCCAGCGCATCGAACCGATCACCGTGGCCGATGCCGCGGTGCGCTATCTCGAGCGCATCCGCCTGCGCGGCTATGCCACAAACACCCTAAAAAGCTATGCGGCCACGCTGACCGCGTTGGCCGAATGGCTGGCCGCGCGCGATGTCTCGCTGCTGGCGCTGATCAGCGAGCGCATGGTGGATGGCTGGCTCGATCACCTGGCCCGCGCCGGCAACAGCACGCGCAGCCAGGCGCAGAAGCTGGCGACGCTGCGCGGACTCGTCACCTACGCGATCCGCGAGGGCTGGATAGGCCACGACCCGACCACCAACGTGCGCCTGAAATTCCGCGCCGCACGCGTCATCGCGCCGGAACTGGATCGCCTGTTGGCCGTGATCGAGGCCATTCCCCAGCGCACCGCGGTGGACCTGCGCGATCGCGCGATGCTGCGCGTGTGCCTGGATGCCGCGCTGCGGGTCAGCGAAGTGGCCGGGCTGGATATCCACGCCGGAGGCATGCAGCCGCAATGCTGCGTGGATCTGGCGCGCCTGCAGGTGCACGTGCGCGACAAGGGCGGCGGCAACTCAACCGTGGGCATCAATGCAGCCACGGCCGAAGCGATCGAAGCCTGGCAGCACGTTCGCCACACGCTGGCGAAGCCCACCGCGGCGGCACTGTTCGTGTCGCGCCTGGGCGAGCGGTTTTCCCGCGCGCAGTTGCACAACATCATCCGCCGCCGCGGCACGGCCGCCCACGTCGACAACCTGCACTGGCACATGCTCCGCCACCGCCGCATCGGCGATGTCGTCGAGAAGTTCGGCCTCGATGTCGGCCAGCACGTCGCGCGCCACGCCAACAAGTCGACCACCGCCGATGTCTACGGCGCCCACGCCGCCGAAGTGCTCCGCAACCTGGTGCGTGAGAACTGCGATCTGGATCGCATGGGGGCTGCGGCATGAGCGTGGCGAGACTCACGTCGGAAAATGAGCAGGACGTACTGCACGCGATGAATGCGGCACTTTGTGACTTCGCGAAGCGCTGGGTAGTTGACGGCGACTATCTGCGCTGCGTGGGCTGCAAACGACCAATTCTTGCAAGTTTCGGATCCGCCTTTCGTCACGCCGATGGGTGTCTCGTCGGGCGCGGGAAGTGCGAGGGGAAGCCGTGGGAGGCGCTGGTACATATTCTTGCGCCGATCACACCCCGGTTGCAGGAAGCGAATGCAGATCGGCGCGATGCACTGCGCTATCGAGGATTGCGGAATCTGGTCGTCAACGAGCGCGACGACCTTCTGCCCGATGTTCCGGAAAAAAAAGAGGATCGGACTGCCGATGCATTCGATGCGTGGATCGATGCAGGAATTGCCGCTCTGGTGGCGACGCAGCAGCCAGGCGGTGCCGCATGAGCCGCGCATGGGTGACGTCGTTCCAAGAGCACGACACAAAACTACTGCTCTGGTGGGTCGATCCGAAAGACACCAACCGCGAGCCGGTGCGCAATGCGTTGATCAAGCACCTGCGCACGCGCGGGTTCCGTATCGGCGCGGATCCATGCATCCGAAAGCACTATCCAGCAATCAGCCGAGACCATCACCGAGGCGCCAAGGGCGCACTGGAACTCAAGGTGAGATTGTCGGGACGCTTGCTAGAAATCGAGTTTTTCCAGAATGTCGTTTTCAGCAACCCGGCCGGAGGGCATTGCGATTTCGACCGCCGGCAAAAGATGCCGTACCTGGTCGGCAAGCAATACGAACTGGAGCGCGACAAGATCGCCGAACTTTTCGCCGGCATGGGATTGCCGAGATTGACCTTGGACATCAGGCGGCGGGGCTGGGCGTTCATCGATAACAAACGTGCAGAGTTGGAGGCATTTCAAGGTGCCGGTTTCTATGCGCGTGAAATTCCGCGCTACAACAAACTGACCGCGACCAAAGCCGAGTTGGCCCACGGCGATGTCGTCTATTTCTTCGGCCGGCACAGCGGTTCGGGCGGGTCTATCCACAAGGGCGTGGCCTTTCCCAACATCAACAACATGTGGTGGGTGTTGCTGCCCGGCGACGAGTGGGCAAACCTCGCTAGTTTTCATCTGTACCACCGCGCCGATTTCGGCACCACGCTGCCACGCCGGATGATTCCCCTCGTCACGTGCATTGCACGCATTCGCAGAAAGCTGGATGCCGCCGTCAATGCGCAACAATTCGAGCGCGCCATCGACCTGCGCGATGCCCTGCAACGTTTGCAACCACCCACCGCGCCGGAAGCGCAGGCGAGGGCGGCATGATCCGCGCCGTCGATCTGTTCGCTGGGTTGGGTGGCAACAGCGAGGGCGCGCGGCAGGCCGGGTGCGCTGTCGTGTGGGCCGCGAACCACTGGCAGGCGGCGGTGGATCTGCATGCCGCCAACCATCCGGACACGGCACACGAGTGTCAGGATCTGCATCAAGCGGATTGGACAGCGGTGCCCGCGCACGATTTGTTGCTGGCGTCGCCATCCTGCACAGGCCACACGCCGGCACGCGGCGCGGAACGTCCGCACCACGATGCGGCGCGCTCGACCGCCTGGGCGGTGGTGTCCGCACTCGAATGTCACCGCACGCCGCATGCGATCGTCGAAAACGTGCCGGCATTCCTGTCGTGGGCTCTGTTCCCCGCCTGGTGCGCGGCACTCCATGCGCTCGGTTACTCGGTCGCGTCGCATGTCATCGACGCGGCCGATTGCGGCGTTCCGCAGCACCGCGTTCGCGCCCTGATCGTGCTCGCGCGGAGCAAGCATCCGATCGAACTCGACATGCCGAAGCGGGCGCACGTGCCGGCGGCAACGATCGTTGATTTCGACGCGGGGCGCTGGGCTCAGATCAACCGACCCGGACGAGCGGCCAACACGCTTGCGCGCATCGCGGCTGGGCGAGCCGAGCACGGCGCGCGATTCATCACAAGTTACTACGGACAGACGCGCGGCGGCCGCAGCCTGGCGCGGCCTGTCGGCACGATCACGACGCGCGATCGGTGGGCAGTGATCGATGGCGATCGCATGCGAATGTTCACGGTGGACGAGTGCCGCAAGGCGATGGCTTTTCCATCCGGATACCACCTGCCGGCCAACAACCGCGCCGCCACGATGATGCTCGGCAACGCTGTGCCGCCGCCGCTGATGCGCGACGCCATCAATGCACTGAGGGCCGCCGCATGAGCCCGAAAACCGCAACCGTGCCCGAACTGCTGGCCAAGCGCTATCCGGCGCCGGAATACGCGCTGATGCTTGAGGTCGCGCCGCGCACCGGCGGCGGCACACGCTACGCCGATGCCGTGGCCGTTGGGCTGTGGCAGAGCCGCGGCCATGTGGTGCACGGCTTTGAAATCAAGGTCAGCCGCGGCGATTGGCTGCGCGAATTGAAGCATCCGGCCAAGGCCGAGGAAAGCGTGTACTCGTTCTGCGATTTCTGGTGGATCGTCGCGCCGGCCGAATGCATCAAGGATGGCGAGCTGCCGCCCACGTGGGGACTGCTCGACCTGCGCGCCAATGGCTTGGTGCAGAAGGTCGCGGCACCACGACTCGAGGCCAAGCCGATCACGCGCGAATTCTTTGCCTCGTTGATGCGCCGGGGCGTGCAGGGCATCAACGAAACGGCGTTGCGGATGCAGCGCCAGCACATCGACGACGCCACGGCAAAGATCGAGGAGCGCATACAATTTGAAGTCGGGCGCCGCGCTCGCAGGTTCGACGAGTTGACGGAAAAGGTTAAGGAATTCGAGGCTGCCACGGGCCTTAATTTCAACGACTGGCTAGCACCACCGGGAGACGTGATCGCGTTGGCCCGACGACTGCACCGCCTGAAAAACCACGGCAACAGCGAACCCTTCGGGAAATTGATCGATCTCGCCGACACATTGGTGAAGGCCGGCGGCCAGATACGCGATGCGATCGGCGCCACGGGACTGCCCGAGCCGCAGCCAGGCGGTGCCGAATGACCGGCCTGTTCCCCGATGAGCACACCGAATCGAGCGCCGTCCTGTCGGACTGTGGACACTATCGCTACAGCCTGACCCGGCGCGTCAACTCGAATCGGCACACCTGGTGCGTTTTCGTGATGCTCAATCCATCGACGGCCGACGCCACTGCGGATGACCCGACGATCCGCGCATGCACGGAATTCGCGCGGCGCTGGGAGTGCGGTTGGTTGCAGGTGGTGAACCTGTTCGCCTGGCGTGCCACGGATCCGCGCGAACTGGACGCGGTCACCGATCCGATTGGCCCGTTGAATTTGCAGCACATGGAAGACGCTGTCCGCAATGGTGACATCGTGGTTTTTGCCTGGGGCGCCAATGGTGGCGCCATCGGCCGCAGCGCTGGCATTTCGCTCGGGCGCCGTTTCGTGGCGCATCACCTGGGCCGGAACAAGGACGGCAGTCCACGCCATCCGCTGTACGTGAAGCGATCCACACCGCTGACTCTTTGGGAGGTTTCCCCGTGATCTATCGCGAACAGAAACACCCAGCAGCAACCTTCCTGCGTTGCGATGGGTGCGCCAACGAACCAAAGCATGTGCTGGCCAATGGCCGATTGTCGCGCGAGCCCGTGCGCATCGGTGCCGTGTCAGAGCGCCACATGATCGAATGCACGCGCTGCGGCTGCCGCACGAAGCTGCACGACACCCTGGACGCGGCCGTCGTCGAGTGGGGCGCCAATCACGCGCAGGCGGTCCTGCCGCTTCGGCTCGTCAAGGCCAAGGTGGCCGCGGCATGAGCACAGCGAACGCCGCCGAAAAAATCACGGCCATGCCGGCAGCCGATTTCGAGCGCTGCAAGAATGCCTTGCTGCGCCGAACCCGACGCGCCGGCCGCTCAGCGGCCTCATGGCGCTGCACCTTGTGCGGCAGCCGGATCGAAGTCCAGTTGTTACTGGACGACAACGATAAAGAAACAGGCAGCAGGGGTGCGTGCCGCACCGCCGGATGCCTTCATTGGGAGGATTGACCCGTGTCGAAGAATTCCATATCGCTTAGCCCGCAGTGCGCCGACATTCTGAGCAACCTGCGCGGCGGACCGCGCACCACCCTGCAACTGCAGCGCGCGACCGGCGTGATGGCCATGGGGCCGCGCATCCACGAATTGCGCATCGCGCTTGAGTCGAAAGGCTTGGTGATCGAAACCAAGTTGATCGAGGTCAAGAATCGCCACCGCCAGCGCTGCCACATCGCGGAATACACGCTGCGGCGCGCTCCGCGTCCGCGCCCTGCGCGCCGGGCGACCAAGAAACCAGCACGGAGATCCGCATGAACTTCCGGAACATGACGTTCTATCGCTTCCCCGCGGCCGCCTGCGCTGCCGCGTTGGCTGCACTCGAAGCCGCGGCGGCGCAGCTCGCATTCCGCGAGCCGGGGCCGCTCGAATTGTCGACACGCGGTTTTGTGTCCCCCTTGACCTGGAACACGTCCGGCGAATACGTGCTGAGTATCGGATCGGTCTCAATCATCGCCATGGCGTCCGCCCGCAAAATCATCCCCTCGTCGGTGATCGCGGAAGAACTCAAGAAAAAGACCGACGCGATCGCGGCGGCCGAGGGCCGCACCGTGGGCGGGCGCGAGCGCAAGCGCCTCAAGAAGGAAGTCGTAACAGAGCTGATGCAGCGGGCACTGAGTTGCCGCACGGTAACCCTCGGATTCATCGATGCCACGCTCGGCTGGGTCGTGGTTGGCACCGCCTCGCGCGGCGCTGCGGGTGAGTTCATCGCGCAGATCCGCGAAGCACTCGGACGCTTCCCGGCGACTCCGCTGGCGCCCGACGAATCGCCGCGCGCCACGATGACGGATTGGATCATCAAGGATGCAACGCCGCTGCCGTGGCGCGTGGGGGACGAATGCGTGCTGCGTGATCCATCCGAATGCGGCAGCCGCTGGGCAGGGCGGGGCATTGAACTGGATTCCAATGAGGTCAAGGAACACCTGCGGGCAGGGATGCAGGTGGTCAGGCTCGGCCTCGAACTGGCGGAGCGCTGCACGTTTGTGCTCGACGACAGCCTTTGCGTTCGAAAATTCGCACTGACCGATATCGTGCGCGATGCCCTGTTCGAGGATGGATTCGAGTCGGCGGCGGCGGAGTGCGAAGCGACCCTGCGCATCGAGTCCGGCGTGATCCTCGAACTGCTGGCGCGCATCGATTCCACATTTGGCACACCGATGCCGGTCGAATCGAACTGATCCCATGCGCACGTGCCCGCAATGCGATCGCGAGACGGCCGCCGCCTGGTGCTGCGGCTTCGATCTCGCGTCCGCGCCGCCCTGGCGGATGACGCGCGAACGCATCCGCGCCGTGCACGTGCTGGCCAGAAGCCGCAAAGGGCTCGACGACGAAACCTACCGCCTGCAACTGCAAGCGGTCGGCGTCACCACATCGCTGGCACTGAACCGCCAGCAGTTTCACCGGCTGATGCGCGCACTGCGCGCATTGCCGGACGCGCCGCCGAAAGCGTCGAGGGCGGCATGAACCCCGAGAGAGCGCCGTTGATGCGAGCGACAACGACAAACTGCAAAGGATGGGCGCCGCTGCCCGCCGGCGTGACTGTCGTTTGGGACTCGCGGAGGCCAGCGATGACAGCGGCTATGGAGCATGACCAGAAATCACATGCAGGACGTTGCGAGGATGTCCTGATTCGTCCCGTGCCTGGGCATGGCGAACGAAACCTCGAAGTGATGCGCGCCGTGGCACGGCGGCGCGTATTGCGTACTTCCACAAACAGGAAAATATAGAAATGAACGCCAGCGCCATCCCAGAAACCGTGTCCGATGTGGCAGAGCCGAACAACACCACCGAAGCGGGTCTGCTGCGCACGGAGTTGATGAATTGCATGAATCATGTTGCCACGTATCGCAACGGCAATACGCAACTCATCGAAGCCTTGATGCGATGCGTCCAGGGCCAGAGCTTCGGAGTTTCCGTGCTGGTCGAGTGCGGCATGGCCAACGCATCCGATGGCACACTGAACTGGGAGGCATTGGAGGCGCGAAAAGATGCGCGATGGTCCTGGCGAGACGCCGTAACGATGCTTGTCAAGAATCCGGAACACGCGGCAACACTGCTGCTGATGCATGAGTGCGACCAGAACCTACCTTTCGGTGGCCCCGAGCTACTGCACATCGCCCGCACGCTCTGCGCTGGTATCGAGCAACTTCCGGCCAGCGAGCATGCGACGAAGCTGTCCGCCGGAGCTGGCGGCGTTGCCCACGCTCTGCAAGAGCTGCAGGCCAATGGCGATTACTTCTGGCCAGAGCGCGCGTCCGATGCCGTCTCGACCGACGCGTCCGCATGAACGCCGGCACCCTCCAACTGAGTCGCGACCTGCAGAACATCGGCCAGGCCCTCGATCGCGTGATCGAGAAATCGGCCGGCGAGCGCGTAGCGTTTACGCTGATCGTCTTCACGGAGGGCCGAGCAAGCTATCTGAGCACGGCCAAACGTGACGCGAGTGTGCGCGAAATAAAGCGCCTGCTGGAATTGTGGGAAGCCGGCATGCCGGATGTCCCGGCACACGAAGTGAACGGGTAGGGGGACTCTGCTATGGGCGGAACTGCAAAATACAAATGGATATCACCCGTCATCAATGCCGGTGACATGGTGACCTACAAAGACCATCGAGGCCGCAAGCGCGCGGCCGAATGCATGGAAGTGTCGACCCTTTACAACGAGGATGGCGAGGCGTGGCACACGTACACGCTGCGGCCGCAAACCGGCGTGCTGGTCCGGGTGACGGCCGATCGCTTGCTATTGCCTCAGTCAACCACGCGCAAGGCGCGCGGATGAACCGAGACGGCCGCCCGCAAGTGCGCCAGATCCACGGCCAGGTAGTGCTGGGTGGTGGCCACATCGGCATGGCCGAGCATCTGCGCAATGACCGTGATCGGACAACCGCGCTCGAGCAGTGCCGTCGCGAAACTGGCACGCAACCGGTGCGGGTAATGTCCGGACCACGGCGCGCCACGGCGCGCCGAGCGGATCCGCTCGTAACCGGCACCGAGGCCGAGCGCCGCGCGTGCGTGGCGGCTCACGATTTCCCACACGCTGCGCCCATTGCGCAGCGGGCGCCCGTGCTGGGTCAGCCAGAGCGCGCTGCGCTTGCCGGGGCGCAGCGTCGCGCGTTGCGTGGTGTAGCGGTCGATCAGGGCCGCCGCTTCGCCGCTGATCGGCACATAGCGGCTGTGGCCGCCTTTGCCGCGATCAACGTACACCGTCCAATCGGGCAGCACGTCGCCCATGCCGAGCGCTGCAAGTTCGCTGGACCGCAGCCCGGTTTCGTACAACAGCCGGATGATCAAGTGATCGCGCAGGCCGGCGAACGTGGACACGTCCGGCTGCGCAAGGATCACGCCGATTTGTTCATCGGTGTAGAACCGCACCAAGCGCCGCGGCACCTTGCGGTTGCTCGGGATCTTGCGGTCCTCGTCGGTGATGCAGAAGCCGAGCAGACGCATGGCCACATAGAACCGGCGCAGCGCCTTCAATTCGCGGTTGACCGTTGCCGGCGCCAGGCGCGCGCGACGCGGTCGCAGCCAGGCGATCAATCGATCCGCGTCCAGGTGACCGGCGACGCCGCCGAACGCCAGCCAGTCGCGCACCGTGGCCGCATACATGCGCCGGGTCGCGCGAGATCGGCCGGTGGCGGCCAGGAATCCATCGAAACAGGCCAGGGACTGCAGCGCATCGGCATCGAGCGCGGCTGCCGGTTGTCTGAGTTGACCATAAAGAAAGGGTTTCACACATCCGGCCCAGTTGAGGGCCGCAAAAGCGAGCGTAAGGCGTTGTTTTCTCTAGCCCTTTAGGGCTGGCCGTCCTTGATTTGACATAATATGCAGTCAATCGGGACGATTTAACAACGCGTAGCGCTCGCCCAACGACCGGTAGGGAGTAGGGCGACACATGCAACCGAGCACCGCACAGACGGCGCCAGCGCAGCATAGCGCAACCCAATCATCAGGCAATGACGCGCGGGCTTCACTGCGACGGGGCGGGCTGTAATGGCCGGTTATCGCGCCGTGGAGTGGTGGCGTGCCTGGCACGGCATGGTTGCCGATCCGAAATGGCTTTTGGTCGCGAAATCCGCGAGCGTGACAAGCGTGACACCTGTGACACCTGGGCACGTTTGCGCGATCTGGACGGCGCTTTGTGAGCGCGCGTCACAATCCCGGCCACGCGGCAACATTGAAGGGTTTGACGCCGAAGTTCTGGCCGCGGCGTTCGGTTGGGATCTGGATCTGATCGATGCCGTCGTGGCCGCGCTCCGCGAGAAGCGCCTGATCAAGGGCGACAAGTTGGCGGCATGGAACGAGCGCCAGCCGGTCAAAGTGGATCGCACCGCGAAGAACAGAAAACAGCGTCAACGCGAGCGAGAGCAAGGGAAACCGGCTGCTCCGGAGGGCACGCAAGGCGTCCTGCCAGAGTCCGACAGTCACGCCATGTCACGCCGTGACGGACAACAGTCACGCCATGTCACGCCAGAGAGAGAGAAAGAGCGTAGCTCTTTCGCTCTCTCTACATCATCGCAAGACTCAAGCATTTCTCCTTCGTTGAACATCATCGACGCGCGAGCGAGCGTAAGCGAGATATGGCAGCGGCTGGAATCGGCCGGGCTACCGGTCGGGATCGTGGCCAGGACGCGCAACGCGCGGGCAATTGCCGGTTGGGTTGAACGCGGGGTCAGCACGGCGCAGCTCGATGCAGCGATCAATCGCGCACTCAAGGCGCGCGAGGATCAAGGCGACCCGACGCCAATCAACGTCGGATACATCAGCCGATGTCTGGATTCAGTCACCACTGACACGGGGAGGGCGCATGGATTCGAGCGAGGCGATGCCGCGGTCGAGCGCTACGTTGCGAGCCGGAGCTAGTGGCGATGACCTGGTCGACGCCGTGGCCATGCTGTTTCGCGTGTTCGCTCGCGCGTTCGGCACGAAATGGCGTGCCACGTTCGAGGATCCGCAAGCGCCAGCAGTGTGGGAACGCAAGTTCCGGTCGCTGGGGCTCGATGCTGTTCGGATCCGTGCGGGCGTTGGGCCGGCGACGAGTCTGCAATTCCCGCCATCGTTGGGTGAGTTCGTCGAACTCTGCCGTGCACCTGCGCCAGGTCTCGACTCGGCGTTGCGCGAGGCGATCGCATGGCATCCAGATACCGATTACGCATGGTCGCATCCGGCTATCGGCGCGACTGCGCGCGAGGTTAGGTACTGGCGCTTGCACAACTCCGACGACCGACAACTGCGCCCGCTGTTCGCGTCGATCTACGCGCAGATGCTCGACCGATTCGCCCGTGGCGAGTCGCTTGACGTTCCGGCGGTTCGCGCGTTGCCGGCAGAGATCCGGACGATCACGCCAGTCGGTGCGCCAACGCCTGCGAGCGTGCAGGCAGCGATTGCAGAAGCCGCTCGCTTGCTCGGGGTTCCGCATGGCTAGCCGCACAAACACTGTTCTAAACCCACGGCCTGCGGGGAACTTCCATGGCTGCGAGCCAATAGCCGCAACCGATGCCGCTGCGCTGCCTCGGCCGGGAGGCGACAAGGGCGAAGTGAAGGAACCCGGATTGGCACGATTCTTGGCGGGAGGTTGTGTGTTTAAGTCTTTGATCGGTATGGGGATTACGAGTCCTGCGGGGGTCGGTGCGGGACACGGCGACGCGAATCATTCCCGTTCGGCCCCACCCCCCCCGAAAAGCAGGTGTCCGAATCCGGACACCCCCTACCTGGTAGAGCCTCGAAAAAATGGAGGGGGTCCGGGGGAGGGTCAAAAAAAAATTGGCCCGGCTCGATCCGGGCAGTGGTTGCGGCGTCGGCCTGGCGGCCCCTCGGGCGGAACGGATGGAACCATGCGCGTGTTGCGGGTGCTGCTGTCGGCGCGGTAGATCGGAAGAGCGTCGTGT
>ENA-UOWO01006008-UOWO01006008.1-activated-sludge-metagenome-genome-assembly--contig:-NODE-6008-length-12587-cov-14.804740_pt1 | contig 12587 bp, 11 predicted proteins | sample MGYA00238148_ERZ761564 | MGnify/ENA primary metagenome ERZ761564 (study PRJEB28885, sample SAMN05720194) | activated sludge metagenome | isolation source: Anaerobic digester | place: USA...
CCGTGGTCGCCTCCGGTGGTCGCTACAAGTTGCGCAAGGAAAATCCAACTGCAGGAAGCAATGACAAATTGCAAAACCGCAGGAGAAGCGATCTTAACGATAGAGAGAATCAGTTCGGGTACGGGTTTTAGGTACGTCAGGCTGATCTTGAGCACGTGTTTCCCGTTAAAAAGATGGAACAATTGGTAAGCGACTCCAATGCTTCGCCCAAGGGTAGTAGCTATCGCTGCACCAGTCAGCCCAAATGCAGGAATCGGCCCAAGCCCGTTGATGAAAATCGGGCACAGGACAATATTACTCAGGTTGGCAATCCACAAACTTTTCATGGCGATGGCTGCGTTTCCGGCGCCGCGAAAAATACCGTTGATCAAAAATAGTAACATAATCACCAGGCTGCCACCCATCATAATCTGGATGAACGGGGTTCCGTGGGTTGCCGCTTCGGGCGATGCGCCCATCAAAAGCAACAGGTCGGTACCAAAATAAACCCCGAGAACACTTATTGCGGTATTGATCCCTATCGCAATCAAGATGGCCTGCATTCCGGCTTTGGCGGCTGCCACCGGATCTTTCTCGCCAATCCGCCTGGCCACAACCGCCGTAGCCGCCATGCTGATTCCGATGGCAAGTGAATAAATAATGGTAAGCAACGATTCTGTCAAACCCACCGTCTGGATCGCGAAACTGCTGTCTTTGAGATGGCCCACAAAATACAAATCCACGAGCGCGAAGACCGATTCCATCATCATTTCGAGCATCATCGGAATGGCCAATAACACCACCGAAAGCCGGATGCTGCCTTTTGTATAATCGACCTCCTCGCCACGCAAGGATTGCTTAATAACTGAGATAAGGGTGCGTAGTTTACCCATAGGAGTTGTCTTTTGTGATATAATAAAGATATAAATAATTGAATAAGAGGCATGCCTAATGCGGTTGCCCAATTGTTACTCTGGCGGAGTTTCCTTTCGCTAGCGAGCGAGGACTACAGAAACAATCATATTCGTAGCATTGAATAGCAAATATAACCGCTTGCAGGGAAATAAAAAAAGCCGACCCGAAGTTTATCCGTGCCGGCTTCCAGAAAAAAGCAAATCAGCTATTCATCGAGTTTGGGATTGCCGCGATTCTGGTAATTCTCCGGATGTGAATTAGGATATCGGTTGGCCGCCACATCCGAATTGCGGTCTTTGTGCTCCACGGTTTTCTCATGCTTGGCCTCTGAGCTTACGCCACGGCTCAAGCTTTCATTTTCGTTCCAGTTGCGGTCGTTTTGACCGGCGTTCGATGTCGCGCGTTGCACCATACTTTGGTTACCTTCACGGTCAATTTCAAGGTCGGCTTTGAGTTTGCCCGGTTTTGGGTTGTAATCTTCGGGCAGGTTTTCGCCGCTGAATCCTTCATTGTGCTGCTGCTCGTTGTTGATTTTTTTCCAGCCCAAGTCATTCGTTTCCATAGTCGTCATTTTTAGTGTGTTGTTTTCAAATCCTTAAATTACGCCATAAAATCGGGAAGCCGCTGCCAATTAACATTGCGTTTAGATTGCTATCTTTGCCGCATGCCACACCAACATTTTATTTTGCACAAACCTTACGGATATTTGAGCCAGTTCATATACGAGCTCAAACGCAAAAAGAAATTGCTGGGCGAACTCCACGATTTCCCAAACGGAACCATGGCCATCGGTCGGCTCGACGAAGATTCCGAAGGTTTACTTTTATTGACCACTGACGGAAAAGAAAGCGACCGCATCTGCTCGTCTAAAGTAGACAAGGAATATTATGTTCAGGTCGACGGACAAATCACATCCGAAGCTATCGAGAAAATCCGCCTCGGTGTCGAGATCGGTTTCGATGGAAAAAAGTACCAAACCAAACCTTGCAATGCGTTCATCGTATCCGATATTCCCGATTTCGGTGCGCGCGCCAAAAAGATCCGCGACGAAAGGCACGGCCCCACTTCCTGGGCGTCGATTACGCTCAACGAAGGCAAGTTCCGCCAGGTCAGGAAAATGACAGCAGCTGTTGGTTTTCCTACCTTGCGATTGGTTCGCGTGCGCATTGGCGACATCCATTTGGGGAACCTCAGAGCCGGAGAAGTTACCGAAGTTGCCGGATTTACGACAGTCCCAAACCTTAGCGCCTCAGCACCTTAAAACCTTCGTACCTATGTTAAACATCGTCCTGGTCGAACCCGAAATTCCCAACAACACCGGCAACATCGGCCGCCTTTGCGTGGGTACTGAGAGCCGATTGCACCTGATTCACCCGTTTGGGTTCAAGATTACCGATACTGCGGTAAAGCGCGCGGGGCTTGATTATTGGCCGCATCTCGATTTAACCGAATATCCAAATACTGCCGAATGGCTTGACGCCGTTCCCGACAAATCGCGGGTTTTCCTGATGAGCTCGCATGCGCAAAAATCGTATCTCGACTGCCAATTTCGCGACGGCGATTGGTTGGTTTTTGGTAAGGAAAGTGTGGGATTGGGCCAACCGTTTCTCGATTTGTTTCCGTCAAACCAACTTTTGAAAATCCCGATTTCGCCTTTGGTAAGGAGTTTTAATTTGGCGAATGCTTGTGCTTTTGTGATTGGGGAAGCGAAACGGCAGATTGGTTTAAATAATGTTTAGGAGCTATTTCCCGCTTTTCGCTGCTATCTTTTTGGTTTTAAAGAAAAACCAAAAAGGATATCCGCTGCACACGAGCGAAGCGAACTGACCGAACACAAAACCCAAAATATTATTTCGTGAGGTAATCGGGGCTAATTTTACTTTTGGCTGGGGCCCAAAAGTAAACAAAAGGCCCGGCTCCAAAAATTACAATCTGCAAAACTACCTTGAAAAGGGGGCGCTCGCTGAGCCGTTCGCCTTGCAGGCTCACTTTTGACGCTCCCGCTGCCGCTTTTCTTCGTTGTTTTGACACGATTGTAATTTAATGTCGCGCCAGTTAGGAAGTGTATATTTTATTTTTGGCTTGCGCGCTGCGCCAAAAATCCTCACCGGATGATTTGTAGTTAGATTGATGAATGTCGTTATTGGATGATTTGAGGTCGGCGAAGTTTGTCTAATTTTTATATATTTGGAAACTTACTACATCGATTGAAATTCCTATTATGACAGACAAACACGAACTCCGCAGTACGATTTTCAGACACTTAGACGGATTGGCCACCGCGCCCGTCGCCATTGCTTTACAGAAGAAAGGCGTACTCGATTACCTGCTTGAGCAAAAAGAGGCAACATTGGCCGAACTGACTACAACATTCAAAGCCAACGAAGGCTATCTCAATGTGGGGCTGCGCATTTTGGCGTCGCAGGGATTTCTCGATTACGAGGTAGACAATGCCAAACAGGACATTCGGTTTGCGTGTAATGGTAAAAGTGCGATTGCTTTTTCCTGGTTTCATTTGTATGAGGATGTAGTCGATTTGCTGCAATTCTCGAGCAATTTCCATCCCAGGCTTTTCGAAGAAGAACCATTCCAAAAGCTCAATGTTATTTTTGAAAAATACAAAACCAATTACGGGATTGTTTTTTCTAATGACGCACCCACCAATGAAATCCTGCACCAGATTTTAAAACACATAGAAGGTTATCTCGTAGGGCCAACACTGGTCAGGCTTGGTATGAACGGCATGTTCCATAAATATTTCATGGAGATTTCTTTCCGGCCCGAAGAGTATCACAAATCGCCCGAATTGTTTGTTAAGATTTTAGACTTTTTCACGTTCCTCGGTTGGTTCAAAGAAAAAAACGGCAACTATCAGTTCACCGAAACCGGATTGTTTTTTGCCAAAAGGGCGTCGGCTTATGGCGTGACGGTTTCTTACCTTCCGACGTTTGCTAAAATAGAGGAACTCATGTTTGGCAATCCCGCGGTGTTGCGCATGCAGGCAGACGGTAGCGATGAGATCCACGTCGATCGCGAGATGAACGTATGGGGAAGCGGCGGCGCACACGACACGTATTTTAAGGTCGTCGATGAAATCCTGATCCAACTCTTCAACCGCCCGATTGAGCAGCAACCCAAAGGAATACTCGATATGGGTTGCGGCAACGGCGCGTTCCTGCAACATATTTTTGAAGTCATCGACCGCCAGACGTTGCGCGGCAAAATGCTCGATGAGTATCCTTTATTCCTGGTGGGAGCCGATTACAACCAAGCTGCACTCAAAGTAACCCGCGCCAATTTAATCAAAGCCGACATTTGGGCCAAAGTCATTTGGGGCGACATTGGCCGTCCCGATTTGTTGGCCAACGATCTCAAGGAAAATTACAACATCGAACTCAAGGATTTGCTCAATGTACGTACCTTCCTCGACCACAACCGCATCTGGGAAAACCCGAAAAAGGTAAATGAAAATCGCGTGAGCCATTCTACCGGCGCCTATGCCCACCGAGGCGTACGCATCAGCAACAACCTGGTCGAAGACAATTTGTATGAGCATTTGCAGAAATGGTCGCCTTATGTAGATAAATTCGGCTTGCTGCTTATAGAACTGCACACCATCGATCCCAAATTAACCGCTGCCCATTTGGGCAAAACGGCCGCAACGGCCTATGATGCCACACACGGTTTTTCTGACCAATACATTGTAGAAATAGACGTATTTAACAAAGTCGCAGCCGAAGCCGGATTGTATCCCGACATGGATATTTTCAAGAAATTCCCCGATTCCGACATCGCCACGGTAAGTATCAACCTGCTCAAGGGAAAGTAAATCAGTTTGAGATAAAATTGATGTAAGATTGTATCATGCGGTCTACCGTCGCTTCAAGCGTTGGTTTTACATCTTTATAGTCTGGCTTGAGCTGGCCTTCGGGAGTGAAAAAATCGGGAATGGTGGTTTTGGTCAGTACGTTGTTCGCGTAAAATTCCTTGGTATTGAAAACGACTTTGCAGGTATTGTCCTTCTCAAAAGTTATTTTCAGGGTATATCGGATGTTGTAATCGTAACGCACACCGAGGTTCCAATAGTAACAAGCGTATTTCTTAAGCCCAGAGACTGTCAGCGAATTCCCGGTCACATCGGTGACATCAAAACCATCTTTGTTGTAGGTTGCTGCCCAGGCTTTAGAAGCTTCGATGAGTTTTTCTAAGGTTTTTGGAGGCGTCGGGAAACTAACCGGCGCAAATCCTTTGGGCGTCATTTGGGCAACCACCTGAGAGAAGGAAGTCGTGAGCGACAGTACAAATAACAGCGTAAAAAATCGTTTCATGATATCTTGGTGTTTGACTTTTTGGGTGGCTCGAGTAGCCTTCGCGTCAAACAAAGATAGGCCATGCGTTTTTCAGTTTAAAGGTTTTTGAATACAAATTTCCCCTTTTTAGCATCGAAAGACAGGTGTTCGTCGGCAAACAAATGATTGAAAACCCCCTTTTCAATCAACACGCAAGGCGAATCCTGAAACGTTTGCTGCGCCGTCATAACAATCATTTCATCGGCAAGTTCCATCGCCAGGTCAATGTCGTGCGTTGAAAACAGGATGCATTTCCCGGTTTCGCGCGTGAGTTTCCGGAGCAACCTGAACAATGAAACTTTATGCAGCAAATCCAGATGAGTGGTGGGTTCGTCGAGTATGATTAGTGGCGTATCCTGTGCCAGCGCCCTTGCAATCAGCACTTTCTGCAATTGCCCGTCGCTGATCTCGAAATGCTTTTTGGAGGCGAAATTTTCAATTTGTGTGAGGGCCATCACGGCGTTAGTCTTCGTGAGGTCATCCGGTGAAAGTGTTCCAATCCAGTTGGTGTAGGGTTGCCTTCCCAAAGCCACGAGTTCAAAAACGGTGAGGTTGCTCGGCGGTAATTTTTCTGTAAGCACTACGCTGAGTTGTTTGGCGAGCGCGGTTTGGCTGTAGTTTTCGAGCGGTCGTTGCCCTAAAAAAACACTTCCCGACAGCGGCTCCTGGATACCGGTCAACGTGCGCAACAAAGTCGATTTTCCGATACCATTGGCGCCAATAAGCGCTATGAGCTTGCCTTCTTTCAGATCAATATCGATCAAGGAAGCGATGGGTTGCAAATGCTTTTTGTTGCGATAGCCGATGCTGAGGTTTTGGGTATGGAGGATCGTTTTTGCCATCAGCTGAGTCTGTTTTGTTTTCGTACGAGTAGCCAAATCACCACCGGCGCTCCGATAATCGAGGTGATGGCGTTGATGGGCAGCGTGATGTCGGTACCCGGAAACTGTGAAAGGATGTCGCAAAAAAGCATGATGATTGCTCCAAAGAGCAAGGTGGCGTAAAACAAGGTGGCGTGATGGCTCGTTTGGAATACCAGTTTGGCGATATGCGGCACGGCGAGTCCGATGAAGGCGATGGGTCCTGCAAAAGCGGTGATGCTGCCCGCGAGGATGCTCGTGGCCAGGATAATCACCAATCGGGCTCGGTTGTAGCGAAGCCCCATGCTGCGCGCGTAATTTTCGCCGAGTAACAGGGCATTGAGCGATTTGATGCTGGCCAAACTCAATAACAGCCCAACTGCTACTGCAATGGTTAATATACCAATCGACAGCCAGGAAAGATTTCCGAGGTTCCCGAGCGACCAAAAGGTAAATTTCTGCAGTTGTTCGGCGCTACTGAAATAGGTGAGGACACCCACAAATGCGCTCGTAAAACTACCAAACATCAGCCCTACGATGAGTATCGCCATGGTGTCGCGCAGCCGTTGCGCTACTACCAATACCGCAAGTAAAACCAAAAGACTGCCCAAAAAAGAAGCGATGACAATGCCGTAGGACGAAACCAGGAACGATTCCAGAAATCCGGGCAGGTAACCCGCACCGAGAATTACGAATGCCACACCCAAACTTGAACCCGAGCTCAAACCCAAAACGTAAGGTCCGGCAAGCGGATTTCTGAACAAGGTCTGCATGAGCAATCCGCTAACCGATAAGCCCATGCCCACCAGTATCGCGGTAATCGCTTTTGGTAGTCGATAGTTCATAATGATGTATTCCCAAGTGGGTTTGCTCGCTTGGCCGCCGCCAAGACTTGTAAAAATTTCACTAACAGGAATGGTTACCGGTCCCAAACTCAGGTCGCAAAGCAAAAAAAACAAAACCGCCAGAAGCAGCGCCGCAAACAAAATGGTATTTCGTTGGGATATCGGCATTATCGCAGCTGTTCAAAAAAGTACAATTGATAATCGGGCAGCAGTTCGGGGTGCAATATTTTAAGCATGTCTTTGAGCACCAAATCGGGTCGGTTGGGCGCGAGCTCGTAAAAAATAAGCCCGCCGGTTTTCCCTTTTTTGTTGCTGAACGAATACACTTTTTTATTGCGATACGCCTTGAACTGGCTGTAATGCGGATTGTCTGTTGTCATCGCCTTGAGCGAGGTAAATTGCGCGGGCCCGATCCAGAAATCGGCTTCACCGGCTTTTTCCAGCACGGTTTCAAAAGGCAGTGACAAACTCCCGGTGCCTTGCGATTCGCTCCAGATGTACTTTCCGCCCGCATCCCGGATAAAAACAGAACCCCAACTGTTGCCGTGCGGCAGGTACCATTGGTTTTCGTAGATAGCGCCTTGCACCACGGTAGGTTTGCTAGCCGCTTTTTGGGCAAGTGCCAAAGTGGTTTGGTATTCCTTTTCGATGTTTGCAAAAAGTTTTTCGGCAAGGTCTTCTTTGTTGTAGAGCGCTCCAAAGAATTTGATCCATTCGGCTTTTCCTAGCGGTGATTGCTCGTTCCAGTCGCCGTTGAGCATGATTTGCAGGCCGTTTTTCTGGAGGTTGTCTAACGTGGGATTGTTGTTGTCGATGCCAAAACCCACGATCAGGTCGGGTTGCAGATCGATGAGCACTTCGGTGTTGAGGTTTTGGTTGTTGCCGAGTTCTTTGATTTTACCGGATTCAATGCGCGTTCGGATTTTTTCGGACGAAATCAAATCAAGGCTCGGGAAACCCACGAGCGTATTTTCTTCGCCGAGCATTTCAAGCGACGGGATGTGCGTCGTTGAAGTTACCACAATTGTTCGTATTGGGACGGGAATTACGGGAAAGGTTTTCAGGCTGTCGGGAATCACTGCATTTTTCTGCTGTAAAACATAGGTGTATTCCTTGGTGGCTTTGGGCCAGGGATTGCTGATTTTCACAATCGAATATCCTTGGTAACCGTAGATTTCAAGTCCTTTTGCCTGGCGGATTTGGTTGGTTGCCGCTGGTTTAGACAAGGTGTTAGCATTGTCGTCGCGTTTGCATCCACTCACCAGGATAACGAGTAGTAACAGGTAAAAAGGAGGCAGGGTGATTTTCATGGTTGGGATTTCGGAGCTGCAAAGATTAGCATTTTTATCCGTAAAAAAAATCGCCGATGGGATTGCGGCGATTGTAGATGGAGTAAGAGGTTTTATCTTTTGATGAGTTTCAGGTAAATGGTTTGCCCATTGGTTGTTTGGAGTTCGAGCAGGTAAATTCCGCTATGCAGTTGTTCTGCCTGGTTGTCGAGCGTCATTTTAGAATCGGTATTGACGAGTTGTTTTCCTGAAAGGTCAGACATCGCATAACGGGTAAACTTTTGATTGGAGTCTATAGTAAAATGAGTTGTGAAAGGATTCGGATAAATCGAAGTTTGCGAAGCGTTGAATTGTACTTTGTCCAAATTATAATAGGCGGGCATATAATTCGAAACTGAAATGTTATAGTTTTCAAGTGCTGTCTTCAATAGCGCATTATCGCAATCGCAAACCAAATGGTACGTTCTGGCTAAGCTCTCGTTTACGGCGCCCGGAAAAGCGCGCTCATAGAAATACACATTATAGGTTTCAAAAATGGCGTTTAAACCTTCATCATTGGTTACGATGACGTTGTTCTCAATGCCAACAGGAATACCAATTTGTGGTTTGTTGAGTTCATTGTAAAGCGCGTCGCTAAAATAACCTGGGTGTCCGATTAGCGCCCGATCTACAACGCTATTGTATGCGTTGAGTGCTGTTAGCAATTGTGAGGCATTTCCCGAAAATTCAACATTCATGATCCGCCCATTAAAAGAAGGTATCGGATGCTCCCATTTGATGACGTAAGAAGTCGTGCCGTAATTTTGTAGAATGGCATCAAGACCCGAATCTGTCGAATGCGAATTAATAATCTGTTCTTGGACACCGCCAACATCAGCACTCACGAGCCGCAACTCGATATAATTTTGAGCCGATACCATGGTGGAAAAAAGTAGAAAAAGTAATGTTATTTTCATCAGTGTCGATCTTGTCCTATCAAAGTTAGATAAAAAAGCTGTTGCATTATCCAATCTTTGCCTATATTTGCCACCGAATTAAGGTTGTGAAGGTCCGTTGGATTTTCACATTAAAAGGGAATCAGGTTCAAAACCTGAGCTGTTCCCGCAACTGTAAGCTATTCAGCCTGACGTTAACTACAAACCACTGTCTTCGGATGGGAAGGTAAACGCACAGGACGCAAGCCAGGAGACCTGCCTTTTTTTTAACCAATATCGAATCTTCGGGAAAAAGGTTCAGAAATTATGACTGCGAAAAAGCTGTTTTTATTTTTGGGTTTGCTGGTGTGCGGAGCTATGTTCGCGCAGCGGGATTCTATTGTCGCTCTGCGTGAAGTGACAGTGTCTGATGTATCATTGCGAAAGTTTTCGGCCTCGCAATCGGTAGCCATACTCAATGATTCGGTAATTGCTAAAAACGCGGCTTCTTTGACGGCGCTTCTCAGTTACAACTCTTTGATTTATTTCAAGGAAAACGGGCTTGGAATGGTTTCCTCGCCAGCTTTCAGAGGAACGACCGCCCAACAGACCGCCGTAATCTGGAACGGGCTCAACATCAATTCGCAACTCAACGGCCAAACCGATTTCAATACGGTTACGACTGCTAATTACGACCACATCAGCGTGAGGGCTGGAGGCGGCAGCGCCATTTACGGGAGCAGTGCCATTGGCGGCAGCGTGCATTTGGGCAATGATTTGCGATTCGGCAACCGATTCGATAATGTCCTTGATTTGAACTATGGCAGTTTTAGCACCTTGGGCATCCATTACAAATTGAAGGCATCGACAAAAAAGGTGAGCTTGCAAATGGGTATTTCGCGCAACAGTTCAGACAATGACTATGCGTTTTTGGATACGCGCGCAAAGCACAATCAGAACGGGCAGTATTACAATACCAGTTTCAATGTTGCTTTTGGCTACAAACTCAGCGATAAGCATTTTCTTAAAGCTCACAGCGAACTTTTCGAGGGCGAACGGCATTTTTCTGGAACCGTGGCAAGTAAATCCAAAAACAAATACCAGGATTTGAATTCGCGGAATTTGATCGAATGGGATGCACTCATGGGCAAATGGACGTCGAAACTCAAAGCCGCTTTTTTGAGCGAACGCTATAAATATTTCGAGAATGCGCAGTCGCCGCTATTCGAACTGGGCCAGGCAGAAACCATCATCGGGAAATACGATCTGGGCTATGTTTTTGATCCAAAAATGAGTGCCAACCTGGTGTTGGATTATTCCCGAACCAAAGGTTTTGGCAAGCAGATTGGCGAGAATGAGCGTAGCATAGGCGGGGCTTCGTTGCTGTTCAAGCACCAACCTCTGCGATGGCTCGGATTCGAAGCGAGCGTTAAAAAGGAGATTACAGACAATTACCAAAGCCCGTTGCTGTTTGCGTTGGGAACACAACTCGACTTGTTTAAAAACTATAGTGTGTTACTGAATGTTTCGCGCAATTTCAGGATTCCAACCTTCAATGATTTGTATTGGCAGAAACTCGGCAATGCATACCTAGATCCCGAAAGTTCGTGGCAAGCCGAGTTGGGACAACGTTTGAAGTGGCGTAATGTTTCGGTTTCGGCTACGCTATATCACATCCATATTACCAATATGATTGCCTGGTCGCCGGATGAAAACACCGGGAATTGGACACCATCCAACCTGGCTGAAGTTCGCAGTTCGGGAGCAGAAATTGCCCTGCATTACCATTTTAGTTATGGTCGGCACCACCTGGACTGGAACAGCAGTTATGCCTACACCGTATCCAAAGACGCGGTAAGCCATGAGCAATTGGACTATGTACCGGTGAACAAATCAAACACCAATGTGGCGTATGCTTATCGTAAGTTTACGGCACATTACCAGTACCTTTTCAATGGGCAGGTTTTTACACCGTCGCAGAAATATCCTACGGTGGCTTCTTATCAGGTTTCTAATTTTGGCGTTTCATACCATTTTGGTAAAGTCAATGTATACCGGCTGGGTTTGCTTGCCTCGAACTTCTTGAACGAAAATTACCAAAGTACCTTGCAACGGCCTATGCCGGGCAGGAATTATTCAATCCGGATAACCTTAAATTTTTAAATAATGAATTGCAGTAAACTATTTTTTGCCCTCCTTGGAATCACTTTCCTGTCACAGTCTTGTTCTGACGACGATGATATTTCCCCTATCAGGTATACGCCGCTTGGCAAGTATGACAGTGGGGTATTGGTGCTTAACCAAGGTGGATTTGGTCACGATGACGCTTCCTTGTCCTACATTTCGTTTGACTTTACCAAACTTGAAAATGACATTTTTTCGTTGGCCAACGAAGATGTGATCTTGGGTGATACCGCACAGGACGTGGCTTTTTACGGTTCATTGGGGTATGTAATCCTAAATGGTTCGAATAAGATCGAAGTCGTAAACCGATACACCATGAAACGCGTGGGAACGATAGAAACCGGGCTCAGCAATCCGAGGTATATGACAGTTTACAATGGCAAAGGTTACGTGACCAATTGGGGTGACGCGGGCAATGCAAACGATGACTATGTAGCGGTGATCAACCTGGCCACGAGCTCGGTGACGGCAAGCATCGCTGTGGTTGAAGGTCCTGAGAAAATTCTCGAGCACAACGGAAAATTGTACGTGGCGCATTTGGGCGGTTACGGATTCGGAAATAAGATTTCTGTAATCAAGACCGCCGACAGTTCGGTAAGCACGATTACCGTTGGAGATGTACCCAACGCAATGGCGGTGAAAGACAATTTCCTTTGGGTTTCTTATGGAGGGAAGCCCTTTTTTGCTCCTGTTGAATCATCTGGTGGATTGGTTAAAATCAACACGACCACCGATGCCGTCGTGCGTGCATACAACTACGCTGGCGACACCACGCATCCGGCCAATTTGGTACTCGATGGCAACGCAGCTTATTACACAATCGGTTCGGGGATTTACAAGTTCGCGCTGGATGCTGTAACGCTTCCCAGCACTCCTGTATTTACTACTACCGAGCAGGGTGATTATGGTGTTTACAGTTTTGCTATCAAACAGAACCATATCTACCTGGGCGATGCCGGAAATTACGAGGATCCGGGGAAAGTTTACATTTATTCTTTAGGAACCGGGATTGGGCAGGCGCCAATCGGAACCTTAGAGCAAACTTATTCTGTAGGTGTTATTCCGGCAGGGTTTTATTTCAATTTCTAAATCGATTTTTGCCTAGTGAAAAGGCTTTCTGTTTTGATGCAGAAAGCCTTTTGGTTTTTGAAGCCTATCGCTTTTTTAGCAATTGGGGTAGAAAATCTGCTTTGGAGTGTGGCGAGGGATTTGTAGATTGCCTTCAGGGAAGGGGTCATTGCATCCCTAAAAA
>ENA-UOWO01006013-UOWO01006013.1-activated-sludge-metagenome-genome-assembly--contig:-NODE-6013-length-12576-cov-26.688443_pt1 | contig 12576 bp, 9 predicted proteins | sample MGYA00238148_ERZ761564 | MGnify/ENA primary metagenome ERZ761564 (study PRJEB28885, sample SAMN05720194) | activated sludge metagenome | isolation source: Anaerobic digester | place: USA...
CCCATCGAGGGCATGATGGTCTCCTTGTCCCTGCTGCCCAGCAGGCTCAATCCGTAAAAGGTCGCATCAGCATAGCCGCCGGCCGGCGTGAGATTGAGGATCGGGACCCGGATCTCCCCAAGGTGATCGTCGTAGGGAGTATCGAAGGTTCCGGCTACGTAACCGCACCATTCGGCGGTCCAGATGTAGGGCTCCCAGGCCGTGCCTGAAGCGAGGAAATCGAGCCAGAGCTCCCAGTCGGTGAAGCGCAGGCCGGTCGGTTTGCCATCCGCCCAGGTCGCAGCCCAGTAATGAAACGGGTGACCCGGGAAGAGTGTGGGGCCTGCAACCATATTCAAAACAAAGTCGAGGTTGGACACATCGGGATTATTTAAGTCGTGCCCATCCGGATTGTTCCTCACCGCATCCGCCATCGCGGCGAAATAGACCGGCTCCCCGCCATTCCCCGCCGCAACCAGGTCAAAATAGGTAGTTGAATACCAGATCAAGGCCTCTTTCATCGCTCCGCCATCGACCTTCATGGCATTATCGATGGGAATGTAGCCGCCGATGTTTCTCAAATAGGTTGGCAGCTGGGTCTCCTCGTTGACCAGGGCGATCGTGGTCGGGACGCCGTTGCTGTAGCCCGCCAGAATCATTTTTGCATTGCCGCACCCGGTCATGATTCGGGTCAGACGCGCCACCCCGACCGCGGTACGCAGATCGTTCATCTGACGGGCGAGTCCCCAGTCGATCATGAAATCGGTGTTGGTCTCGGAAGCCGGCACGAGCGCCCAGGCCTGATCGATGCCCCAGACGTCGATGTCATTGCGCGCCAGGAAAACGCCCATGCCGAAGTTGTCCGGCGTCGTCGGCGAGGTGACGCCCGGCAGCATCATGCCGACGAAGGTCTTGCTCGATCCGTGCTGAAAAAAGAGGCTTTTGGAGGTTTTGATCGGCTGAAAAGGCCGCCGTTCCTTGACCACGCGATTGAGTCCGATCACGTCGTACGGCCCGGGCCCCACCCGCATGCGGAAGGTGTAGAGCGCAATATTGCCCGTGATAATCGTTCTCTGAAACTCGGAAACCGGAGCTGGTCCTCCCTTGCTCAGCGCGGTGCCTGCGGCGGCCATCTCCTCAGCCGTCGCCTCCAGAGACCATCCCGCCTGATCCATCACAGTCCACGCGAAGGCCTGAACATCCGCTTCAAAAGCCACTGCCTCTGGTCTTGCGGGCGCCAGCGCCGGCTCTTTCTCTTTCGAGCAGCCGATGGTGAAGAGCGCCACGAGACCAACCAGGATAACGATGCACCTTTGCATACCTTGACCTCCCGTTAGTATGCGGACCGCCTTCATTCCCGGCCAATGGGAAGACGCCCGCCTTGCAGCTCAGGCGTTCCCGCGGTGTGCGTCGTACCCGAAGCTTCCGCACGAATCGGCAGTTAATCCGTGCCCGCTAATCAGCGCAGTGGAATGATCGCTGCGCAGATCAGAAGCTGCACACAAACGGCCCATCATCTATCGAGTCGTCGCAAGGTATGAAGGCAAATTCAGGACGCGGGCAGGGTACAAGGGATCCCCGGGACAAGCGTTGGCAATTTGCACCCCCATCCAGTGCCGGCTGTGCCAACCCGGCTCAGCGAGCCGCTTCAGCGCAATGATGCTTCCCCATGAATCAATCTCTTCTGTATCAGGTACGGAATCCGGTCTGCTCTGGCGTCGGCGGGTGAAGAGGAAGGCTGGCCAATCGGCATGCAATTTCTGCCATTGCTGAAATGTAAAAAATCTTTTAACACAGCGCAACCGATTTCTCAATAAAAAACAGCGTTCTTTTGAATGGATATACCTTTGATATTATGGTAATTGAGTGTTTTTACATAAGGGGCTGGATATCGGGCCTCAGCATGTGACATCGGCCGGGAGTCCCTGAAAGAAATGTCTGTTCGATCTGCTCCGGAAACATTATATTATGGGAGACGTAAAACTCAGTAATGCAAGTCCCCTGACACAGTGAGGATGTGCCGATGTCCTGGTTTGATGAAAATTCCCGGCGATTCCGCGCGGTCATCACCGTGCTCTTTGCAGTGCTCTTCAGCATCAGTGCACTCCAATTTTATTACATGATTGGATCCCCGACCGACGAAAACTGGTTCACCAATACTCCCGCCCCCTTTTACCTCGTCCGCGATATCCCTGCCCGCCTGCATGAAGTTAAACCAGGCGGCCGCTTTGCTGTGAAACCGGAACGCGTGGCCGACAGTCTGTTCGTCGGCGATATCCTCCTCCCTGCCTCAACAAGCACCGGCTTCCAGGCCTTCACCGATTCCCTCCAGCGCCTGCGCAGCCTTGATACCCTGCTCACTCTCACCGTCTACCGGCCGGCCTTCAACCAGGTCTACCGCTATCAGATCGCCAGCCGTCTGCTGCCGGACACCCTCCTCCGGCTGCTGCCGCCCACAGTGGCCGTTTTCAGTGTCGCCAGGGGCGGGGCCTCGGACCGGGCCGGAATGAAGCCGGGCGATCTCATCCTCTCCATCAACAACAAGACCTTCAAGGATATGTTCGAGGCCGATGGCATCATGCGCTCCGGCAGGACTGGCAAGAGCACCGTCTACGAGGTGCTGCGCCGTAATGAAATCCTCCGGCTCGACGTCACCCTCGCCCGCCTCGGTATCCCCTTCACCCAGCTGATTTTTGTTCTGGCCGGATGCACCTATATGGCCCTTGGCCTCTTTCTCGGACTCTCGCGGCCGCAGATCAAGGCAGCCCGGCTGCTGGCGCTGGGATTCACCCTGCTTGGATATGTGCTGATGCTGCTGAATGTGGGCCGGAATGCAACGCCGGGCTTGCTCTCCGTGCTGCGCAGTTATCCTCTCCCTGCCATGGCCTTTCTCTCGATTGCAGTGATGATGCACAGCACCTACTATTTCCCCCGTCCCAGCCCCCTCCTGCTGGCGAAGCGCTGGCCTGTGATCCTGCCCTATGCGGCCGCCCTGATCTGCAGCCTGCTGGTCTACATCAGCGATAGCAGCCGTCTTTTCAACCTGCTCGCCCTCGCCTTGATAGTAATCTCCATTCTGCCCCTGTATCTCTTCCGCAAGCAGGTCAATCCGGAACACAAACGCCTCTCCCGAATCCTCCGGCTGGCTATGTTCACAACTTTACTCCTGACCATCGCGCTCGGCTGGTATGTCAACCGCTATGCTACGCCAATGTCGGCGGGCATCATCGCCCTCCCCCTGCTGCTCATCCCGGCAGCCTATCTCTACACCATCGGGCGCTACCGGCTTTTCGATCTCAACCTGCGCATCCGCAGAAATATCCGCTACTCGATCCTGCTGACCCTGTGGATCCTCGCGCTGACCGTCATCGGCATCACCCTTTTCTGGCGGCTGCCGGCCCTGCCCATCCAGCTGCCGCACATCACCCTGACCGGCTCCTCTATCGAGGTGGTGGACACCCCCCAGACCCAGCAGGAGCAGGCTGCACTGGTCAAAGGTTTGCTTATGGTGCTGGCAGTGATCGCGGTATTGGTGCTCTGGAAGATCGGCAAACTCGGCGCCCGTTTCCTGGCCAAACAGTTCCATCGCGATCAATATGATTACAGGCGCGCCTCACAGCTCCTCAACGAGGTGATGAGCAGGCAGGCGGACCTTGGGGAACTGGCGGAGGAGGTTGTCGAACGGGTCAACGATCTCATGCATCTGCGCCAGATCGGCGTGCTCTTTTTTCGCGAGTCGCACGAGATCGCCTGTGGCCAGGCCGCGGGCCTGCCCGAGGAGAGATGGAACGAGTTTATGGAAGAAGCCCCGGCCCTGGCCGCAAAGCTGGCGGCCTGGCTGCCGGATGAGGAGCGCTTCACCATCGATTATCTGCCGGAAAAGCTGAAAAGAAGATTCTTCGAGTTCGGCTTCCGCTATCTGATGCCCATCCTGACCCAGGGGCGCCTGCGTGGTCTCTTCCTGCTCGGCGAGAAAAATTCCGAGACGCCCTTTTATCAGGAGGACTATCAGTTTCTCCGCTCCATCAGCCAGCCGGTCTCGGTCGCGATCGAGAACGCCCTGCTTTACGAAGAACTCGCCCAGCGCGAAAGGCTTCGCCACGAAATGGAGATCGCCCGGCGCATCCAGCTGGCCTCGCTTCCCCAGGAGACCCCGCACATGCCGGGCCTGGAGATCGCCGGCCTCTCGATACCGGCCCTGGAAGTGGGCGGCGACTATTATGAATACCTGAATGGTTCCTCTGAATGCCTCACCATCGTCGTCGGCGATGTCAGCGGCAAAGGCATCTCCGCCGCGCTCTATATGTCCAAGGTGCAGGGCATCATCCGCTCCCTGCACAGCTTCCATCTCGGACCGCGTGAACTCTGCGTACACCTCAACCGGCTCCTGGGCCACGATCTGGAGAAGAACTATTTCGTCACCGCCCTGGCCGCCGAGATTCGCACCGTCGAACGCCGGCTGGTTCTGACCCGCGCCGGCCATTTACCGCTCTATCACTACCGCACCCGAACCCGCAGCGTCGAGGCCATCACCCCGCGCGGAATCGGCTTCGCCCTGCGCGAGGAGGAGCATTTCGCGCAGGAACTGGAGGAGATACAGGTCGGTTATGAGAGGGGGGACATCTTCCTCTTCGCCACCGATGGCGTCACCGAATGCCGCAACCCCGCCGGAGAAGAGTTCGGCGAGGCCAATCTCCTGCGGCTCCTGGCCGGCCATGCCCAAATGGCTGCGGCGCAGCTCTGCGGCGCGCTCCTGCAGGAGCTGCGCCATTTTTCCGGCACCGCCCTGCAGGCCGACGACTTGACCATGGTGGTGGTCAGGGCGGTCTGAGCCTGCCGCCCTCCAGGTCGACGATCTGACTGTGGCGGTGGTCAAAACTGTACGAGTCCGCCAGCCCTGAGCCGCCCTCGTCTTTTCCCCCGGCGGACGGGCGGGTACGCCGGCGGGATGCATTCAGTCCGCAGCCAGGCAGACTGTGATCTCACTGCACGGAAGGACCTCAAATATAGCGCTGAGGATTCCCGGTCAGCCACGATTGATCCCCGCAAGGCCCATCCTACTGCTTCGACACCCCGTTATAGATCTCCCGAAAACTCTCCAGCCCCGCCTCCAGATTCTCGATGATCTCCGCCGCCAGCACATCCGGATCCGGCAGATTATCCAGATCGGTCAGACTCTGGTCCTTGATCCAGGTGATATCCAGGCTGGTCTTGTCGCGCGCTGTGATCTCGTCATAGCTGAACCGGCGCCAGCGCCCCTCAGGATTGGTTTCGGCGTGCCAGGTCTGCTTGCGTTTGGCGAGGTTCTCCGGACAATAGCAGGCGATGAAATCAGCCAGATCTTCGAAACGCAGGGGATTTTTTTTCAGGGTGAAATGGATATTGGTCCTGAAATCGTAAATCCACACCTCCCGCGTCCAGGGCTCTTTGGCTGCGGGTTTGTTGTCGAAAAAGATCACATTGGCCTTGACGCCCTGCTTGTAAAAGACCCCGGTGGGCAGGCGCAGGATGGTGTGCAGGTTGGTTGTGGCCATGAGCTTTTTGCGCACGGTCTCGCCAGCACCGCCCTCGAAGAGTACGTTGTCGGGCACCACCACGGCGGCTCGGCCGTCGGATTTGAGCATGGTGCGGATGTGCTGGACGAAATTGAGCTGCTTGTTGCTGGTGGTGACCCAGAAATCCTGGCGGTTGTAGGTGAGGTCGTCGCTCTCCTGTTCGCCCTCGTCGTTGGTGAAGGTCATGCTGCTCTTTTTGCCGAAGGGCGGATTGGCCAGCACATAATCGACGCGCACGCAGGTATCGGCCACCAGGGCGTCGGCCGGCGAGATAAAGGTCTCGCTGTCGAAATCGCCGATGTTGTGGAGGAAGAGGTTCATCAGCGCCAGGCGGCGGGTGCCGGCGACGATCTCGTTGCCGGAGAAGGCCTTGTGCTTGAGGAACTCTTTCTGATCCCGGCTCAGGCTGTAATTCTCCGGCGCGGCGATGAAATCATAGGCGGCGAGGAAGAATCCGCCGGTGCCGCAGGCCGGGTCGGCGATGGTCTTCATCGGCTGCGGCCGGATGCAGGCGACCATGGCCCTGATCAGCGCCCGGGGCGTAAAATACTGGCCCGCGCCGCTCTTGGTGTCCTCGGCGTTCTTCTCCAGCAGCCCCTCGTAAATCCGCCCTTTGACATCCGCGCCCATGGCGCTCCACTCCTCACGGTCGATCAGATCGATCAACTTGAAAAGCTTGGCTGGATCCTGAATCTTGTTCTGGCTCTTGGTAAAGATCTGGCCGAGGACGCCTTTGGCGCGGGAGAGTTCGGACAGCAGTTTCGTGTAATGCGCCTCGAGGTCGGCGCCGCTTCTCTCCTTGAGGCTCTCCCAGTTGTATTCCTGTGGCACAGGGAGTTTGCGATTGTGGGGCGGACGGCTGTACTCGTCGGCCATTTTCAGAAAGAGGAGAAAGGTGAGCTGCTCGAGGTAGTCGCCATAGCCGACGCCGTCGTCGCGCAGGGTGTTGCAGAAGGACCAGACCTTGCTGATGATGGAGGAGGTGTTGTTGGGTTCGGTGGTCATGGGATATCCCGATGGCATGAGTCAATACGCTTGGTAATTCTCTGAAATTTCGGCATTCTCAACCGAACTTTCAAGGAAAAATATAATTTGCCTGAAAGCAAAATAATTCATGACAATATTTGCTTACAGGCAAATATTATCTTGTTTCTTTATATTGTTTTTAGTATATATAAGCATGGAAATCGGTAGATATCTTACAGAAAATATCATTGCCGACCTTGCGGAAAAAATGGTATTTGTCGGCGGCCCCCGTCAGGTAGGCAAAACCACTCTTGCCACCAAGCTGATCGCGCCTTTATTTAAAAGCTCGGCCTATCTGAACTGGGACAGTCGCGGTGACCGGAAAAAAATAATCGCCGGCGAGCTGCCGGGGATTGCGGAGCTCATCATTTATGATGAAATTCACAAATACAGACAATGGAAAACATTCCTCAAGGGGGAATGGGATACCCATAAAGAGTCACGCAAATACCTCATCACGGGCAGTGCGCGGCTGAACATTTATCGAAAAGGCGGGGATTCACTGCTTGGGCGATATCACTACTATACCCTCCACCCTTTTTCGCTTGCTGAAATTCTCACTCGTAAAAACGATATCGAAATATTTCTGCCGCTCCCGATCGCGGACCGCGGATATCATAAGGAGTTGCTCTCCCTGGATCGCTTTGGCGGCTTTCCAGCCATTTTCACGGCTCAGAACGACCGCACTCTGCGCAGATGGCATAACGAAAGGCACGAACGCCTTTTCAAAGAGGATATCAGAGACCTCGAGCCTGTGCGCGATATCGGCAACCTGCAGCTGCTCGGTGCGATGCTGCCGGGCAGAGTGGGCTCCCTGCTCTCACTTAACGTCCTCCGTGAGGATCTGGAAGTCAGCCATCGTGCTGTTACCCACTGGATGAACATACTGGAACAGTTTTACTATCTTTTCCGCATTTATCCCTGGCACCAGAAAGGCCTGCGATCGCTGAAGAAAGAGCCTAAACTTTATCTTTTCGATTGGTCAGAGATTAAAGATGAAGCGGCGAGGTTTGAAAATCTGATCGCTTCGCATCTGCTCAAGCTGGTGCACTATTTGCAGGAATACGAAGGGTACAAGGCAGGGCTGCATTATCTGCGCACGCCGGACAAAAAGGAGGTCGATTTTCTGGTTACCATGGACAACAAACCCTGGTTTGCCGTCGAGGTTAAGCTGAACGAGACCGAGCCCTCCCCTGCTTTGCGTTATTTTGGTGACCGGCTCAAGATTCCTTTTTTGTATCAAGCCTGTAAAAAAGAGAACATCGATCTGATCAGAAACAATATTCGCGTTCTTTCTGCAGACCGCCTCCTCGCTGCGTTGATCTGATACGGCCCACGTGGCTTCATCTCGTTTCACGCCATTGTCAAACTTACGCTCATCGCCCGGCACCGGTTCGAGCCATTTGCTCTTCCTGGTATGCCAGGAATCTTGTCCGCAGCCACTCCATCCTGCTGCGCACTCTCTCCGGCTCGTTGCACCGCGGTTCAGACGCCCCATTGATGAAATCAAGCATGAGCTGGCAGGAATCATAATCGCCGCACACGGCGCAGATCAGAGCACCTTTAGCGATTGCGCAGGTGCGAATCTTGCAGGCGGAGCAATCCTTAGCCAGGATACCTTGGTCCGCCGGCGTGCAGCCCAGGCACACCCACTCTGAGGCGCTGTGCTCGCCATTCCAGGATCTCCCCGCTGCCTTCTTCAGCAGGCCGATATCGGTCAGGACGGTCCCCTGATACGCTGGGCACTCTGCACAATTGATGCCGCAATACCCAAGCATGGTTCCTCCATAAAAAAAAGAGTCAGTGTCCATGGTCAAAAAATTCTTGAGTGAATGAAACGCTGGTATTTTCTTTCGAACAGGCAAGCAGCATCATAAAAGTAGAGTTTCAATATTCTTGGTAGATAATTTTCTACGGATCTTCACATGGGTTTCTTGTTCTGTTCCAGCAAATCGATTAATTTCGCCAGTTTTCTTATCCGGGTTTCTTCTTTCTTTGCTTCGAAATACAGGCCGACAAACTGCTGTTTGGTCGATTTGGACATTTTTCTGAAATTCTCGAGCGCCTTTTTGCTCTTGCCGATAAGCGCCTCGAATTCAGCATACTTTTCATCCGGAATCGTTCGATCATGAACGTCATCCCACGTGCCGTCTCTTTTTGCCTGTTCAATTGCTTTAAATCCGCTGGAAGTCATTACCTTTTCGCTGACAAGCTTGGCCGCCAGCTTTTTGTTCTTCTCGGACCAGCGGCTGCCTTTTCGCCTTGGCGAGAAATACTTTTTGTATCTCGAACCGTCTATCTTTATTATCAGCCCATCGATCCAGCCGAAACAGAGCGCTTCTTCGAGAGCCTCAGAGGGTGAAAGCGTTAACAACGAGTCGTCTTTTCCAAAGACCAGCCATACCCCCTGTGCCGAACTAGTCGAAGAAAGCCATTCCCGAAAGTCCTGCCTTGTCCTGAAAATCAGTTCATCTGCCATGGGTATATCTCCTGCACACAAAGAGCTTGCTGTATCAAATACGATTGGTGGGCGGTGTCGGGTAAACTAGGTTATTATCTGCTTTGCTTCCGCAAGAACCAGTTCAACGCCTCGGCGATCTCGACGAGCTTGCGGCCATCGACAATGCCCATGTTGTCTTTAGGAGTATGGGTGATCTCCTGGCTCTCCATGTGATCGATGAGCCATTGTGAAGAGACGGCGATGGCCGGGCATCCATACTGAATGAAAATGCTGTGGTCTCCTTGCGGCCACTGCACGCCCTCTGTGATTCCCGCGAATTTCGTCGCCAGGTCATGGCCTGGTGTCTTCATGGTTTCGGGGAGATCATAAAACGAAACGGCGGTTTTGCTTTCCCTGAGCCCGACGCCATCGATGTTGATGTTCAGGATGATCTCTTTAAAGCCGGACTGATTCCTGCGGATATAATCCATTTGTCCGGGCGCGGCATAATAATCCTCGCCGTTGAAGGCCACCATTTCAATCATTCTGTCGCCTTCATAGTCCTTGAGCAGATCGGCCAAAAGCAGGAGGGTTACGACGCCGGTTGCATTGTCGATCGCTCCCGGCGTGCCCTTTTTAGCGTCAATGTGGGCAGTAACGACAATGCAGTCAGCCCGCTCTTTTCCTTTTCGCGCGACGACATTACAGGCCTTGGCGGGAATCCGGGTAGCCAGTGATTCCAGCACAGCCGTTTTCCCAATCCAGGCCAGGAGATCCTCCCCCACCCTATCGGTGGTATAGACAGAAGGAATGTCAAAATCGCCATCCTCAATCAGAGGAAAAGGATAGGCGCCTCCCGCCAGGCTGGGATTTCTCCCGGTTGCGCAGATGATCGCCGCTGGCTGCTTTTGTTCAAGCAGGGCAATGATCTTTTGATGTTCTTCCGGATTATAAAAAACAAAGTTTTTCGGCATCAGCTGTTCTTTGGCGATCTCGCCGGACAACAGCAGAATCCGGCCGGTGATCTCCTGACGTTCAAGCTCTGCCAGAGACGAGACCCCTGCCAACGGAGCCTGGAGAGAGCAGCCGAGGGAATAGGGACTGGGCAACACATTGAAGCATTGATCAGCGATCTGTAACGATGCCCCGTTTTCGTGCCAATCCATCACCTCCAGTTCAGATACTTCCGTCTGCCAGCCCAATGCTGAGATTGTTTCTGCAAAAAAGCGGGTCGCCTGCCGGTTGCCCTCACTGCCCACGCTTCGCTCCGCAATTTCTTCACACAGCATTTTCAAATAAGAGGCACTTTTCTGATAGAGATGAATTTTCTCCATGGCTTTCTCTCCTTGTTTGATACACAAGAGGATAGTAATCCGGCGAAATCCTTTAGGCTTTTGAGTAAAAGTTTCAGCTGAAGCTGAGGACTCCAGAGATGGTGGAGGCGATGTCGCAGTCCAGTGGCAACCAGGAGATGGGGTTATGCAGCGCCTCGCGCCTGGGCCTTTCTTTGCCAGGTTCTGGTAAAGCGGAAAAATGGGTTTTGTGGGGATATCGGGGGAGAACCTCGCTTCAACCGCATGGGCAGTTTTAAGGTAAAGATTTATTATTCAACACCGAGCGCCTCCAAATCAGCCAGATCTTTTTTCCTGCCCGATGCGCGCTTGTTGAGAATGAATTCCGAACGGCCGATATATTTTACGGGCACATCGCCATAAAATCCATCGTCACTGTTGCTATAAGCCGAATCCCAATCAACGCCTGAGATCGAGGTCATAATATCTATCCGCACAGGGGATACTCCCAGTTGAACGACCTTATCAGGAGATTCAAAATCATATTCAGCAAGACCCGTTGAGCCAAAGCCGAAATCTGTGAGGGCCTGGATAACTTTCGCAGCGTTCACTTTGCCAGGCTTCACGTAAACATCTATGTCCCCGGTGTATCGGGGAGAACCATGAAATGCCAGTGCATAAGATCCTACTATCAAATACTGTACGTCATGTGCGTTTAAAAATTCGAAAAATTCTTTGTAATCGGATTGTATTCCCATGATATTGCCTTCTGAGATGTTCAACAGCAGAGATTCTTTCCGACGTGGTCGCGGCTTGCCAAAAAGCCAAATTTTCCTTTATTTCATCATGATCGGAGAGATTTTTTTTAACAACCACCTTTTTTAGCATATCCTGATTACCTCATGCTATTGTCCAGCGTGTGGCTCTGCAGTTGCTGACTGGAAATAAGGTGATGCCGCCGCTTGGATGAACTGCTTTATTGTTGTATCGACTAGACTGTACGAGGCACATCATCTGCGGCCATCCGCACCCGCTGGTGGTTTGGCGGTTTCAGCCTTGCTAAAATATAGCTTTTTGCGGATTCGGGTTCAAGTCATTTGTCATTTACAGGTCTACCCGTGATTTCGATCTTTGCCGAGTTTGCCATAATCAGTTTTGCGGTCTCGCATACCAGGATTTCTGAGTTAAGCATGAAATAAAACCGGATATCCTGAATTTCTTCGGTCCGCCGTGTCAGTGTGTATTTTGCCTGTGGCGTGATCTTCAAAGATCGTCATTATTGATCACCATAACGATCAATAAGTCAGGCTGTTGATCACTATGATGATCAATAAAATACAGGATCGGTCGTTTCCTCCGCGCAGCTATTTCATTGCCTCTGGCAAAGCTGGTCCCTTGCAGCCATCCTGACTATGCCGCAAGCTCTGCTTAAAGATGAGCGGAACCCGCGAAGGAGCCTGGTTTGTACAAATGTTCAGCCCCAGCTGAGCAATCACCAACGATGTAAATGTATCACAACAGCTCTTCCGGCTGTATGGTAAGGAATTCTTCTACGGGAATACCGTCCGCCCCGACCAGCCATTTCCGGACCGATTTATGCTCTTTGGCGAAAAGGGCCAGGCCGGGCAATTTGTCCGGACGATGGCCGCTTTTAACTTCAACGGCTGCGATTTTGGCGCCCCGGGAGAGGACAAAATCGACCTCAAAATTGCGCTCATTCCAGTAGGCGAGCTGAATGTTTTTTCCGCGCACGCTATTGACTCGCGTCATCAAGAGGATATCGCGCGAAATTGTTGTTTCATAGAGAAAATTCAGAATATCATTGGCCCAGCGGTCATGAGTGGAAATCTGGAGCGTAGCGCCTGGATAGCCCCCATAAAAGATGAACTGGTCGAGATTCCAGGAGAATGCGGCCTGCATCTCAGAAAATGACCAATGCGTGACCGGTATTACCTCGAAATGTCCCGTCAGGCTTTCAGACAAGCCCTTCTGCACGTGGAGTGGGGAAGCGCCAGTCATCGCCCGCGAATTGAGCAGCAAGTTAATTAACTTTGCTATGAACGCAATTTTTTCTTCAAATGATTAAAAAGCGAAAATGGAATTCGCTTTTCATGCTGCAGGCGTCCAACCACGATTCCTGGAGCGACCTGCATATGTTTCGCGAAGCGAATAATGTGTTGTTCGGAAAAATCTTTTTCGGTTAAAAACAAACTATACTCACTCTCAGGTAGAAGAAAATTTCTCGCAAACTGATCCGCGGCGGATTCCTGATCGGTTTCATTTA
>ENA-UOWO01006014-UOWO01006014.1-activated-sludge-metagenome-genome-assembly--contig:-NODE-6014-length-12576-cov-14.157176_pt1 | contig 12576 bp, 17 predicted proteins | sample MGYA00238148_ERZ761564 | MGnify/ENA primary metagenome ERZ761564 (study PRJEB28885, sample SAMN05720194) | activated sludge metagenome | isolation source: Anaerobic digester | place: USA...
TGAAGGAAAAAGCTGGACCACCTTCGGCCCCTTCCGCCTGGGCGGCCTGTACAAAGTGTTTGCCGTCATCGTCATGATCGGCACCGTTGTGGTCATCATCGCCGGCCACACCTTTGTGCCATCAATCGCCGCGGACGCCGCAGCCAAGACCGACTTTGTGCCCGGCCTCACCTACTACTCCATCGGCTTCCTGATCTTTTTGGCCGTCATCTGGTTTGGTCTGGAAAACCGCCGTTTCAAAGGCCCACCAGTGGGAGAAGAAATTGCCAAACGCCAGGCAGCCATTGCCTTGCAGGAAAAGGCACTTAGCGCGGGGGGTTAAGCCTCGGCCCAGCTAGCGCTGGCAAGTAAAAAGGGGCGCTCCGTAGGACGCCCCTTTTCTATACGTAGTCAATTTAATCAGCGCCCCAACTCACCGGAGGGGGCTTCGTTTTCGGCTTGGTCACTTTATAGACCTGCCCCTTTTTGTCGTACGTGGTCCACTCACCCACTTGCTGGCCGGTCTCGAAATACCCGGAGCGCATCTTCGTTCCGTCCAACCTGAACCACTCCCAATAACCAACGGGAACGCCATCGACAGTCTGGCCCTTGGCCCCGACGCTGCCATCTTTGTGGTGCTCGATGTGCTCTTCCGGTGCAGTTTTTTTGGCAGGCATGCTTTTAATCAGTTGCTGCGCCAAATGTTGACATGCGGGCCTTCCTGTTTGGTTTCCCACCAGGACTCCAGCTCTGCAAAGCTGGCCATCAGCTCGGCGGCGACTTCCCCCGGCGTATAGGCCCATTTCAGGGTGCGCATAGTCTCGACCCACGGTTTGCTGGTTTGAAACCAGGTTCGCATAGAACCACCCCGCCATCGTTGCAACCGGCCGTGCACCGGGCATTGAGCTGAGTTCAACAGCCCGGCACTGATATGTTCGCCAAAAAACTCTACTCCTGTTGACGGCGCTTCGCCAAAATTCACTACGAAACGTGGCCGGTGTGACTTGTCCCATTGAATTTCAAAAACCTGCACCGTGCTTCCAGCCATTCGACGAAAGGGAACGAAGAGAGAGGTCGCCTTTTCACGAACAAACCCACGCTCAAGCGCGAAAGGATAGAACGTCGCCTTAACGGCTTCTCGTAGTGGCTTCGCACGGCTCATTTCGCTTCCTCATACATGTGTCACCATCCTGTGCTCAGATTCAGCGCACGCAAAGCTTCCGGTAGGGCAGCTGCGACAAAGACATACATGACAAACGCAACGACAAGCACTGAGCGGGAGACCTGCAAAGCGCGCAGTAGCGCCAACATGCCAATAAAGGACATGCCATACATGGCGGCGGCCAAGAAGTAGGCCTCAGGTACCGGTACGAATGTGGACAAGCCCCCGCGCTTCGGCGATGTGGCAAATCCGGCGTACCCAACGATCAGAGAGCCACCAACCAGGCCAAGAAGGACTATTGCAGCAACGAACCCTTGTACGGCGGGGCTTAGGACTGGTGATGGTTTCTTGGCGTGCATATCGATCCTGGTTGGCCTCAATCGAAGAGCCTGGACATGATGTAGTCATCCACATACGCGGACTCATGTGAACGTTTATAAAACTTCTGCAACTTTCCTTCGATCTCGAACCCAAGCCGTTCATAGAAAGCAAGCCCACGGGTGTTGTCAGACTCGACGATCAATTCGACCCGCTTGGCGCCTGCGATGCGAAGCGCCTCGATAGCCTCGGCAACCATGGTGCGCGCCACACCAAGCCCCTGAAACTTTGGGGCGACCGCCAGTGAGCCCAGGTACCCGACGTGGCTCGCCCGTCCGGGATGTCGCGCTGCCTTGTAGAAGCCGGCGAGTACGCCGGAGACCTCATACACAAAGAAGCAGCGGCTCTCAACGAGTGCGCGAAAGATGGGTTGAAACGCCTCGATGGGCATCGGGTCGTATCCCAGAAAGGGGATGACGGTCTCATCCATGTAAATGGCAAAGACAGGTTCGAGATCGCTATGTTCAGCGAGACGATGCATCGTGACTCCACGGATTAATCTGGGTGCTGCGAGGTAACTCGGGCATGAAATCCTTATGAAATCGCTTGCTACATGTTTTATAGCTATTTACACATATCCTACGAAGTCTAGAGGACAATTAGACACCTAAAAATACGTGTTTTCACCATCCAGTCGCGCCATATACCCCGCCGTATACGCCGCGTAGTCAAAATCAATCGCCGACTTCACTTGCTGGACCGCGCCCCACATCACCTCGCGCAGCAGCGACGCACATTTCATCGCGGCAAACGCTCGCCGCCGCTGCTCATCCGCTGCCACGCCGAAATAGCTCGCCAGCAAGTCTTCATCCTGCTCCGCAGAAAACCCGTTGTTCGACGACAGGTTGGCCAGGTCAAACAGCGGACTGTTGAAACCCGCGTAGTCCCAGTCGATCAGCCACAGGCGCTGGCCGTCTTCGTCCTCCATGAAGTTGGCGGCCAGCAGGTCGTTGTGGCCGAACACCAGGTCAATCGGGCCGATGGCCTGCTCCAGTTGCTGCGCCATCCTCGTCAGTTCCACCATGCGGCTGGCCAGCGGGTTCACCTGAGCCTCGAGCAGCACAGCGGCGTAGTTGCGGATCACCTGAAACACCCAGAACGTCAGCGCCGGGCCTCGCAGGTGTTGGGGTATGTCGCGGTGGCAGCGATGGATCAGGTCAACCAGCGGCACCAGCATCTGCGGGCGGCGCACGTCAGCGTCAGTCAGCGTGCGGCCGTGGATGAAGCGGCTGACCAGCACGCCGTCTGCGGCAAACACCACCTCGGGCGAGATGCCTGCCGCGTGCGCGGCGCGTGCGGCCGCCAGTTCGTTGAAGCGCATGACACCGTGCTCGGGCAGGTCGCGGCCGATGCGCACCACATAGTCGTCGCCACTGCTAGTCGTAACGCGGTAGTTGTGGTTGGTCATGCCACCGCTCAGCGGCAACACCGTCACCTGGCCCGGCCAGCAGGGTAGCTGCGCGATGCGTTGCTCGTGGGGGGCTTCGGAGGGGCTCTCGTTCGTCACAGCTCCTTTTTATCATCAATTCGCCACGGTGAACCGGCGCCGCACGTGCTGCGCCTTCTCCATTTCATCGACGATGGCCACGGCCAGGTCGGCCACCGAGATGCCGGCGGGCTGGTCGCCCTGGCCGGGCAGCAGGTCGTCCGCCCCCACGCGGTACTGGCCGGTGCGCTCACCCGGTGCCAGGCCGATGGGAGGCGAGAGAAAGCTCCACTCCAGCGTGCTCTCCAGTTTGATACGGTTGAGCAGCTCACGCGCCGCCAGCGCGCCCTGTTTGTATTCAGCGGGGAACGGCGGCGTGTCCACCAGTTGCAGGCCCGGCGCCACATACAGGCTGCCCGCGCCGCCCACCACCAGTACGCGCTTCACGCCTGAATGTTTGACGCCGTCCAGAATGGACTGGCTGCCTTGCAGGAAAAGATCGTGAATCTTGGGCTCGCTCCAGCCGGGGTTGTAGGCGCTGATCACCGCGTCATGCCCCGCTACGGCTTTGGCCACCTGGGCGGCGTCCATCGCGTCGGCAGCCACCACGGTCAGCCCCTGTTGCGCTACCAATTTGGACGGGTTGCGGGCCAGTACGGTGACGTGGTGGCCCCTGCTCAGCAGCTCGGACAAAACGGGTGCGCCCACAAAACCGGTGGCGCCAATCAGTGCGATCTTCATGGAAAACTCCTGTTGATGAAAGAAGCCTCTAGTCTGATCACTTCACAATAGTCTGAATAGATGGCTTAATTCACTATCAATATGAAGCATTACTAATCAATAAGGCGCCAAACCCATGGACCAACTCAAACGCATGGCCGTTTTTGCCGAGGTGGTGGCCGCGGGCTCGTTAACCGCCGCTGCGCGCCAACTGGGCATGACGCCATCTGCCGTGAGCCAGCATTTGCGGCAACTGGAGCTGTCGCTGGGGCTGGCTTTGTTGCACCGCTCAACGCGGCGCCTCACCCTCACCGAGGCGGGCGAGCGCTACCACACAGGTTGCGCCGCCATGGTGGCTGCGGCCCGCTCGGCCGAGCAATCGCTGGCGCGCCTGCGCGATGAGCCCGAAGGCGAGCTGCGGCTGGCCGCCCCCATCGGCTGCGGCGGCTTGCTGGCCACGGCGCTGGCGCCGCTACGGGCATACCCCAAACTGGGTTTGCACCTGCTGCTGGACGACGCGCTGATTGACCTGATTGACGAGCGGATCGACATTGCGCTGCGGGTGGGCACGCTGGCCGACTCGTCGCTGGTGGCCCGCAAGCTAGGCAGCATGGCGCGGCAACTGTGCGCGTCGCCCGCCTACCTGGCCGAGCGCGGGTGGCCCACACACCCGCAGGATTTGCAGCAACACGACTGGCTGGGAGGCAAGCCCGGCAGTGCGGGCACCGAAACGCTGGAGTTGATCGGCCCCGCGGGTGAACGGGAGGCCGTGCGGATGGAGGGGCGCGTGCAGGCCTCGCAGGTCACGGCGCTGCATGCGCTGTGCGTGGCGGGTTGGGGCATCAGCGTGGTGGTCAGCCAAGACGATCGCCGCGCGCTGGCCGATGGGCGCCTGGTGGCGGTGCTGCCGGGCTGGCGGCTGCCAGACCTGCCGGTTTACGCCATCACGCCCCGGCGCGGGGAACAGCCCGCCAAGGTGCGCCACACGCTGGACCTGCTGGCCGCGTATTTCGCTACTTCCGCTACTTCCCAAACAGCTTCTTGAAGCTGTTCTCGACCTTGTCGCCCATCGACGCGCCCGCGCCCGTGCCCACGCCGGGCATGATGGCGGTGCCAATGGCCGCGCCGATCAGCGCCGCGCGGGTAAGCGTGACCTCGGGCGCATCCAGCGTGCCACCCACCACCAGCGGTACACCCACCGCCTGACTCATGCTTTTACCCAAAGCGCCCGCTGCCAGGTTCACGTTCACACGGCCACTCAGGGCCTTGTTGGGCGAGACGTTGACGTTGCCCGTGGCGCTCAACACGCCGGAGCTGGCCACCAGATTCACGAGCTGCGCTGCGCGGCCCTGCGTGTTCACCTGACCGGCCAATGTGTCCAGCCGGGTTTCACCACCCCGGTTCAAGCCCACGGTTTGCACCGCCTTGGCCAAGTCGATGCCGCGCACTACGGCGTCCTGCACGGTGAATTTGCTTTGCGTCTGCACGGCGTCAGCCAGCGCGGCCAGATTCACCGCCTTGGCAGACAGCGTCGTGCTGGCTTCCAGCCGCCCGCTCAACGGGCTGGCGCCGGATGCAGTGGCTAGCAGGGCGGCCATTTCCACGTCGCGTGTTTCCAGCTGCCCCTTCAGGCTGAAGGGCGCGCCCGCCTGCGCAGCGGGTGTCAGCTGGATCGGGCCCTTGATGGTGCCGCCGCCCAGGTTGATCACCACGTTCCAGCCGTCGCTGCCCCGTTCCACGCGCAGCTTCGTGCCCTGATACTGGCCCTTGACTACGTCCACCGACACGTCATCCGGGAAGCCGTCAGAGCCCAGACCGGCCTTGGCGTTGATGGTGGAGGCCACGCCTTTGGCGTTCACCCAGGTCACGTCGTCCAGCACCACGTTTTGCGGAATCAGCGACATTTTGGATGCAGTTTCAGCCTCTGGCCCTTTTCCACTTTGCGTGGAGCGCTCTTTCTTTTGTAGCAAAGCGGCCAGGCCTTCCAGAGCCGTCTGAGGTATCGTGGCCTTGCGCACCAGCACGGTTGCCACCTCCAGCCGCCCGGCCATCAGGCCAGTCAGGGCGGGGCGCACTTCCAGACGCTCCAGCGCCAGCATAGGCCGGGTCTGCACCTCGGCACCCAGCACCACCACCGCGGGTAACGGCCACACACTCACGTCCAGCCCGTCCAGTTTCACCGGCACGCCCAGCGCAGCGCTGGCCTGAGCCTGCACGCGCGTGCGAAAGTCTTCCGTGCCGATCCAGTGCCGCAAGCCATACGCAGCGGCAAGCACCAGCAGCACCAGGCTTGCCAAAATAATCGTCGCCCACAAGAAAAATCGTTTCATGGCACCATTCTGCCCGGATGACACACCTGTGTTCCCGCATTTTTTCCCCGAATACCGAAAGAGACAACTCCATGAAACTCTATTACTCCCCCGGCGCCTGTTCGCTATCCGCCCACATCGCCATGCACGAAGCCGGTCTGCCGTTTGAAGCCATCGCCGCCCCCACCAAGACCCACCAGCTGGCCGACGGCACCGATTACTACACTATTAACCCGCTGGGTTATGTGCCCTACCTGACGCTGGACAACGGCAAAAGCCTGCACGAAGGCCCGGCCATCGTGCAATACATCGCCGACCAGGTGCCCGGCAAAAGCCTGGCGCCCGCCAACGGCACGTATGAGCGCTACAAACTGCAGGAGTGGCTGACCTTCATCGGCACCGAGCTGCACAAGACGTTCTCGCCGCTGTTTTCGCCCGCCACGCCCGCAGAGACAAAAACCGGCGCGGTCGACAAGCTGCAAAACCGCCTGAAATGGGTGAACGGCGAGCTCGCCGGCAAGCAATACCTGATGGGCGACACCTTCACTGTGGCCGACGGCTACCTGTTCACTGTCACCAACTGGGCCAGCCGCGTCGGTGTGGACCTGACACCGTTTACCAACCTGCTGGCCTACCGCGAGCGCGTGGGCGCCCGCCCGGCCGTGATCGCGGCGATGAAGGCAGAAGGCCTGATCAAGTAAGGTCCGTAAGCACTGCTGTTCAAAGGGGCCGTTGCCGCCACGCCAGCGCGGCCCCCACCCACAGCGCCCCGGCTGAAAACACCAGCCCGCGCGACAGGCCACCCGGTCCGTCGGCAATCAGCCCCACGATGGTCGGCCCCACAATCTGCCCGGCCGCAAACATCACCGTGAACGCGCTGATGCCCTTCGCCCAGGCGCTTTGCGGCAGGTTGTGCCGCACCAGCGCCGTGGTGGACGCCACGACTGACAAAAATACCCCGCCAAACAGCAGGCCCGAAGCCAGCACCACTGGCCATGCTGAGGTGAGCGCGGGCAGCACTGTCGCCACGCCGAGCAAGCCGTTGAGAATCGCCAGCGCCTGCCCGCCCTTGAAGCGGTCCAGCAACCCCGCCCAAATGCGCGACGACAGCACAACCGCCACGCCCAGCAGCGCGTAAAACAGCGTAATCGCACTGGCACTGGCGCCCTGCTCACGCAAGAGCGCAATCACAAAAGTCATGTAGCCGATGTAGCCCACACCAAACAATGTGTAGCCCGCCAGCGAATACGAGAAGTCGGGCCAGGCGAAATGCTGCGGGCTCGGCTCTTTTGCACCTGCTGCTGTGGTGTTGGTCGCCGAATTTGTCGGTGCTATGGGGGCGTTCAGATGCGCCAGCGCTCGCGCGGGCCAGCTCAGCACCGCCGTGCCCAGCAGACACGCCCCCGCCAGCGCCCACCAAGCCCAGGCCCAGCCGTGCGGCCGGGCAGACGCAGCCTCCAGCACCACCGGCACCAACAGCGCCGACAACACGATGCCAAACCCTGTGCCGCCGTAATACAGCCCCAACAAAAAGCCACTGCGCTGCGGCTGCTGGGCGGCCAGCCGCGCGGCCAGCAAACCCCCGGCGATGAACACAAACGCACTCGCCACCCCCGCCAGCAGGCGCTGCACCAGCAGCGGCGTGGCATCGACAAAGAAACCGCTCAACACCATGAACACACTGGCCAGCAGCGCACCACCCAGCAACAACCGCGCAGGCCCCAGCCGCTGCATCAACCGCGGCGTGGCCAATGCGCCCAACAAATAACCGAGCGCATTGGCAGTGTTCATCGCCCCCGCCAGTGTGTAAGACCAGCCCAGATCGGTGCGCATGGTGGGCAGCAGCAGGCCGTAAGCAAACCGCGTCACGCCCAGCGACACGGCCGCGCCGAGTGACAGCGCGAGGGCGAGCCAGAGGGTGTGCTGTTCAACGGCAGATTTTTCAGTCACCCTACCGCGTTCTCAACACACTTAACGCTTGAGGCAGTGACTGCACGTCAGGCATAAAGAAGTCAATCGTCGCCCCCAGCACAACCGCACAGATCACAGCTCCGGCCAGAGGCTTCCACGTCAGGCGAACGGCGGCTGACGCCCAGCCTTCTCGCGTTACACGCACTGCAGCCCTCGCTGTGGCGTAAGAGAACGCTAGCTCAACTGCCACCGCCAGCAGTACTTCCCAGCCAAAATACAGCAGAGTCAGCGCTCCTGCGCCAAAAAGGATCGCGCACCCTATCAGGAACACCGCGACCACGGGCACCACGACGATCGCCGCCTCATCACTGCCCGCAGCCACCTCAATAGCGCCGCCAGCCATATCGCCCACGCCGTCTACCGCAGACGATATGCCGTCGCCAAAGTTACCCGACGCGCCACCACCGCCAAAGTCCCCACCGCCTCCGCTGTGCATCGACGGCAAGTCCGGCTTGCCAAGCCCACCGGGGAAATTGGGAAAATCAACACCCGATCCATCCAGACTGGAAAGATCAGGTGCATCGGCATGTGAGCGCCGAAGCAAAGCCGCAGCCCAAACCCGCACGATCAACAGATAAGCGATATACCCGGCACCAAGGGAAACCAGATACCGCAATGCCAGCGATTCCACGCCCAGGCGCATCTGCAATGACGAAACGCCCCACGTGACAAGTAGTGTGATCAGGCCAATACAAAGCCCGTGCAGCCAGAGCGCGCGTCGTGAGCGCAAATCCCGCGCCACATTCGACTCCCACATGCGCACGGAGCGCCAGTCGGAAGCTGTTCTAACAAAATGGCGTGTTTGCTTCATTTGTTCCCTCAAAGAACATCCAGCGGCTGCCACCTGTCAAACGCCTCGCGCGGCGTCAGTGTGAAGCGAAACCAGTTGCCGCCACCATTGGGCGGCTGGTCCCAGCGCCGCGAAATGGCCTGCCCGGTCAAGTGGCAATACAGCAGCGTGCCTACCGCGCCGTGGGAGACGATAGCTACCGCTTCGGCCTCCTCACCAGCCACGCCACCACGTTTGGCACGCGCCTGTTCAAGCCCCGCAACCTGCTCCACCGCCTTCACCATGCGGGCCTGCGCATCCACAGCCCGTTCCCAGCCGCGCACCGAGGTTTGCGGGTTGGCAAAAAATTCATCTGCCACGCGCTCGAACTCCTCGCCCGGCAAAAAACCCGTGGCGCTGCGGTCGTTCTCGCCCAGCTCATGTATTGCGGTGAACGGCAGCGACAGATGCTCACCCAGAATGCCCGCGCCATCCATCGCCTTCTGCTCGGTGCTGCTGTAAATAGCCACCACATCCTTCACCCACGGCTGCTGCAGGCCCGCGCGCATGCGGCTGCGACCCCGCTCCGACAGCGGCCAGTGCGGCACCGGCACGTCACGGCTGATGACGACGTTGGGGTGGGATATAAGGTAAAACGTACGCATCAATTTCTCGTGCTTTTATGAACGAGGTGCAAACATGATGATCGCCATGCCCGCCAGGGCCACCCCCGCACCCGCAATGTCCCAAAGGTGTGGGCGCTCACCATCAACCAGCCACAACCAGAGTAGCGCCGTCGCAACATAAACGCCTCCATATGCCGCATAAACACGCCCGGCAGCCGTTGGATGAAGCGTAAGCAGCCAGACAAACAGCGCTAGCGACGCCATGGCCGGAATCAGTACCCATACCGGCGCGCGGTTTTGCAACCACAACAGCGGCAGGTAACAGCCCGCAATCTCGGCAACGGCCGTGGCTACATATAGCCCGGTGGTGATGAACAGGTTCATCGGCTGTCCACCTTACGTCTGCAGGGTTTTGACATGATTCTGTAACTTTATGCAGATGGCTGATTTCAGGCTTGAAATTTGCATGGACACCTTCAACTGCCTTATTGCACCTTCACTCTAACCCATCATGATCTCCCTCTTTGATCCCGTTCACTTCGGTCGCCTGCATCTGGCCAACCGCGTTGTCATGGCGCCGCTCACACGCAACCGGGCGCCCGGCGCCATGCCGAATGACCTGATGGTCACTTACTACACACAGCGCGCCGACCCCAAAACCGGTGCCGGGCTGATCGTGACCGAGGCCACGGCCATCAGCCACCAAGGGCAGGGTTATTCCGATGTGCCGGGCATCTGGAGCAATGAACAAGTGGCCGCATGGAAAAAAGTGACCGATTCCGTGCATGCCGCGGGCGGCAAGATCGTGGTGCAGCTGTGGCATGTGGGACGGGTGTCGCACGTGGACCTGCAACCCGGCGGGCAAGCCCCTGTGGCCCCTTCAGCGATCCGCGCCAAAACCAAAACCGTGCTGATCCGCGACGGCGTGCCCACGTTTGAAGACACCTCCATGCCCCGCGCACTGGCCATTGAAGAGTTACCCGGCATCGTGGACGACTACCGCCACGCCGCACGCAATGCCATCGCCGCCGGGTTCGACGGCATTGAGATACACGGCGCCAATGGTTACCTGCTGGACCAGTTTCTGCGTTCGGGCTCCAACACCCGCAGCGATCTTTATGGCGGCTCGATTGAAAACCGCGCGCGCCTGCTGCTAGAAGTCATGCGTGCCGTCACACTGGAGATTGGTGGCGACCGGGTAGGCCTGCGCCTGTCGCCTGTAACCCCGGCCAATGATGCGGCCGATCCGTATCCTCAACCGCTGTTTGACTACGTGGCCGCCCACCTCGCGCCGCTGAATCTGGCCTTCCTGCACATCGTTGAAGGCGCCACCGGCGGTGCGCGTGACCATGTGCAGGGCGACAAGCCTTTTGATTACAACGCCATGCGCGCCGCCTATCGCAAGGCCGGTGGCAAGGGCGCCTGGATGGTGAACAATGGTTACAACCGCACTCTCGCCAATCAATCAATCACAACAGGCGCCGATTTGGTAGCGTTTGGCCGCCCGTTCATTGCCAACCCTGATCTAACCCGCCGCCTGCGCGAAGGCGAGGCGCTCAACATGCCCGACCGCACCACCTTTTACGGCGGTGGCGCCAAAGGCTATACCGACTACCCCATGCTGGCGTGAGCTAGGTTTTACCCAAGCCGATAGGTGCCGGTGCCCGCATCACAATGCGCGTGAACAGCCGGTCGTACGCCGGGTCACGTGGGTACTTGCCAGTGAGTGGGTCGCAGTTGGTAGCAAAGGCGGCGTCCAGCTCTTTCCAGTCGGCGTCGCTCAGCACGCGCTGGGCTGCAGGCAGGATGACCGTTTCTTCCAGCCTCATGTGCTCCAGGTAAAACGCCAGATATCTCTTCGCCGCGGCATCAAACGCCGCGCGGCGTGACTCTCCCACCAGCTCCCAGGCCAGCAGCAAATGCTGCAGCTCGCGCACCGCCGACTCTCCGGCAGCGTGATCTTTTTCCAGCTGGACGATGGTTGACATGACTTCCGGAGCCAGCCGGGCCACACGCGGAAACAGCAGGTCCGACTCCTTGGGGTGATGCAGGCGCTCGGGAAATTCGTCGATGTAGAACAGCATTGCCCGCAGCACATCAAAAAAACCTTCTGGCTCATCGCCCGGGCCGCGCTCCACCATCATGCCCAGTGATCGCAGCATCGCAGACAGCGCGCTGTGTTCATCATGAATAATTCGAATGCTCTCGTGGGCCATGGTGCGTCTCCGGTGTTTCGCGTGAGCATGGCACGCGGTGGCGCGGCAGACCTTGACGCAGATCAACGTCGGGTTTGCCGATACTTCAGGGCTCCGGCGTACCCGTGTCATTGAAGCCGCGATCCAGCTCAGCCCGCGCCGCATTGGCCAGCACCCGGTACTTCGCACGAAACGCGTCCAGGTTTTCTTCCTCCAGCTCTTCCAGATCAAGCAGCGCGTTGTGCGCGCCCTTGGTCGCGCGGATTAATTCATCGAGCTTCACCTGAATCGCCTCGGTGTCGCGATTCTGCGTGTTCTGGATCAGAAACACCATCAGGAAGGTGATGATGGTGGTGCCGGTGTTGATAACCAACTGCCAGGTATCGCTGAAGTCAAACAGGGGCCCGGTGATGATCCACACCAGAATGATGCCCACTGCGATGGCAAAGACGCGCGGACGGCCACAAAAGTGCGAGGCAGTTTTTGCAAAACGTGAATACCAGGCGATGCGCATAAAGCGTCTCTTTCATCAATAAGATGTAGCCGAGTATGCGCCTGCACTGCACGGTTTTCATTCCACCCTGGCGCCCTTTTCTGCCAGCAGCGCCCGCAGTACAGACCGGTGACAGTGGGCTTCGTCCTCGCAATAGCAACCCACTGAAAAGTGCGTCTGGTGTGACAGCGCCGCCAGCAACGCCAGCGTGTGGGTGTTGTCCGGGGTAGCCATCTCGGCACGGTACTTCTTGGTGAACGCTGTCCATTGCGCCGACGTATTGGCCGCCTGTCCAAGCTTCATGGTCTCCGCACTGGGCGCCAGGTTCGGAAACCACACGTCGTACCAGTTCTGAGACGCGAACTCTGCTTTGGGCACGCCCCGCGGCGGGCGACGCACCGTGCCCATACGCAGGCCTTCGCCCTGATTTCTTGCACTTCCCAACCGCACGATATGAACAGTCATGACAATCTCCTGATCACTTCATCACTTCATCACTTCATCACTTCATCACTATACATTTGATAGCTGCTTGGGCATATTGGACA
>ENA-UOWO01006020-UOWO01006020.1-activated-sludge-metagenome-genome-assembly--contig:-NODE-6020-length-12570-cov-12.963004_pt1 | contig 12570 bp, 11 predicted proteins | sample MGYA00238148_ERZ761564 | MGnify/ENA primary metagenome ERZ761564 (study PRJEB28885, sample SAMN05720194) | activated sludge metagenome | isolation source: Anaerobic digester | place: USA...
AACATATCGGCTTGTAAGAATTCTTCAAGCGTGAGACTGTTAGGATAAACGGTTGTATATGTCTCTAGTAAAGATAGAACCCCATCTAATATCGACGCAACGGTCTTATTTTCATACATGGCAAAGAGATTTTGTATAATATCATCGTTCATTACTTTTGAGCTAACTTGTTTATCAATGAACCCATCATAATATTTGGCAAGAAATTCTTTTGGAAAAACCGAATTAAATATTGCTCGTCCCAATGTGGTCTTTATACTTTTGCCAGTATAGAGCTTTAACGTCAAAGTTTGCCAAACATGTTTATCTGGTTGTATACCATAGTTAACGTTGTCTTTAAAAAATGAAATATCAAAGACACCAAGATCTGGTTCCTTTCTTTGTGTGTTATCAGTTATGATAAATGAGCAAAGAACTAGTTCATGTTTAATCTCGACGCTGGCTTGTGTGAGATTCATGGTGCCAGCGGGAACTAGCATGTGTGAAGCGTCTTCTTGGGCTTCAAGACTTAATGGCATATAAACGGCGCAGCAATCTCCATCAAAATCCATATTGAACAAATTAGTCTGGGCGATGTTCACTGCTATCGCAACACCTTTCTCAACCTGTATTCGAAAGCTTTGCCAACTCCCCTTATGTAAACTGGGATCTCGCTTAATCAGGACGTACTTCTCTTTTAAAACATCTTGGAATGTTGCAATAATAAAAGCTTCTTCCTCTTTTGTCATACTCAATTTATCTTGCGCTAAATCATTTAAAAAATTTGTCACAACTAAAATATTGTTACTCTTATCAAAAGAATTCTTTTCTAGCAATGACATAAACACATTGTAATCGGTGGAATCAACAACCAATGTTTTGGTGAAATAGTGAACAAGAAATGGCTGAGCAATATTCGCGAGAATTCTATATGGAACCCCCGCTACACCTATTGGCAAATCGTAACCACCAGTAACAATAGATCTGGCAGAGAAGTCCACCCGTTTACCTAATAGTGCTGACCTATTAATACCCGTTTTCTTACCAGTTTTTAATTTGCCAAACAAGTAAAGATCATTAACTAGATTCTGAATTTCTTTTCTTATTAAAGCAGAGTCACTCATAACACCAGTGTCGTCATGATTGTCAGTCATCCTTATCTTCTTTGACAAGTTAATCATTCTAACATACGTTGAATTAACATCATCCATGCTAACAAGAGAACCATCTGGTCCTAATATAGCTGGTCGAAAATCTGGTGGTACAACAATCATTTTGTCAATAGAAAATAGACCGTCTTTGATAACATCTTCTAACTTATCAATAATCTTATCTCGTATATCAGTGTCACCACGATAATTTAAACCATGGGAAATGGCATACATTGCCCCATCAAAACCAGAAATTTCCTTTAAGCCTTCTAAAGGATCCTTAGACAAAAGTTTCTTCTCTTCATCATAATATAAGGTAGCACCATCAACAAGATCGATAATACGTTTTTCAATCTTTTTGAAGACCTCATAAATGAATGGATGAAGAACTTTCGTGTTAAGATTGATGAATGCATAAGTCTTTCGTCTTTCCGTTGAGTTGGTTAATCCAAAAATCACCTCCGAAAATAAACCATCAACATCAAATTTACCTCTAGTGGAAATGATAGCGGATGACGAAATTTCTTTTAATTGCAAATCATCAATGAATTTCTGTACATTTAATGGGGCAATGATAGCCATAGCTTTAGCTCCTTACTGAATAGGGTTCAAGAATACGGATATTTGATTCTCGACCAATTCGTCAATGTTAATAATTTCGCCGCCAATTTGATCTTTAACGATTGACGACTTTTCGGTCGTGATAACAAGTTTGGATTCATTCTTACCAGTCTTTTGATCTTGTGTTATCATCATAAGAACCCTATTTGGATTGTTCTTCAAAACATTAGAGTCTACCATATATTCCTCCTCTTACGTTTTATCGGGTCGAAATTGTTTGAAGACCCCTGATTGGAAATTATCCTTCACTGTCTTACCTAGCACAGTGAATTCAACCCATGTACCGATCAATTGATTTTGATTCTCCATAAGATGTTTTCGAACATCATCTTTAAACCCCGTTCCTATGGATCCTTTAATCTCTTGACCATTAATTGTAGTACGAACAATGATTTTACTTGCTACGTTTGCATACTTTCCAGATTTATCTCCGGGCAATATACTTTCTATGACTCCATCGTATGTTTGAATATCTTTGATTTTTAACCAACAATACTTCCTTTCGCATATATACATTGAGTTTGGATGTTTAACAACCGCGCCTTCGAACCCATTAGCAATATATTTTTTAGCTAACTCTTCGACCCTCGAAAGATCTCCCTCAACCAATTGGCAATCGCTTAACTTAAAAACGTTACTGGCCAAACACGACGGTAAACTTGTAATTAATTTTTCTAGTGCCTCCCTTCTGTGTCGTACTTGTAACGTTTCACATTGTACATTAAAATTTTCCGGAAAAAACGGAGTCCCATCAACAACATCAAAGCAATGTAAATAGAACATTGGAATTTGGTCAAATGGATCTGGGTAGATATCAATTTCATTTAGATTGATAACAGATATTGATGACTCCCACGTTTTATCCCTATGTTGCAACTCCATATCTAAAACAAGAACGTCTTTAAACTTGTTTGCCTTTGTGTTATATCTGTCAATCAATTCATTTTGATGTGTCATGCTGTCTTTTAATTTAGCAATGACTTCATCTTTAGATAGCCAATTCTTATTTAAGTATTCTTCTAAGTATTCAAACCGCCTGCCACTCCTTGTAAAAATCTGACAAGTTCGATTTTCAACGTTGGAAAATATGGTCAATCTAAGACCATTAATTTTCGTATCTACCATGTACTCTGGTTCTTTCTCGAATTCCCACTTATCGAATTTTTCAATGCCGGAGTCAGCCAACATAGGAGTATACTGTTTAATCAATAAGGCTCCTAAGGCCTCGTTGATTGTCTTCGGTCCTATCCCAATATTAAGATTCTTGATAATCGCCCTATAATAGAAGTATCTCTCTATTGGGTTAAGCTTTTTGAAGAATTCTTTTAGTTTCGTTAATACATCGGTACTTGGAACTTGGTTCTCAATGAGGCACGGGATAACATCTTTTATGAATGTTTCGAAATGGTCCATCTTATATTCTGAGTTAGTGTTTGCAAATAAGGCTGACATTTCATTTGGTTTGTAGAAGTATTCATTATCAGAAAGTATGTCTTTAAATGATGTCTCCGAAACACCAAAGCAGATGTAGTTGTCCATCGCGATCTTGAAAAATTCTTGCAACTTTAAATCTTGCTTATTCTCTGATATCAATTTAGCTTTGTCTTTTCTACCACTAATTGTATATAACTTCACTAATGTTTCGAACGTATTTCTCAATTTGGCATTCTCCTTACAATTTTCTATTTCGGGAGGCCCGATAAACACGCGGGCCTCCCTCATTTTTTCTAAAGCTTATTCATCATCGCAATCATCATCGCAATCATAATCATCATCGCTGAGATCTTCTTCCACTTCATCAAACTCTTCTTTTACCGTCAGCTTCCCCGAACCTTTAAAGATGTCTTCTTTCCGTTCTAACTCTTTGATGACTTCATAACCAACACAACGACCCTTAGTATTGTTATAATCGGTTGGAATGGCTGCGACGTCCGCTGGATTAATCTTTACTTCGACTATTCTTCTACTAGCATTGTATTGACTAAGATACTCGTATGCGCAAAAATGCAAACCTTTGCTACAAGTATTATGCCGGTTCGTATCAACTTCGGACCAATCTAATCTGGGCTTCGAACCGATCGTGTGATCAACCGTACCAGTATAAGCGTCCTTCCAATCCTCTTTGACATATTTATAGGCAGAAAAATCTCCGTCTTCATGAATAGGAAATTTTCCATTTTCCAGAAAGTCAAAGAGTTCTTCCCGAATGTCGTCCCTTGGATTTTGAGTAACCTTTTTAAGGAAGTTGATATAATTATTTGAAGGGACTCCGGTTCGCAGACTTTCGATGACATGACGAACCAATTTATTTTCTTTCAACGGCTTATCATTATAATACAAGACACCGTCTTTGAGAACGAATTCGGAACCCTCGAAAAATGAATTAATTGCTTTCTTGTTATCAATTACAGTCAGGATATAGTTCTCAACCCGTGTTGTATACTCTTTGATTTCTTCTTTGCGGCATGAATCATCCAACAGGTATTTTCTAATATCCGACACGATACCATCTCTGACCTTCTTAACTCCGTTAGCCTTATATATGTCATGAACAACTCGAAAATTTTTCCAGTTCTCTTCATCTTTTACATAGTCGCTAACAATCTTTCTGATTTTCTTCAATGACTCAGAACGATCCAACTTCTTAAATTTTGATTCTTTAATTTTCTCAAAAACTAAGCGGAACATTTGATCGAGCATGTTATAATTCAATGCAACAGTAATGTTATTTACAATGTTCTCATCCGTAACCGTTACTGGTAAATCATCTGTATCAATTGTAAAATATTTTTTCGTGAGAATGTAATGCCTAGAGATGTTTAATTTGGACATGGTCGTTTCTCCTTTTAGTTATCGTCTATTAAGACAATAGGATGTAGCAATATATTCTTCATACTTAGTGAAAAAATCCGCTTTATTATTGAGTATAACCATAAGAAATGGCATGAATTCTAATTCGAGTTGTCTAGAGTATTTCTTTGATCGAAATTCATTCTTAGACAAATCAAATGTAAAAATATTTTTGAACACTAAATTATTGATGACATTCATCACAGCTTTAAGATAATTATTCAAAATCATGATATTACTGATACCGTAAAACGTAAACTTACTTGTTAATAATTCTGTTAAAGATTCAATCTTATATGTGCCATTAAACTGAAACCCTATGTAGTTCTTACCGGTTCTAGCACCATCGTCCAAAAGAAACTCATCATCTTCGAATACTGATATTTTTGAAACATTATACTTTTCCTCTGCAGTAACGGGAATTCTTTTCAAAATTTCCAAAAACTTATGACGGTTAAAACCACCTCGACAATCAGGGACAAGTTTGTCTTCCGTAACCAACGGAAAAATATTCTCATCGGTCTTTTCCATGAATTCAGTTAGTGAGTAATACAAGAATAATTGAATGTTAATCTTTTGAAAATTGTTATAATCTGAATCACTAGTCTTCAATCTAAAAATCTTTGTAAATAGTGGAATCACGAAAAAGTTATAGAAATGTTTATCGATTGTTCCATAACCGTCTTCGAGAATAGTAACACCAAATTCCTTGTTCTTTTTAGCAACCAACTCTTGAATGTAATCATAAATCATATCACTAATGATTTTCTCTGGTAAGTTAGTTGTTGACATAGACTTACCAAAAAGTTCCCCGGTTTCTTTATAAGCAATTGACTTTTGGTATAGAGCTCTAAAATGCCATATCATAACTTGATCAACACTTGTTACAATAAACGTAATTGGATTACGCACCATATCGTAAATGACTAAAATTGCGGATATCACATAGTCAAATAGATAGAGCACGAAGTCATCTTCCGACATAGTTGATCTCAAAGCAATAGTTTTCATAATTGTTGGATCCATACCGATGCATCTAAAAAGCTTACGATAAACCACATCATGGATCTTATCAACAATTCTTTTAAATGACTGATTTTCAACAATGTATGAGAAAACCATCTTGTTCATGTGATCTTGTTTTTGCTCAACCAAACTGGTACTCGAAAAAACCGATATCAATTTAATGATGGAGCTTAGAAAATAGATTTCGTAAATATCCTCTTCAACGAATAGAGTACTGTTGTCGGTTTTCTTTGATCTATTTACGAATGAAGAGAACACAATCTCTTCTTCTTTTTTCTTTGTGAACTTAGAAGCAATATCGATTGCTTTGTCAAGAAATTCATTATATATTATATCGTGATCTTGGGATGCAATAAACTTCTTGAGAATCATATAATACCATTGCTTATTCTCATCAGACTCCAATATCTCATTGATATATCCAAAGACTTTATCTGACTTGTTAGCAATGCTTGGTTGTGTAATTATAAATTCGATTGAGTCTTTTTCATCTTTTGGATTAAATAATTGAATCTTACTTTTCTTTGTGATCTTTAGTTTCACTTAGTTTCTCCAATCAAAAGTTCGAAATCTTTACTAATTAAGGATTGTTCAACCAAGGATCTCACATAATTAACAATATTATCTTTCCTCTCCTGCGGAATCGTTTCTTTAAGAATGTTTAATCTAGTCCGTAAGAAAGTTTCTCCAATTGATCTTGTAGCTAAACCAGCACTATGTAAAACGACCGATTTTCTAAAGCATGCGTTGCAATTTAAACATTCAACCGGACTATATCTATCACCAACAGGAGTGTAACAGGAAAATGTATTAAGAATGATCTCTTTCTTCATATCATTCGTGTTAGACAATGACTTATTTAGAAACCAATTTAAAAGTTCCCCTTTACTCATATGTCTGACCTCGGACCCGATGCGAGTTTTTCCGCTCAAAACTTTCGAAACATTCTCACAGAATTCCGATGTTGAATCGTAAACTCTATCATCAGACGTAAAACTAAATGATATGTAATTACTTTCCTTATGATCAATTTGTCTCGAAGAATCAATCAATGTAGCGAGTAAAAGATTCCTAGATGGAATGAAACCATCCTTCTCTTCCTTGATTGTATATAGATCGGCATCAAGAAATTTTACTTGATGTTTGAGATGCTTTGATAAGTTCTGTAGACAGCGAATTTCTTGATCTTTATATGAAGCGATTGGAACATGAATTAATTTTAAATCGATTCTTGGTTTATTTTCTATGATGTAAAAATAACTACAGATTGAGTCAATACCTGGAGTGATAAGATGAATCACCTTTTCTAGCATACACCCTCCTTAACAGTCAATTGTCACACCACACACAGTCGAATCGGTTTCATTCCATTTGAAAGAATACTTAATTGGTTCACTAAAATCATTGATGGCCATGACATTATTATCGGGGCCAGAGTCGTTAATCATGAACCGGACAAGAAAGATCAAAAATTGAGGAACAACGAAATTATACAAAGTAACCTCTGATGTAGAATAAGACACCGAGTTCACCAAGAATGGAAATAATGTCACCCCCTCAAGTGATTTAAAAATGATAATCTGCTTTGGTGTCTCAATTCGATAACCTTCATTAGTTAACTTCATTAAATCAGTCTTGTTTAATGCCCAAAACGTCTTGTGATCAAGCTTAGTATCCATATACTTTAAGAACGTTTTCAGAAAACCATAGCTTAGAAACATTGGTCTTTTAGCAATCGTGTCTTGCTTAAGATTTGCCAAAATAGTTAGTATGCCATTGTGGCCATGTAGATACTTACATTTGCCGCCATAAAACTGTAACGTGTGTGCATAGCAAATTGGATTGCTTTGAGCTTCAATAGTAAATGGCTGAGGTTCTGACTCATTAAATGTTTCATTTTTTGAATCAATAATGTGTTTTGCGATTACATAAAGAGCTAACTCTTTGATAAACTGATTGCAATTAACTTCGTTATCAATCTTCTTAAAAAGCATAAATAAGTTAACAAGATTGATTTGAATCTTGTCATGCTTAAATGACAAATATGCTTCATTTATCTTTTTAGCATCTATATCTTGAAAAACTCCGTCAGTACAATGAATGTTATCTAATATCAGTTCTTTCGTAAATGTCCTAAGTTTTTCTAGAACCTCCTCAAATGGTTGCTCATTAACTTGCCGAACCGATTTCGTTTGCGGATATTTCAATTCGTTGATAAACTTCAATAGTTTCGTTCCAATTGTAAAACTTTCGTGGACATTCTCAAAACAGCCAAATTCGGGACTTACGTATTTATCCGTTTCAATATCTACTTTCCATCCCGTTGCATACAAGATGAAGTCAAAACGAATCGTATCGCTTTCATCGTTAGTAATAGTATACGCGACATGTCTTGAATCATAAGTAATGTCAGATGTTTCTTTAAAGGCTTCATATTCTTTCATTACTCGTTTGAGAAAAGCTCCAACATACTTACGGGATGACAATTTACTAAGAATATCTTTAAGAGCCATAATATTCTCCTCTTCTAATAACAAATTACACGTGCAAACGTGATGGGGTACAACGGGATTCAAGCTTGGTCAAACTGGTCAAGTGGCTTACTCCTTGGTCAAACTAGAATGTGAATAGTCTTTTCTTATAAGTTACCTCAAAAATTGGTGAATAAGATGCATAAACATTTGCTAAACCAAACGAATCAATTAAGTCCTTAAAGATATCCTGCTTAACATTTAAAGACTCAATGAACCGATTTACTTCTTTGTATTGTAAAGCCATGCATCTTTTGATTTCTTTATACGGATCCTTCTTGTCATCAGATTTCAATGGCATGCCTCGTCCCAGATATTTCTTCCATGTAACATTTGGGCAAAGCATAATCGTTGCGGTCTTATCAACATATTTTTTTGCCACTAAGTACTTAAAAGATTCGGTTACGTGTACTAATTGTATGATCTTATCTCCGGCAACATAATCTTCTAATGAGATAAATACCGGGCCATATATCTGGGATAAGTGTTTCTTCAATGAATCTATAAAGATATCACTCTTGTAGGCGTCAACCAACATTGAGTTATTTGTCTTATCATCGTACTTATGACAAACTTCTTCATATTTGTAGTTACCATCTATAACTAGTCGATCGACGCTTCTGACGTGAAACGCAGTCGGTTTATCTCGAACCAAAAACGGCTTAAAATACGAATAATTAAATTCTATTTTACCATCATCAAATATCGTACATAAGCCATAATGGTTCTTGCTTAGATCAACGCCAAGTACGTTCATGAATCAGCCGGCATCAAATACAACACGAGGTGGAATCTTCTCTAATTTAACCATCGTAGCATCATAGAGTTCTTTACCATCTGCTTTGATTGTATCCCAATTTAATTTAATTTCGCCAAATTGAGTCTCTATCGTTTGGTACTTAGAACGAATCTCCGCTATATTAAGTTTGATATAACCAATAGCTAAATCTAAAAAGAGACTTTCTCGATATGCAGGAATCGTTTCGAACATCGTATGTTGAGCTTCGTAGCAAACTAAAACACGCTTTGGTAATGTCATACCAGGACGAATATCTATAAAGTTTGGATGGACGAATTCAAACGTTGAATACCAATTCGTAGTCAACATCTGAGTTGCTCTAGCATAATAATTAGAATACCAGTTGGGTAAATCAGAGTATGATAACCCATTGCTCCCCATGATATTTAAGGACATGATAATTTCGTTGTCCGTAATTACATCGAACACACTTAAAATGCCTGCATCATCTGGATCTAAAATCTTATATCTAGTCCTAGATGCCGTTTGAACATTTGGATCGGTTGTATAGATTACTTGATATTTGAACACTGGAACATACTGGGAAAAGTAACGTTTCAAGATAACGTTCTTAGCTCGATAAATAATATCGCTATCAAGCAATTCAATTTCTGTAAAAGGGTATCCAAGACTAAACTTAATAGTCTCCAAGACTGATGCATTACTTAACATTACTGACCCCTTTGTAAAATGTGGGAGCTCCACCTAGAAGCTCCCTACGGGTGTTTCACTTTTTATCGCATTTACAGAATGCGTATATTTGCAATTTTAGGTTTTCTTCAACCGAGCAAACAGATCTAGTTACAGATTTACCATCCACCCCATCAAAGAACGTCATTGAATCAACATTCTTACTGTCCAATTTATCTACAAAAGATGATCTAACGATGATCGAATATTTATTTTTGATTTTGCCATCGTTCTTTTCTTTAAAAATAACAGCACGGTTCTTTTTATCAACACTTTCAATCACCATTTCAATTTTGTCATCTTCCACATTAAACATGATTTTATCTGAGCTAAATGAATCACAAACTTTCTTGATCTTTTTATGGACATCATTTCTTTCTTGTAAATTAATATTGTATATGAGTTTATCATCACTAACCATTGGTGATAATGCGGCATCAAACTTATCGTCGGGTATGTATCTTGTCTGAAGTGATGATGGATTCGATTTAGCAAATCTAAAAACTGTTTTATTGTTGCTCACAAACCAACACTGGAAATCACATTGAATGGTAACTTCGTCAGCGTCATCGGTTATCAATTCAAAAAGAGAAAGCTTATTTTTAATTGTTGAGATACAAAGATCTTGAGGAAACAGTAGAGCCACATCCATCAATAATGTGGCCGTTTTATCTGCAGTCTGTTGCCGAACTTTTCCTTGACAAATATCAACATCATCCAAATAGTATGATAACGTTGATAATCCGTTACACAGCTTTTTGAAATTGTCTACCGTTAGTTTGTGTGTGTACGTGTCCATGCGTGGTGCTCCTTGGTTTCTTTAAAAATTTGATTCTTAATAATATATCTCGAATCAATAACTTACTATCTTCGGCTGAGTTAAACGCAATAATCAGATGGACTTTATGGTTTAAGTCCTTCGAATCAATTGAAACATCCCTAATGTCCAAATTGGCGAAAAACAGATAGAGGAGGGAGTATAGATTTTCCATGTATAATTGTAGATTAGATTTAATATTCCTGATGTTTAACGTAAACTTAAAAGTCTGATCTTCTTGCTTAACAATATTAACACTTAAAGCTCGATCAAACTTATAGAAGAATTCATTCGTTGTGCTTTTACCAATGATCGATTTGTAAATATTATTGATCAATTGTATAAAAGAAGCAACATCCTTAACCTTCGTTACGTAAACATTCCTCCTCAATTCCCTGTTTAATTCGTCAGTTTTTTTGAACATTACGCTACTCCATTGTGCTACATAATTTGATTTCTTTTAGATCTGTTTTTGAAATGTCACCATAGTCAAATGATCCATTTTGATATGCAATAGCTCGTTTGAACACTCTTCTTAAGTAACGATATTTTTTAAAGAAACTCTTGTAGTCTATATCTGGATCTAGGAAGAGATGAGAAACGATTGGTTTCATGAATGCATCTAAGACAAAATATAATGCACTAGCATATGAGACCTTACTACCCGTTGCTACTATTACATCGGGTTCTACACCGGTGATATATTTTGGATTATATAGATATAAGTTTATCGCATCAAAAACACCTTCTGCAAAATAGACATTCAATTCTTTTTCCTTGTATATGTCTATCAACCCATTGACATACTTGTTCTGATTGATAATTGCAAAGAAATCAGATTGTTTTTCGTCTCCATAAAGAATATTCTTCTTCACTTTGAAATATTTTAATCGTTCATCGAAAGTTTTAAATATGCTTAGCGTCTTGTGGTAACCAATGAATATTATGCTAGTTTTAACATCGAGTATGCATCTCTCAACGAATGGTAATGCTTTAACCGGAATCGCATCACACTCAAGAAGTCTGGAAGCAAAATGTTCCGAATAATACGAAAACAGATGTTGAGTCTTATTCGTCTCAAATAGAACATTCATTATTGGTGGGCACTTAATAGTTCGAGTACTTATATAGTCATCCTTGACCATATATAAGGGGAACATCTCAATCGTTTTTCGAATGTCAAAATAATCATTATATTGGGATTTTAATTGCAAAGAATTTATGTATCTCTCAAACGACCCGTCATTCGAATTTATGCTTTGATCTTTTTGATTCTTTTTCTTTCCATGGGCCATCTGATCCTTATTGATTCGATATTTACTTCCCTGAAAGAGATATAGTATACGATTGATGTCCCCAGACATCTCGCATCGATAACAGTTAAAAACGTTCATATTGGCATTCACATATAAGTGTCCATGGTATGGGTTGTCGTTATCACCACAGAATGGACACTTGAATATGTGTTCACCATTGGTTGCCATACGTATAAAACGTATGTTATCCTTTAATATAGTAATAGCCGTTTCCGCAGTGATGATTACAGACATGTTATTTCAATGTAAATACGAAATTCATGAATTCACCAAAGAATTCTATAGCAAGCATCTTTGGGGAAACAATTCTTGCTAATTCGTTGCAATAATGCGCGCCCATCGTTTTTAATTTGACATACTTAAAGTTTAAACTTATCTTTTCAAATAAGCTTACATAATCCATGGTATCTGCATAAATCATTGCATACCCACTTCTAACATCATCACCGTAATCAATCTTTGACAGATGCTTAGTAATTATGGATGAACACAAATCAATGAATTTTTGCTCAGATAGAAAGTCTGTATTTGCTTGTGACAATGATAACACTTTCCTATCTCTATCATTAAATACAACTTTATTGATCTCATTCAAACACTTTCGCATGTCTGGCATTGTGGCGTTCATAATATAATCGAGATCTTCCTTCTTATAAACGATGCCTTCTTTCTCAAGTACCATATATATAAAAGCTATTTGCTCTTTCTCAGGTAGTTGTTTAAACTTGTAGTTTTGTAGTCTTGACTGTAATGCATCACTAATTTTATATGCATAATTTGCAGTAAATAT
>ENA-UOWO01006021-UOWO01006021.1-activated-sludge-metagenome-genome-assembly--contig:-NODE-6021-length-12569-cov-5.978105_pt1 | contig 12569 bp, 10 predicted proteins | sample MGYA00238148_ERZ761564 | MGnify/ENA primary metagenome ERZ761564 (study PRJEB28885, sample SAMN05720194) | activated sludge metagenome | isolation source: Anaerobic digester | place: USA...
CCGCATTCGTGCCTCGCTCCTCAAGGCCTACCTCAATCGATTCCAACGCACGCATCCAATCAACGAGAAGGAGATCCTCGTGTCCCTCGACCCCGCCAATACCAATCCCGGCTATCTGCTGGGGCGGCTCTTCGCCGTACTGGAGAAGATCCAGGAAGATGCGCAGCCGGGCATCAACGCCACGATTCGCGATCGCTACTACGGAGCCGCGTCCGCGAGTCCTGTCACGGTCTTCCCGCAGCTTCTCAAGCTGAAGAACCATCATCTGGCCAAGCTCGAGAATCCGGCCTTCCGGATCTCCCACGAGAAGCGCTTGACGGAAATCATCGAGGGCCTTCCGCCGAGCATGCCGAACCACCTGTCGATCGAAGAGCAGGCTCGGTTTGCCATCGGCTACTACCACCAGCGCCAAGCCCTCTTCACAAAGTCCGACAAGAACACGTCTGAAACCTGAAACCCGCAAAGGAAACCACCATGAGCACCCAGATCACCAAGCGCTACGACTTCGTCCTCCTCTTCGATGTGCAAGATGGCAATCCCAACGGCGATCCCGATGCCGGAAATCTGCCACGAATCGACGCCGAGACAGGACGCGGCCTGGTCACGGACGTTTGCCTCAAACGCAAGATCCGCAACTTCGTCCAGCTCACACAGGAAGGCAAGGAGGGTTACGACATCTTCGTGAAGGAGAAGGCCATCCTGAATCAGGCGATCGATGCCGCGCACGAACAGGATTCCGTCAAGAACAAGGAAAAGGGCGACAAGACCGAAGCGGCCCGGAAGTGGATGTGCTCCAAGTATTACGACATCCGCACTTTCGGGGCGGTGATGAGTACGGGGAAGAACGCGGGTCAAGTACGTGGGCCCATCCAGATGACCTTCGCGCGTTCCGTGGAGCCCGTCGTGACGTTGGAACACAGCATCACCCGCATGGCCGTGGCTACGGAAGCGGAGGCGGAAAAGCAGGGCGGAGACAACCGTACGATGGGTCGCAAGTTCACCATCCCCTATGGGCTCTACCTGGGCCATGGATTCGTGTCGGCGCACCTCGCGAACCAGACGGGATTTTCGCAGGAAGATCTGGAACTGTTCTGGAAGGCCATCGAGAACATGTTCGAACATGATCGTTCGGCGGCGCGCGGCCTGATGTCCACTCGTGCCCTGCTCGTGTTCGAGCACGACTCGGCGCTAGGAAATGCGGCGGCGCACGCTCTCTTCGAGCGCGTGACCATTCCCCCGGCCAAGAACCAGCCTGCGCGATCCTTTGCCGACTACGAGCCGCTTTTCGATGGCAAGCCACTTCCTCCGGTTGGCTCCACGACAGACCTGGGGAAAGGCGTGAAACTTTTCCGCAAGGTTTGAGGGTAGATTCACCGAAAGGCTCCGATTACCGATCGGGGCCGACTTGGAGGTGCGTATGTCGCCGAGGCAGGAGCAGTTGATCGAAGTCATCCGCAAGCAGCCCGAGGATGCGGGGTGGGATCAGTTGATCGAACAGATCCTGATCCAGCGCATGGTCGAAGAAGGCTTGGAAGATGTGCGATCCGGGAACCTGGTCGCCAACGAGGACGCGCTCGCACGGATCCGTTCGTGGCACTGATCCGCTGGAGCGCTCGATCACTGGATCACTTGGAGTCCATCCATGCGTGGATCGCCAAGGATTCGGTGCTCCAGGCGGGTCGGATGGTGGAGCAGATCTGGGAGCGCACCCAGGTCGTATCGGAGTTTCCACGGATCGGACATTTTTGGCAATTCGATGGGGACGCGGAAATCCGTCTCCTGTTCTACGGACACCACAAGGTTCCGTACCGGTACGATCCGAGGTCCGACGCCGTCGAGATCCTCGGCGTCTTCCACGGTCGCATGGAATTCGAAAAACTGTTTCGAGTCTGATTCCTCGCCATGACTCCCCGCGAAGAAGACCTCCATCCCATCTCGGCTTTGCAGCACATGGCCTTCTGTCCGCGCCAGGCGGGTTTGATCCATCTGGAGCAGGTCTGGGCCGAGAACAAACGAACCGCCGAAGGGCGTACGCTCCACGAACGGGTGGATGAAGGGTATCGCGAATTTCGCAAAGGCTTGCGACAGTTTTCGGGTTTGCGCGTCCAGTCTCTGCGACTGGGAATCGCGGGGCGCCTGGATGTGCTGGAATTGGAGAAGAGCGACGCGCCTGGCGACAATGCGGCCTTCCTGGGATTGGAGGGACATTGGTCGTTCCATCCGGTGGAATTCAAGCGAGGGGAGCCCAAGGACGACGACTGGGACGCGGTCCAGCTGTGCGCGCAGGCATTGTGCATCGAAGAGATGACTGGCGCCGTGGTGGATGGTGGCGCGATCTTCTATGGCGAGATCCGCCGGAGAGAGGAGGTCGCGTTGACCACCGGGCTTCGGGTTCGGACCGAGGAGGTCGCGCAGGCCTTTGGAGAAATGATGACTTCCCGAATCCTTCCGCCTCCGCTCTGGAAGAAGGGGTGCTGCGCCTGCTCCTTGATCGATCTTTGCCAGCCGAAGGCGGGAGCCAAGGGCAAGGCTGGCGAATACCTCAAGGAGCTCCTGGGATGAAGCAGGTTGGAAACACTCTCTACGTCACGCAGGAAGGGGCCTGGATCCACAAGGATGGGATGTCCATCGTGATCCACAAGGATCGCCAGAAGATCGCCCAGTTTCCGATCCATGCGATCTCCGAAATCGTCTGTTTCGGTTTCGGGATCTCGGCATCGCCGGTGCTCACCGAGCACTGCGCCCGCGAAGGCGTAACCATCAGCTATCTGGACGGACAAGGGCGGTTCCTGGCGCGGATGCAGGGGCCCACCCAAGGGAACGTCCTCCTGCGACGGGCGCAATACCGGACAAGCGACGATCCCGAGCGGAGCATTTCCGTCGCGCGTTGTTGTGTAGCCGCCAAGATCCAGAACCAACGCAACACGTTGCTTCGTTTTCTGCGCAACCACGGCGACGCCTCCGGGGCGGACGAAATCCGTCATGCATCGGCGAGGATGGAGGCCACGCACGGGCGGCTCAAGCACGCGTCCGACATCGCCTCGTTGCGGGGGATGGAGGGCGATGCCGCCGAGGCCTACTTCTCCGTGTTCGATCGGATGATCCTGGTTCCCGGGCCCGAATTCCGCTTCCTTTCGCGCACACGGCGTCCACCCATGGATCGGATCAATGCGCTGCTTTCCTACACCTACTCGATCCTCGCCTTGGATCTCCGTTCCTGCCTGGAGTGCGTGGGGTTGGATCCGTTCGTTGGGTATCTCCATGTGGAGCGGCCCGGACGCCCAAGTCTTGCCCTGGATTTGATGGAGGAATTCCGATCGGCGTTCGCTGATCGCTTGGTGTTGGGGCTGGTGAATCTTCGACAAGTCGATGCTTCGGGATTCGTGGTCCAACCCACCGGCGAGGTGGAGATGACCCCAGAGACGCGGAAGACTTTGCTCGCGGCCTACCAGAAGCGCAAACGCGAAGCCATCCAGCATCCGTTCTTGGAGGAAGAGATGGGCATCGGGGTCGTCTTCCTGGCGCAGGCCCGATTGTTGGCTCGGCACCTTCGCGGGGACCTCGAATTCTATCCGGCCTTCCTGTGGAGGTGACATGCTCGTTTTGGTGACCTACGACGTATCGACCACAACCCCGGAAGGGCGGAACCGACTGCGCTCCATCGCAAAGGCCTGCGAAGGTTTTGGGATGCGCGTCCAGAATTCCGTCTTCGAATGCAATGTGGACCCGGCACGATGGGAACTTCTGAAGACGCGCCTGTTGAGGGTCATGAGTCCCAAGGCGGACAGTCTGCGTTTCTATTTCCTTGGGTCGTCGTGGGAACGCAGGATCGAGCATCATGGGAGCCAGATTTCGCCGGACATGAATGACTTGTTGATGGTGTAGGCCCCCATCGCTGACCTCCAGCTCCATCGAAATGGCGGGGAGGTTAGCGATTCCCACAGGGCCCCTATTTCTGCCTCTTTGACATCGAGGGGCGCCCTTGGGCGTCGAGTGGAATGTTCAGGGAAGGATGGTTAGCGATCCATCCTTCTTTGAGCGAGGATCCATCGGAGTTAGATTGCATTGCGATCGCCCCCGCACGCGGGGGCGCGGATTGAAACCGGTGGCGCCCCTCGCTCACCTGGCGCGCATCATCGCCCCCGCACGCGGGGGCGCGGATTGAAACAGAAGCTCGGCAGTCCTGTTGCGACCCTCCTGATCGCCCCCGCACGCGGGGGCGCGGATTGAAACAGCGTGGGGTGGGCGTAGTCGCCGTCCCAGTGATCGCCCCCGCACGCGGGGGCGCGGATTGAAACTCGGCGGCGGCGACAGCTTTCCCAGGCCTGAGATCGCCCCCGCACGCGGGGGCGCGGATTGAAACTTCCAGTCGAAGTCCTTGTGGTGTACGTCTGTATCGCCCCCGCACGCGGGGGCGCGGATTGAAACCCAGCCGCTGGGGACGATGCATCCGGGACCCCATCGCCCCCGCACGCGGGGGCGCGGATTGAAACGAGAATATCACGCTCGAAGGCGACGTTTCGGCATCGCCCCCGCACGCGGGGGCGCGGATTGAAACGACATCCCGACACCGCCGATATTGTTCGACTGATCGCCCCCGCACGCGGGGGCGCGGATTGAAACGGTGGCCTCGTCGCGCAGGCGGGCGACCTCGCATCGCCCCCGCACGCGGGGGCGCGGATTGAAACTGTGCGCGGCGGGCTCCTGACTCCGTGCGGTATCGCCCCCGCACGCGGGGGCGCGGATTGAAACCCCAATTACAGATAAAGCCATTACTGCTGCGGATCGCCCCCGCACGCGGGGGCGCGGATTGAAACCCCAGTCGAGGACGGCACCCACGCGAGCGGGTATCGCCCCCGCACGCGGGGGCGCGGATTGAAACGTTCCCGCCGACTCGGAGGCCACGGGGCGCGTATCGCCCCCGCACGCGGGGGCGCGGATTGAAACGATCTCTTTCATGTTCTTCTCCTTCTCACTGCATCGCCCCCGCACGCGGGGGCGCGGATTGAAACACACCATCCGCTCGCGCCAAGTCGAGGGCAACGATCGCCCCCGCACGCGGGGGCGCGGATTGAAACGCGATCGTGCGCAACGGTGGGGCCGCGCCGCTATCGCCCCCGCACGCGGGGGCGCGGATTGAAACACGCATTGGCCGTCCCCCTCTCGCGTGTCAACATCGCCCCCGCACGCGGGGGCGCGGATTGAAACCTGGAGCTCTCCGGGGAGGCGTCGGCAAGCGATCGCCCCCGCACGCGGGGGCGCGGATTGAAACCATTCGGATTCTGAGGGTTTCCGAAAGGAGGGATCGCCCCCGCACGCGGGGGCGCGGATTGAAACCAGAGCCTTGTACAAGGGATCCATGACGGTCTGATCGCCCCCGCACGCGGGGGCGCGGATTGAAACTTTCTGTTTGCGACCCGGCTGCAACGGATCGCATCGCCCCCGCACGCGGGGGCGCGGATTGAAACGTCGTCACCGGAGATTCCGGAGAGTACTCCGAATCGCCCCCGCACGCGGGGGCGCGGATTGAAACTGCGCTGCGCTTGAAAAGCTCCGTCTGGTGGATCGCCCCCGCACGCGGGGGCGCGGATTGAAACCCGCCCGCGTGCTGGAAGCGAGCCAGGGCCGACATCGCCCCCGCACGCGGGGGCGCGGATTGAAACTGTGCTTCGGCGGGAAGCCATGGAGGGTAACCCATCGCCCCCGCACGCGGGGGCGCGGATTGAAACGGCGCTACTCCAGCAGGTCGGGAAAGTCGTTATATCGCCCCCGCACGCGGGGGCGCGGATTGAAACCAGCCCTCGTCGGACTCCACCGCCTGGAAGAGATCGCCCCCGCACGCGGGGGCGCGGATTGAAACGTCCACCGACCCCCTGGGGGTTCCAGCGGGTCATCGCCCCCGCACGCGGGGGCGCGGATTGAAACAACTTGTGGCGTGCGACGAGGGGGAAATCGAGATCGCCCCCGCACGCGGGGGCGCGGATTGAAACAAACAAGCGCCGAACAGACTCCGAACCATCCAAATCGCCCCCGCACGCGGGGGCGCGGATTGAAACGACGGGTCGGACCTCGTCGGCGATCCCGACTAATCGCCCCCGCACGCGGGGGCGCGGATTGAAACCAGCACGCAGGCGGACGGATCGAGTGGATCCGATCGCCCCCGCACGCGGGGGCGCGGATTGAAACACCTCTTTATGGGCCATGTTGTTGCCCTCCTTATCGCCCCCGCACGCGGGGGCGCGGATTGAAACAGGACTCCTGAAAGATGGGAAGTCCAGACGAGCGATCGCCCCCGCACGCGGGGGCGCGGATTGAAACTCGGAGACCTGGCCGCACTGGGGTACGATGCGATCGCCCCCGCACGCGGGGGCGCGGATTGAAACGTGCGACCATTGCTCGATGATCGCCTCCACGCATCGCCCCCGCACGCGGGGGCGCGGATTGAAACCACAGAGGTACAACTATGAAAAACCATAACGCATCGCCCCCGCACGCGGGGGCGCGGATTGAAACTGGCTGGACGGCTTGGGGTGACAACATGACCGCATCGCCCCCGCACGCGGGGGCGCGGATTGAAACTTGATGACGTCGCGCAGGACCTCGGCATCCAGGATCGCCCCCGCACGCGGGGGCGCGGATTGAAACGGGTCTCCGTCGCGGTGGCGGCATCGGATGCCGGATCGCCCCCGCACGCGGGGGCGCGGATTGAAACGCGCTGGCCACCGTCGCATCGGAGCGGATCCACATCGCCCCCGCACGCGGGGGCGCGGATTGAAACTGGCGGTATGCGAGAATCAATAACGCGGCAGCAATCGCCCCCGCACGCGGGGGCGCGGATTGAAACGAGGTCGCCGCGCCACGGGGTACGATCTCGCCATCGCCCCCGCACGCGGGGGCGCGGATTGAAACCGCCTGCGACCAAACAGGACGGCGTGGGTCTGATCGCCCCCGCACGCGGGGGCGCGGATTGAAACCAAAATGGAAGGCATGCTCCAGGCCCACGGGAATCGCCCCCGCACGCGGGGGCGCGGATTGAAACGGCTCCTGCCACCGGAAGCACTATTTCGAGTAATCGCCCCCGCACGCGGGGGCGCGGATTGAAACTCCGGATTATCCGGCCTCCTCATGGGCCACGCATCGCCCCCGCACGCGGGGGCGCGGATTGAAACATTGGTGTACCTCTGGGGAAAAGTGGAGCCCCATCGCCCCCGCACGCGGGGGCGCGGATTGAAACCTCAAGAAGGGCGCCGACCTCGAGCTGGAGGAATCGCCCCCGCACGCGGGGGCGCGGATTGAAACATGGCGGCTGGCGCAAGCCTCCAGAACGCGACATCGCCCCCGCACGCGGGGGCGCGGATTGAAACGGGAGGGTGAGATCATGAGCACGAAGCGCGAAATCGCCCCCGCACGCGGGGGCGCGGATTGAAACGGTGGGGCGGGAACCGTCCGCTGTGCGGAGTGATCGCCCCCGCACGCGGGGGCGCGGATTGAAACAGCGGGAACCAGCGGAAGTCCTTGCGTAGAGAATCGCCCTCGCACGCGGGGGCGCGGATTGAAACTGTCGAGTCCGGCCGTAAGTACTCAAGCTCGTATCGCCCCCGCACGCGGGGGCGCGGATTGAAACCGGACTAGCAGATCCATGTTACAGGCCCACCGATCGCCCCCGCACGCGGGGGTGAGCCATATCAGAGATTCTGCCAGCAGGAATTGGTCTCACCTGCAAACAAACGGCAAGCAGCCTTCGAGGAAATGAAATAGGAGGCAAAGCTGTTCGGTTCAGATTGCGAAGCGCCACGTAGCCCCCAGAGCCGATCGTCCGTGAGGCAAGATGCCTATTTCCCATGAGCATCAAGTGAGTTCAGATAAATGAAGGCCGAATGAGTCGAGGATCTGTACTACTGGTTGGGAGCATTCTTTGCGGTGCTTTCTGACATTCTCCCCATCGCCACGGCTTTCCCCTCCTCCCACCGCCCTTCCCACCCCACCCTCCGATCTTTTCGCCCCTCGCACCACCCTCGTCCCCCCATCGCCAGGGCTTTTTCCTCCTCCTTCCGATCTTTCCGCCCCGTGCTTCGGGCAAATTGTCCCTCGCATCGACCTCGACGCCCCATCACCACGACTTTTTCCTCGGCGCTTGGGGTTCGGTGACCCGCGCTTGGGGGTTTGAGCCCCGCTCTTTGGGTGGCGAGCTCCAAAAACACTTGCGCGCGCGGAGAGTTGTCGTGTAGATTCCAGACAAGAGCTGTCATGCCCGCCATCCCCGGCGGGTGTAGCCGTTCGGAAGCCACCTTCGTCCGCACCCGGGCGAGGGCGGTGGTGCATTCCCCCAAACATCGACAACGGAGACCTGATCCCATGTCCATCCAAAACCTCGTCTCGGCGACCCTGCCCGAGCAGACCAAGCTCGATATCCTCGCGCAGCTTTCCGACATCCGTTCCAAGCTCTCCTTTCTGGTGACCTTGGATCCGGACCAGGCCAAGAGCCTGTTCCGCGCCGGCAATGGACTGATGCCCTTCGTGGAAAAGACCTGCGCCGTGGCCAAGGCCCATCCCGAAGTGGTGCCGGGATTCCTCTCCCTGGAGGAGCTGGCGAAGGATGTCGCGCTGGTGGAATCGCTTCGCCCCATCCTGAGCCAGGTGAACGAACTGGCCAAGGCCATCCAGGACACGATGGTGGCGGCCGGTTCCGATTCGCTGGCCCAATGCCTGGAGGTCTACGCCGCGGTCAAGCGCTACAGCGACAAGGTCCCGGGCCTTTCGGTGGCCCAGGAGGAGCTGGGCGTGTTCTTCCAGCGTCCCGCGCGCAAGGCCGCCCCGGCAACGGCCTGAATCCGAATCGATCCGTCAGGATGCCTACATTCCCTCCATGCCTCGCAGGGTGGAGGGAGGACGGAGCCGGTGAGCGAATCCGTGGAAAACAACCTGGAACACCTGCTCACCGTGTTCCTGCCCGGCTTGGGAGCCGACGCGACCCTCGCGCGCTTCCATCCGGTGCAGGGGGAATCGATCTGGCTGCAATGGCCGAATCCGATCCCCGCGAATTGGAACGACTTCGCGCACGCCATGATCCGACAGATTCCGGCGCACCGTCCCCTGCGATTGGTGGGCATCTCCTTCGGCGGGATCGCGGCCCTGGAGATCGCGAGGAGGATGCGTCCCGAGGGGGGCGTGTGGCTGATCGGGTCTCTGGAGGATCGTTCCTCGTTGCGGCCGTTGTTTCGGATCCTCCTTCCGTTGGTCCCCTGGATCCCCCGGCCGTTGTTCGATCTGCGTTGGCTGCCGAAGGCGGTGGTGGGCCACTTCTTCGGGATCCGCGATCCGAAGCATCTGGTGCTCTTCGGAGAAATGGCCGCTCGTCTTGGCCCACGTTCGGTCAAGGGGCTGTGCCGGTTGGTGGCGACCTGGTGGTCCACGGACCTTCCGGCGGCGCACCGCATCCACGGCAGGAAGGATCGCATCCTGAGGCCGCCTACGGGCGAGGTCCGCATGGTGGAGGGAGGTCATCTGATTTCCATGACCCACGCGGAGGAGATCAACGAATGGTTGGAGCAGACCCCACAGTAGGGAGGGATGCTGGCGGAAGGATAGCCCCACCGGATGGGAAGGACGTTGCCTACATTCCCTCCATGCCCGCCCAGACCAGATCCGTCCTGTTCACCCAGTGTTTGCAAAACGACTTCGTGGCCCCGCTGGGTCCGTGGGACGCCATGCCGAGCGTGCTGCACATCGGCAGCGCCGAGGCTTCGCGCCTGATGGGAGACGATCCCGACGACGGGCCCGTGGCGCGGTTCCTGGCCTGGGCCCACGGGGTGGAGCGCGATCGACTGGAGATCGTCCACGTGCGCGACCTGCACCGCCTTGGCGATCCGGAACAGGCAGAGCACTTGGCGCACTTCGGGCCGCACTGCCTGGAGGGTAGCGCGGGGGCGGAATTCGTCTTCCGCTTGCCGGGGGATGCGTCGCGCTGCCACCTGGTGTCGTCCACCACCCTCAACGACTTCTTGCGCACCGACATGGAGCGGGTGCTGTCCGCGATCCTGCCGGGAACCACCCGCGCCGGGATCGTGGGAGCCTGGACGGACGCCAAGGTGTCGTTTCTGGCCTACGAGCTGCGCACCCGCCATCCCCATCTGGACATCGCCGTGTGCTCGGCGCTGGCCGCCAGCTCCAGCCGCGAGCGGCACCTGACCGCGCTCGACCACCTGGAACGGGTGATCGGGGTGCGGGTGTTCCATTCCATGGGGGAGTTCTGCCAGTTTCTGGCGCCCAAGGACGGCCCCGCCTCCGACCTGGAACGGCACGCGTCGTACCTGGACGCGGTGCGGATCGAGTGCGACGGAACCCTCGCGCCCACCGACCGCGAACTGCTGGCCTGGCTCTTCCGCGACGCCTCCCGGGTCCAGGCGCACAGCCTGGATGGCGGCTTCAGCGGCAACGCCGTGCTGGCGGTGGAAAGCTTCGACGTGGAAGGTCGCCGGCAGTGCCCGCACGTGGTGAAGATCGGGCCGCGCAAGGCGATCGGGCAGGAGAGGATCTCGTTTGAAACCATCGAGCCCATCCTGGGAAATTCCGCGCCCCGCATCGCCGACTTCTCCGACCTGGGCGAGCGCGGAGGGATCAAGTACCGCTACGCCTCCATGACCAGCGACAAGAGCCGCACCTTCCAGAAGCTCTGGCGGGAAGGGCTGGATTCCCGCGGCGTGGAAACCGTCCTGCGCACGGTCTTCCAGGAACAGCTGGGGCGGCTCTACCAGGCCGCATCCCCGGAGCCGGTGGACCTGCTGGAATTGTGGGGCTTCGATCCCAAGTGGGCCGATGGTGTGGAACGGGCCGTGCGCGCGCTGGGAAATCCCGATCCTTCGCGTGCATGGGAGATGCTGCCGGGGCTGGCGTGCGCTCCCGTGGCGCCCTTCTACCGACACACCCTGGCGAACGCGGGAAGCGGCGTGCGCGAGCTCGCCCCCATGGCCCGCGTCCACGGCGACCTCAATGGCGCCAACATCCTGATCGACGGCAACTCCAACGTGTGGCTCATCGACTTCTTCCATTCGCGTCGACATCATGTGGCCTGCGATTTCGTGAAGCTGGAAAACGACCTGCTGCACGTCTGGACCCCCATGGAACGGATGACGGATCTTGTTCCGTTCGGGGCGATGCTCCAAAGGCTGATGGAAGTGGAAGACCTGGCCTCGGAGCTCCCGTCGGCTGGCGAGGCCGGGATCCACCCGCGGCTGGAGCGCACCTGGGAGACCCTCCGCGCGCTGCGTTCGATCCTGTCCGGCGTGCTGGGTGTGTTCCGCGACCCGTGGCAGCAGAGGATCGCGGCGCTCCGCTACGCCGTGCACACCCTGTCCTTCGACGAGCCGGATCCGATCCAGAAGCGCGGGGCGCTCCTGCACGCGGGTCTGCTCGCCGGGAAGTGCCGGGAGCACCTGGAGCAGGACCGGAGCCTGCGGGTGGACTGGGTCCCGTTGGAGGGGGTGTCCGGGCGGGTGGGACTCACGATCCTCCCCGGGCGGAGGGATCGTGGACGGAATCTGACGGAAGACTTGGACCGGTTGTCGGGCCTGGGCGTCGACCTGGTGGTGGGTCTGGTCGCCACGGAGGAGCTTTCGCGCTACGGGGTGGACGATCTTCCCGCGGAGCTTTCGCGGCGCGGGATCGGGTGGGTCCATTCGCCCATCCTGGATCAGCACGCCTGCGGACTGGATCAGGCCCGGATGCTGGTGGACACGGTGCTGGAGGCCTGCCGCGCGGGACGGAGCGTGGTGGTGCACTGCCTGGGCGGGATCGGACGCTCGGGGATGGTGGCCGCCTGCGTGGAGGTGGCAGCGGGGATGGGGTCCCAGGAGGCGATCGCCCACGTGCGTCGGCACCGTTCGCCACGCGCCCTGGAAACGCGCTCCCAGGTGGAACTGGTGGAGGCGTTCGAGCGGTCGCTTCGCCGAGGTGCCGTGGAGGGTTGTCTTAAGGGATAATGGAACATCGTGTTCCGTTTCCGCATCCGCAATCTGGCCATCTTCGGGCTCGTCCTTTCCGGGTGCCTTCTGGTGCCGCATTTCCAGGATGCGTCGGAATCGGAAGACCAGCGCCTGGCCAAGCTGGGGGCGGAGATCCGCACGGAGCTGGAAGAGTACCTGGACGTGCGGTTCCGCGACCTGCCCAAACTGGAGCGGATCGCCTCCGAGCACCGTTGCGACGAGGTGGAATCCGCCTCCCGATCCGGCTGGGTGGCTGCATCCGCCGTGGATCCGACGGGAACCAACGATCGGCTCTGGCGCGCGGCGGGCTTGCTGAAGCCATCCGATACCGTTTCCACCCAGCGCAATCGTCTGGATTGCTTCGCGTCGCGTTCGCTCTACCAGGTCAACGCCAAGCGCATCCTGGTGCTCTTGGATTCGCTGCATCGCGACGAGCGCCGCGTGCTCACCCACGAGATGGTCCACGCCCTGCAGGACCAGCAGGGCGATCTGCGCGCCATGCTGGCGAGGCCGGTCGAACCGGACGAACGGATCGCGGTCCTGGCGGCCGTCGAGAAGGCCGGAGATTCTTCCCAATTTGCCGAACAG